>WNFN01237967.1_pt1 | contig 10508 bp, 13 predicted proteins | sample 5400161 | NCBI WGS metagenome assembly WNFN01 (sample SAMN13153353, study PRJNA577476) | soil metagenome | isolation source: 80 cm saprolite on Douglas fir-dominated hillslope | place: USA:California | collected 2013-09-17
ATGCCGGCATTCCCCGCAGCATTGAAGGACGCAACATCTATCTGTGCTCCCCGGAATACATGGCCAGCTACGCGCGCAAGTTTGTGAACGCAGGCGTAAACCTGGTGGGTGGATGCTGCGGAACGACGCCGGAGCACATCAAGGCAATGAACTCCGCCCTCCGCATGGCCGATGCCAAAGGCAAGACCGCAGGCTTTCGAGTAATCACTGAAGCCAAGCGGGAATCCAGCATTACGCCACCACCACTCGCGCAACGTTCCAACCTGGGCAAGAAGCTGGCTGCGGGAGAGTTTGTAACCCTGGTGGAAATCGTGCCGCCCAAGGGCGTCGACTTCCACAAGGAAGTGGAAGGCGCCAGGTTTCTGAAGGCTGCCGGCATTGACGCCATCAATATTCCTGACAGCCCGCGCGCTTCCGCCCGCATGAGCAACATGGCGCTCTGCCTTTTGGTGCAGCAACAGGCGGGGATAGAAACAGTCCTTCACTTTACCTGCCGTGACCGCAACGTTCTGAGCATGCAGTCTGAGCTGTTGGGCGCTTACACCACGGGATTGCATAACCTGATCTGCATTACCGGCGACCCGCCCAAGCTGGGCAACTATCCTGACGCCACCGCCGTGTTTGACGTGGATGCAATCGGACTGGTGAATATTGTCCGCAATCTGAATCACGGTCTGGATGTCGGCGGCAACCCGATCGGCTCAGGCACCAAGTTCATGATCGGCGTGGGAGCGAACCCTGGGATCGTCAATATTGACGAAGAAGTGCGCCGCTTTGAATACAAGGTTGAAGCCGGGGCAGACTTCGCCGTGACGCAGCCGGTGTTTGATGTTGCGTTGCTTGAGCAGTTCCTGCGCCGCGTCGACCATCATCGCATTCCCGTGCTGGCCGGAATCTGGCCGCTCACCAGCGTGCGCAACGCCGAGTTCATGAAAAATGAGCTGCGCGTCTCCGTGCCCGACGCAATCATTGATCGCATGGCCCGAGCGCCTAATGCCGAGGCTGCCCGAGCCGAGGGAATTCTGATCGCCCGCGAAATGCTGCATAAGGTTCGCGGCCTGGTACAAGGCGCACAGGTAGCTGCTCCTCTGGGACGTTATAGCTCCGCCATTGACGTGCTGGATGGGATTGGATCCGCCACGGCAGCTGGTTAAGGTCAACCATTTCAATTGCCGGATTAAATATGAATGGTTTTCATTTTTATTCGTATTTTGTGGAAAAAAAGGCAGAGTCGCTCCGGCTTATCGGGTTAGAATGTGCCATGGAGTTTCGGCTCTGTGCCTAAGTTTGAAGATTGCCTTCAGCGTCTGGAGCAAATCGTCGATGAGCTGGAAAGAGGTAATGTCCCGCTCGAACAGGCATTGAAGCTCTTTGAAGAAGGCTTGCAGCACTCCTCTTCCTGTCGCAAGGAACTGGAGGAAGCCGAAGGCAAAGTCGAGATTCTGCTCCGCCAGAATGGAAAGTTGCAGCCTGAGCCCTACGAACCTGCTGAACGGGCCCAGTCGGTCAAGAAATAGTTCCCCTTCAGCCTGCGGAACTCCCGCAGCATGAGAGTCTAAGCGGAAAACAGCCACGATGTTTTCGCACAGCCAATGAGGAAGTGTTTCATGAAACCGCTGAGTGTAGTTGTCGCGCAAAGCAACAGCAAAACTGCGGAAATGTTGGCGAAATCGTTGTATAACCATTTCCGTGTGGTGCATCTGGCCGGTGATGTGGATGAGTTGCGTCAAGCCATCCCCAGATACCGGGCTGATGTGGCGATCGTCGACCTTGAGCTGGCTGCGCTCGTGGAAGTGCAGCAACTCAAGCGGGATTTTTCACACACCACCATTGTCTGCACGCATCGCCTGGCCGACGAAAAGATGTGGGCCGATGCGCTGGCAGCGGGCGCAGCCGATTGTTGCTACGCGTCGGATGTGCGGGCCATCGTTCTGGCCGCAGGCCATACCAGGCTGGTAGCTCACGCTCACGCAGCCTGAAAAAATATCTGTGTATCCTCCTCCGTCCAAAGGAGCATCGACAAGATGCTCCTTTTTTCACATGCTTCAACGGCCTCGCAATCACGGCGATCGTTCGGTACCTGGACTTTCCCGCGTTGGCTCGTGGAAGATCACGGGGTATCCGAGCTGAGATCACCGATCACCCGATTTCCGGATCATCCGATCTCTTGTTTTATACTCAATGTTCATGCTGAAAGAGATCATGGAACAAGGCCAGCGCGCCATTGATGCGACGCTGGAGAAGCTTTTGCCCGCCGCCGCACAGCGGCCTGAATCCATCCATCAGGCAATGCGGCACAGTGTTTTTGCCGGAGGCAAACGCCTTCGTCCCATTCTGTGCATGGAGTCTGCGCGCATGATTGCCGGCCGCCTGCCCGAAGGCGTGGAAGAGTTGGGAAGCGCGCTGGAGATGCTGCACACTTATTCGCTCATTCATGACGACCTGCCGTCTCTCGATAATGACGATCTCCGCCGGGGCAAGCCGACCTGCCATGTAGTCTTTGGTGAGGCCCTGGCCATCCTCGCCGGCGATGGGCTCCAGACGCAGGCGTATGAAGTGCTGGCGCGGCTGAAGTGTCCGGCGGAAGCACGTGTGAAAATCATCGAAGAGATTGCTCGCGGAACCGGAACGGTGGATGGAATGATTGGCGGCCAGGTCAAAGACCTGGAAGCCGAACGCCAGCGTCCTGATGCAGCCACTTTGGAATACATCCATCGCTCGAAAACCGGCGCGCTCATCACTTCAAGCCTTGTCAGCGGTGGTATGTATGCCAATGGCTCGCTGGCTGAGGTGCAGCGCCTACGCGACTTTGGCCGCGCCATCGGACTGGCATTTCAAATCGTGGATGATGTGCTTGATGTCACCCAGTCTTCAGAACAACTGGGGAAGACCGCAGGAAAAGACACCGCGTCAGAAAAAGCAACCTACCCCTCTCTCTTTGGGATTGAGGAATCGTTGCGGCGGGCAGACTCGTTGGTCTCTTCTGGATGCAGCGCTCTCGATTCATTTGCCCAGCGGGCCCAGACCCTTAAAGACCTGGCCCACTTTCTGGTACAGCGTAAGAATTAGCCGAATCTAAAGCAGCATCTGGGACGAAGTGAAAAGTATTTCATTCCTCCTGTACCGACATGTTAGTATTCCCTCGCATATTTGTCCCTTGGAACATGTGCACCAATTCACCAACTACCGGCGGTATGCTCCGCCGCACGATGCCTTACACCAAACAATCCGTTTTGTATTGCTGTACGTACTTCAAAGGACGCTTGTCGGAAGCAGCTAAGGGCTCCGTATGCGGCCTGAATGTGCTCTCGACAGACAATCAAAAAATCGGAAGGGAGATCTACAAATGACGAAGTCTGTGCGTTTACTGCTTATGGGTGCGGCTCTGACAGGATTTGTGGCTGGCCAGAATGCCTTCGCTCAGGAACCTGCCAAGAAGGACGACACCAAGAAGTCCGACGACGCTAGCGGCAAAAAAGCTACTAAGGCCAGCAAAAAAGACAAGCACGCTTGCAAAGGCCAGAACTCCTGCAAAGGCAAGGGTGGCTGCGGATCAACCAAAGGCAAGAACGATTGCAAAGGTAAAGGCGAATGCCGGACAGACGGCAAGCCCATGGAAAAAGAGGGCGACAAGAAATAGTCACTGGTCCTCTCAGTTGTTGAAGAGGACCGGTGGATCGCCGCTGGTCCTCTATTTTCCAGAATATTTCAAATTCCCCGTATTTATCATCACAGGTTTATGCCCGCAAATCGCTTTAACGGATACAAGGACTTCGGCGTAGGAATCGGGCTGCGCATTCCCCACTACAACCATATTTTCGAGAAAAAGCCGGTCGTCGACTGGTTTGAAATCATCTCTGAAAATTACATGGTGGAAGGCGGCCGGCAACTCCGTTGAACCGCGAGCACCTGCGGCGTCTGAAGAAACTGGTGCGGCGCACCAATACTCCCTGGCTCACTGACCATCTCTGCTGGGGCAGCGTGGACGGCCGTTATTCGCACGACCTGCTTCCCATGCCTTACACGTTTGAAGCAGCCAAGCGCACCGCGCAAAAAGTCCGCGAAGCGCGCGATTTCCTGGAAGTGCCCATCGCCGTGGAAAACGTAAGCAGTTATGCTGAATATCACGTTTCCGAAATGACGGAATGGCAGTTTCTCAATGAAGTGGTTGAAGACGCCGACTGTGGTATTCTGCTCGACGTCAACAATATTTACGTCTCGTCCCGCAATCATAGTTTTGATCCGTTTGAATACCTGCGGAGCGTTCCCGTCGAGCGTGTGGCCCAGATTCACATAGCCGGGCACTCCAACTTTGAAAAATATATCCTCGATACGCATGACCATCCGGTGCTTGATCCCGTGTGGCAGCTATATGCCAAGGCCATTGAACTGGTCGGTCCCACGGCAACGCTGCTGGAGTGGGATGATCACATCCCGTCTTTCGATGAGGTACACAAGGAAGCCCTGAAGGCGAAACAATATGTTCCGGCCAGCTCGGCGGTGGCGTCATGAACCCAGGCCAGATGAACCCGGGTCACATGAATCAGGGTCAAATGAACTTAGAACAGCTCCAGCGCGCCGTCTTTGACGTAGTGCGGCAGCCGCTTACCGAAGACGAACGCATGCGTGAACACACGCTCGACGGCCGCTCCACGAAGGCCATCGCGGAAGAAATCGTAAAGCCGAATGACCGCCTTACCTCGGTCGAGCGCCTGGAAATTTACAATCGCGTTTACTGGTTCCGGCTTTTATCGTCACTTGCAGACGACTTTCCCGGATTGCGCGAGGTCATTGGGCAGGAAGCCTTTGACAAAGTTCTTCTCGGCTACCTTACCGAGATGCCCTCAATCTCATACACGCTGCGCGATCTTGGTTCACGGCTGCAGACCTGGCTTCGCGCGCACCCTGAGTTTATTTCCAGCAACGAGCGCATGGCGCTGGACATGGTCCGGCTGGAGTGGGCTGATATCGAAGCTTTTGATGCCGCTGAATATCCTGTGCTTACGCAGGCGGAGCTTGCCAACCTGGGCGAAGATCCGGTCTTTCATTTGCAGCCGAATTTGCAGTTGCTTGATCTCGCCTATCCCGTGGACGAGCTTCTGCTCAAAGTTCGTGAAACCGAAGATCCCGAAACCGACATCTCCAGCAACGTGGTCATGATGGACCACTCAGACTCCGCGCCCCGCAAGCAGCTTCCTTTGCCAAAGGGCAAAAAGGTTTTTCTGGCTGTCCATCGCCAGGAAAACATCGTTTATTTCAAACGGCTGAAGCCGGAAGGCTTTGCGCTGCTGTGCACCTTGCAGCAGGGTCAACCACTGTCACAGGCGATTGAAACGTCAGTCAACTGGTCGGGGAAAAAACTGGAGCACGTGATGGAGCAACTGCATGACTGGTTCGCCAACTGGTCACAGCTTGGCTGGTTCTGCCGCCCACCAGAAAATGAAGCCAGCAATGAATAATCTCCTACAAAAAGCTGAAGTCGTTTACGGATGGTTTCTTACATCCGTCAACTCCCTGCAATCGCCCTTCCTGCTGGCCATTCGACTCTTCTGGGGATGGCAATTCTGGCAGAGCGGCTGGGCGCATTTATCTGATCTACCCAAATTCGTTGACTACTTCACTGGCCTCGGAATTCCTGCGCCATCGTTGAATGCACATTTCATCGCCGTGCTGGAAGCCGGTGGGGGAATTCTGCTCGCTCTCGGTTTGGGCTCTCGCCTCATTTCATTTCTGCTGGCCGGAGACATGTTTGTAGCATTCGTGGTCGCTGCCCGCGAAGCGCTAAAGTTTATCCTGATTTTCGGGCCAGGAAAGATTTCGCTCGACCACGTGATTGCCGTCTACCGCAAAAAGCATCCCAAGACCGGCGCTGCGACAGCAAGCTGAAACAAGTGTTAGTCTGGCATTCATGAGAGTTCACCGTCTCAGCCAACTGATACTTCCTCTCACATTCTTGATACTTTCGACGAATGCGCTCTACGCGCAAAATGCCAGCGCGAAAAACGCGATGCTCAAAGTTGCCGGCGCCACCATCGACGTGACCTTGCCCGAGGGACCGATGAAATTGTCGCGCGACGACCTGCTGAACTGGGTAAAAGCTTCCGCTTCCACCGTCGCTAATTATTACGGCCACTTCCCTGTCCCGCACCTCACGGTCCGCATGCGCGAATCTTCCGGCTCCGGCATACGCCATGGTGTTACTTATCCCAAAGATGGCGGGCTGATATTTATCAGCGTGGGCACTGAGGCAGATATCGCCGCGACCAAAGATGACTGGGTGCTCGTCCATGAAATGATCCATCTTGCATTTCCTTCCATGGAAGAGGAGCATCACTGGATTGAAGAAGGTATCTCCACCTATGTTGAGCCGGTAGCTCGCGCACGCACCGGAGGCATGACGGTCGCTGAGGTTTGGCGGACTTTTATGCGCGATATGCCTAAGGGTGAACCGCAATCCGGTGATCAAGGTTTGGATCAGACTCCCACCTGGGGTCGCACCTACTGGGGCGGCGCAATATTCTGCCTGCTGGCCGACGTTCGCATACGCGAGCACACCAGGAACCAGAAAGGTCTGGAGGACGCTCTGCGCGGCATCAATCGCGGCGGCGGCAACATCACTGAAGACTGGGACATCGGCAAAGCTCTGGCCTTGGGCGACAAAGCCACCGGCACAACTGTCCTGCGCGACCTTTACAACGAGATGCGCGACAAACCTGCGCCCGTTGACCTGGACCAACTCTGGAAGAAGCTTGGCATCGCCATGAAAGACAGCGCAGTGACATTCGACGATAAGGCCCCAGAAGCAAATATTCGCAAAGCCATCACCGCGCCATTATCTTCCGCGTCCGCGCGCCGTTAGCGATCTCAGCTTCGCAGCTAGAAGAATCGTCATCCCGATGGCCGTAAGCGAGTGCGCGCTGTCATCAGCGCGCGAGCAGGCCAGAGGGACCTTGTGTTCCGCTCACCTTGACCACTCAAAAACAAACACAAGGTCCCTCGCTTCTATTCGGACGCTGAAGACAGCGCGTCCTCATGTACGAAGCTCGGGATGACGGCTTGAAAATGAATGTACTTCTCCCAGTCAGTAATGGAATTTATAGCGCAGTTGCACGTTCACCATCCGCGGATCGCTCACGTGCGAGCCACCAAAGCTGTTGGTGCGGTCGATGAAATAGCGCTTGTCCGCCAGATTCGTCGTAGTCAGCTTGGCTGACCAGTTCTCGCCGAATGAATGTCCCACAGCCAAGTCTACGGTCGCATAGCTGGGGAGATGACCGGGGCCATTGCCATCAAGAAAACCGGATCCGGCAGTTACGTTGCCGGAAAGCCAGCTTCTGGCGGGAAGCAAAGCAGTAAATCCTGTGCTCAAGGTGTGCCGCTGATCGTGATCAAGAAAGAAGAAACCAGCATCTGGCGGAGCAAAATCTGTGAGTCCGCCGGTGACCCCACCCGAGCCTTCCACTGACTGATGAGAGTAAGCCAGGTGCAGATCGATCTTCTTGAATAATCTCGGTGAACGTACTGTGGCTTCGTAGCCCAAAATGCGGACGCTTTGAATCGTGAGAGGAATAAACAAATTGGAATTGCCCAGAGCGTCATGATCAAAGAAGTTGTGCGCGCCGGTGCGGAAGTGATCAAAATCGAGCGTCCAGCCGCGAACGGGAATGGTCAAACCAATATCGTGCTGCTCGTCGCGTTCGCCGCGCAGAGGTAGAAATCCCTGATCGGGAGACACCGCAGTAAGCACGTCGCTGGAAACCGTATCCAGGGGAGGCGCCTGGTAGTAGCGGCTATAAGAGCCGCGCAAAACCCAGTGCAGGCGCGGGATTTGGATCGCAACCCCCAGCCTGGGGCTTCCCGCTGTTTCTGTCACCAGTCCGGCAAAACGCGTGAAACGCACTCCTGCCGTCAGAGAGAGCCATGAGGACGCTTTGTACTGGTCCTGAATCCAAACAGCTTCGAGATCGCCGCCGACCTTCTGTCGTGTAAGCGGTACATTCACCGGAATGGCAGTCGGGGGATCCGTACTAGCGTCAAAGCTTGTGCCGGCGAGGCCGAAGAGCGTGTTGTCATGCTGGGCAAAGCCATAAAAACCAATGCTGGCATTATGCCGCCCTTTCACCACGTTAACTGAGGCCTGCCCACCAGCATAAGACGAGGCACGATTGTCAGTCGTTACCAGCCGCTGGTCGGCGGCGCCCAGCCCTTCAAAAGCCGCGCGATTGAAATGATAGGAAGGCGACAGGGTTAGCAAAACGCCAGGGCCGAAAGTATGTATCCAGGAAAGACTGCCGAAGATGTCCTGCTCACGTTCACGGTCACGGACGCCTGCAGCCTGCAGGTCGGCATCATTCGGTACCTGGTAAAAGTCGGTCCGGCCCGAGCCTACAAAGCGGAGCTGGTCTTTGGGCGTGGCGTTGAAGATCAAAGAAGTAAATGCTCCCCCGCCGGCAGCCTGGTTGTGCTGGTTGTCAGTTGTCGGCGTTTCCAAACCGTGGTCCGTGCGATTACCGTTCACGCTGAAGTAATACGCGGATCGGTCATTGTGGTCGCCAAAGCTCAATTGGTTGTCCGTTGAATTAAGATTGCCGTAACTGGTAACTAGCTCTGCCTGCCGTGAGCGCTCAAAGCCGGAGCGCGTCACCACATTGAACACGCCATACGTACGGTCGCCGGATTCCGCAGAGAAACTGCCGCGCTGCACTTCCATGTAATCAATGTCTTTGGGATCGAACTGCGGCCCCACATTGGTTGCGATGTTGGTGTTGGGCACGGGAACGCCGTCAATCGCCCAGGTAACCTGGTGTCCACCGCGGACGTGCAATTGATCGTGGACCATGGACGCGCCGGGGACGAAGTCCGTGATCATAGACATGGAGTTGGTGCGGTCCGCGCCCGGCGTCTGCGCGATATCGCTCCGGCTGACCAGCGCCTGCGGAGTGGCTGAAGAAGGATTCACCATTTCTGGCGCGCCAGAAACGTCCACCGTCTCCTGGTGTTGCGCCAGAGCAAGGGCAAAATGCATCTCCTGCACGTTGCCGGAAGTCACTGTCACGGACTGCTGCGCCGCGCTGAATCCGAGCGAGACGATCTTGACGTCATATTCGCCTACGGGAACATTCGAAAGCTGGGCCATTCCTTCTTCATTCGTCGTGCCGGACGTGGTGAAAGCGGACGTGCGGCTATGCGCTTCAACCTGGGCACCTTGCACCGGCCGGTGTTGCGGATCGTGCACGATGGTCTTGATGGTTCCAAAAACTGACGCAAGTGCCGCCGAAGAGGCAAGCAATGCCCACAAAGCTATGATGGCGATATATCGCTTTGACATTTTTCATTCCCCGGAACCAATGGTTGGTTACTGTTATCAATCATTCCCAATGACAAACCGGCTGATCGAAAACGGCATTTGCAAGGCACATGAATACAGCCGGACAAGTGGTCGCGTTGGCTTGGAGCAAAGTTCAATTGGAGAATTGAGGTAAGGGCCCGGAAAGAAACGGCCGTTCCGACGCCTACTCCTCCGCTTGGCTTTGTGCTTTAGCTAAGGGGAGGGCCGCGATCCGTATGGGAGGAAAACCCGGCGATGGTGAACGTAACCGGGACAAAATGCATTTCCCGGTCGCTCACTGCCAGTGGGGGAAGAAAAGAGTTTGATGAAACTGCCGCTCCGCTCCGGAGATGTCCCGGTGTGCAGCAATCCATGGGACATTTGGCATCATCGGGCGCCGCGGATAAAGCCGTTTTCGATTCTGGCGCGGCCGCAGCGTGGTGGTGATGCTGGTGCATTGGACGATCACAATGGTCTACTGCTACGGCATGGCATGAAACCGCCTTGCCTGTTCCCGTGCATGCCGCCGCCATAATAGGCGAGAGCATGGACGAAAGCAGGGCTGCCACAACCGTGATGGATAAGAATCGCCACATGGTACAAACCGAAATATACCTTTATTTTTGCCGCGAAGGCAATGAGATTCACAACAGTGGAACATTAATTCAGCTAATCTTACGTTCCGCCGTAGAGCCAGATAACACGAATGGGCTGATATCTATAGAGAGTGCTTGGCATGCCTCCGGTTACAACAGAAGAGACGTAACTTTAGTCATGAGCACGACGCTTTCCCAGATAAAAATAAACTGCGGGCGTCACGATGAGAGAGAGCACCATCGAGACCAGGATTCCGCCGATCACGGCGATGGCCAGCGGTTGCAGCATCTCTGATCCGGCGCCAAGGGCAAATGCCAGCGGAAGCATGCCTGCCATGGTTGCCAGCGCAGTCATGAAGATAGGACGTAAACGGCGGCGTCCGGCCTGGACCATGGCTTCTTCCGGTTCGAAGTTTGCATGAGCAAATTTCTGGTTCGCATCCAGCAATAAAATACCGTTCTTGGCCACAATGCCGATCACCATAATCATTCCCATCAATGACGCCAGGTTCACGGTCTTTCCCGTGACCAGCAGCGCCAGGAACACGCCGGAGATCGAAAGCAACGCCGAACTCAAAATGGCC
>WNFN01059853.1_pt1 | contig 10505 bp, 8 predicted proteins | sample 5400161 | NCBI WGS metagenome assembly WNFN01 (sample SAMN13153353, study PRJNA577476) | soil metagenome | isolation source: 80 cm saprolite on Douglas fir-dominated hillslope | place: USA:California | collected 2013-09-17
CGCCGGCGGACTGGTTGCGGTCGTGATCGCCAATATCGTGGCCTTCTTCCTGGTGCGGATCATCGGACGGAATCTGGAGGCGTAAGCGATGGCACGCAAGGTAACCAAGCGAAGCATCTGGATATCCACGGCCGCAGCGTGGCTGTTCGGTTTCCTGATCTTTCTGCCAATCCTGTGGATGGTGTTGACCAGCTTCAAGAGCGAGCTTGATGCGTTCGCCATGCCGCCCAAATTCCTGTTGTTTCACTGGACCACGGAGAACTATGCGACGGTGCAGGAGCGCAGCGACTACCTTCATCACGCGCTCAACTCGATCATCGTTGCCGGCGGGTCGACGCTGATCGCCATGCTGATCGCTGTTCCGGCCGCCTGGTCGATGGCATTTGCGCCGACGAAGCGGACCAAGGATGTCCTTCTCTGGATGCTCTCGACCAAGATGATGCCGCCCGTCGGCGTTCTGGTTCCGATCTATCTGATCTACCGCGATTTCGGACTGCTCGATACGCGCGCGGGCCTGGTCTTCATCCTGTGTCTTGGCAATCTGCCGATCGTCATCTGGATGCTCTTCACCTATTTCAAGGAGATTCCCAAGGATATCCTCGAAGCGGCCCGGATGGACGGAGCGACGATTGGACGCGAACTGGTTTATGTGCTGACGCCGATGGCCATTCCCGGCCTGGCCTCGACGCTTCTCCTCAATTTCATTCTCGCGTGGAACGAGGCGTTTTGGACGTTAAACCTCTCGACGCTGGACGCTGCGCCGCTCACGGTATTCATCGCATCCTATTCAAGTCCGGAGGGCCTGTTCTGGGCAAAGCTGTCGGCCGCGTCGACGCTCGCCATTGCCCCGATCATCGTACTCGGATGGTTCAGCCAGCGTCAGCTCGTCCGCGGACTGACGTTCGGCGCCGTCAAATAGCAAAGGGACCAGAGATCATGGGCCAGATAACGCTCCAGGGAGTCCGCAAGTCGTTCGGGCCGGTTAACATCATCAAGGATGCAAATCTGGATATTGAGGACGGCGCCTTTGTGGTTTTCGTCGGGCCGTCCGGCTGCGGGAAGACGACGCTGCTGCGCCTGATCGCCGGACTTGAGGACGTCACCGGCGGGCAAATCCTGATCGACGGCCGCAATGTGGTCGACGTGCCGCCGGCGAAGCGCGGTCTGTCGATGGTGTTCCAGTCCTATGCGCTCTACCCGCATATGAGCGTCCGCGGCAATATCGCGTTCGGCCTGAAAATGGCCGGCCTGCCGCGCCCGGAGATCGACCGCAAGGTGGAGGCCGCGGCCGCCACGCTCAACCTGACGCCCTATCTTGACCGCAAGCCGCGCGACCTTTCCGGCGGACAGCGCCAGCGCGTCGCGATCGGACGTGCCATCGTGCGCGAGCCGAAGGCGTTCTTGTTCGACGAGCCCTTGTCCAATCTCGACGCCGCGCTCCGCGTCCAGATGCGCCTGGAGGTCACCAAGCTGCAGAAGCAGCTTGGGACCACCGCCGTCTACGTCACCCATGACCAGGTCGAGGCCATGACGATGGCCGACAAGATCGTCGTGCTCAACGCCGGCCGCATCGAACAATACGGCTCGCCGCTGGAACTGTATGAACGCCCGGCGAATCTTTTCGTCGCCGGCTTCATCGGTTCGCCCAAGATGAATTTTGTGCCCGGAGGGGCGGCCGGCGAGCCCGGCGTCGCCACCCTGGGCATCAGGCCCGAGCATCTGAAAGTCGCCAAGGAGGGAGACGGCTGGCCGGGAACCGTATCGGTCGCCGAGCATCTGGGCAGCGACACTTTCCTCTATGTCGATGCCGGGAAACTGGGAATGCTGACGGTGCGCGCGATCGGAGAATTCAGCCTGAAAGCCGGCGACCAGGTGTGGCTTTCGCCCGATCCAGCGCGCCTGCACCGCTTCGACAAGGATGGTGAGGTCATCAGGAAATGAGCGGATGGCGCGCCGCGCCGACCGTCCCTGGACGGTTTTGCCCGGTCAGACGGAAACGTCGCACATCAGCGCGGCGTCTCCAATCGCCGACAAGCAAACAGGAAGACCAAGAAGATGTATCTGGAAAAATTCAAGCTGGACCGAAAAACCGCCATTGTAACCGGCGCCGGCCAGGGAATAGGACTGGCCTGCGCGGAAGCGCTGGCAGAGGCGGGAGCGAGGGTCGTGATTGCCGATCGCGACCCCAAGGCTGCCGAGACCGGTTGTGCGAGCCTGAAAGCGAAAGGCTTGAACGCCGAGATCGTTATTATGGACGTAACGGACCCGGGCCGTGTTTCCGAGGTCGCGGATCAATTGGTGTCCCGTTACGGCGGAATCGATATCCTCGTCAATAATGCCGGCATTGCACGAAGCGAAACACCTGCGGAGAAGGTAACCGATGAACATTGGTTGAATGTCGTCGACGTCAATCTCAACGGTACGTTCTGGTGCTGCCGTGCCTTCGGCAGACACATGCTGGACGCAAAGTCAGGTTCCATTGTCAACATCGGTTCGATGTCCGGTTTCATCGTCAACAAACCGCAGGAGCAGTGCTACTACAACGCCTCGAAGGCCGCAGTGCACCATCTCACGAAGTCGCTCGCGGCCGAGTGGGGCGCGCGCGGCGTGCGCGTCAATGCCGTGGCGCCAACTTATGTCACAACTCCGCTCAACGCATTCGTAAAAAGCAACCCGCAGATGTACGATGCCTGGATCGGCGGCACGCCGATGGCCCGGATGGGGGAGGTCGATGAAATTGCCTCCGTCGTCCTGTTTCTGGCGTCTGACGCCGCAAGCCTGATGACCGGGAGCGTCGTTCTGGTTGACGGCGGCTATACGTGCTGGTGAACTTGCGCTGATCTGAAGCGGGGTTGCAATGAGGCACGCCTTCATCGGCATCGACGTCGGAACATCGAGCGCGCGCGCCGGAGTGTTTGACGAGAAGGGAAGCCTGCTGGCGACCGCCCGGCATCCCATCACGGTTTGGCACGAAGCGGGTAGCGTCGTCGAACAGTCGTCGTCCGAAATCTGGGCAGCTTGCGCCGCTTCGGTCCGTGCCGCGATGGTGGAGGCTGCCATTGCGCCTTCCGGGGTCAAGGGTGTGGGGTTCGATGCGACCTGCTCGCTCGTGGTGCTCGACGCCGGCGCCGATCCGCTGACGGTGAGTAGCTCCGGCGACGAACGCCGCAATGTCATCGTTTGGATGGACCATCGCGCAATCGCCGAAGCCCGCCAGATTAACGACACGCAGGATGACGTTCTCCGCTATGTCGGAGGCTCGATCTCGCCCGAAATGGAAATTCCAAAGCTTCTCTGGTTGAAGCGGCACTTGTCCTCGACCTATCGATCGGCCGGTCACTTCTTCGACCTCGCCGACTATCTTTCGTTTCGCGCGACCGGATCGACGGTGCGCTCAATATGCACGCTCGCTTGTAAATGGAATTTCCTGGCCCACGAACGGCGCTGGAGCGGAAGTTATTTCGAGCGCATAGGTCTTGGCGATCTCGCTTCGGAGAATTACGCGAAAATCGGAAACGAAGTCGTCGCGCCCGGTACGCCGGTGGGCACCGGCCTGACGAAATCCGCCGCGCGCGATTTCGGCCTGCTTGAGGGGACGCCGGTCGGCGCGTCGCTGATCGACGCTCACGCCGGAGGCGTGGGAACGATTGGCGGGCGCGGGCAATCGGGCGAGCCGGTCGATGTGTGCAGCCGCCTCGCCTACATCATGGGAACATCGGCTTGCATCATGGCGACGACGGCCGAGCCTTGCTTCGTCCCGGGTGTCTGGGGTCCCTATTACTCGGGCATGGTTCCTGGATTCTGGCTCAACGAGGGCGGTCAGTCTGCAGCCGGCGCGGCCATCGATCATCTCATCCGATCTCATCCGGCGCATAACGAGGCCGTCGCCGCGGCGCAGGCTGCCGGCATGGAAATCCTGGAATTTCTTGAGCGGCGCATTGTCTCGCGTTCAAAAAGCCTGGGTGAGGCGGCGCTGTTTGCCCGTGACATCCACGTTCTGCCCGAGTTTCTCGGCAACCGATCGCCGTTCGCCGATCCCGGCTCCCGGGCCATTGTCGCAGGGATGGACCTCGACGTCGACGTCGGCTCAATGGAGCGGCTGTTCGTGGCTGGGCTATGCGGGCTTGCCTACGGTCTTGCAGATGTCGTCGAATCCTTTCGATCGCACGGTGTGGATAGCGACTTGATGGTGATCAGCGGCGGCGCCGGACGAAGTCCGCTGGTCCGCCAGATCATGGCGGATACGACAGGCCTGACCATTGCGGCTCCCGAAACCCAGGAACCGGTCCTGCTCGGGGCAGCGATGCTGGGCGCTGTCGCCGGGAAATCTTGCGGATCGATCGGCGAGGCAATGGCCTTGATGTCGGCGATCGGTCGGCTAACCGAATCGACGACGCCTGGAATCGCGGACTTCCACCGGACAAAGCGGCGGGTTCACGGGCTGATGCGAAAGCTGGACCGGGAAAGCCGCGATACGATGCAGAGCATCGCATCGATCGCTGCGATTGAGACGAAAAATTAGCGCCATGCTGCTGAGTTGCGGAGATGCCCTGGTTGATTTCCTGCCCGTCAAATCCGTTGACGGGCGCGACGCGGCCGTACCGGTCGCCGGCGGATCTTGCCTCAACATCGCCGTCGGCATGGCGCGTTTGGGTGCGCCGGCGGGGGTTGTGGGCGGCATCTCGACCGATCTTTTCGGACGTATGATCGCAGACCACGCGCGCATGTCGCAGGTCGACCTTCGCTACGCGACGCGCAGTGAGCATCAGACGACGCTCGCGTTCGTTCGCCACATCGGGGGTGAGCCGCAATATGTTTTCTACGACGAGGCGACGGCATCCCGAAACTGGGTCTATCGGCACGGCTCGATCCCCTTCGACGAGATATCGAAGCGATCCATGTCGGGTCGACCACACTCGCCAACGACAACGGGGCAGCTCAGGCGCTTGCGATGATCGAAGATGCAGGCGCATCAACCACCATCTCCTTCGACCCGAATTGCCGGCCAAATCTCGTCAGACATAAGGTCCGCTATGTCGATCAGATGAATGCGTTTGCCGCCGCCGCCAATATCGTGCGGATGTCGGATGTCGACTTTGAATTTCTTTATGGCGGCAGCGACTGCGGCGAAAGGGCGAAGTCGCTCATTGCGGCCGGTGCAAGCCTGGTCGTTGTCACGCGCGGAATCAAGGGAGCCCAAGCATGGCACAGAGGGGCGGGCCAGGTTGAGGTCCAGGCCCCCGCGATCGATGTGGTTGATACCATCGGGGCAGGCGACAGCTTTCAAGCCGCGCTGTTGTTTGCCCTGCGCGCCATCGGACGGATCAAGACAAGCGCGCTGGCGCAAATGAATTCCGGCGAGCTTCGTCGGGCGCTGTCGTTTGCGTCGATGTGCGCGGCCTTCACATGTGGGCACGCCGGGGCCGATCCGCCGCGCCAGTCTGACATCGGCCCGGCGTTGGCTGATCTTCTTTCGGATGTGTCGAATGACCCGTGAGATTTTCGCTAAACGTGGCTGGCTGGAGTTGGCTCAAACTTCTCTCAGCCCTCGCGGAACGAAGCCCGGGATTGGGTTGATCAGCCGTCGATCAGACCGGCGGCGGATCGGCTTCCGGCCACCTGCGGCGATTGCAATTATCCGTACCGTAGCGGTCTTATCGCCGCGGAAAGCTGGCGAGTGCATCGAGTTGGCGCTGCGCCTCAGGCGAACCCCATTCCCTGGCTCTCTGATACCAGTTCCGCGCTTGTACCAGATCAGGCCCCGCGTCGGCTGCGCTGAACTGGCTCGACGCAGTCGGGTCGAAAGTCTTGGCCAGGAGAAGGGCAGCGCGGGCATCGTGGGCGTCCGCTGCACGTGTCAACAGCAGGCGCGCTCCCTGCAGATCGCCGCTCGCCAAGAGTTCCTGCGCCCGCCTGACAAGGGCCGCGATTTCATTGGGACTCAACTCCCGGATCGTCTCCGCGGGCGCTTGTGGTGTGGCCACGGCAGGTGCGGCCGGTGGCGGAGATGCAATGGCCTGCGGTTGCGCAATGGCCAGCGGTTGCTGTGGCGCCGCCGCGACGGGGGCGGGAGGTGAAGGAGGAGTGGGCGACGCCGCCGCGGTGCTCGCGGCCGCCACCGCAGCGCTGCCAGGCTGCGCGGACGTCCAGGTCAGCCGGAAGAAGGTCGTGACCAGGGCAGCTCCGTCGGTACCGCGCAGTTCGGCGGACAAATTCATTTCGCCGACGAAGTCGGTCGGTGGAATGATCGCTGCGTCCGAGATAATTTGTGCCGGCACGCGCCATTCGTTCTCGCTTGCCCGTCTGCCGGCCGTCAACCGGGCACCGGCCGGCATCCATTTGATCATGACGGTCATGCCGGGAGCAGGAGCGTCGACACTGACACCGAGCTCCAGCGGCTCATTAATATATCCGTTGTTGTCGTGGACGATCAGCGTCGGCGCCGGCCTGCGCACCGACCCCGGGAACAGGGATGACTTCAACCGTTCCCATGTCGGCAAGGCCGATGCTGCGTTGTCTTCAACGGGACCTTGCGATGTCGGATACGCCAAGACAAAGACCAGCGCGACGACAGCGGCCCCGGTCACCACAACCGCGAATCTGCCGAACGAGTGGCGGTTCCGAGGGAACGACGGCACTTCAACCAACCCGGGTTCGAACTGCTCTTGCTCGGCCCTTGCGACCGCCTCGGCAAAGAAATCCGGCTGCTTCTGACTTCGCGGGTCCAGGCCTCTGATGGGAAAATGCGCAACGTTCTCATCAGGCGTGTGCGGCGCCGACGAGACATTCTTATCCTTTCCGTGCTCCCCCGTCGCAGCATCCGTAGGGTCGTTTAGTTCGCCAAGCCGGAGCGGTGCACGGTAAAACGGGTCGTCCGGGCCGCGATCTTGCTTTGGGTTACTCATTCCAACTCCCCTTCTACTCGGTCGAGCCTGCTCAGCGGGTCAGGCAACACTCCGAGGACACAACTGACACAACGCTTTCACCACCCTACGCCACGAGAATTTCGATCGCGCCTGCAGTGAGGCGCAATTCTCCGGCTCCGTTTTCGGAGCCAGATCTCAGTCACTTGAATTCGAGTAAGGCGGCACATTCAGATGCTGCGTTGCATGCCCCATCCGTCGCAGAGACCGCGACCCGCACCGTTCTTCCTGACAGAATTCATCAGCGCGTCCTTCGCCCAAAACGACGCACCTAAAAACTAGACACGCCAAGATGGCATTGGTGTGGCCTAAATCAAGAGGGTGTTTTTGTAACGAGAAAATTGTTTGGGCCCGCCAAGGCGTCATACAACCTGCCCGTGCAATGGTGGGCATGCCAATCTTTTCAAGGCGACGAATGCGGGCCTGCGTGCTCATCTGCTAGTTCCGCAGCCGGCCGGCCGGGCCGTTGCAACAAATTTTCATCGAGAATGTGGCAGCTAGCCTCGTCGCAACCTTGGAGTTGAATCCTTGGAACTTCGAACGCCGGCGACAGGCGATCGTGCATGGCACGAATAGGTTGTAGTGCGCTTGACATTGCAACGCTGCCCGCTGCGTCGCAGGACAATCAGCTGATGCCTTCGAGGCTCACTGCTTGACGACCGACAGAAAGATACTGGGGTCAAAATACTGTGCCGCCGTCAGGGGATTCTCGATTTTGGCAACACGAGTGTAGAAGTCCGTGCCCTGTTGCAACCATTCGGTGATCGTGCCGTTGCTGTATAGGCGCCGCCACACCGCCGTGGGAAATACCCGCATCGCTCCAAACTGCTCCCTTATGTCCCGATCGGGCACCTGCGGGTAGTAGTTCTTGTGCAGGATATCCAATGACTCGTTGGAGCGGGCTATCAGCATGTCATTGCCTTCAGTCCAGGCCTTGATAATCCGGGTGAGGACCGGCCGGTTGCTTGCGTGATAGGCGGCGGTCGTCGCCCAGCCGCCGACGACCGCTGCGCTGGGATAGTAGGCGCCGGCATCGAGCAGTTTCTTGGCTTGCGGAACCTTCTCGCGCACTGCGATGTTGAAGGGCACCCATAAGACCACGGCGGGGACAGCGCCGTTAATGAATGCATTGACGGCCTCCGGCATGGGCAGACTCTGCATCTCGATGTCGGTGGGAGCAAGTTTGTTCTCCCTCAGCGCATTGTCCAGAAACACATGCGCCGTGGTTCCTGCGGTGGTCGCGACGCGCTTGCCGCGCAGATCGGAAAACTGCTTGATCCCCTGGTCTTCGCGCACCCAAAGCTGCGCGGTGGCGAACTCGATCGAATTGGCGAGGAACATCTTGCCTTGACCACGCGCCGGGAAGTTCGAGATCACCGCCCCGGTCACCAGCATATCGATGCTGCCACCTGACATGGCGGTAAACAGCTCGATGCCGGTCTTGAACTCCTTGAATTGCGGATCGAGACCGTTCTTCGCCCATGCACCCAGATGCTCGGCCAGCCAGATCTGTCCGTCGACGGCCAGTGTATGAAGATAGCCGACCCGGATCTTGGTCTTGGCCTGTGCGAGGGCGGGCATCCCGATCGCCGACATGCCGAGGGTCGAGCACGTTGCTGCAATGAACTTGCGCCGGTCCATGATCAATCACTCCCTGCCCATCGCGGTGATCTTCTTCGCATCGGAAACGCCGGATCATCTGGCGTGCCGTCACCGACGTGATCGCAACTGGAACGTCAGTCAGGCGTTTTCGCGAAACTTCGATATGATGTCGTCACGCCGAAGGCAAAGCAACCAAAGTTTGTGCGACAGCCCGCAAACAACGACAACCCTGGCTCTGCTGTGTTGCGTCTTGGTCGGATCATCGCCTGGAATTGCAGGAGCGAACAAAAAAAGGCCTTGAAGTGGAGAAAAAATAGCCACTTGCGGGCGCGACGCCTTACAGCCGAAGCGTGTTTGCCACTTGCGGTTGACTATCAACAAAGCGGGGACGCAAGATGATGATTTGTCAACAAATTGAGCGGGCCCCGCCACGATATGAACACAACCTCCGGGTGCTCAGGTTGATTTTGATCCGGTCGCTTTTGATCGGGTTTGCAATGATGAGCATGTTCGCTGACGGCGCGGTGGCTATCGCGCAGGTGCCCGGACCTCAGCCCGCGCGCACACCCCGTCTTGAGGAGCAATGGAAGGCCAAGCTCAACGCCAATACCGTTTTTATTATTGCCGGAAGCCCGGAGGAGACCTACCTCGACATCACCCATGATCTCGCTGTGCTGCTCAATGACGATAACCTTCGAATCTTGCCCATCGTAGGGATGGGCGGAGCACAAAACATCCGTGATGTGTTGTACTTGAAGGGGGTGGATATCGGAATCACCTCTACCCAGATGCTGCGCTATTTTGCGTCGACCGGCGAACTCAGCACCGCCCTTGACCAGCGGTTAAACTATATAACCCGGATGTTCCCGGAAGAAATGCACGTAGTCGCAGGCCGCGGTGTCAAGACGATCGAGGAGCTGAACGGCAAGAAGGTCAACTTCTCGGATTCCGGCTCCAGCACGCAAATCACGGCGCGCGACGTATTCGGACTCCTCGGTATTGCGGTCAACGAGGTCAATCTCAGTCAGGCGGACGCGATCACCGCGATCAAGAACGGGGAAATCGCCGCCACGGTGGTCTTTTCCGGAAAGCCCGCGGGCATCTTCTCCCACGTCTCGACGAACGACAATCTGCACCTTTTGGAGATCCCCATTACGCGAACGCTTGAGAATATCTATTCCCCGGCGCAACTCGAGCAGACCCTGTATCCAAATTTGATTGATAAGGGCCAGACGATACAGACCATCGCGGTCGATGCCGTTCTCATCACGAACAATTGGCAACCAGCGAGCGATCGCTATCGTCGTGTCGCGAAGTTTGTAGAAGGGTTGTTCTCTCGCTTTGCCGAGTTCAAGAAGCCGCCGCGACATCCGAAATGGCAGGAAGTTGATCTCAGCAAGGAATTGCCGGGATGGCAGCGCTTTCCGGCAGCGCAGGAATTGCTGCAGCAAGCTAAGTTCGAGGAATTCCGGGCGAAATTCCACGGCGGCAGTGTTGCGGCTCAGTCAGCCACAGAGAAGCAGCGATTGTTCCGGGAGTTCCGCGACTGGTCGGAAGGTGAGGGCAAACGGCAGTGACCGTTTGGTCGTTGCCGCGACCTGAAATGTCCGGCATGCGCCGTGCAAGAGCAAGCATCGCGCAAACGGCAGGCGCCAACTGCCGTTTGTCGCCGATTGCATCGGTCAGGCAATGGTCTTGAGATAGAGGCTCGGATCGAAATACTTGCTCGCGGGCGTGAAGTCCTTGATCCCCGCATTCGCCATGAAGAAGTCGGTCGATTGCTGCAGCCAATTGGTGACCGTGCCGTCCGAATAGAGCCGTTTCCAGTCGCGTGAGGTGAACATCTTTTGCGCCTTGAATGACTCGTTGATGTCCGCCAGCGGGGTTTGGCTGTAGTGGGCCTTCTGCAGAGACTCCATCGCTTCACTGCTGTTGGCGACGATGTAATCATTGGCCTCCGCCCAGCCTTTGATGAGCTTG
>WNFN01135202.1_pt1 | contig 10499 bp, 8 predicted proteins | sample 5400161 | NCBI WGS metagenome assembly WNFN01 (sample SAMN13153353, study PRJNA577476) | soil metagenome | isolation source: 80 cm saprolite on Douglas fir-dominated hillslope | place: USA:California | collected 2013-09-17
AGAACGGGCTATGGACCAGAGCTAAGGCACTTCTTAGACAATCATAGACAACACAAAAGTATCTCACCTTCGCTTCTTGATGCACTAAAAGCCTCACAACTATGTGATGCAATCATGCGCAGCCTGCAAACAGGAGCAGTTTGCACGCCAGGTTAATCCTATTTCGTTCGTTTGGGCTAGCCCCGCCAGAGGCGGGGCTTCAGGTTATAAATGATGTGGGAATGTCCGGCCCAGGGCCGGACATTCCCACATCATTTATAACCCTTTCGAGCTGCTGTAAGGCTGCGAGGCGCAGAGAAAGATGAAACGAAGCGTTCATCTATAACGTACCTGACATGGATGAGTAGTTCGTTTCAGTTATGACTTGATAAGTCATGATTATATATATACAGGGTCGGAGAATGATAATGGCTGAAGATCAAAAGTCTTCTTCAGGGGAAAGCTCCTCCACAGTGAAAACCATTTTAGTGGTTGAGGATGACGAGGCTGTTGGTGAATTTGTGGTAAATGCCCTTTTGATGGAAACATCCTACCAGGCGCTACTTGCGACAAACGGTAAGCAGGCATTAGAGATAGCTCATAGTCTGAAGCCAAATCTCTTTTTGTTTGACTATCGTCTTCCTGATATGAATGGCCTGGAAATTTATGACCACCTCCATGAGCTGAAGGAATATAAAGATGTTCCTGCTATTCTTATGAGTGCGTATATGCCAAAGGAAGGGACGAAAGAACGTAACATCATTGCTTTAAAGAAGCCATTTGAACTCGATGAATTGCTGCAAACCATTGAAATGCTACTTCCCGACGAAAAATGATGCAGCCATTATCCTTTCTCTGTATATAACTCACCCTGTGCTCACGTCTTTCTGAATCCTCACTGCCTGCGGCAGTTCGTATGATTTTTTATTGTAGTTGGAGCCATGGCCGCATGAGCGGCCATGGCTCCAACTACAATGACCAGAAGCTTGTTTGTGCCGCCATGGCTCCAACTACAATGACCAGAAGCTTGTTTGTGCTTAATACATGAGTGATCAGCAGAGTTTACCACCCAACTATTTCTATCATCAATTGCCTAACGGCATGGAGATGGTTGGCCAATATATGCCTAGTCTGAGTTCGATTACGCTTGGTTTTCAGCTTGATGCCGCGGTCATCAATGAGCCTGAAGACAAAGCTGGCCTGGCCCACTTATTTGAATATATGCTTTTCCAGGGCACCAAGCAGAAAGATGCGCGGGCGCTGAATGAAGCATTTGAGTCACTGGGCGTGCGTAAGGGAGCCAGTACGGCCTGGGAATGGACACGTGTTCTGGCTCAGATGGTGAATACCAAGTTTGATGCGACCTTGCCCCTGATGCATGAGATCTTGTTGACGCCGACCTTTCCCCAGAATGAGTTAGAGCAGATGCGCAGCATTATCCTCCAGGAGATTCGCCGACGCGATGATGAACCCATGAGTCGTATCTTTGACCTTGTCCGGGCCAGTTTTTTCAAAGGCAGTGCGTTTGCGCGGCTCTCGCTGGGGACGACAGAGAGTGTGCAAAAGTTGCAGAGGCGCGACCTGCGCGATTTTTGGCAGGCACGCTACCGACCTAATGACGTAATTTTCTCTATCGCAGGCAAATTTGACTGGGATCACGTGGTTGAACAAGTCCAGAACCTGTTCGGTGACTGGAGCGGCCAGGCTGAACCTTCACCAACGCAGCATCCAACGCCTACTTCAGATATTGTCCTCGAACACCAGGAAGGAAAGCAAGAACACCTGGGTTTGATGAGTCCCTTCCCACACTATACCGATCCGGATTATTACGCAGCCCAGGTCATCAGTGAGGTGCTGGGAGGCAATATGGCCTCGCGTCTCTTTGTTGAAGTACGCGAGAAGCGCGGCTTGGTGTATGGGGTCTCAGCGGGCCTGTTGAGTAACAAATATATGGGAGCCCTGCGGATCTATGCCGGTACCACTCCCGAACAAGGCCATGAATGCCTGGAAGTGATCGTCAACGAACTACGTAAGTTGGAGCAAGATGGCATCACTAGCGATGAGCTGGACCGTGCCAAGGTTCAGTTGATGAGCGAGAACGTGATGCGTGGTGAGGGCTCCGGTGCTCGCATGGGTGCCCTGGCGACTTCCTGGAAGTATGAACACAAGTTGCGCACCATCCAGGAAGTTAAAGAAGCGATTGACGCGGTTACCAGGGAACAGGTGCTTGATGTCCTGCACCGCTTTTCGCCGCTCAATCCTTTGACTGTAGCCGCAATTGGTCCGCTCGAGCGCGATGAGCTTGTAGGTAATACCCTCTAAGAATTAAAGATAGAGAGCAAGAATAGAGCAGCGGGGTCGAATACATCGACCCCGCTGCTCTATTCTTGCTCTCTATAGTCAATATAATGATTTTTTATGTTGTGTCATTTGGCTTTTTTTAGCTTTCTTCTTGAAAGGGGGGATCAAGTACCAGGTCGCCTGTGCGCACTATGCGCGGGTGACGGGTAGCTGGTGGGATATAGCCCGGGCGTTTGCGGGCCATACGCATTTCTAGCTTGTGCTGCCTGGCCTCAATAAATTCATTGGAGAGGCGACGGTAGAGCGCCTCCCATTGATCAAGTACCTGGATGCGATCATGCCTGGCAACAATCTCCAGACTTTTTTTGCCCATTTGCGCGCGTAGGGTGGAATCCTCCAACAGTTTGTCGATGTAGCCGGCCAGCTCGTCGCTATTACCCGGTTGGAAGACATAGCCGTTTTCTTCGTGATGGGCAAGTTCAGGTAAGGCGTATGAATTGGCCGCGATGACCGGTAAACCACAGGCCATGGCTTCCATGGTGGAAAGGCTCTGTAAGTCTGCTTCAGAAGGAATAACGAATACTTCCGACGAGTGTCGCAAGGCAAGCAGGTCAGCATCGCGTACATATCCCAGGAAGCTGACGCGATCAGCAAGGTTAAGCCGGTCAACCTGCTCACGCAGGTCAGCTTCAGCTGGACCCGTACTAACCAGGGCAATATGTCCGTTGCTCTTCATTTTGGCGGCAGCATCGAGCAGTACGTCAACGCGTTTCTCATAGTTGAGACGATTGACGTGGAGGATAATGGGCCGGTCAAGTGGCAGGTTGAGACGCTGGAGCACCTGTTCATTGCGTTCCCCAGGTGTGTACTTCTTCAGATCAATGCGATTACAGAAATTCACCAGGTAGGTATAGGTGATATTACTAAACGGCTTACTAAGGACCGGGTCTGCCGAAAGCGAACGACTCATATTGATAGGTAAGTAGTGATTGGTGGCGATGACCGGTTTACGCAAGCCGCCCGCCAGGATCTGGGCAATATTGCCCAGAACAACGGGTGAGTGAATATGAATGATATGCGGATCGCTCTTTTTTAAGAGATTGCGAATGGGTACAAAGGGCAAAAAAGGGATACGCAGACCTTCGTAGGTGGGCCATTCAAAGGAAGAGAAGCGATAGACGCGCACCTTGTGTTCGAGCCGCCGCACGTCCCGCGAACCCTGGCTGGGTGCAACGACCCAAACCTGGTGTCCACGGTTGGCAAAATCCTGGGCGAGCCCATGAGTGACGGTTGGAACTCCACCCACCATAGGTGGATATTGATCTGTGACGATCATTATGCGCATATCTATCGCTCACTTCTTAATACGTTATTCCTCGGTAGCTTCAGCAGCAGGTGCAGCAGGTGCAGCCGCAGCTTCGGGTGCAGCCTCTGGTGCCGCAGCCTCTATCTCCTTCTCCAGGCGAGAAGCAGCAACCTTAACCACGCCTTCATTAGGATCAGTCACCAGGGACATGTTCGCTGGCAGCTTCACTTCTCCGGCATGCAGGATGGAGTCGATATCAGCCAGGGATGAGACGTCTACCTCGATATTTTCAGGAATTTCGCTTGCCAGGCATTCTACTTCAAGCGCGTCCAACAGGTGGAGCAGGACGCCGCCCTCAACTTTGACACCTGGCGCCTCGCCTACAAAGCGCAGTGGCACTTTAATATTCAAGCGCTCGGTCAAACTGACGCGGAAAAAATCGACATGGATAACCTTGCCCGAGCGGGGATCGTGCTGTACATGGCGTATAAGCGCTGTCTGTACGCCAGAGCTATCAGGCAGGCGCAAGGCGATAATACCTGTTGCGGCGTGTGAGCGCCGCAAACGATCGAACTCGATAGCCTCAAGTTGAACAGCCTGAGGGGTCTCTTTATGCCCAAAGATATTTGCAGGAATGATGCCTGCCTTGCGCAGGCGCTTGGTCGCTTTACCCATCACTTCTCGATGGCTAATTGCTAATTCTGTTTGTTGTGCCATAAAAATCTCAAATCCTCTCTATACTAGAATACTTTAATAGGTACGAAAAGTATACAAGCCTAGCCTGGCCTATAGATCTTAGTACACGCCGCCTGCGGCGGCGTGGGGGAGAAAGAGCAGCAGGGGAGACCCCTGCAACCCCCCAAAGGGGCTGGCCGCCCCTTTGATCCCCGCTAAGTCTACGCCTGGGAAGGCACTCCTGCAACCCCCAAAGGGGCTGGCCGCCCCTTTGATCCCCGCTCAAGCCCTGCGCTCATTTTGCTCGCTGTTGTTTAAAGAAAGCCAGGAGCGCTGGGGCTTCCATGGTATTGAGTACGTCAGAGGCGCTCAACCAACCTTTACGTGCAATGCCTATACCATAACGCATATCGTCCAAACCTTCAAGGGCGTGAGCATCCGGGTCAATGGGAATCTTCATGCCTTTGTCGCGCGCACGCCGGACCAGTCGCCAGTCCATGTCTAACCTTGAGGGATGCGCATTGATCTCAATGCAGACGCCCCGCTCAGCGGCGGCGGCAATTACCGCCTCCATATCCAGTGTATACCCTGCACGACCAAGCAGGATACGCCCGGTCGGGTGGCCAATGATGTTGACATAGGGATTGGCGATGGCACGCAGCATACGTTGTGTTTGTTCCTCGGCAGAAAGATTGAAATTGCTGTGAATAGAGGCGACAACAAAATCCAGGTTTGCCAGCACATTATCGGCATAATCCAGGCTGCCATCTTTGAGAATATCGCACTCTGTACCTTTGAGAATAAGCAGGCGCCCGCTGTATTCCGCGTTCAGGCGATCTATCTCTTCATGCTGGAGGCGCAGTTGATCTTCGGTCAAGCCACCGGCATAGGCTGCGGCTTTGCTATGATCACTCATACCAAGATACCGCAGGCCACGCGCAATACACGCTTCAGCCATTTCGCGAATGGTATTCTGACCATCACTCCAGGTAGAGTGTACATGCAGGACACCGCGCAGGTCGCTCTCCTGCACCAGTTTGGGCAGCGTGCCCTGGACCGCCGCTTCAATCTCCCCCATATCTTCGCGCAGCTCTGGTTCGATATAGGCCATGCCCAGGGCGGCGTAGATGTCCGTTTCATCCTTGCAAGGGATCAACTCCAGGTCTGGATCCTTGCCTTTGAAGAGCCCGTAGTCATTAATGGTCATATTCATGCTAAGGGCACGTCGACGCAGGGGGATGTGGTGTTCGCGCGAACCCGTGAAGTGGTGGAGCGTATAGGGGAACTGGCTGTCCTTGACTACACGCAAGTCCATGGCGATACCGCTGCTCAGGATGACGCTTGATTTCGTATCGCCCTTGCCTGTGATGGCCTGGACAGAGGGCTGGCTGGTGAAGAAATCCATAATCTTGCGCCGGGCTTCATCGCCTGCATCGTCTGCCACGCTGACCACCATATCTATATCTTTGACCGTCTCGCGCCGCCGGCGCAAGCTGCCAGCCACCTCTAAACGCACAATTTCTGGTAGCTTTGCCAGGGCGGAGCGAATACGGTCAGCCTCTTCCTCCGCGACGGGATAATGAAAGCGGCCAGCATGTTGGGACAGGAAAGCAATGCCCTGTAAAATGTTGTCCTGGGTCTTTTTACCAAAGCCCGGCAGATGTGCTACCCGATCATCCCGGCAGGCCTGCTCTAATTCAGCAATACTCGTTACATGTAACTGATCATAGATGGCGTTAATTTTTTTCGGACCGACGCCCTGGATACGCAACATATCCAGCTTGACAGGCGGTGTACTGGTGCGAAGTTCTTCATAGAAAGGTGATTGCCCTGTGTTGACCATTTCCTCGACGCGTTTGATGAGAGTTGAGCCCAGGCCAGGTGTGCCTTTCAACTTGCCCGCGCGTACAAGTTGTTCAATATCACCGTCAAGTGAATTGATGGCCCGGGCGGCATTCTCATAGGCGCGGACCTCGAACTGGCTGCTGCCCTCCTTCAATGCCAGCAGAACAGCTATATTTTCCAGGATACTTGCGACTTGATTTTTGTCCATACGCTATATCTAACCTCACTGACTGCCTTCCACCAGGCGCAGATCAAAAAATTCGGGTGGATGAGATGTGACTTCAAAAGGGTTGCGCCCCTTGAGGTCGCGGCTGAGGTACCGCTTGCAATCAAAATGCACGAGCAGCCAGCAGTACATCTCCTCGCTCACAAAAACGGCATCCCAGGGTTTTTCGCCGCCCATGTCCAGCGCTTTGTTGCAGACGAAGCAGCGTCCCATATCCGCGGCCACGGCACGTTCGAACCATCGGTAGACAAACTGGTGAAAATCTTCCATGTTCATCATATCCAGGCTCGTTGCGGGATAACCGAAGAGCACCGGGTCAGGGCATTCGCGAAAGTCATCATGCGCACGGCTCAAGGCCACAATGGGGGCCTTGATCAGCACCTTGATCTCATTGTTGGCTGGATCTTCTGTCGATGTGATGACATCTTGCAGGAGAAATCCCTCGCGCGCAAACCAGGCTAGTAGTTCGTTCCTCATAAATTTGTTCTAATCGACCTTCGGCTATAAATGTATCACTTGCGAGAGAAGGCGTCAACGAGTAAATATAAATGATAGTGGTGTAGGATGAAACCTGCCGCGGCGGGTTTCATCCTACACCACTATCATTTATGCTTCTACTTTTACCTTGCCCCACAAGTCGACCCATTCCTCCTTACCATAGGAGGAGAATGGACGTCCTTGCTGGCGGATGATCTTTTCCATAGCCTGGAAGCGCTGGCGGAACTTGCGGTTGGCGTGGCGCAGGGCCTCTTCCGCGTCTATATGCAGCCAGCGAGCGATCTTGGCTACGATAAAGAGCACATCGCCCATCTCCTCGCGCTGGTGCTCCGGGGTGCTGGCCTCCTGCAATTCCTGCAATTCCTCGGTTAGTTTGGCAAAGATATCCTGGATGGTGTCAAACTCAAAGCCGGTTTTGGCGGCTCGCTTCTGGTATTCCTGGGAGACAACCAGGGCAGGTGAGGCCAGGGGAACACGGTCAAGCACGCTTTCAGCCTGCACATCCTTACCCGCGGCGATGCGTTCCTGTTGCTTGATGACTTCCCAATTGACCAGCACCTGCTCTGCTCCACTCACATTCACATCGCCGAAAACATGAGGATGACGGCGTATTAGCTTGGCGTTGACATGCTCAAAGACATCGCCAATAGTGAAGTCGCCCTCCTGGCGCGCAATTTCAGAGTGCAGGTAGACCTGGAGGAGCAGGTCGCCTAATTCCTCGGCCAGCTTCTCCATGTCGTTTTCTTCCAATGCCTCTACGACTTCGTAGGTTTCCTCGATGACATAACGGGTCAGGGTCTGGTGCGTTTGTTTGCGATCCCATGGACAGCCGTCAGGTTCACGGCGCAGGCGCATGGTGATGTAACGCAGCGTTTCGGGTACGCGCAGGGCTGTCATCGCATCGAGCGGTGGCACATAGAGGGTGCTGAGGTGATTGGCAAAGCTATTGCGATCAAGCTCATACAGGGGCATGTTTAGGATGGCTTCAGCATCATCCTCCGCGCCGCTGTCGACACCGCCTGCCGCTCGTACCAGCCTGACATTCCATTCATCCGGGTACAATTCACTTAAGGCCAGTTTGACCGCGCTGGCGATGCGGCGATTATAAACCTGGGCAACAAGGAGTGGCTGCGTTGGAATAACTTTCCCAGCTATCTCCTCGTTGCCGAGGGCAGCTAAAGCAGTGGCATCGATAATTTGCGTGCCCGCCTCTAACGGATCAAGTTCCAGGGCTGTGCAAACCGGCTCTAGAAATGAAAGGCCCGCCACGATACTGCTACTCAGAGCGCGTTCGCGTGCGAGCTTCAGCACGCGCTGTACGGAGGTCTCACCAATGAGTGGATGTCCAGGCACAACGTAGATGACCGGCTGTTGGGCTGCCAGGGCACAAATTTCCTCGGCGATCTGCTGGTACAGGCTATCCCAGTTGTCTGACTCGTCATACAGGTGATCAAACGAGGCGATATTCAGGTTGGGCATAGCGCTTTTAAGGGGTGTAACCGTGGGGTGAATAAGCGTGCGAAAATAGACGGTCTGCTGCCTGGCCTCGGCCTCTTGCAAGACGGTTTGGGCTTGCAGGGTGAGATCGCTCCACTGTCCCGGGCCAAGTCCAACAACGGTAATAGATGCTGCCATGTATATTCCTCTCTCTCGGTATTCTCCCCTAGTGTAACGAGAGCGGCAGCGTGTGTCAAATCGTATGCTTGTGAGGAGAGGGACTTCGCAAAAGTCTTTTCACATCATACCCCACCACCCCCAAAATAAGAAAAAGGGTGTTGTGCCGGTTGTGCGCGCTGCGCACAACCGGCACAACACCCTTTTTCTTGCTGGGGAGGGGTTCATAATTTTGCAACGTGGGGGAGAAGGGAGCTTCCACTCAGCTTGCCCAAAAAGTAGTGTCATGTCAGCAAAAGAGACATGAGCTACGAAAACGGCGTTATAGGCAACGTGCCATTGTCTATCTTATTATAACGTGATATGCTTGTCATAATACTATTATTTTGTTGCTCGCTGCACACTCGATCAACATTTGGAGGTCATATATGGTACCCATTGATGCTACTAAGAAACCAATCTGCCCGGTATGTCACAAGGCAGATGCCGTAAAAAAACTGCAAGCTGCTTATGACGAGGGGATCACCCGTTTCGCTCCACCCCCTATGCCCACAAAAACTGTCTCGGTGCTGAAATATATGATATTCAGCGTCTTGATCGTTGCGGTATGCGTGTTTGCTATTATCATATTTGTTGGTTCAGAGAGCTTTGGCCAGTCTTTCTCGATCCCCGAACTGTTGCTCGTGCTCCTGACTCTCGTCTGTATCGTTGCTGTCCTCGCGCTTTCCTTTATTGTCTTTAACAAGTTGGTACAAGGTGATAACGAGGCTTCACAGCGCTATCCTGAATGGGATCGGGCCGTTGAGAATTGGGATCGCTTACGCTACTGCTCCCGCGACGACATTGTCTTTGATCCACAAACAGGGAAGGTAGTTTCGGAAGAAGCTCTCAGCTCACTCCTGTCCACATCGGTAGAACAGGAAAAGCAGAAATCACAAACATCCACCTCCCTGGCCCATTGATCATCTGATAATCATAGGCTGACACATTTTATTAGCTCTACAGAAGAGGCACTCGCTTATAGTGGGTGCCTCTTCTGTAGAGCACATTAGCGCTTGCGGCGCTTCGCAGGTATGTGATGGTGTGGACGCTGGGCAGCCTGCGGCTGCACAATCTCCTGCAATCAGAAAGAAAGCAGGGCCTTTACCTTTTCTTTTCCCAGTGAGAGCAGCAGGGTAGGAATACGTGGCCCTGTATCTTTGCCACAGATGAGGGTGTAAATGGCGACGAAAAATGCTCGCTGCGCCTGCTTCATCTCCTCGGTGGGTGGTGTATCGGTGGGTAACCCATGCACCAGTTTAGGGATGTTATACACCAGTTCAGTCAACCCAACCAGGCTCCAGCATTCATCTAACTTCTCGATGAGCATGTGAAGCTCCCTGCGCTGGCTCGTGGAGAGCTGAGCATAGGCATCGGCGTCGAAGGTACTGCGAATTGTCGTGCGCTCGTCTTCTGGCAGGTAGTTATTGATCCAGTTCAGCGCACAGGTCAGGCGTGGCTCCAGTTCTTCTGCCTTGAGGGCCGCCACCGGTTCTTTCAAGCTCTGCGCGGCAATTCTGGTGACCTGCTCGATATTGCCCTGGGTGACGTCAACGATTGAGGTAAGCAGCGAGAAAGGGGCGGGCTTTGGCGTACGCCTTACTACGCCATGAGAGGTGCGGGTAGCGCGCTCGTACGTCTTTTTGTTCTGGTCGTTGGCTTTGCCCTCGTTAACCTGCCGGACCAGAGCATCCCACTCGTCGTAGAGCCGCAGCAATCCCTGCCCGAAATCGATGTTGAACGCCTGGTTGTTGGCGCGGCGCACGTAGATCCAGCGCAAAATGCCTGGCTCAATGATCTCCAGAGCCGAGGCCATGGTCGCCGTGGTCCCTACTGAACTGGAGATCTTGGTGCGCCCATCCATGCCCACAAAGGCATAGCTGGCATACTGCGGAGGCGGAGTGTGAAAAATGTCTCGGATAATTCTCTGACCAACGGTGGCGCTGCTACCGGGCGTGGAATGATCTTCACCTGCTGGCTCAAAATCGACGCGCAAGAAGCTCCAGCGCATGGGCC
>WNFN01236601.1_pt1 | contig 10496 bp, 10 predicted proteins | sample 5400161 | NCBI WGS metagenome assembly WNFN01 (sample SAMN13153353, study PRJNA577476) | soil metagenome | isolation source: 80 cm saprolite on Douglas fir-dominated hillslope | place: USA:California | collected 2013-09-17
GATAAAACCGAAGCAAAAGCCTAAAAGCAATTGGGGGACAATATGATTCAAGTAAGACGGGGCAAAGAACGCGGCCACGCCGACCATGGCTGGCTGAACACGTACCACACATTTTCCTTCAGCGATTATTACGATCCAAAGCACATGGGGTTCCGCAGCCTGCGGGTGATCAATGAAGACTGGGTGCAGCCGGGGTATGGTTTTCCTACACATCCACATCGTGACATGGAGATCATCACCGTGGTGCTGGAGGGATCGCTCGAACACAAAGATAGCATGGGCACCGGGTCGGTAATTCGTCCGGGAGAGGTGCAGAAGATGAGCGCCGGCACGGGGGTGCGCCATAGTGAGTTCAACCACTCAAAGAGCGAGCCAGTCCATCTTTACCAGATATGGATCATGCCGGAGAAAGAAGGCATCAAGCCGAATTATGAGCAGAAAGCGATTCCCGCGGAAGAGAAGCAAGGCAAGCTTCGGCTGGTGGCGTCGCCGAGCGGAGGCAATGGGAGCAATGCCGTGAAGCTGTATCAGGATGCCGAGCTTTATACGGTTGCATTAGGCAAATCGGAGTCAGTGGAGCACGAACTGCGAGACGGGCGCTATGCCTGGGTGCAGGTGGCGCGCGGGGCGGTTAACGTCAATGGCCAAGAGTTGAAGGCCGGAGATGGAGCTGCTGTATCAAAGGAAACGAAGCTGGAAATCAGCGGCACCACTGACGGCAGCGAAGTGTTGCTGTTCGACCTGGCGTGATTGGAGCAACCAGCAATGGCAATTAGCCAAAGCAATTGCCGCAGATTTGCGCAGACCATCGCAGATCAAGAAATTTAGCCGCGAATTTCGCGAATGAACACGAATCTGAAGATGATCCGTGTACTTCTCGTGGATTCGCGGCTAATTTTTGCCGGATTGATTCTGCAGGCTGCACAATTCCCATCGCGGTGGCGGTGAAAGTTCGTTCTTCCGATCAGGATTGGTAGGAGCCAATACACGTGCGGGCTTCAGGTGAGCCCGCGGCGCGATACCATAATCCCCAGAACTCTATTCACTCAGGAAACTCAGCCATTTCCCTGACTTTGACCCCACAAGTTCAGATTACTTTCGGTGCAATCCCCGAGTCCTGCACTACTCCCTTAGTAACATTTGAGGTGAAATCGCGAACCGTGTGCATTAATACCACAATAACTTGTGGTGCTATGCCGTTTGTGTCGCAGGATTTAGATGTCTGACCGGACAAAAGCTGGTACTAGCCCCAAAGATACCCCCCAAAGACCGGAAGAAACCGGAAGTTACCTATTGACCTTGCCTTTTAAGCCGGATATAACTCGCTTCGACCTGAAGTTTTCCCCCCCGAGAAGACCAAGGATTTCTCCACAGGCCTCAACGAAGGCCATCAACTCACTGTGGAAAGGCTACACATTATGGCGGCAGATTCGCGTGAGGTAATGAATATCCGGCAGGCCTCGCAGTACCTGGGGGTCAGTCCGGACACGCTGTACAAATATGTGACCGAAGAAAAGATCCCTGCCTTCAAGCTCGGGAACCGCTGGAAGTTCAAGAAGACGATTCTGGACCAATGGATGGAACAGAAGAGCACGATGAACATGAGCGGAGCCAAGAAAAAGCCGAAAGCGGCCAAGGCGGCAGTGCGGTAAGTCCGGGACACCGGGGAAACAGACAGAAATCAAGAATTAAGGTGGGACGGCATGTTTGGAATAGGATCAGGAAAATCGATTGTGGGACTGGACATCGGCTCCAGTTGTATCAAGGCGATCGAACTGAAGCGTTCGAAGGGCGAGATTGTGGTTTCGCACCTGGGCGTTGAGCCGCTGGCCAGCGACATTGTGGTGGACTCCATGATCGTCGATTCGGGCAGCGTCTCCAGCGCGATCAGCAAAATCTTTGGCGAGCACGCCATCAAAACGAAATCGGTGGCGACATCCGTCAGCGGCCATTCGGTGATCGTTAAAAAAATCAGCGTGCAGCCGATGAGCGAAGGCGAGCTGGCGGAAAGCATTACCACGGAAGCCGCCCAGCACATACCTTTCGATATTGCTGACGTGAACGTGGACTTTGACATCCTGAATCCTGACGATACCGGCCCGCAGATGGACGTGCTGCTGGTGGCGGTGAAGAAAGACAAGATCCTGAACTATACGAATGTGCTTTCGCTGGCGGGCAAAACGCCGGCAGTAGTGGATATTGACGCATTCGCGCTGCAGAATTGCTACGAATACAACTACCAGCCGCATCACGATACCACGGTAGCCCTGCTGAACCTTGGGGCCAGCGTGATGAACATCAACATCGTGAAAGGCGCCACCCCGCTGTTTACCCGCGATGTGAGCGTAGGCGGCAACCAGTACACAGATTCGCTCCAGAAAGAACTGGACCTAAGTTTTGATGACGCCGAGTCACTGAAGCTCGGACGAAAGGTGGGAACGGTCAGCGAGGACGCCAAGCTGCCAATCCTGCAACAAGTCACAGAAATAATCGTACTCGAAATCCAGAAGACGTTTGACTTCTTCCGGGCCACGGCGTCCGGCGAGCATATTGAGCGCATTTACCTGGCGGGTGGCTCGTCACGGGTTCCCGGCCTGGTGGAAGCGTTGCGGCAGGAGGTTTCCTTGCCGGTGGAAGTGCTGAACCCGTTCCAACGCATTATCCCGCCGATTGATTCCACGGAAAACGAGATCCTTGAACAGAACCCGGGACAACTCGCGGTTGCGGTGGGTTTGGCCCTGAGGAGCTTTGAAGACCTATGATTCGCATCAACCTGCTTGGTGTTCCGAAGAAAACGTCGCGCGGTGGCCGCCGTGCCAGCACGGTGGCAGCCTCTGGTGGAGGCGGTGAGGGATCGAGCACCGTCATACTGGGCCTGATTTTTGCGGGCGCGCTGGTAGTGCTGATTGGCCTGGCCCACATGTGGGTGCAGCGTGAACATGATGTGCTGGAAAAGAACCTGCAAAAAGCAGTCCTGGAAAATCAGCGGCTGGCGGACGTGAAGGCGAAGTACGAGGCCAGCAAGAGAAAGGCCGACATGTATGAGCGCCGGGTCCGGGTCATTGACGAGCTTAAATCTGCGCAGTCAGGTCCGGTTGACCTACTGAACCTGGTGGCCGATACCATCAACGGCACAGACGCAGTCTGGCTTGAAACGATGACCAACGACGGCAAAACGCTGAACTTTACCGGAATGGCATTAAGCCCTAACTCGGTGGCCGACCTGATGGCCAACCTGAGAAAGACCGGCGCGTTCAGGACAGTTGAGATCAAAGAGACATCCCAGGACAACGCGGTGAAGGAAGTCCAGGCATTCAAGTTTGAATTGATTTGTGAAATGAATACTGGGTTTAAAGCTAAATCCCAGAAGCAGCAGTCGTAACGCAGCAGTTATCCACCGGGGACGGTTTGTATATGGCTAAATTCGGAGAAATGTCGTTAGGGGCGCGGGCAGGAATCCTGTTCCTTGCCGCGGCCATGGTGGGCGCAGCCTACTACTACATCTATTTCAATCCCATGTATCAGGCGAACCAGCAGCTGGACGCCAAGATCAAGGAAAAGAAGGCGGAAAACGAGACGCTGAAGATGTTCGAGCCAAAGCTGGCTGAGGTGAACCGCAATATGGCGATCCTGCAGCAGCAGCTTGAAATCCAGAAGCGGATCGTTCCGGAAGACAAGGACGCTGACCAGTTCATCAAGCTGTTGCATGATACGGCTGCAACCTCGGGCATTGAGATACGGCGGTATACCGCCATGCCGGTGAGCAACAAAGAGTTCTACAGTGAAGTGCCGTTTGCCATTGATATTGACGGGCCGTATTACTCGGTGCTGAATTTCTTCCAGCGCGTGGCTGAGCTGGAGAGAATCGTCAACGTAGGAAATATGCAGATGGGCAATACCAAGAGCGGAAGCGCGGCCAAGGTGAAGGGTTCTTACACCTATGCGCCGGGCGAGACCGTGCTGGCCAGTTGTACGGCAACAACATTCTTCAGCCACGAGCCGGACGAACAGCCGGCTCCAGGGCCGTCGAAGCCGGGCCAACCAGCCCCGTCACCGACGGCGAAGCCGTAAAGAATTCAGTATGAAGAGTGCACAAAAGGGAATTGAGATGAAGCTGATACAAATTCTTGCGCTTGCAACAGCCATGGCGACGATGGCCACGGCGCAAAATTCCGGCGCCAATAGCGAGCCTCAGGGCACACCGACTCCGGCTGCCGCCACCAAGACGAGCGGCACAGCAAAGTCGGCAGCGAAGAAAGCGGCCAGCAGCGGCCAGAAGTCCGACGCTAAGGCAGTAGCCGGGACACCGGCGAAGGCGTCGAACAACAACGCTGCTGCTCCCAAGGCTGACTCGGCAGCGAAGGGTGGCACCGCGTCCGGCGCAGCGGCCAAGCCCACGGTCAAGACGACCACCGTGCCGGTGAAAGCGCAGCCGCCTGCCGGAACTCAGGCAAAGGCAACGCCCGCACCTGTTGTAGCCAATAGCGGCGCCAAAGCAACCGCTACCAAAAAGACTGAAGCGAAGAAGACAGACACCAAGAAGGCGCCTGAGGCAAAAGTTCCGGCTGTGATCGCCGTGAAGCCAGTCACACCAGCCAAGAATGCCGCCACTCAGGCCAAGACCGCAGCCAAACCAGCAGTAAAGCCCCCGGCCAAGGCGCAACCGCCGCAAACAGTACAGCAGGCTCCATCGGCGAAAACGGCAGAGAAGCCCAGGCCGTCTGTGAGGGCATTCGGAGCGCATGGGCGCCGAGATCCATTCGTGAGTCCCATTGTTTCCAAGGACGGGATCAGCAGACCAGCGCCAAATTGCACCAGCGGCAAACGGTGCCTGGTGATTCCGGAGCTGGTGTTGCAAGGCACGGTAAAAGATACGTCGGGCAAGATGATGGCAGTGGTCGCCAACAGCATCAAGAAGACCTACTTCCTGAGAGAGAACGATCAGGTGTTCCAGGGAAGCGTAGAAAAGATCACCAGCGATTCCATTATTTTTCGTGAATACGTAAAAGATGCTTTAGGACGCGAGACAGCACGAGAAGTTGTCAAGAAGCTTGTACCGCCTTCGTAAAACAGAAAAGTTGTTTGATAGAGCAGCAATTTGCGCGCAGTCAGGGCCGAACCCAAGGGGAGTACAGCCGTTGTGGGGAAATAGCTTTTGAACGGTTGGAAGTTTGTCAAGACAGGCGTTAAACGCCGCGTATGACCGGTGGTAGAGTGCCGCCGGGACGGGGAGACAAAGTGATGAGGCTTAAGCAACTGCTAGGAATCCTTCTGTTGGCCAGCGTGAGCGCCATGGCCGCGGACACCGTTTCGCAACCGGGTGGCGTCCTGGTGAAAAACCAAGACAACGCTGCTGCACCAAGAGCTGGAGCGACGACGCGTATTGGCAAGATTTCTATTGCCCGCGGAAGCGACGGCTTAAACATCGAGATCAGCGGCAGCGGCCCGATGACGGCCAAGACCATGAAGCTGACGCACCCGGATCGCGTTGTCGTGGATATTCCTAACTCGGTACTGCAGGGACGCGCGCGCGAAATTCCAGTGAACAGCAGCGACGTAAAGTCGGTGCGTGTTGCGCGCTATCAGGAAGGAACAACGCGCGTGGTTGTGGACATGGCGCAAATGCGCGATTTCCAGATTGCGCCTGAAGGAAACAAACTCGTTGTCAGTATGCGCGAGAGTTCTACGACCAAGCCAGGGCCGATGCCGGCTATGAAAGAAGCGGTAGTCACCGCTGATGCCGCGCCGCTTACGGCCGCGCCACAACCTATTGCCCCGGCCAAGAAATTGGCGGCAAAAGCTCAAGAAAAGCCCGTGGAAGCTACGCGCTCCAGGTCTGACGTAGCCGCTTCGCACTTTGCCGGTCCTGCGCCCGCGCTGCCCAGCATCAACCAGCCGCCATTTGCCACGCATGCCAGCATGGCTGCCGAACCAGCAGCCATCAATGCGGCTTTGCAGCAACAGCAGCAGCAGCAGGCACAAACTACACCGGCAGGCACCACGGTTTCAGTTTCAGCGCCAGCGGCCAGCAATTGCACCACCGGCCGCTATACCGGCGAGCCATTCGGCATGAATTTCAAAGACCTTGATCTGAAGGACTTTTTCCGCCTGATCCATGAGATCAGCGGGTTGAACGTTGTGCTTGATCCTTCCGTGAAAGGCTCGGTAACAATCGTTCTGGATGACGTGCCGTGGGACCAGGCCCTGGCAATTGTACTGGATAACAATGGACTGGCCTGCACACTGCAAGGCAATGTGTTGCGCATCGCCACCCTGGACACCATGAAGACTGAAGCGGAATCGCGGCGCGCCCAGCAGGATGCGCAAGCGCTGGCCGTTCCCAAGCAAACCATCACTCGTTACCTGAGCTATGGCCATGCCAAGGACGCCGCAGTCGTGGTGAAGAAGTTCCTTTCCCTCCGCGGAGACGTTGTGGCTGACGATCGCAGCAACGCACTGATCATCGAAGACATTCCCGCCGTTCTGCCCAAGGTTGAAGAGCTAATCAAGATGCTGGACCGCAAGACTCCTGAGGTGGAAATTGAGGCGCGCGTAGTGGCGTCCACCAGGACGTTCGCACGCGATATCGGTACCCAGCTGGGCGCCGGCTTTGGCAGCGGCCACAGTGCTGTCGGAGGCGCAACTGCCCCCAGCCCAATTGACTTTGGCGGACTGATTCCAAGGTTTATTACAGCACCGGGTGACGCAAAATCCATTCCGTTGTTCTCCAACCTGGGCGCGACTGGACCGACCAGCGGTATTGAATTCACTAGCGCCACTAACGGCTTCCGCCTTGATTTCATTCTCACCATGGCGGAGAGCCGCGGCCTGCTGAAGATTCTGTCACGTCCCCACATCGTGACGCAGAACAACATTTCCGCGCTGATCAAGCAGGGTTCACGTATTCCTGTGGTAACGCAGGCCCAGCTGGGAGGCCCGCCCACGGTTACTTACGTTGAAGCTTTTCTGCGCCTGACCGTGGTCCCGCAGATCACGGCGGACAACACGATCTTCCTGAGCGTGGACGTGGAAAACACGGTCCCCGACTTCAGCCGCGTAAGCGGTTCACAATTGAACCCCACGCTGAACACGCAGCAGGCGACCACGCAGGTGCTGGTCTCTGATGGCGGTACAGTCGTGATTGGCGGCGTAATTCAGACACAGAACAACGTGGCTATCTCGCAGGTCCCATTGCTCGGCAGCATTCCGCTCCTTGGCAATCTGTTTAAGCACACCAACGTCAACACCTCAACCGCGGAGCTGATCTTCTTTATCACTCCAAAAATCATTCAAACCTAGTAGCGCGCATTGGATGCCCGGGGATTTATAACCCCCGGGCTTTTTTTTGCCTGAATCTTTTCGAGCACGGAACAGGATGCCGCCAGCGGCTGAACCAGTTCAATGCGGCTGGCAAAACTTTCCATTAGTATCGATATGAAGCGTTCACGTTCAACCCAAAAGAAAGCCTGATGAACTACATTTGCCGACAGAAACAACTTGCCGCCTTGCTGCGTCGAGGCGGATTTGACGCGCTCCTGGTCACGCACCTGCCGAATATTCTTTATCTCTGCGGTTTTACCGGGACGGCAGGCGTCCTGCTTTTTCAGGTAAGCGATCGCGAGTGCAAAGCGACTTTTTACACCGATGGTCGCTACACCCAGCAAGCCCATGCCGAGATAAAGGACGCCAAGGTGGTTGTGGGCAAAAAGGCAGCATTTGTTGAAGGCTGCGAAGGCGCGCAGAAAGCCAAAGTCAGGACGCTCGGCTTTGAAGCTGAACACCTTTCTTACAGCGCGTACAAGCAAATGGGGTTGACAGTACGAGGAAAGACCAGGCTGAAGCCAGCCGCAGGACTGGTGGAGCAACTGCGCCTGATTAAAGATGCGGACGAGATCAGCCAGATTCGCGCATCGGTGCTGCTGGCCGCCAGCCTGTACCAGACGGCGCTTTCGGTGATCAAGCCCGGAGTGGCGGAAATGCAGGTCGCCGGCGAACTGGAGCTGCAAGCGCGACGGGCCGGGGCGGAGAAGATGTCGTTCGACACGATTGTGGCTGCGGGACCGCGTTCGGCGCTGCCGCACGGCCGCGCTTCGGCGCAACCCATTCCCCCGCAAGGATTTATAATCCTGGATTACGGTGTTATACTCGCAGGTTACTGTTCTGACATGACTCGTACCGTGCATGTTGGACCGGTTTCCCGGTCGCATCGGCGCATGTATGAGGCAGTGCGGGAAGCGCAGCTGGCCTCGATTGGAGCTGTACGGCCAGGCGTGGAGACCGGTGAAGTGGACCGCGCCGGGCGGGAAGTACTGAAAAAAGCTGGCCTTGACGCTTTCTTTACCCATTCCACGGGGCACGGAGTGGGAATTGAGGTGCATGAGCAGCCTCGGCTGGCCAAGGGCCAAACCCAAAAACTTGCGCCGGGGATGGTCGTTACAATTGAGCCGGGCATCTACATTCCTGAAGACGGTGGAGTCCGAATCGAAGATATGGTTCTTGTCACCGAAACTGGACACGAAGTCCTGACGCCTACCGCAAAGGACCTGATCACGCTTTAACTCATGGAGAAAGCCCGCGCTCGCCGCAGCAAGCGAGTGATGAGGGCAGAGAAGAGCCGAATACATTCATGAACCAGAAAGAGCTGAAAGAGCTTATCGATTTCCTGATAGAAAAAGATATCTCGGAGTTTGAGCTCGAACGCGGCGACGTGAAGGTCCGCATTAAACGGGGCGGCGAGATGGCCGCTACCGTCATAACACATGCGGTACCGATGGCGTCCGTGCCCATGGCAGCTCCTCCGGTCCAGACCGGTCATTCTCCTGCGGCTCCGCCCGCCAGTCCTTCGGCCGCTGCCCCGGCCGCTGCGGAAGAAGAGTTGCATATGGTGAAATCGCCGATTGTCGGCACTTTCTATGAGGCTCCGGGGCCGGGCGCGTTGCCTTTCGTCAAACCTGGGGACCAGGTGGCCGCCGGCCAGGTGCTCTGCATCATTGAGGCCATGAAGCTCATGAATGAGATTGAAGCCGACGCCTCCGGCGAAGTGGTGAAAGTGCTTGTGAACAACGGACAGCCCGTTGAATACGGACAGCCGCTGTTCGCCATACGACCAAGAAAATAGTAAAGCGTAACTAGCGGCGAAGCCGCCTTGCGCGCTGAGCCGCTCTGTATCAGGCGCAAAACAGGCCGCGGCAATTGGGCGACACTGGAGCGGTGTGGAGCGAAGCGACAGAAAATAATGTTCAAGAAAATTCTCATCGCAAATCGTGGGGAAATTGCTCTGCGCGTTATCTGCGCCTGCAAAGAGCTGGGCGTGAAAACGGTTGCCGTTTACAGCGATGCGGACCGCAACTCGCTCCACGTGCGCTTTGCCGACGAAGCCATCTGCATTGGGCCGCCGCGCTCTTCTGAAAGTTATCTCAATATCCCGGCGGTGATCAGCGCGGCTGAAATCACCAACGTTGACGCCATTCATCCCGGCTACGGCCTGCTGAGCGAGAACGCCAACTTCGCCGAAGTCTGTGAAAGCTCGCACATCAAGTTCATTGGGCCGCCGCCTGAAGTCATCCGGTTGATGGGCGAAAAGGAAAAAGCGCGCCAGGCAATGAAGAAAGCGAACGTGCCGATCCTTCCCGGGTCTGACGGCGTAATTGCTACCGCCGAAGAAGCGCGCGAATGGGCGACGCAGATCGGCTATCCGGTGATCGTGAAGGCGTCGGCGGGCGGAGGCGGACGCGGCATGCGCGTGATCCGCAGCGAGTCCGAACTGGAGGGCTCGTTCAATGCCGCGCAATCCGAAGCTGCTGCGGCCTTTGGCAACGGCAATCTCTACATGGAAAAGTTTATCGAGCAACCGCGCCACATTGAATTTCAGGTGCTGGGCGACTCGCATGGACACGTGATCAGCCTGGGAGAACGCGAATGCAGCATCCAGCGGCGGCACCAGAAACTGCTGGAAGAGTCTCCATCCACGCGTGTGACGCAGGAGATGCGCACCGAGATTGGCAAGAAGCTGGAGCAATCGCTGTCTGAAATCGGCTACGTCAACGCCGGAACTGTCGAGTTCCTGATGGACGAAGATGGCAGCCTCCACTTCATAGAAATGAACACGCGTATTCAGGTGGAGCATCCGGTCACGGAAATGGTGACGAGCATTGACCTGGTGAAATCGCAGATACTGCTGGCAACGGGCGCCAAGATTACCGAGATTATTCCCAAGATCGACCGAAGGGCCAGCGCGGCCACGCTATCGAATGCCGCATTAATGCAGAACATCCGGAAAAATTCACGCCGTCCGCGGGCAAGATCAAGACGTTTCACATTCCCGGCGGGCTGGGCGTGCGCGTTGACACGGCCGCTTACGCCGAAGGCATCATCCCGCCTTATTACGACTCGCTCATCGCCAAGCTGATCACGTTCGGCAAAGACCGCCCTGAAGCCATCATGCGCATGCAGCGCGCGCTGGAAATGTTCATCGTGGAAGGCATTCATACTACGAT
>WNFN01269452.1_pt1 | contig 10494 bp, 13 predicted proteins | sample 5400161 | NCBI WGS metagenome assembly WNFN01 (sample SAMN13153353, study PRJNA577476) | soil metagenome | isolation source: 80 cm saprolite on Douglas fir-dominated hillslope | place: USA:California | collected 2013-09-17
TATCGAATTGGTCGGTCGAACCGGGCCAACCAACCGGAGGAGGATTGGGCGGGGCACTGGAGGTGGCCATTGAGCACTATCTCAGTCAGCTTGCGGCATCAAGATGGGCGGCGGCGTGACTTACTGATGGGCTCCACCGCCAGAATTCATGCCCGGAAATGCACCGCGTCCCACCGGTCTCTTCGCGAGCCGTTTGACACGGAGGGTGCGCGTGTCGTATAAGACCGGTTGCTGGTTGAGCCAGCGGAAACTTATGAGCTTCGCTAGAATTCATCATAGCCACCATTCGCACCATCATGCCAACCATCATTGGCATCAGGGCAGCGCGTTGGCGGTTGTGATTCGAAAGCTCGAAGCTAAGACAGAGTAGCAAGAAGCACACAACCCGAAACTTTCAGGAACTCGCTGCCAAACAAGTGTTGGCGGCGGGTTCTTTTTTGCCCTGAACCCATCTATTGGAGTTTTCATTCTATGCCTGAGCCACTCTCGAAAATTCCCAACGGCCTGCGTTACCACTCCGGCCAGGAGGCCCGCCTGAGGCGGACGATCGAAGAAACCGCGATGTCGGTCTTTGATGGCTGGTCCTATGAAGAAGTCATCACGCGTTCAGGTTCACCGACACTGACGGGCGTCTGCTGGCCCTCAGGCCTGATGTCACGTCTGGAATTGCGCGCATGTCGGCTACGCTCCTGGCGAACCGCCCGCGGCCTTTGCGTCTTTGCTACGCCGCGCCCGTCTTCCGCCAACAAGGGCAATCAGCGATTGAATGGCGCAGAGAGTCAACGCAGATCGGCTGTGAGCTGGTGGGCTGGAACAGCCACGCGGCCGACATCGAAGTGATGGCTATCGCCGCCGAGGTGCTCGGGCGATTGCACCTCGATCGCGAATACGTGATCACGCTTAATGACGTGGAAGTCTTTAATGGCGTCGCGGAGAATCTGGGGTTCGGTGCCAACACCCCCGACCAATTGCGACAGCTGGTAGACGGACGGAATGTGGCCGACCTGGAGTGCTTTCTCACCACGCACGCTTCGATGAAAGAGTGCCGGGCTTTCACTCAACTGATTCGGCTTTCAGGCCCGCTCGAAACCATCGACAAGGCGCGCCGAGTGATAACAAACGCGCGATCCAGCGCCGCGCTTGATCGCCTCGAACGTTTGTGGCACGTCATTGAGTCGCTTGGCATCTCGGATCACTTCGAGATCGACCTGGGCGATGTATCGAGGCTCGACTACTACACCGGACTCACCTTCAAGATCTACATCGAGGGAGCGGGAGCGGGAGTTGGAAGCGGCGGACGGTACGACAATCTAACGGCGAATTTCGGCAAGTCTGAACCTGCCGTAGGCTTTGTGTTCGACCTGGACGCGCTGGCTGGCCTGCTCACAGCGCCCAATCGTGAACCAACGCTCACGGCTGGGTCCGAAAGAGAATCACAACCCGTCATAAACAAAGACCCGACTGCGCTCTTTTCTGAAGCCATCAAGAGGCGGGCGCGAGGCGAGCGAGTGGTCATTGATTCTGCCGAGGTGAGACTATGACACGATTGACGATCGCGGTTGCCAAAGGCCGACTACAAGCCGGGACGCTCGATTTGTTGGCGAAATCGGGGCTCTGCGAGACGGGAGACGCGCTGTCGTCTCGTCGTCTGGCCATAGAAGATGAGTCTGGCCGCTTTCGCTTCATCTTCGTGAAGCCCATGGACGTTCCGGTCTATGTCGCGCACGGTATTGCGGACTGCGGGGTTGTCGGTCGCGACGTGATCATGGAGTCGGAAGCAAATCTCCTACAACCACTCACCCTCGACATTGGCCGCTGTCAGATAGTGGTCGCAGCGCATGCGGACAGGCCCGCCAGCAGCTACGGAATGTTGCGGGTGGCGACAAAGTACCCACACATTGCCGCCACGTATTTTGGAGCGCGAGGCCAGCCGGTAGAAGTTATCGAGCTTTCCGGACCAGTCGAACTCGCGCCCGTTCTGGGCCTGGCTGATTGCATCGTGGACCTGGTCGAAACTGGTCGAACATTGGCAGACAACGGTCTCAGCATTGTCGACGTCATCGCCGAATCAACTGGACGGTTGGTGGTAAACCGCGCCAGCTATCAATTGAAAGCGAAAGCTGTGGGCACTCTCATCGCTGGCCTGGAAGCGACGAGAGCCGAGAGAGACTTGCAAAGTGATTGAAGTAATCTCAAGCTGTGAAAAAGATCGGCTCGCGGCTACGGTTGCGCGTATTCGCAGTCGCAATGTCGCCTTAAATGCCCAGTTATTGAGCGAAGCCTCGGCGATCATGCAAGAGGTGCGCCTGCGCGGCGACGCAGCGCTCGTCGAGTTCGCCGCGCGATTTGACGGGCGTGCGCTCCAAGTCGGCGAGCTACGCGTGGACGAAGGTGTCTTGCGCCAGAGCGCTGCTCGCGTTTCACCGCCTGTGCTGGAAGCAATCCGCGAGGCGATTCAGAGAGTGCGCGCTTTTCATAAACATGAGCTGGAACGGCAGCACTCATGGGTGGTGGAAACCGAACCGGGAGTGCAGCTGGGCCAGCGCATTACCGCCATCGACCGCGCCGGTTTGTATGTCCCCGGAGGAACTGCCAGCTATCCGTCCAGCGTCGTGATGAATGTTGTGCCCGCCCAGATTGCCGGTGTGGATCGTGTGATAGTAGCTACACCGCCACGCACCCTTCAGAAGAATCCGGCGGTGGCGGCAGCGCTGGTTGAGCTGGAGGTAACCGAGGTTACCGCGCGTGGACAAGATCACCGGGCCAGGCAACCGGTACGTCGCCGCCGCGAAGAAACTCGCTTTCGGCGTGGTCGGGATCGATTCGATCGCCGGACCAAGCGAAGTAGTCATCATCGCGGACGACACCGCCCGGGCTTCGTACATTGCCGGCGATCTTTTGGCCCAGGCTGAACACGGCGAAGATGCTTCAGCGATACTCCTGACGACCAGCGAGGCCCTGGCGCTTGAAGTTGTCCGCGCACTGTCAATCCAGATGCGTGAACTGCCCCGCGCCGCGGTGATTGAGGAATCACTGGCCCGTTACGGCGCGATCATTGTGGTTGAGAACCTGGAGGAAGCATGCGCGCTGGTCAACGATTTAGCGCCGGAACATGTCGAGATTATGGCCGATGACGAAGAAGCGCTTAGCTTGCGCATTCGCCATGCAGGAGCGATCTTTTTCGGGAGTCATACGCCTGAGGCCGTTGGTGATTATCTCGCTGGTCCAAACCACGTCTTGCCCACCGGCGGCGCGGCACGTTTTTCATCCGGGCTCGGCGTCAACGATTTTCTCAAGCGAACCAACACCGTGAAGTTCTCTGCGGCAGAACTCGAACGCACCGCGCCGATGATCGCCGCGCTCGCTCACGCTGAAGGTCTCGACGCCCACGCGCGGTCAGTACTGATTCGTCAGGAGGAGAACCAAAGATGACCAAGACCCTGGCGAGTATTAAGAGCCGCGTGCGCGAGTTACGATCTTATTCACTTCGGACTGACCCGGCGCGCGTAAAGTTAAATCAGAACGAGAGCCCCTGGGACGCGCCCGCCAGGATCAAGCAGGAAACGCTGAGGCGCATCAGCGATTGCGCCTGGTCGCGTTACCCGAACTTTGTGCCGCACAGATTGCATGAGCGACTGGCTGAGTTCAGCGGATGGACGGCCGAGGGCATCGTTGCAGGTAACGGATCCAACGAATTGATCCAGGCGCTGTTGATGGTCACGGTCGGAGAGGAAACCCGTGTGCTCATCAACGAGCCCACGTTCGCGCTGTACCGGCAGATCGCGACGGTGCTGGGAGGTGATGTCATCAGTATTTCGCTTAACCCTGAACTTGGATTCGATGTCGACGCACTCAGGAATGCAGTTCGGGACTTGCAACCCGAGGTGACGATCGTCTGCTCCCCAAACAATCCCACCGGTTGTGTGCTGAGCGATGATGACCTCCGCGCGTTGCTGGAATCGACGAACGGCCTGATCGTCGTCGACGAGGCTTATCACGAATTTGCCGAGCATTCAGTTGTTCCGCTTTTGCGCCAGCATGAAAATCTTGTCGTCTTGCGAACGTTTTCCAAAGCGATGGCCATGGCGGGGCTGCGCACAGGCTATCTTCTCGCCGCGCCGGAACTCTTGCGGGAGATCAGCAAGGCCGTGCTTCCCTACAACCTGAACGTCATTTCGCAGACAGCCGCCGAAGTAGCTGTCGATATGTACGAAGATGAGATGCGCCCCCGGGTGCGAAGAATCATCGCCGAGCGGGCGCGGCTGTACGACATGCTGTCTCTCGTCAACGGGTTAACACCAGTGCCTTCGCTTGCAAACTTCATTCTGGTGCGGTCGGCCATCGATCCAAAGCAGGTCTTCGCGGAATTAATTAACCAGGACATTTTGATTCGTGACGTCAGCAGTTATCCGATGTTGAGTGATTGTTTCCGTTTGAGCGTGGGTACTCCCGAGGAAAACGATCTTTTGCTTGAGTCATTACGGGGAATATTTGGAGCGCGGCGATGAATAAATCTAAAGAGGGCTTGGCGCAGAAGTCGACGCGGGTCGCGCAGGTCCAACGCAAAACCAAAGAGACCGACGTGCGGGTAAAGCTTGACCTCGATGGCCGTGGTCAATCGCGCATCAGTACCGGGCTGCCTTTCCTTGATCACATGCTCGAGCTGTTTGCCAGGCATGGATTATTCGATCTCAACGTCGCCTGCAAAGGCGATCTGGAGATCGATGACCATCACTCGGTCGAAGACATTGCGATAACTCTCGGTCAAAGCCTGACGGAGGCGCTCGGTGATAAGACAGGCATCAAGCGCTACGGCGAGGCGATCGTGCCGATGGATGAAGCTTTATGTCGGAGCGTGATCGATCTCTCCGGGCGTTTCTATCTGGTTTATGACGTAAAGACCCGTCGCCAGAAGATCGGCAACTTTTCAGTTGAGTTGGCTGAGCATTTCTGGCGATCGTTTGCGGAAACGGCAAAGTTCAATCTGCATATCGACTGTTTGCGTGGTCGCAACACGCACCACATCCTGGAAGGCACTTTCAAAGCGACCGCGCGCGCTCTGCGCCTGGCCGTCGAGCGCGACGCGCGGATCGTAGGAGTGCTGAGCACCAAGGGAGTTCTCTAAGTGGCACCGCAAGTTGGCATCATTGATTACGGAGTCGGCAATTTGCGTTCGGTGGAAAAAGCATTTGCCGCGACCGGTTGTACCGCAGTGATTAGTTCGGATGCAAAGGTCTTGCGCGAGGCAGAGCGTTTGGTGCTGCCCGGAGTCGGGGCATTCGCCGCCTGCATGAAAGCGCTCACTGCACGGGGATTCGATGAACTGCTACGCGAACGCGTGGTCGACGGAACTCCATTACTCGGAGTCTGCGTTGGCATGCAGATGCTCTTTGAGGAATCAGACGAGTTTGGCACATCGCCCGGGCTGCGGCTCTTGCCTGGCCGCGTTCGCCGTTTCACAGACCGCCTGGTTGTGCCGCAGGTTGGATGGAACCAGATCCGGCAACGAGTTGCTCATCCCTTGTTTGACGGGATTGCCGACGGAGCGTTTTTCTATTTCGTGCACTCGTACTATTGCGAACCGGCGGAAAGCGAAGTGATTCTGGGCGAGACCGACTATGGCGTGGATTATCCGTCCGTCGTCGCGCGCAGTAACCTGTGCGGGGTGCAGTTTCATCCGGAAAAGAGTCAGTCGGTTGGCTTGAGATTGTTATCAAACTTCGCGCGGGCGTGCCCGTGATTACTCATCATGCTGGCCAAACGAATCATACCGTGTCTGGACGTCGATCGAGGCCGCGTGGTCAAAGGGATTCGTTTCGTCTCGCTGGTCGATGCGGGCGATCCGGTTGAGCAGGCCAAGCGATACGACGCCGAGGGCGCGGACGAACTGACGTTTCTGGACATTACCGCGTCGTCGGACAAGCGCGACATCGTTGCCGCTCTGGTCAGAAGGGTTGCTGACGAAGTGTTCATTCCATTTACGGTTGGCGGAGGGTTGCGGTCACTGGAAGATATTCGGGCGGTGCTGCGCTCTGGCGCTGACAAGGTTTCGCTCAATACCGCGGCGATCGAGCAGCCGGAGTTGATAAGCGAAGGGGCACAGACGTTCGGATCGCAGTGCATGGTTGTTGCCGTGGATGCCCGGAGACGCGCTGCCGGTGACCCTAGCAAAGGCTGGGAGGTCTATACGCACGGCGGGCGGCGCCCGGTCGGGCTTGACGCGGTCGAATGGATTGTGCGAGCTGAGAAACTTGGCGCCGGAGAGATTCTCTTGACCAGTATGGATCGCGACGGCACCAGGGATGGTTACGACCTTGAACTGACGCAAACGATTTCCGATAGCGTCCGCATTCCCGTTATTGCCTCCGGTGGCGCGGGAAAGCCCGAACACTTTTATGAGGCTCTTACCGCGGGAGGCGCCAGCGCGGTACTGGCGGCATCGTTGTTCCACTTTGGCGAGTACAAGATTGCGGATGTAAAGACGTACTTGCGCGACCGAGGAGTGTTGGTGAGATGAAGATTGCAATCGCAGACATAAAGTTTGACGAACGCGGCCTGGTTCCGGCGATTGTTCAGGATGCGAACTCGCTGCAAGTCTTGACACTCGCTTACATGAATCAGGAAAGCCTCGATCGAACTCTTGAAACCAACGAGACCTGGTTTTGGTCTCGTTCTCGATCGAGTTTGTGGCACAAGGGTGAGACGTCCGGTAATAGCCAGCGAGTTGTGCAGGTGAGTTTGGATTGCGACCATGACGCGCTCAGGATTCTGGTTGTTCCCGCAGGTCCGGCTTGTCACACCGGCGCCCAGACGTGCTTTCACAACGAACTGCCATCCGATTCTCAGAACGGAGAGAGGAGCGAGGGGAAACCAGCCGATCTGGAAGAGGTGCTCAACCGCCTTTATCGCCTCATCGAGTTGCGAAACCGCGAAAGACCAGAAGGTTCCTACACGACTTATCTATTCGATCAGGGACTGGACAAGATTCTCAAAAAGGTGGGAGAAGAATGCGCAGAGACAATCATCGCGGCAAAGAATGACGATCGTAGTGCTTTGATTAAAGAAACTTCCGACCTTCTCTATCATCTACTGGTGCTTTTCGTGGACCGCGGCCTGACCCTGGCCGAAGTGCGTGATGAACTACTGAGTCGCAACGGGAAGGGAAGTGAATGATCCCGGACAGCGTCGAACTAAAGCATCTTTTGGATTTCGCCGTGCAACTGGCACGCGAAGCCGGAGATATTGCTGACCGGCACTTCAAAGGGTCGTTCGTTGCCGAGCGCAAGGCCGATAACTCGTTTGTGACGATAGCCGATCGCGAAGCCGAACGAAATCTGCGCGCCAACATCGAGCATGCCTTTCCCGGTGATGGCATTCTCGGGGAAGAGGAAGGCGAGAAGAATGGCACAAACGGGAGGCGCTGGGTTATCGATCCCGTAGATGGAACCTACTCTTTTGTACACGGTGTTCCGCTTTATGCGGTCCTCATTGCTTTGGAGATTGATGGCGAGTCCGTCCTGGGAGTATGCAATCTGCCGGCCTTGAATGAGCTTGTTTATGCGGCGCGCGGCATCGGGTGTTTCTGGAACGGTGCGACTGCCCGTGTCTCGAAAACTAAATTTCTTAGCGAAGCACTGCTCTTAGCGACGGATTTTGGGACATGCGAGCAATACGGATTCGGGCCAGCCGCCGAGGCGTTGCAGCGGCAGGTGAACGCACGCCGCACCTGGGGCGACGCTTACGGTCATGTGCTGGTGGCAACGGGTCGGGCCGACATCATGCTCGACCCCGTGATGAACGTTTGGGACTGCGCGGCGCTCCTTCCCGTCCTTGAAGAGGCTGGTGGCACTTTCACCGACTGGCAGGGACAGAGAACAATCTGCGGAGGCAACGCCATCTCAACGAATGGATTGTTGTTCGACAGCGTGATGGAAACGATCAGGAAGAGTTAAGTGAGACCGATGTTAGTCATCCCCGCGATTGACCTCAGGCAAGGTAAGTGCGTTCGTCTCACGCAGGGGCATAAAGAGACGGCGACTTTCTACGATGGTGATCCGGTCAAGGTCGCAGAAGATTTTGAAAGAGATGGCGCCAGCTTGCTTCATGTCGTTGATCTCGATGGCGCCTTTTCCGAATCTAACAAACGTAATCGAGACGTACTTCGCGAGCGTGTCCGCGCGGTGAGTATCCCGGTGCAATTTGGCGGCGGACTGCGCGGCACCGAAGACATCGAGCAAGTCATCGGTTTAGGCGTCGCCAGAGTAGTGATTGGCACGCTGGCCGTGGAGTCACCTGACGCGCTGGCAAAGATCGTGCGGCAATTTGGCGTTGAGCGCGTCGCGGTCGGGATTGATGCGCGAAATGGCCAGGTGGTGACTCGCGGCTGGGAGACCGAGGAGCAAATGAGCGCGTTGACTCTGGCTCGCCAGGTTGCCGCCGCCTGCGTCGAGCGGATCATCTATACCGACGTCCAGCGCGACGGCACCCTGATCGGCGTAGATATCGATCAGACATGCTTAATCGCGAGAGCGTCGGGTCTCAAGGTCACGGCCTCTGGCGGAGTCGCATCTCTTGAAGATCTGGAGCGGCTCCGGGCCGTGAGCCATTGCGGTGTTGACAGCGTGATTGTGGGGAAGGCGCTCTATGAAGGTCGTTTCGATCTCCCAGACGCGATTGCCATCTGTTCTTAAGAGCGCGCAATACGGCGGTCGTCAAAATGCCGATTGGGCTGGCTTAATATCACCATCTCACGCCACCGTCTTTCAAATTCGTCACTAACGGGACGCGCTCTACTTCGCTCTTGTTTTTGCGATAGGATTCGATACTCCTAAATCTCAATGAAACCGCCCCAAGCTTAGACCACAAGTACCAGTCCCATAGCCTTCCCATATCCCCCACGCCAGCGTGACGGGGAAACAGCCCAAAAGGCTGTTATAGTGGCGGTCGAGCTTTCAATCATGGACTGGACGATGCCATTGTTGTGGTTATTGCAGCTATCGGATACAGCGCTGCCAATTGGCGCGCTGAACCATTCCTTTGGACTTGAGACTCTCATTGTTTGAAATTAATTTCTGCGGCGCGGCTTATCGGTTGGGAACTGGTCGAGATGGCTTCCCGATCGCACAGTGGCTCAATCTGAATATGCGGTTGAGCGCTGTCAAACTTGCTCGGGAAAGCCGCAGCGCGAGCGCGACGCTCGGCCGACGATTCCTGCGATTGGTTAACGGATTGGCTGAGACGCCAATTCTGAGTGCAGCGATACTCGCCTCGCAAGAAACCGAGACCGACATTCATCATTGCGCAGCCTTTGGTCTAGCGGGCGCTGCGTTGGGAATTGAAGAGGACGCAACGCTGCTGGCTTACAGTCATCAATCACTCGCCAATCTAATTTCGGCGTGCCAACGTCTGCTGCCGCTGGGCCAGACGCAGGCGACACGAATGTTATGGGAACTGAAGCCGGTGTTGGCCGAACTGGTGAGGCGCGCTCAGGAAAACCATTTTGACGTAAGTGAGGCTGCCTGCTTTGCGCCGCTGGTCGAGGTGGGCTCGATGCGTCATCCGACGTTGGCAACGCGCCTCTTTATTAGTTGATTTATTAACTGAATCATGGCCATCCAGTTGAGCACCGCCACCGCGACGCACGAGACATCGGCATTCAGTCGCGCCGAATCGCTCATGCATGCTCCGCGTGTTTACGGTCGATTGCGGTTGCGCTTTGAAGCGCGGGGAGGTCGCAGCCAAACAATCCTGGCTGAGAGCGAGCAACAGTTGCCGCTGCGGATCGTCCGCGCATTTCAACTTGAAGATGGAGGTTCACTGGTTCACCTGCACAATCTGTCTGGCGGTGTCTTGGGTGGTGACCATCTGGACCTAACCGTTGAAGTTGGCCCGCGCGCAATAGCGCAAGTTACTTCAACGGGCGCCACTCGAGTCTATCGCAGTCGGAGGAATGCCGAGCCAGCCCAGCAGAGCCTTCAGATCGGCATAGGAGACGACGGTCTCGTCGAATATCTCCCTGATCAATTAATCCCATTTGCCGGCTCGCGTTATCGCCAAGAAACGCGGATCGAACTTGGCGCAAACGCGGGTCTGTTTTGGTGGGAAATAGTCTCGCCGGGCCGCGAAGCGCACAACGAGCGGTTCGCGTACGAGCTACTGCAACTCAAGACAAGCATCAGCGTGTTGGGAAACCCGATCGCGCTCGAGCATATGAGAATCGAACCGGCAAAGCGATCGATATGTTCTCTTGCCAGGCTAGGTGCTTACCGGTATTTTTCAACTTTCTATATTTGCCACGCCGGCATCGAGAGTTCGCGCTGGTTGGAGTTGGAAAGGCTTCTGGTCGAATTGGCTGAACAGTTGTCACAGCCGTCAAAGGTGGTCTGGGGCGTCAGTCGTCTTCGCGTTTCAAGATCGTAGCTCCGAACGTCATGATCTCCGCAACCGATTTACCGTCGCGGGCGGCTTCCAATATTTCAGCCGAGATGATGGCGA
>WNFN01090945.1_pt1 | contig 10493 bp, 10 predicted proteins | sample 5400161 | NCBI WGS metagenome assembly WNFN01 (sample SAMN13153353, study PRJNA577476) | soil metagenome | isolation source: 80 cm saprolite on Douglas fir-dominated hillslope | place: USA:California | collected 2013-09-17
GGGCACGACGACAAGATGACTGGCGGAGAGAAGAGGCACGAGATTGTGAGAGGCGAGAAGGAGTGCGATGTTTCATGGAAATCACTGACAACCTGATCCACTCCCGGAGCGTACCGGGAGGGCAGTCTGGTGAATTGATCCAGTTTTCCCGCCAGGCGGTCCAATGGGATTGGATGAGCTTCTCGGTGAGGCGGTTGGCGGCGGCTGCGTCCTTGGAGTGCTCCCACGCCGGTGAAGAGACGGCGTGCGTCCTGCTTTCGGGAACCTGTGCGGTGGAATGGAATAAGCAGCGCAAAGAAATCGGCAAGCGAAGAACTGTCTTTGACGGTCTGCCGTATGCTCTCTATCTTGCGCCGGGAGACCGAGCCCGCTTTACAGCCATCAGCACCTGTGAGATTGCTGAGTGTTACGTTCCATCGCAGTCGCAACTCCCGTCGCGGCTGGTCACTCCTGCTGACGTTTCGGTCTCATTGCGAGGTGGGGGGAACGCCTCGCGCCAAATCGTGGACATTATGCGCCCCGACTTTCCCGCCGATCGCCTGATGGCGATCGAGGTGTACACGCCCGGCGGCAACTGGTCGAGTTATCCTCCGCACAAGCACGACGTCCATAATCCTCCCACGGAAGTCGACTTGGACGAGATCTATTACTACCGCATGAATCGTCCCGGAGCGTTCGCACACCAACGCTTGTACAGGACAGACGGTTCGCGTGATTCCGTCGTAACCGCGCGAGACGGGGATGTAGTTCTGGTTCGAGATGGGTACCACCCCGTCGTGGCCGGTCCTGGATACGACGTCTACTACTTGAATTTCCTGGCTGGAAGCGCGCGTGCGCTGTCTGTCACAGAAGATCCGAGTCATGTGTGGATACGTTCCGCGTGGGGAAAAACAGATAACCGCCTGCCTATGATTCGGGAAGAGCCATTGAAAGGCGGAACCCAATGACGGCGGTCTAAGCCTTTGCCCTCTCGTTTGGAGCTTGCTGTGAGTCTGCAACATGAACCCGCAGGATTCACAGACGCGAAGTGAGGAAGGAGCGTAGCGCTCTGAGGTTGGGCCGCCATTTCCACGCAACTGTTCCAAGAGCAGACTTACCGCAGAACCGCCAAGTTCATATTTGGGCAATTCAATCGTGGTGAGGCGAGGACGAAAGGGTCTTCCGAGAACGGCAGTTTTCTGACTGCGAAATCCGAAGGATCGGTTCACACTTGACAGCCACTTCGAGCACTCCCGCGGCAGGATCCAGGGTGGAGCAGGCCCGGCTGCCGCGAAGCCTGACCGGCCATTTTGGCGACCATGGGGGGTCCGCAGTCACTGTTGGCTTGGCTGGTGGGAGCACTGCTCGCTATCGCCGACGGGCTCGTGTTCGCGGAACTAGGCGCGGCGATCCCCGCTTCCGGCGGCTCCTACATCTTCTTGCGTGAGTGCTTCGGTCGCCAGCGCTGGGGCCACATGATGGCGTGGATCTTTGTCTGGCAATTCCTGTTCAGTGGCACGCTCGAAATCGCAACCAGCAGCATCGGCATGGCGGAATACACCGGGTTCCTTTGGCCGAAACTGATCGCATATCGCTGGGGCGTGAAGCTCCTGGCCGCGGGGATCACGGCGGTGGCCATGATGGCACTCTATCGCAAGATTCAGGACATCGCGCGGCTGATGCTCGTGCTTTGGATCGGCATGCTGGTTACCGCCGCATGGGTAATCTTCACCGGCATGACGCACCTGTCCACCAGGCTGCTCCTTGATTTTCCCGCCGGTGCCTGGACAATCGGACTGCCTTTCATACTCGGCTTGGGCAACGGAACCATGCTGGTGATGTTCAACTTTCTCGGCTATTACCAGATCTGTTACCTCGGTGACGAGGTGAAACAGCCGGCGAGAGTCGTCCCCCGCGGAGTGATCTATTCGATCCTCGTCGTAACCGTCATCGATTTTCTGATCTCCGTCAGTTTCACCGGTGTGGTTCCCTGGCGCGAGATGGTGGTGCCGGGTTCGCAGGCATTCAACGCGATCGGCTCCGTGTACATGCAAAGGATTCATGGTCCCTGGGCCTCGGCGCTGATGACCGTTATGGTCGAAGTGACCGCGTTTGCGGCCACCTACGCGATGTTGTTGGGCTACTCGCGTATTCCGTACGCCGCAGCGCTCGATGGTGCGTTCTTTCGCTGGTTCGCGGAGTTGCACCCCACCCGCCGATTTCCTCACCGAGCATTGCTTTTGGTGGGATTCCTTTGCATGATCGCGTGCCTTTTTGATCTAGTGCAGATCATCACCGCCCTTATGCTGGCGCGCATCCTTTCTATGTTCGTTGCCCAAATTGTCGGACTGCTTTTGTACCGGAAATACAACCCCGAGGCTGCTCGACCGTTCCGAATGTGGATCTATCCACTGCCGGCGCTATTCGCGTTGGTCGGATGGCTGGGTGTGTTCGTGACTCCTGCACTGCAGCCGGGAGGATGGAAATACATGGCATACGCGTTCGGTACGATCGGTGTGGGTTTTGCCGCATACCTTATTCTGGCCTGGCGCAAGCGGGATTGGCCCTTTGCTCCGCCTGAGCCCGACACTCCGGCAGGAACCTCGGGCTCGGCGCTGGAAGCGGAAGGGAGCTTCTAAACGGAAGCATTCACCATTGATCCGTGTTCGCTGATCAGGGCGCGGATGCGATAGACCTCAAAACTGACGTTCACACTGTCAGCGACTGCCTGTCCGTGGCTGCACTCCATGACGAGGTTCTGATTGAAGAAGCCGAGAGTCTGCTTTGACGACGTTGCAGTCAGTCCGATGATGAAGGCATCGAAATATTCAAGCACCTGCCGCTACAGGTTGTAGGTGGATCGGCTATCGCAGCTGTACGCCAACACCGGCCGCTTTGCGGATCCGGTAAACGAAATCCGGCACATAATTCCATTGCTTGTTGAAATAGAGCGGCCCCCGGGGACCGAAAGAAGGAGTCATTTCCATGGTTGCATTGGTCGCACTTGGTCAAATCCGCGTGTCTCCAGGTGCACTGGCTGCACTGGAGAGAGCAGGCCAGTCCCCGGCATTCTTCCTAGCCCGCCATGCAGGACGAGACTGGGGTGAGCTCGATCCAACCGACATCGCAGAGAACGATTACAGCATGGCACCTAGCTTCGGTCGCTGAGCAGCTACACGACAGTCGCTCAGGAGAAGCTATGGATCATCCCCGAGGCAAGGCTCAGAACCATGCCCGGTCGGGCGGGAACGCGTGGACTAAGATGTTTCCGAAAGGGCTGGACGAGCCAAGTCGTTTAGAGACGGCAGCGGGACGTTTTCTATATCTGGCACGTACTATCCCAGTGAGCCTGCATTGATGCCGGGGAGCCGATCAGTGCGACTGTTCTGCTGCCTGGACGCGGTGTAGTCCTGCGCGCGCCATTGTATTGCTGCGGTCAAGCTTCAGAATAAGTTCGTACTCATAACGCGCCAGACGATAATCACCGCGTCCCGCAGCGGCATCGGCCTGGCGCAGCAGCTCCGGGACATCACGCCTGCTGAAGCCGTCTACAACCAGAGCAGGTTCGCCGCCTGGTCTTTTCCGAGGCTTCGTTGCAGACGCTGGGCTCTCCGCTGCGGGCTGGTTTTTATCAGTCCGCTGAATGGCCGCCGGCGATAGCGCTATCACTGGCTGGCCAGAGGCGCTGGAGCTCTGAGGAGCCTGCATCTGCTCCGGCTCGGCAGGTGCTGAAGTTGCGGCCGCGGAAGTGTGAGCGCCATCACTTGCCGGCTGACGGCTTGAAGATTGGTCTGCGGCCGGTTCTTGCGGTGACGTAGTGGAAGCGCCAGAGCTCTCGGAACCTGTCTTCGTCTGCGCCCCTTCCGCGATGTTGGGCGCCCCTGACGCTTGCATACTGGAGCTCGTCTCAGCACTGGGGGGATCGTGGACGGTACTGTTCTGACTAGTCTGATCGCTCACATTAGTGTGGGGCTGCTGCCAGGCAGATTCCTCAGGCTTTACGCTGTCGAGAGACTGCCGCGGCAACGTGCGATGGACCGCAGCCACAAGTTTTGTCACCAGCGGAGGGAAAGAATTTGTCTGCGACCAAGTGTAGAAGGCCCAGCTCGTGGTCCCAATGAGCGCCACCATTAATCCCACGGCCATACTCGGCCAAATGCGCGTCAATCGCTGGGGAGCAGTATCTTCGAGAAGATAATGGGGATAGGCAGCGGGCGAGCGAGGCGCTGGCTTGGCAACCGCCGTGCCGGCTGGCACGCTCGCCGCAGGTGTGATGTTCAACAGCGCGGCTTGTTCGAGAAAGGCGTTGCGCATCTCCTCGCAGGTCTGGAAGCGTTCGTTGGGATTTTTAGCCAGAGCTTTGCGAATGATCCCGTCGATGCCCCCCGGAAGAGCGGGATTGATGAGCGACGGCGCCACCGGATCTTCGTGCATGATCTTATAGAGGATCGTCGTGACATCTCCCCGAAAGGGTTTTTCGCGAGTCACAAGCTCGTAGAAAACCGAGCCCAGCGCGAAGATGTCGGCGCGATGGTCAACCTTTTTGCCCGCCACCTGTTCGGGAGCCATGTAGCTGGGTGTGCCCACCACCAAGCCGGTTTGCGTGAGCGTCGCATTCTCGACCTTGGCTATGCCAAAATCCAGGACCTTGATGACGCCCTGCTCAGTCACCATGAGATTGGCAGGCTTCAGATCGCGGTGAATTACGCCGCGAGCGTGAGCAAAACCGACCCCAGCCGAAATCTGGTCGGCCCACGAGACGAAGGTAGGCAGCGAAGGCACGCCAACGTCGGCCAGTAAAGTCGCCAGAGTCATTCCTTCCACGAACTGCATGCTCAAATAAACAACGTCATCATCCTGTCCCACGTCATAGATGGTGATGATATTGGGGTGATCCAATGCCCCGGCTGCTTTGGCTTCCTGCTTGAGCCTCTCAATCAGCTCATCGCGGTCAGGAGTATTGCGATTGATAGAAATGGTCTTGAGGGCGACGGTCCGTTCAATGAGCTGGTCGTACGCTTTGTAGACGCTGCCCATGGCGCCACGTCCCACTTCCTCCTGGATCTTGTAGCGGCGCACGGTGTTGAGGCCGGTGCGGCTCGCCTGGCGCAGGTGTCCATAGGTCGACTCATCCGTCCACAACAATTCGTAGATCGCTTCGGGGCCGAAGGTCTCTCCCGCTTCGCGCACCGGCTTGGGATTGAACCGAAACCCAGGCACGCCCTTGGCCAGGCCATAGATGCTCTCAGAGATGAGAATTTGCGCCGAAGTGACGTTCTCCAGCATGTTCTCAGGAGACGCGGTATCAGCATCGGAAACCCTTTGATTTTTCGTGCTGTAAACCAGGATCGAAGGAACTACCTGTTGCGGTTCTGTCTTTCGATGGAAAGTGAGGAAGCGCTGCTGCAGTGCCTTGGCCGCCGATAGGGCGCGCAACACGCTATCGAATCTAGCCGACAGCAATTCGGGCTGCCATTCAGCGGTTACCCCCTTGGCGTCGCAAATGATGCTACGAAGGAGCTCTGCGATCTCCGGATCCTGCTCCAGAGCCAGCCCGCTCAGCGGCTGCGATGGACCGCCATAGCTCCAAAGACGCAGGAAGAGTGACACGCTGCCGGCGAGACTCTCCCGGTCGGAAGCGGATTCGTATTCCGCAAGGCGGTTCTGTGGTGACTTCGACAATTCCATCGCAGAATCGAGATGAGTTGACCTCAGCAAGCCTTATAGATACGCAAGTTCTTGGGCCTGGGGCCGCAAGGTTCATAATAGCCGGGGTACGGGATTTTTCTCGGTTACTTTAGTGTTTTAACAGCTTGACCAAACTAACAAGGCTGCCGCCTTCCGCGAGAAAATAGTCTCACCTTACGTCATGAAATTGCGGAGACCCATTTTGTCCTGCCTCCCCGGGCCTGCCCGGCAGAGCAGGCTCTTTGCGCACCTCGGACGGCACTGCTTGTTCGTTTTGTTCGTCATAGGTGGCTCGCTTTCTGCTCCCGCCAAGGACGCACCCGCTACTGCGATCGTGTTGTTTGACGGGATACAAGGCGCGGCTTACGTTCAAATTACAGGAATGACTCTGAATGGCAAGACGGAAGTACGCATCTGCGACGGCGCATCGAAGTTCCGTAAGAACGCCTACGAAGCGCTTCCTCGCGCGCGCTTCACCGGAGCCACGTCCCTTCAACGCGGGGCAGACAGCGTGCTCACGCTGACCGTCAATGCCAAGTCGGTCTGCGTGGTCCCCAGCAACCTCAAGTTCGACAAGAAACCTGAACTTACGCCGGCGGAGGCGGCCGAGCAGGCCGTGGTCCAGGGCACTCCTGTTTCTTCGTCTGCTCTCGTTCCCGGGATGCCCGCATTTAAGCCCGGAGTGCAATTGGTGTTTGTCAACGCGCCGGACGTTGAACTTGCCGACTTTCTACGTGCACAGCGGTCAAATACTGTCAAAGACTGGCAGGATTTTCTGGTGCGCTATCCGTCCTCCACGCGTCTGGCCGGTGCGCAAAACGCAATGGCGGCGCTTCACCAACAGGCGGCGGAAGCTGCTTTCGGGCAATATCAAAAGTCAAGCGACGCCCGCAAACAGGACATAGCCATGCTGCGGCAGGCGTGCATGGAGGCGCAAGCCGCGAATCGCGCGTCTGCCGGATATAATCCGGCCATCAAGCTGGTGGATACCATCAGGCGAGAGCTCGATAGCCTGCTGGAACCGGACCGCGCGCGCCTGCAGACGTTCCAAAAGGCCCTTCAAGGCCACGGCTCCGGGTACTCGCAACTGGCTGCGGCCAGAGTGCATCTGGAGCAGCTGTTGGAGGTCCGGTCAGACTACGCGCCTCTGCTCAATCTTCGCCAAGAAGTCGCCGCCGAGGAACGGAAGCTCGAAGTAACTGTCGCCAATGCAGAATCGTTGACAGCGTCCGCGCGCTACGACGATGCCGTGAGATCGCTGGGACCCTACAACTCCTTTGCATCGGAAATCCCACGCGTGGATGCCGTTGTAAATGCGGCGTATAGGTATCACCTCGACAGAGCGGCGGCCATCCGGCCCGACAGCAAGGAAGCGGGAGCTACCCTCACTAACGCCACGATACAACTCAGCGCCAAACGCGATCAGCAGGAGGCCAAGCTTGCTCTCCTCCAGAGCAACGATTACGCAAGCAAGAGCCAATTTGTCGAGGCCTATAATGTATTGGCCGATTTGCCGGATAAGCAACGTGCCCTGCTAGCGTTGCAGCTTGCAGCGTTGACACCCAACTACCTGAGCGCAGCCACGCGACGCGCACAGAAACTTCAGGAAGTACACATTCCCATCAAAGGCCGGGCCGATGAAGATGCGGTGCACGAGGCTTATGTTTTGCTAGATCGCGCTAGCTCTCTAAGCGGCGATCCGGCCATCACTCTCAAGCGCGATTTTCTTTCTAGCAAGATCAGCGCTTACTACGTCGACCAGGCCAGTCGATATCTGGAAAAGCCTTCGGGATCCGGCGCCGGCGTTGGATGGCTTTACCTTAAAGAGGCGCAACGCTACGGAATTACCAATCTCAACAATCTCAAAGATCAGGTGGCCCGGTATGACTCCTTGTATCAACGCCGGGCCCGGCTTTCCGTTCCATAGCCAATGCCATGGAATCTTCCGGAGTGACTGTTGAAGTCGTGCGCAAGCCCTCAGAGGTTGCCGACGCCTTGCAGCCGAACTTTATGCTGGTCGGAGAGGTTCTGGAACACCGGGTTGTCAAAAATACGAATCTGGAAACACCGCAATCGAAATACCGGGCAGGCACGCACGAGATAAAGAATCCGGCGTGGCTGCAAGCCAAGGGCGACTATGAATCCGCTCAGCAGCAACTCGCCGCCGCTCAGCACGCACTGGCCGATGCCCAGTCCCAGCGCAAGAAGAAGGACATCGTTGCCGCTGCGAACGACGCGGTGCAGGAAGTGCAGAAGCACGTGGACCAGTTGCGACGCAAATTGGAAACGACCGATCAGACCCGCGTGGAAGCGATCATTGCACCTTATCACTATACAAAAAAGACAGTTGATCTCAGCGCGTCCATAGAACTCGTGTTCCACATCGATGACCGGTTCGGCAACGTGATCGGTCAGGCTGTCAACGTACACAACAACAACCACAAAACCGCAGTTGTCCTGCAGGATGTCAAGCCGGAAGATACCGAGGGAATTACCAACCAGAGCGTTGAGCCGGACGAAGCCCAGTTTCTGACCGACCTGGAGATTGAAGCCCGGAATGCCATGGTCAAGGCTGTTCGGGAGAAAGCATCGGAGTTGCCGGCCAAGGTCCTTCAGGAAGCGCGAACCCACGCGCAGCACGGCGACCTGGATGGCGCCGGAGAACAGTACATAATGTACCTGAATTCCACTCCTGAGACTTCGTCTCCCGAGCGTGACGAAGCTGGCAAATTCTTGCACGATCGATTCAATCTAGCTGCCCCCGTCGCTTCCAAGTTGTGAAACTTGGCGCGCGACCCGTGGTTTTGAGAGTCGTGAGCGCCGATCGATACGATCCCAGATGTGGCCTGCTAACTTAGGACAGAATTGTTACGGCGGTAACATCGACAACAGCCAAGCAGTAAACTACGCTCACACCAGCCGCCGTGCAAAACCCAAGACTGCCCGGCGCGGAGGAATCTTGCAGCTATGGCACAGAATCCGCACCAAAGTCCGGAACTTTCATCACGTCTGAAAAAGTCCAACGACGAACTCAAGAGCCTGCAAGGTTCGGTGAAAACCGGAATGATCAATGTGAAAGTTCTCATGGACTTCCGGAACGCCGCCGAACGTGCTCGGCAGGCAAGCGCAGCCGTACAGCAATGGCTCGAGACGCAAGGAAAAGGAAACGATCCGTACAAGCTGATGTCGCAGGTCATGAGCCAGCGTGTGGAAATGGCGACCCAACTTGTTAAGGAAGTCACACACGACCTGGAGAGCGGTGACGTGGACTTCGACACACCTGGGCTTCCTGAATTAGACAAGGCGGTGTGCACCCTTGCGGAACGGTTGAGCAAGCTCTTTCCCCACTGATCGAAAATCTTGCCTCTCAGGCGAAATACCTGGACTGAAAACATGCGAGCCTCGCCGTCAGTCTTGCGGCCTACGTCCAGCTTAGTGCTATCTGACCTAGCATGCGGCTAGGCTTAACTCACAGACCATTTCCACAAGGGCAGGCGGCTCTTTTGCCCAGCTGGGGGAATTTCTAGCTAGAGGCCCGGTTCTCACAATCGTTCTAGCTCTTGGGGCATGGTCGTCGAGTTGGCGGCTTCCATCGCAGAATGGTCGAAGCAACTCATGGCGCTTAGGCCGGGGTTTTTCGTATAGACGGTAAGGAAAGACGTGAGCGCCGTAATGTTGATTACCCGCGTAACCTGTCGGGCCCTCCCGTCCATGTTAGCCTCAGTTTCGACCTCAACCTTGGAAAGTTGCTTATGTGTGCTCGTTGGTATGGACTGATCCTGATATGTCTCTCGGCGCTTTCTGCCAATGCCGCCGTGGAGCGAAAACAGCCGCCTCCATCACAAGCGACCAACATAGGCATCACCACACCCCGCCCAGATGCCCGCAAGCTGTTTGAATCCGGAATGGTGGAATTTGAAAATGAACATATCCAAAAGGCGTTGGAAAATTGGCAGACAGCAATCAAGAAAGATCCCTCCTTTGCATTGGCACATCTTTTCATCTCGGAAGCAACTTACGACCCTATAGAGCAGAAGACGGAACGTCGCCGGGCGAAGGCGCTGGCTGGGACAGTCACCGCGGGTGAAAAACTCCTGATCAAATGGCTGATGGGAGTGCAGGAGGAGCAGTACGTGCCCGCTATTGGGGCAATGAACGATTTACTGGCCAAATATCCGGGAGACAAGCGGATAGCTTTTCTCGCAGGGCGGTGGCTGAGCCTACGCGCCATAGCTCTGGATGCTTCCTATGCCCCTGCGTGGAACCGGCTAGCATATTGTCATGCATACAGCAGCGACTACAGCAAAGCATTTGCCGCCATGGAGCGTTACGTCACTCTACTCCCCAATGAGCCCAATCCGCAGAACTCTTATGCCGAAATCCTGCGCATGTCTGGCAATTCTCGCGATGCACTCGAACACTATCGTCAGGCATTGAAAATCGATCCTGCATTTCAACCGTCGCAGATCGGGATCGCCGATACCTATGCGCTCATGGGAGAGCAATCAACAGCACGCAGTGAATACGACAAGGCCATCCGCAGCACCCGCGTGGCCGGCGACAAAATTCGGTATGCTCTGCAATCTGCCCTTACTTACGTCAGGGAGAAGAAGCTGGGAAAAGCCAACACCGCTCTGAACGCAGTTGTTAAACAGGCGCAAGACGCGCACCTCTCGATCCCGGAAGCCGAGGCATTTCGCATTCTGGCTTTGTACGAGCGGGAGAACTCATTGGCCCTCAAATATCTCGATAAAGCGGAGGCCGCTCTTGCCGCAGACACGGAAGCTCCCCGTACTGATCTCCACGAGGATCAGGCGCAGACATTG
>WNFN01238267.1_pt2 | contig 10493 bp, 13 predicted proteins | sample 5400161 | NCBI WGS metagenome assembly WNFN01 (sample SAMN13153353, study PRJNA577476) | soil metagenome | isolation source: 80 cm saprolite on Douglas fir-dominated hillslope | place: USA:California | collected 2013-09-17
TTGCGATCGCGGTCGCGCTGTCCAGCATCCCGCTCTATCGCGTCGTCAAACAGGAGTACATCCCCACCGACGTTGACGAAGCGGAATTCGACGTCAACGTCAATGCGCCCGAAGGCACCAACATCGAGGCGATGAACGACGCTGTCCTGGCGGTTGAGAAAGACTTGCTCTCGACGCCTGGCGTGCGCCTGATTCTTTCGTCGTCCGGTGGATCGTTTTTGGGCGCAGTCAATCAGGCTGGTGTCTATGTGCGCATCGCGCCACATGAAGAGCGAGTGTTTTCGCTGACCAAACTCTGGAACGCGATCAAGAGTGGACATCCGCTGACTGCGTTCCGGGGCAACTACACGCAACGCGACGTAATGCAGGAAGTGCGGCAGCGCCTGCAGAAATATGCGCCGCTGCGTTTCACTGTGCGCAACGCCCCGTCTTTCAATATCGGCGGCGGCAACTTTGACATTGATTTTGTGTTTCGCGGGCCGGAATTGACTGAGCTGGCAAAGTACGCCGACACTCTGCGTCAGAAGACGAAAGAGATCGGCGGCATCGTCGACGCTGATACGACCCTGAAGCTGGATAAGCCGGAGTTGCGCGTGCACATCAATCGCGAACGGGCCGCGGATCTCGGCGTCGATACTTCAAACATCTCGACCGCCTTGCGCCTGATGGTCGGTGGCGACGATCAAGTCTCGCGCTTTCGCGACCCTTCGGTGAATGAGGACTATGACGTTCAACTCAGATTGAGCGAGCGCGATCGCAAAGACGCCGCGACAATCTCGCGCCTGTACGTACCCTCGACCCGGGCCGGACTGGTGCGGGTTGATAATCTGGTAGATATCAAAGAAGAACTGAGTCCGTCGCGCATCGATCGGCTCGACCGGCAAAGGCAGGCGTCGATGCGCGCCGGCGTGGCGCCGGGATTTGCGCTTGCCGATCGTCTCGACGCTTTGCGGAAAACCGCCGCCGCGATGAATCTGCCGGCGGCTTACTCGACCATAGTTGCGGGCCGCGGCCGGGAATTGGAAAGGACGTTTGTCGAGTTTCTCTGGGCGTTCTTGCTCTCGATCATTTTCATGTACATGATTCTCGCGTCGCAGTTTGAAAGCACCATTCACCCGTTCACCATTCTTCTCAGCCTGCCGCTCTCAGTTCCGTTCGCGCTGCTTTCGTTATGGCTGCTCAGCGACACCCTGAATTTGTATTCGGCGCTGGGAATCCTGGTGCTGTTCGGGGTGGTGAAGAAGAACGCGATTCTCCAGATCGATCACATGAACAATCTGCGCACGCTCGGCATGGAGCGCGACGCGGCGATCATCCAGGGCAATCGCGATCGTCTGCGGCCCATCCTGATGACGACGCTGGCGCTGGTTGCCGGCATGTCTCCGCTCGCTCTCGGCACCGGACCCGGCGCGGAAGAGCGTCGCTCGATCGCGATCGTCGTCATCGGCGGACAGTCGCTATCGTTGTTACTGACTCTGATCGCGACGCCGGTGGTTTATTCGCTGCTTGATGACATGCGCTCAACGGCGCAGTGGCGACGTCTGGCTCGCGCCGGCGGCAGATTGACTGCGCCCGTCACGCGCGTTGTTCGTCGCATGGCGCCGACGCGTCGGGGCGAGATCCCGCGTGAAGCTGAAGCGGCGCGCCACCCACGGCCATTGGAAACCGACGATTGAGCCGTGAGATGAGCGGTCTAGCAAACTACGAAGTTAGGGGGCTGAAAGGTATGGAAATAATCGATAATCCGGAGTTCCTAGATCTAAAGGAAAAGTTTCATATCAAACCTTCGTCTTCGTTCAAGTTCACAAAGGTTAGACTAACCGGGCCAGAAAAAAAAGTGCTGCGAAAGGGGGGAACCAGAATTCAGGCGTATGCGGACCGAATGGCAACCTCAACCAGCGATGAATACACGCGCTTCATGAAGCTGCTTCAGGCCTTCAATGAAAAGTCCATTTCAAGCAGTGAGGCGTACAAAGAGTTTATGAAGAACTGCGAGGACAACGCTGAACCGATCACGGAAAGAGAACGGGTCTGGTTTAAATATCGCGCTATGGGTGAAGAAGAAAAAAGACTCAGGGAAGAACACCGAAAAGAATCGATAAGCTCTCCTGAACGAGACGAGTATCTGAAGTCAAGACTGTTGCCTTAGAATTGGACACCCAATGTGCGGCAACTCAAAGCGCCAAAGGCGCGAAATGGAACAGCCTGGGGCAACGCCCCAGGTTATGTCAGAAAATGAAGCCTGAGCGCTGAAGGCGCGAAATACAATTCAATCCCAAACGTATCGCTCGTCGTAATCAATTGCGTAGGCTTTGAGGAACTTGCGGTATTCGATTGTCCAATTGAGAACGCGCCATAGCCTTTCTGCCAGTGAAAGTTTCTGAACTCCCGCCCTTTGGTTTTGATCCATTTCGAAGATTCGGTTTTTGCCTCTTCGACGAGGTCCGCAATCGTGATCACCCTCGCCAAAGAAAATAGGACATGGACGTGATCAGCCGTTCCGTCGATGCACAGCGATGGCGACTTTAGCGCGCGGAAGATTGTGGCCAAGTAGGGATGCAATTCCGTCTCGATTGCCGGTGTGATGAACGGCTCGCGACGCTTTGTGCTAAAAACCAGATGGGTCAGAATGGATGATAGAGATTGTGGCACCGGAGTCTCCTGCTTTGATTATTTCGCGCCTTCAGCGCTTCGGGTTTCAAAGGATCTGCTAACCTGGGGCGTTGCCCCAGGCTTTTACATTCCGCGCCTTTGGCGCTTAGGATTGTAAACGATTTTCAATTTCTGCTGGTGGTAAGGATTTTTGCATGTCGCCCGTGGACGGCGCCCCCTAAAAACCGCAAATGCCCATTCATTTGAAAGGAATGAAAACAATGAGCGCTCCATCGCGCACACAGATAACGAGAAACGGTATCAACCTTTTGTTGCCGCTGCTTTTCCTGTTCGCCGCCGTGCTGGCGTGCAGTTCCGGCTCCTCCGCTAAGAAATGCACTGCGACGCTCACTCTCGACGGGCGGACTTTTGTCGGCGAGGACGCGGCTGAGGAGAAAGCCACGCGCAACGCCTGCAACAAATACTGTCGCGAAGCTGATCCAGGTTACGAAGCGATGTACGGCATCTGGCTGGATTCGCCGGCCGGGAAAGCCGCCGGACGGCCTTCGAAAGAAGAGGCGATTTTCAAGGACAAGAAGTTGATGGATTACGTGACCGTGACCTGCGCCAACCAATGTCTCGCGAAAATCAAAGACGGAAAAGGCAAGGTGGAAAAGAAGTGTGACTGATCGTTCAGCCCGAAGGGCTGGCAGAAAGTAGCCGGTGGTCGAAGACCACCGGAGTCGATTTGAACGGTGAGTCGCACCCTGAAGGGGTGCGAGAATAAGAGGTCAGACTCAAACTCTGGCACGCCCTTCGGCGTGCTGGATCGTTTTTAATGGTGTTCCGGCGGTCTTCGACCACCGGCTACTTTCGCGCAACCCTCCGGGTTGTTAATTCGCGGTCTACTGAAACACTTTATCCACTGACACAATCACCACATCAACCGGCCTTACGACAATTTTGTAAGCCTCGATGACCTTGTCTTCGTCCGTAATCTCTTTCGGTTTCGGCGAGTTGTAGGTGATCGGCGAGGTCTTATTGCTGAGAATCGCCTCGCGCAACCCCCGCCGCGTCTTTCGTGACGATCGCGATGCGCATTGCGTCGGATTTCAGATACTGCTTGATCGCCCGATTGACATCGTCAAGTGTCAGCTTCGCCAGTTGCTCGCGCATGTAAGTGGGAAAGTCGGCAATGCGATAGTAACGGCTGTCGAGCGCGTAACCCAGTTGCGCGTCCTGCGTGGCGGTCAGCACGTTGACATATTTTGAGAGAAACTCGCGCGTGATTTCGAAAGACTCCTTCGACATCCCCTCCCGCACCAGTTTGTCGTATTCGTAAAGTGCCGCGCGCAAAACGAAATGTCCGTTCGCGGGCTCAACCGGCCGAATCCAGATTTGAAAAATTTGCTGTTCGCGACCCAGGTTCGCATCCGGAGTAAACTGAAACATGCCGCGCGGAAAGTATTCGATGTAAGCGTAGTCGCCGTAATTCAAGCCGCGCGCTTCGCGCAGGCGCTGATAGAGATAACTGTTGCTGGAACGATGTTGTCCGAAATAGGATTGCACCACCGCCAGCGCCGGCCAGTCTTTATCCGCGCGCGTGACGTTGATCGGAAAACCAAGCGAGACCGCGGTGGAGCGCGTTTCGCGCTGAATGATTTCGATCTTGGTTCCGGGTTCGAGTTTCGGTTGGGTTAGCTTTCCTTTTAGTTGATCGATCGGACCCGAAGGCAGTTTCGCGAAATCCGCATCGACCTGTTTCGGGAAAGCTTCCGGGTAGCCGCCCGCCAGGCCAATCACGAGATTCGCTCGGGTGTAGTTGGCAGCGTAAAAATCGCGCACGTCCTTGAGTGTCAGCTTTTCCAAAGCGCCAACCGCGCCACGATTCTGATGACCGTAAGGATGGTCGCCCGGATAAATCATCGTGTAGAGAATTTCTTTGCCGAGCTCTTCATCGTTGCCGCCACGCAGCGAAGTCTTCAAATAATTGATCGCATCTTCCTTGAGCCGGGTGAAATCGTCTTCGCGAAATCCGGCATCGAGCAGCATCTCGCGAATCAGCGAATAGTACTTGTCGAGATTGTCGACGTGCGTTGTGCCTGAGAACACGGTCATCTCTTTGTCGACTTGCCATGAGAATGACGTGGCCATCGGGTACATCGCGTCGGTGATCTGTGAATAGGTTTTCGCGTGCGAGCCGCCCTCGGCCAGCATCGCCGCGGTCAAAGAGGCCACGCCTTCCTTGCCTTGTGGATCGTTGGCCGATCCGGTCATCAACACAATACGAAAAGAAACCAGCGGCGAGCGGTTGCGCAAAAGCACGGCACTGTCAGCAAGATTCATATTTGGACTGCGGCCGTTCGTTGCCGCGTTTGATTGCGAAGCCATGTGCCCAGAGAGGATTCCGAGAATCGCGATTGCCACCATAGCGAACAAGATTGCTGATCGTCGATTCATCATTTCGCCACCTCTTTCTTTGTGCTGAGGGTGACGATGGTGCGATGACTCTCGACAAAGTATTGCGCGGCAAGGTCGCGAATATCTTTCGGAGTGATCGCGTCGTAGAGCGCAAAGAGCTTGTCAATCGTCAGCGGCGTGCGGCGCAGGCCGATGTAGCTGGCCAGCGAATCGGCGATCGCTTCAGAGCTGTTCATGCCCAGCGCGAACCCGTAGCGCAGCCGCGAACGCGTGGAATCAAGCATCGCCTGGGGCACCAATTCTTTCGTGTAATGCTGATAGGTATCGAGGACTTGCTGGCGCACGTAATCCACGTCTTTCTCGTCTTTTACTCGCGCACTGACGAAGAACAATTCAGGGTCGGCTCGATCGTCGAAGTTAAAGGAGAGCTGATCGACTTTTTGTTCCTTGAGCACCAGCTTCTGGTACAAATCCGAGTTCTCGCCAAAGGCGATCGGCGCCAGCAGATCGAGCGCGGCTTTGTCTTTCTTCACATCGGAAGGGCCAGTCGACATGCTTTTCGCGCGGTTCTTTCTGATCGCCCTCACTGGGAATTTGCGGGACATAGGTACCGCGTTTCCACGCGCCGAAATACTTCCTCACCATCGCCAGGGCGGCGTCGCGCTTCACGTCTCCGACCAGAACAATCGTCGCGTATTCAGGGCGGTAGTAACGGCTGTAGAACTGCAAACTGTAATCGTACTGATTAGGCATGTCCTCGATGTCTTCGATGAAGCCCATCGTGGTGTGCGTATAGGTGTGGCGCTGATAGGCGGTCGCCCGCAAAACTTCGAAAAGTTTTTCTTCCGGCGCGGCGCTGTTCTTGTTGAACTCGCCGAGCACCGCCTTTGTTTCTGTCTTGTAACCGTCCTGCGGATATTTCAGATGCTGAAAGCGATCGGCTTCCAATTCGAGAATCCTATCGAGGTCGTCTTTGGAAAAGACTTCGTGATAGACGGTGCGATCGTCCGTCGTATACGCGTTGTCGTTCGCGCCGGCCTTTTTCAGAATCTCGTCGCGTTGGTGCGCGTCGTAGTGCTCGCTGCCACGAAACATCAGATGCTCGAACAGGTGGGCGTAACCGCTCTTGCCTTTTTCCGGTTCGTTGCGCGAGCCGGTCTGCACGACGATTTGCAGCGCGACCAGATTCGGATAATCGGTCGGCACAGTGATCAGCCGCAAGCCGTTTGGTAAATCGTCAATCGTGTAATCGTAAGCGAAGGCCTTGCGCGCTTTTTGCCCAAACGCCAGCAGCGGCAGACAGAGAATTAGAGACGCGATGATTAGCAGTTTCATTCCACAGATGCTCCAACGGTTTGATTTTTCTGGGACGGCGAAAGTATATACGAGAAAAAGAACTGGGCGCAGTTTGCATCAAGCCTACTTGCGCTTTGGGTCCGGCACCTGGAGAGTCGCGACATATCTTTCGAGCAAGGAATTCATTGATTTCGCGATGTCGAGGAATTGCAGTCGATTTTAGCGCTGCCCGGTTGACGTAAACGGTGTGGTCCGCACCTTCGCGTAGGAATTCACAACCGAGAGCTTCAAGATGGCGGATGAGGTCTCTGCGCTTCATGCGGCCGATAGGGAGATGGGCTCGCGAATTACGTCCTCACCCTTAATCAGTTCTTCTGCCAGTGTGCGATTAGCCTCAAGCACTAGCGCAATTGCCTCTTCGAGATTTGCCCGCGCCTCTTGGAGAGTATCGCCTTGGGTGTTGGCACCGGGTAATTCTTCGACAAAACCGATATAGCCTTCCGGAACCTTCTTGAACACTTTTGTTAGTTTCAGATTCATCATTTTTGGTTTCCATGTACTAGATCATGTGGAGCCGAGCGGTTTCGCAAAGCCCAGCCTCGTACTCTTTGTCGACTTCAGCAAGCACTGAGTCAAGACGACCAGCTTCCAGGTCTTCCTCGATTCGTCTATCCCAAACAGTTGCGTGGTGCTCTGCCAGCCAACCGACCAACTCGTCGAGATCCTTGCTGGTTAGTTCAGTGATGGCGGCTTCTATTTCCGTGACGCTCATAAGTCGAAGTTTAGAACGTGAAAAGGGGCCGGTCAAACGCTCGCGATGTGCGCCAAATCACACTAGCTATCTTATCCGTGGAACCTCTTCCGGGACTTCTTCCGGCAACTTCAACACTCGCTCCCAGCCTGAACTATCGGCGCGCATCTGTTCCGTAAGATCGTCGCGCAGCTTCGTCAAACGATCGCTCAAGCTGCAGGGATAGTTGTGAAGGTCGTGGAAGCGTTGCATCTGATCTGCGACGAAGGCTTTTTGCTTCTCGATCGAAGGAATCGCCGAGTGCTGGCCGTTTTCCCAGAATGGTTGCAGCAGAGGTTCGACGCGCGCCGCGCCGGGAATTTCGATCTGTTCATCATCAAGGCCGGTTACGTCCCTGACGTAATTGCCGGCCGCGTCGATGCCCCGAAACACTTGCATGCTGCCCGGCAACGTCGTCTTGTCGAGTGAGTTCGATGCTTTCAAGGTCGGGCGGCCTTCGATCACGCAGGCTTTGAAAATCACGCCCGCGACGTTACGCACTTCGCTGGAGAGCTTCGTCCCGATGCCAAAGCCCACGGCTTCGGGGAACTCTTCGACAATGCGTTTGACCTTTTCGACATCGAGATCGCCGGTAAGATTCGGCCGCAGACCGCGCAGGCCGTTCGCTTCGAAAAAGCGCAGGCACCATTTGCCCAGTTCGGCGAGATCGCCAGAGTCAACGCGGAATCCCTTGAATGCCCGGCGGCGCGCGTCGGTCGAGGTCGCGGCCATCGCCGCGTGCACGGCGCCCATGTAAACGTCAATCGTGTCGAGCAAAAGCGTCGTGCCGTGCGGATTTGCGTCGAGCCACCGTTCGAAAGCGACTTGCTCGAAATGCTTCGGCTGACCGGTGCGCGGCTCGATCTCCGGCTCGTACAAATACTCGAGATAAGCCTGTTGCCAGTAATGTGCTTCGGTGCCAACGGCGGGGATATCCAGACGATGCGCGGCTTCCATGTTCGACGTGTCGTTGAAGCCGCCGATGAAAGCGTAAGTGGCGATGTCCACCGCGCGTTCGATGTCACCGTTGCGGCGCAGTGAAAAATCAGAAAGCCAGCGCGTGCCGGCCGCCATGCGAAATTGCATCGCGACACTGGCCGTTGTCATCGGCAAATCGAAAGCATGCTCGAACTTAATTTCCTGCGCCTGGGTGAGGCCGAACTTGCCGGTGATATCGGCAATCGGCTGCTGCGGAAACATGATCGTGCCGGGTCGCACCGTGCGGATGCTGCCCGCAAACTGAATGTCTTCGATGGCCTTGGCGAAGCGTTGCAGGCCGCCGCGATCCTGTTCCAGAAAGCGCAGGCGCGGCCGATCGATTTGACTGTCAACCAGCAGACGGATCAAACGCTCGTGACCGAGCACTGGCGCGAAGGGCAGCTTGCGTTGCGTGCAATAGAAAGTCGCGACGGCGTCGCTGAGCGGTTTACCATGAACGCGCGTCACGTCTTTGTATGACGCGTCGCCCATCGCGGCGTGGTATCGATCGATGTTGAGAGTGCCCATCGCGCGAAAATCATATCACGGCAGCGGCAGGATGACTCAGAAGGTCAATCGCCAGGTCTCAACGCTTTGTATGGGCGCAGGTCGGTAGTATCCTTTGGGCAATCCCCTCTCGAAAAGTCTGCCGACTGTGCCTTGGAGCCGGCTTAACCTGACCGTTCGCACGCGCAGAACTTCGTGCGGTGAACAGCAGTTACTAATTAAGGAGCCAAAGTAATGAAGCGAACAAGTCTTTTCCTGAGGCTGGGACTAGCGTTGCTGTTTTGTCTTGGCACATTTGCCGGCGTGAATCCGGCGACGGGCGCGGTTGCCGGCAACCGCTGTAAGGATCGATGTAACGACGCTTATCATCGGCGCATGGAGGATTGCAGAGGTCTGCGAAGATACGAAAAGCGTCGCTGTGAGGATCGAGCCAAACGCGAGCACAAGGGATGCCGGCGGCGATGCCGGTGAAGTGTTTAGTACCCTCTCCCCACTCTCAACCAGTAAAGGAGAATCATGGTTAGCATTAAGACTCGAATCGTCCTGAGCGCGGCCCTATTACTGTTGTTTTGCTTTGGACTTTGGACGACTAGTTCGTCGGTGTCAGCCGGAGGAGGGAATCGATGCACTGATCACTGCGCGGACGCTTACAAGCTAAAGAAGGATGTTTGCAAATTGATTCCGTTCAAGACTGAGCGAAAGATTTGCGAGCGCAGGGCAAAGGAAGCCAAGGATGATTGCAAACACCGGTGCCGGTGACGGAAACGGGGCACTAGCCCGCGCGTAAGCAAGGGCTCCATGCTGAGCCCTCCCTAACGGTCGGGCTAGTGCCCGGCTCCGGCGGCCGGTTTTTCATTGGCAACGATTTCGGCGCCGGCGGCTTTCATTTCTTCGATCGCGTCCGCGCCGTCATTTGGATTTAAATTGACGGCGCGCATGGCATCAGCCAAAGCTTTTACTTCAAAGCCGGCGAGCCGCGCGTCGAGCACGGTGTGTTTCACACAGTAGTCAGTGGCGAGTCCGCCTACCCAAACTTCCGCAACGCCTTTTTCACGCAACAGCTGCGCGAGGTTCGTGCCGTCGAATCCCGAGTAGCCATCGGCGCCTTCATCAGTTCCTTTTGAAATGATCGTGATGCGCGGATCGTCGGTCAGGCCGCCGTGAAACTCAGCGCCCGGCGTGCCTTGCACGCAATGAATCGGCCACGTGCCGCCATACTTCGCAAAATGTTTAGTCTTCGCCGGATGCCAATCGCGCGTCTTGTAAACCGGCTCGCCGCGATCCAGGAACTTCTTCACTAGTTCATTCAGCGGCGCGATGACTTCGTCGCCGTGCGCGACCGCGAGCGATCCGCCGGGACAGAAATCGTTTTGCACGTCTACCACGATTAATGCTCTCTTCACATGATTCGACATTGCTGCACCAACTCCCTGGGCCTGTGCCTGAGTTAGATTAGCTCCGTCGCAAAAACGCTGCAACGAGCGGCCAATACTATTGACTTTCGTGGTCTTTCTCGATAGAAGCATCTTTCGCCAAGTCCATTTCAAACCCGAAAGCAGTTCAGAGTCTTCGCTTTGGGAAATCTGACAGCCCTGTCTTTGGAGGAGGTCCGCAAATGTTAAGACGAATCCGAATCGCATTACTAGCAGCGTTCGTAGGTCTTTCGTTGGGCGCTTTTTCTTTGGCGCGTGCGCAGCAAACGAATACTGACGCGCTGCGCTGGCGCTACATCGGGCCGGTTGGCAACCGCGTAACCTCGATCGTTGGCGTGCCGGGCCAGCCTTACATCTATTATGTCGGCTCAGCGTCGGGCGGCATCTTCAAGACAATCGACGGTGGTATTCATTGGGATGCGATCTTTGACGCACAGCCCGTGTCGTCGATCGGTTCGCTCGCCATCGCTCCGTCT
>WNFN01174775.1_pt2 | contig 10492 bp, 6 predicted proteins | sample 5400161 | NCBI WGS metagenome assembly WNFN01 (sample SAMN13153353, study PRJNA577476) | soil metagenome | isolation source: 80 cm saprolite on Douglas fir-dominated hillslope | place: USA:California | collected 2013-09-17
CCGCTGACACAGCCGAGGAATTGCCCGTACCCGGCGTCGGTCGCAGCGCCCACGTCGATGAACTGCCGGGTGGCGTCGCGAACGATCTGAACGAGCTTGGCGGGGGAGCTGTGTTCGTGCGAGGAGTCATCGGCAAAAAGCGACGCCGCCGCGACGAGACTGCCCAACAACGCCAAGCCTAGGATGTTCCTGGTCGATGTGCGGATGAGAGTCGTGATTCCTGTCGTCATGGCTCCTCCTCTTGGGCTTTCATGGTTCTCTGGCTCATTCCGGATCCGAGGGATCGTTGAACAGGACGGTCAACTTGATGCTGCCGTGTCCCGCCTGGGGGAAGCCGGGTTTCGTCGGATCGCCGGGATCCAACGTCGAGGCCGTGTCGTCTGGCGGGAACAAGACCAGCGAGTTCAGGAACTGGAGCAGATTGTCCGCCTGACCATCGGTGAGCGCCGCGAAAGCATCGCGCTGCGCTTGCGCCTCGCCTCCATGGCGAAGGATGACCTCGCTCAGCGTGATGCTGCGGCCGTCGTGGCCATACGGGCCCGTCGAGCCCACGCCCCACAGAGGCCGTGTGAGAAATGTCTTCTGCGTGGTCGCGTCCCAGTTGCGCTCGTAGAAGCTCGGTCCCAGGTCGTGCCGTTTGAAGTCCGTGAAGATGTTCCGGACCAGGAAAGAATGCCCGGCGGCGACCTTCAACGGGGGATTTCCGCTGCCGTCATCGACCACGTTGAAGAGAGGCGTGGCCGTGGCGAACAGGTTGTTGAAGATGCCTCGCGTCGGATCGTAGGCGGTCTCGACATCGGCCACGCGGCGGTCGTGCTCGACGGTGAGGTCGGGAACGTGGCACGAGGCGCAACCGATCCGGTTGAAGACGGAGCGTCCCCGTTCGGTGGATGGCGTCTGCTTGTAGAGCGCCGGCTTGAAGTAGTTGAGGAGATAGAACTCGAGGTGGTCCACGAGGGCCGGATCGATTTCGTTCCCGTTGTGGGCGTCGGGGGCCGGAGGACCTTCGATCCGGTCTTTGGAACCGTCGAGCACCATGCCCGAGGGCGTCACCACCCGGCCCCCCGCGTTGGCCGTCGTCAGGTCGGGGTCGTCGCTCGCTTCCAGACCCATCTCGTTGTGCAGGGCGCCGACGACGAACTCGCGGATGGACATCGTCGACCCTTCGGCAAAGAAGGGCCGAACGCGCAGATCGGGGTCCACGCCGCGGACGGCGGACGTGTCCACGGAGCCGTCCGCGTTCGCGGTGAGGCTTCCGTATTGGATTCCCTTGCCCATCAGCCTCGAGGTCACCGGCCGGTGCCACTGCAGTGCCTGGGCGATGGTGGAGTCGCGAATCGCGCGCAGATCGGCGGTGATCTCGTCCGCCAGCATCTCCTTGAGGCCGAGGCCGAACAGATGGGTCGAATCGCGGCTGTCCGGTCGAGTGGCCACGTCGCCCCCCACTCCAGCCGATCCACGGGGACGTCCGTGGCAGGACGCGCAGCTGTCGCTCAAGCCGGCGCCGATGCCCTTGTCGAGCGCGATGTCGCCGATGCCGTCTTGCTCGTTCGGGCCCTGCCCCTGCAGGTTGGTGAACTTGCGTTGAAAGAGCTGGCGCCCGCGGCGAATCGAGCGGAACGGGTCGCGGGCGATGATGTATGCGGACGAGCCGACGACGTTCACGTTTCCACGCCCCGTCCCAACCTCGTCCGCCAACGACTTGTTGATGCCGGCCTTGATCGGGTTCGTGGCCTGCGTGTTGTCGATCATCTGTGCCAGGGAAGCCGTCCCCCCGAGTGCCAGCGCGGGAGCGACGAGTGCAATGCCTCTCAACCAAGGCTTCATGGTCCACCCCTCCTTCGGTCGAGCAGAGAATGGTGCCGCGGGCGCGGGCTGACAATGGTGAACGCCTGAAGAAAGGCTTAAGCCAGATGAATTCGCAAGCTGCTGGAAAGGCATGGCTTGTCCGGGGATCCGGCCGAAGGTTGTAGAATCGCGGCGGTACTTGTAGCTGAACCATGGCTTCCGAGCCACTGAAGATCGCGGAGCAAGTCCGGTTTGGCGACGGCTTCGAGCTCGATCCACGGGCCTACGAGCTGCGCCGCGCCGGGCGAGTCCTCAAGCTGGAGCGCATCCCCATGGAGCTCCTGCTCCTCCTCGTCGAGGAGAGGGGGCACCTGGTCAGCCGCGACCGGATCATCGACAGGGTCTGGGGCAAGGACGTCTTTCTCGACACCGACAACAGCATCAACGCCGCCGTACGCAAGGTTCGCCAGGTACTGAGAGACGACCCGGAACGGCCCCACTTCGTCCAGACCGTCACTCGCCTCGCCTCTGCGCTCGCGCTGGTGGCCGTCGTGGCGGCGGCTTCGGCTCTCTGGCTGGTCCCAGGACTCCTGCGGCGGCCAGGCCCGGCGCCCGTCCTGCGTTCCCTCGTCGTCCTGCCCCTCGAGAACCTGTCCGGCGACCCGTCGCAGGAGTACTTGGTGGACGGCATGACGGATGCGCTGACCACCGACCTGGCCAAGCTCGCCTCCCTGCGCGTGATCTCCCGGACCTCCGCCATGCGCTACAAAGGCACGAAGAAGGGGGTGCCGCAGATTGCCAGGGAGTTGAGGGTGGATGGCGTCATCGAAGGATCGGTTGTGCGCTCCGGCAACCGCGTGCGAGTGACGGCTCAGCTCATCCAAGCGTCGTCGGATCAGCACCTCTGGGCGGAGACGTATGAGCAGGATCTCGGCGACGTCCTGAGGCTGCAGGGCGACGTCGCGCAGGCCATCGCGAAGCAGGTCCGCGCCCAGGTGACTCCCGAGCAGCAGGAACGCTTCCGCTCCGCTCGGGCCGTGAACCCCGAGGCTTACGAAGCCTATCTGCGCGGACTCCACTCCCTGGCCACGGAGTTCTCGACGGCTGAGCAGATCAGGGTGGCACAGCACTACTTCGAAGAGTCCATCCGGAAGGACCCCGGCTTTGCGCGGGCTTACGCGAGCCTTGCGGACTGCTACCTCTACCTGGGATCATTCCGATCGCTATCGGCCGAGAGCGCGTACCGTTCTGCGAAGGAAGCGCTGCGCACGGCCCTGGAATTGGACGGCAGCTTGGGCGAAGCCCATGCGACGCTGGCCACGCTGAGCTGGCGGCACGAGTGGGACCCGGCCGCCGCCGATCGCGAGTACAGCCTGGCGGTCGAGCTGGCGCCCAACTACGCTTGCGGCCATTCGACTCGCGCCAACTTTTTCGCTTGGAGCGGGCGGCGTGCGGAGGCGATTGCGGAGACCATCAGGGGTCGAGAGCTCGACCCGGCATACAGCTTCGCCACCAACGAATCGGCCAACTATTTCCTCCTTCGGGACTACGAAGCCTTGATGGAGGTCAGCCAAAGGGGAATCGTGTCGGATCCCAACGAATGGCTGGAACGCTACTTCCTCGGCGTGGCCTATGAGGGCCTGGGGAGACGAGCCGAGGCCATTCCCGAGTATCAGAGGGCCATTGAGATGTCGAAGGGCGACCAGGACCCCGTCGCGGCGCTGGCGCACGCGTATGCGGTGGTCGGCAGGAGGACCGAGGCCGAGACGATGCTCCGTGAGTTGGAGCGAGGTTCCAAAGACGGCCATGCCTCGCCCTACTTGATCGCGACGATATACGCGGGTCTCGGGAACAAGGACACGGCGCTCGAGTTCCTGGAGAAGGCTCGCCAGGAGCGGTCCTGGGATATCTCATGGCAGATCAAGGCGGACCTGCGGATCGACAACCTCCGCTCTGATCCGCGCTTCCAGGCTCTTCTTCGCCGCGTCGGCGTGTCGCCGTAATTCAGTAATGATGGGCCCGGTCGTTCACCGCGCCACAGGCGCCCGCGCCGCCAGACGGAATCGGCCCAAGAAGACGAGACACAGGAAGTGAGCATACGCAGGTTCCTGAAGACTGCGTTCTTGTCGATTGCAACGGCCGCGGCCGTATTCGCGGCTCTCGCGTTCTGGGCCTTGCGGCGTTCCGATCCGCCAATGCCGAAGCTGCCTGGCACCATCGAGCGCGGCGCGTTGGAGCATGGCGGCCGAACACGTACCTGGATCGCGTATTTGCCCGCGAGGGCGGCGACACACCCGGCACTGGTCATCGCGCTGCACAGCTCGATGGGCACGGGGGAGCGGGCGCGCGCCAGTTTTGGTTATGACTTCGATCTCCTTGCGGATCAGCACGGTTTCATCGCCGTCTATCCGCAGGGCTACGAAGGCCACTGGAACGATTGCAAAGTGAAGGGGCCCTATGCGGCCAAGCGCGAGAACATCGATGACGTGGGGTTCCTGCACGTCCTGGTGGATCGCCTCGTGAAGGATCACGACGCCGATCCCGCGCGCGTCTACGTCGCCGGCATCTCGAACGGCGCGAAGGGCCAGCCCGTGTCCGTCTTGTTCATGAACGGCACGGCCGACCCCATCAACCCGTGGCAGGGCGGCGATGTGGTCCTCTGGCCTGTCCTGGGAAACCGCGGGCGGGTGCTGTCCGCGCAGGCGAGCGTCGACTACTTTCGGAAGCTTGCAGGCCTCGAAGGCGTGCCCCAGGTGACGCAATTCCCGGACCGCGATCCCGGCGACGGGAGCACCGCGGAGCGTTCGTTATGGTCCGCACCTGGCAAGCACCGCGTCGCGCTCTACACCATCAAGGGCGGCGGCCACGCCGTCCCGCATCCCGCCACGCACGGCTGGCGCCTGCTTGGCAATTCCAACCGGGACATCCACGCCGCAAACGAGATTTGGGGATTCTTCCAGTCGGTGCCGTAGTGAACGCCGTGGTCTAGGAAGCGCGACTGCGCAGAACGTGGATCACTCCGCGCGCAACGCGATGATCGGATCGATGCGTGAGGCGCGCAGCGACGGCAGCAGGCACGCGACGATCGCGATCAAGGCGAAGAGGACGGTGACCGCGGAGTAAACCAGCGGATCGAGTGGCTGCACGTAGTAGAGCAGCGTCTGGATCAGCCGCGCGGCGCCGGCCGCGGCGCCGAGACCCAGTACCAGGCCGACCGCCACCAGCTTCAGGCCGCTCCGCAGGACGAGCGCGACCACTTGTTGCCGTTGGGCGCCGAGCGCCATTCTTATGCCGATCTCGCTCGTCCGCTGGGTCACCGCATACGCGAGGACGGAATACAGCCCCACGGCCGAGAGCAGGAGCGCGACCGCCGCGAAAGCCACCGTGAGCCAGGCGGCGACGCGCTGGGCGCCAAGCGCCTGGGCGAGCGACGCCTCGAGGGTCTGAAAGAGCGCGACCGGCTGGTTGCGGTCGAGATCGAGCACCGTCGAGCGCACGAGCGGGCGCAGCGCGGCGGGGTCCCCGTCGGTGCGGACGACGATGAAGGTCAGCGAGCGGGCGAACTGCCGAATGCGGAAATAGATCTCGTCGGGGGGCGGTGCGGTGAGGCCCGTGCTCTTCACGTCGCCGACAATCCCCACGATCTCGAACTTGATGTCGGCATTGGGACCCCGGAGCAGCTCCTTTCCGAGGGCGGATTCGCCGGGGAAGACGCGCCGGGCGAAGGACTCGTTGATGAGGCAGACCAGCGGCGGCGCGCGCTCGCGCAGAGGCGGGATGGGCCGGCCGGCGACGGCGTAGGCGAAACGCGGCTGAATTCCGCTCAGCGGCAACCCGACCACCACCGCGGCGCGCTTCACCTGAGGTTGCGCCTCGAGCCGCTCGATGAGCTGGTCGTAAAAATCCGCCTGCTGCGCGTCGGTGGCGTACCGGGTTACAGGCAGGGCCAGCAGAGACGTCGCGACGCCCTGCGGATTGAAGCCGGCCGGGGCGCGCTGCAGCCGGACGAAACTGAGCAGGAGCAGACCCGACAGGACGAGCAGCACGACCGAGAACGCGACCTCGCCGACCATGAGCATGGAGCGGAAGCGGGCGCTGCGCGCCCCCGAGCTGCCGCGCGCGGAATCGGTCAAGACCTCCGAGGGGTTGGCCCGCGACGCGTTCAATGCGGGCATCAGGCCGACGAGCAGCGCGCTGCACACCGAAACCCCAGCCGTAAAGACGAGGGCGCGGGCGTCGAGGGCCAGCCTGACGCCGGGCGGGAGTTGATTGGCGGCGAGGCGGATGGCCGCGAGCGCCCACCACGCCACGAACACCCCCGCGACGCCGGCGACCAGCGAGAAGAGCGCGCTCTCCGTGAGAAACTGCCGGACGAGTTGGCCGCGGGTGGCGCCGAGGGAGAGGCGCACCGCGATTTCCTTGTGGCGCGCGGAGAGCCGGCCCAAGAAGAGCGAGGCGACGTTGGCGCAGGCGATCAGGAGCACCAGGCCCACGGCGCCCAGGAGGAGGTAGAAGGTCGGGCGGATGTTGCCGACCAGTTCCTCCGCAAAGGTCTTGACGACGGTGTCGTTCTTTCCGTCGAGTTTGTCGGGGAACGCGGCGCAGTAGTCCCGAGACAGACTCGCGACTTCGCGGCGCGCCTGCTCGAGCGTGATCCCTGACTTGAGCCGCGCGGTCGCACCGAGGTACCCACCGCCGCTCTGCACCTGCTGGAGCGTGAAACCGTTGCCCTCGAAAGGCCGGGGCACATAGAGGAGAACGGTGCGATAGGGGTTGCTCAGCGCGGGCGGGGTGATGCCCACGATGGTGTAGCGGTTGCCGTTGAGGGTGAGCTGCTCGCCCAGGGCGGATTCGCGCCCGCCGAAGGCCCGCTGCCAGTATTCGTAGCTGATGATGACGACGCGGGGGCCGCCGATCGTGTCCTCCTCGCCGGTAAAGTTGCGTCCATGCAATGGCACGACGCCCAGGGTCGGAAAGAAACTGGCGGTGACGGCCACGGTGTTGGCCTGCTCGGGATCGGCACCCTCGCGGGTGATGGTGTAGCCGGTGAAGGCCGCGACCGAGACGCTCGTGAAGGAGCGCTGGTGATCCCGGATGAATTCATAGCGAGGCCAGGACATCGCGGGGGCATTCAAGCCGACGCCGGCATTGCTCGCCCACAAGCGGACGAGTCGATCCGACTGCGGGAACGACTGCGGGTGCAGGACGAGCGTGTTGAAGGTGCTGAACAGGGCCGTGTTCGCGCCGATGCCGACGGCGATCGTCAGAACGGCGACGAGCGTAAAACCGGGGGACTTGAGCAACGAGCGAACGGCATATCCCAGATGGGGCATGGAGGCTGACTTGCAGGGGGTGTACCAAGCGGGGTGACCGACATAACTGGCAGGCGGCGAATAGATTGAAGAGGAGGAGGCAAACGTCCGTTTCCGAAACCCGGGATTCCCAAATCCGAGACGGTTGGGTTGGTCGGGGCGGCCGGATTTGAACCGGCCACCACCTGCGCCCAAGGCGGGTTATTGGCCTTTAGATAACCCCTTGACCCGAAGTCGGATCTAGGCTATAACTCCTTACGGATCAGTTAGAAGAGAGCTGTTCAGAACGGTTCAGGAGAGGTCAGGAGAGCCCACCCTGTTTCGGGGATTTGGGTAGATCAGCGGGTAGATCAGAAAACCTCCAATGCCGGGTGTTCGACTCACCGCCGTGAGCGTCGCGCGGCTCAGGCCGCGCTCGGGGAAGAGGGCGGAGACGTACTTCGATCGCACGAAGGGCGCGCCGCCTGGCTTCGCTCTTCGTGTGACCACCACCGGTGCGCGGACCTACTACCTGATCTATCGGTCTTCGGGTTCGGAGAAGAAGTCGTTCCTCTGGGTCGGTGACGCGACCAGGATGTCGCTCGCCGATGCGCGCGATCGCGCGCGAGAGGCGGACCGACTGCGCGGTCAGGGATCCGATCCGGTCCAGGAGCGCAAGCGCGAGGAGCGGACAGGCTGAGTACCGGCGCATCGTTGCGGCGGAGATCGACGGCAAGCCCGTCGGGGCCACCACGGCGAATGACGTCACTGCGCCGGAGCTGGACGCCGTCTGCCGGAAGATCGCCAAGCGCAGCCCGCCCATGGCGATCAACGTCTTCAAGCTGATCCGGGCCGCGTTCCGCTGGGGCTTCAAGAAGGACCTCGTCGACCGCGATGTCTCCGCGAAGCTCGATCGCCCTGCCGTGGAGCATCGGCTCCCGACCGAAGAGCGCACACTCAACGACGAGGAAGTCCGCCGGCTCTGGCTCGGCGTAGAACCCTTGGGCCGCGAGATGGCGACGTTCATCCGGCTTCCTCTCCTCTCCGGGACACGCCGCGGCGAGACCGCGCTCGCGGAGTGGCGCGAGTTCGAGCTGCGCGAGCAGGGGACGTCCGTATGGCGAATTCGCGCCGAGCATCGGAAGGGCCCGCGAGGGAAGAAGCGCGGTCTGGTCATCCCGCTGCCGCCGTTGGCGGTTCGATTGCTTCTTGCTCTCCGGGAGGAGACCGGAAGTGGAACGCGCGTCTTTCCGACGGTCGGCGAACGCTTCCTCATCAACCTGTATCGCAGTACCGAGGAAGTTCGGAAGGCGGCCGCTGTTCGATTCAGCCTTCACGACCTGCGGGCGACGTGCGCGACGGGCGTGCGCCGGATGAGCGGCCTTCCTCACGTGCCCGCGCTGGTACTCGGCCACCAGGGAGTCCCCGGCGTGCCCGACGTGACTTCCCGCTACGATCGCGCCGACACCGTCCCGGAGGTGGCCGCGGGGCTCAACGCCTGGGCCGCGTACATCGAAGCGCTCGTCAAGGAAGAGCCTCCACTGCGGGTCGTGTCGATCCACGCCAAGCGGAAGCGGATGCGCGGCCTACCTGGCTGAGATGATCTGAGGCGCTACTTCGGCAGCTGGATTTGTAGCCTTGGAGCCAACAGTTCCGCTCCCACTCTCGGCCTCGCGGCAAGGAACCAAGAGCGGGAGCCGGAGTCCTACGCGACCCTCTTGCGCGTCGAGGCGACGAGGCGGACCTTGATTCCCAGGCGAGCCAGCATGTCGATGAGAGCGTCGGCACTGAAAAGGTCGATGCGACCGCGCAGCATATCGCTGACTCGAGGCTGGCTGATTCCCAGGAGCTTGGCGGCCTGAGCTTGCTTCAGGCCCCGAGACTCAAGTTCCTTCTCGAGCCGGATCATGAGGTCGGCGCGCACGAGGAGGTGCTCTGCCTTGTCGGGAGGGAATCCGAGGTCCCGGAACACGTTTCCACTGGAGCGAGTCACTCTAGACCTGGTCTTGTGCGTCATCGTGCCCTCCGCCTCGTCGCGAGCACGTCGCTCAGCCGAGTGCGCGCTACTTCAATCTCTCTGTCTGGAGTCTTCCGCGACCGCTTTTCGAATGCGTGCAAGACGTAAACGCCTTCCTCGAAGCGTGCAACGTAGAAGACGCGGTGCTCCTGCCCCGTGTGGACTCGAATCTCTTCGACACCGGAGCCCACACTGGCCGTCGGCTTCCAGTCGGTCGGCTGAAGTCCTTGCTGAACCCTGCGCAGTTCGAATCCGGCCACCCGTCTCGCGTCCTCGGGAAACGCCCTCAGATCGTCCAGCGAGGAGCCAACCCATAGAATCGGTTTGTCCACACCGGCGGATTATACAAAGTCCAGTATAGAAGCGCAAGTCTTCGCATCGGCGTCTGAGACGAGGCCAGCCCGATCGTATCCGGCCCGACCCTTGACGCAAGGACAGGCCGGGGCGTAGTGTCTCCGCGGACTCTGGACACAAGAGAGATGGTGCCGAGGCGCGATGCGGAACCTTCCGCTGGTCCCCCTACTACCCTCACGGGGCCTCGACCCCGGCTCGGCCATGGTCATGACGGTGAGACATGAAGGTTTACATCTCATCTACGTTTAGGGACCTACGGGATCATCGGGCGGCGACTGACCGGGCGCTCCGCCGGATGGGTCACGATGTGATTGGCATGGAGCAGTACGTGGCCGAGGGGAGCAAGCCACTCGACCGCTGTCTCGCGGATGTAAGACTCGCCGACCTCTACGTGCTGATTCTGGCATGGCGCTACAGATGCGCCATGGCCACCGAGCGAAGTCGACGCGCTCTCCACCAACGCGTTGGCCGCTACGAACGTCGCACGCTTGCGTAATGACGTCGGGGCGAGCTATCTGGCCGGAATCTTCAGTTCTCCGGACGACCTTGCGAGCCAGGCGGCGGCGTCCGTCGCGGCCCAAGGGCTGGGGCAACAGCTGGTCGAGCGCCTGCTCGGGCAGACGTCGGTGGGTGCGGAAGACATGGGTCGCTTTGGCGGCGGGAACCCGCTAAACGACAGCACGATCCTAAGCATCAAGGAGATGGTCCGAACGGCGGGTCAAGTGCGGGCGATAGTCATCGATCTAGGCAACGGTGACCAGTGGTGGTCGACGCGGCTTCACCTACTGGCCAGCCTTCTCCGGTTACTGACCGGGGTCCGCCAACTGGTTTTTCGCGACGGGAGCCGGCGATTTGCGGGCATGGCGAGCCCGGGCGCGGTGATCGACGGGTTGGCAGCGGCCTTTCGTGAGTTGGACGAGTTCAGGCGGTCCCTCGGCGACCAGGCATCACAGGACACTGACCGTGAGATCGACCGGCAGCTTGGGCTTTGGAGTCAAATCCTGGCCCAACATGGCGGGAACGAGCAGACGCTGAAAGTCGG
>WNFN01237046.1_pt1 | contig 10489 bp, 10 predicted proteins | sample 5400161 | NCBI WGS metagenome assembly WNFN01 (sample SAMN13153353, study PRJNA577476) | soil metagenome | isolation source: 80 cm saprolite on Douglas fir-dominated hillslope | place: USA:California | collected 2013-09-17
GAATGGGAAATCCTTTCATCATCTTGGCAAGCCGTCAATAGATAAGTTGTCAAATTAAGTTAAGCTAGGAAGTCGCTCTTTGCCGCTTGTTCTTTTCATAGTTTTATGCGGCGCAGCCGCAGCGCATTCGCGATCACTGACACGGAGCTAAAGCTCATTGCTGCTGCCGCGTAGACGGGCTGGAGCAAGCCATGGGCCCCAACTAGCGGATACAAAATTCCCGCGGCAATCGGCACGCCCAGCAGGTTGTAGATAAAGGCAAAGAACAGGTTCTGGCGGATGTTGCGCATGGTGGCCCGGCTCAGGTTCCTGGCCCGGGCGATGGCGCGCAGATCACCTTTGACCAGAGTGACGTCTCCGCTTTCCATGGCTACGTCCGTCCCCGTGCCCATGGCGATGCCAACATTGGCCTGGGCGAGAGCGGGCGCGTCATTGACGCCGTCACCGGTCATGGCGACCGTGTGTCCCTGAGATTGCAGGTTCTTGACGATCTCAAGTTTTCGTTCCGGTAAAACCTCAGCTTCAAATTCGTCGATTCCCAGTTCGCTCGCGATGGCTTGCGCCGTGGCGTGATTGTCCCCGGTAAGCATTAGCAGACGCAGCCCGCTCTGGCGCAGCAACTGCACGGCTTCCAGTGTGGAAGCTTTGATTGGATCGGCAACGGCGACCACGCCGGATGGTTTTCCGTCCACCGCGACCAGCATCACCGTCTGGCCCTGGCGGCGCAGGTCATCAGCTTGAGCAAGGGCTTGAGCAAGAATGTCTGCTGCTATGATTTGTTTGCCGGCAAAGAGCGCGGGGTTCCCTAGCGAGATTTCGCGCCCTTCAACCCGTCCCACAACCCCCTTGCCAGTGAACGACTGAAAATTGGAAGCGGCACTCAGGCGCAAGCCGCGCTCTTCCGCTCCATTCACGAGGGCGGCCGCCAGTGGATGCTCGCTGGAGCGTTCCAGGGACGCGGTCAGGCGCAACAGCTCGTTTTCAGGGACATCGCCGGTGGCAATCACGCGATTGAGCCGTGGCTTGCCTTCAGTCAGAGTTCCGGTTTTGTCCATGACCAGGGTGTCGACTTTTTCCATGGTCTCCAGGGCTTCTGCATTCTTGACCAGCACGCCGGCCTGGGCGCCACGTCCGGTACCCACCATGATGGCCATGGGCGTGGCCAGCCCCAGCGCACAAGGACAAGCAATGATCAAGACCGCGACGGCATTCACCAGCGCGTGGGCCATTCGCGGCTCCGGTCCCCAGATGGCCCAGACAACAAAGGTTAGCGCCGCTACCAGTACCACAGCCGGCACGAAATAGGAAGAGACTCTGTCTGCTAAAGATTGAATAGGTGCGCGGCTGCGCTGCGCTTCCGCCACCATGTGCACGATCTGGGCAAGCAGCGTCTCCGCGCCCAGTTTTTCCGCGCGCATGATGAACGAGCCGGTCTGGTTGACAGTCCCGCCGATGAGTTTCGCTCCGCCTGATTTCTCCACGGGGATGGACTCGCCAGTGATCATGGATTCATCTACCGCGCTGCTTCCCTCTTCCACCATTCCGTCAACGGGAACGCGGTCACCGGGACGCACTCGCAGTCGGTCGCCTTTACTGACGTGCTCTAGAGGAATATCTTCATCCGATCCGTCCGAGCGAATGCGGCGCGCCGTCTTCGGGCTCAGATCGAGCAAGGCGCGTATGGCGGAGCTGGTGTGGTGGCGCGCGCGCAGCTCCAACACTTGCCCCAGCAGCACCAACGTGACAATGCTTGCGCTGACTTCGAAATAAACATCGGGCCGTCCACCATGCCCGAGAAATGACGCCGGAAAAAGTTCAGGCGCAATCGTAGCGATTACGCTGTATGCGTACGCGGTCCCCGTTCCCAGAGCTATCAGCGTAAACATATTCAGATGGCGGTTAACGAGGGACGCCCAGCCACGCTGAAAGAAAGGCCATCCGCCCCAGAGCACCACCGGAGTTGCCAGCGCGAGTTGCAGCCACTCCATCCAGCCCGGTGGAAGGTCATGTAATGGGCTGCCTTCCGCCATGCCCCACATGGAGAGCATCAACAATGGGACGCTCACTACCACGCCCACCCAGAAACGCCGCGTCATGCTGCGCAGTTCGGAGTCGTCTTCCTGGTGCGCGCCGGCAGCAACGCGCAGCTCCAGGGCCATGCCGCAGATAGGACAGGTTCCGGGACGGTCGCGCACAATCTCCGGATGCATGGGGCAGGTGTATTCCACCGTCTGCGCGGCATCACGCTCAAGGGTCATGCCGCACTTCGGACACGGGCCGGGCTTGTGCTCCAGTACCTCCGGATCCATGGGGCAGACATAGACGGCAGTTCCCTTCGCGGCCGCGCCGGGTGGTGCAGCTTGCTGCTGTGGTTGCGGAGGCTTTGCCGTGGCCGCGCCGCCAAGCTGAACGACCTGTTGTACCGGCGCCTTGGGCGCAAGGTATTTCTCCGGCTCGGCGTTGAAGCGTTCCACACAGCGCGGGCTGCAGAAGAAGTATTTCTTGCCTTTGTACTCCGCGGAGCCGCGCGCCTTCTGCGGTTCCACGTGCATGCCGCAAACGGGGTCCAGAACCGTGTTCGCGTTTGGCTGGAGAGCGCCAGTCATGTCTTCGTGATCTGTCATTTGGGGTCCTGTGTTTGCCCCTGATTGGACTATATTAGATTGTTCTGCGATTCATTCTGGATTCGCTGTCCCACCAAAGTCCGGCTGAGGAGACAAAATGACCCTGCTCGATGTGGTTTTCAAGTACGGAACGTCGCCTGGAGAAAGAGAGACGCTGGCGTTGAACAACGCCTGGGAAGTTTATGGCGTGCGTAAGATCAAGTTTGACGAGAAAGAGCGCACGATTCGTGTTGAATACGATGCCACGCGGCTGAATGATGGTGAGATTGCCGCGATTCTGCGTCGCGCAGGAATTGACTTACGGGAAAGAGTTCAATTGGTGTAATTTAAAGATGGTGTAAAAAGCAACGAGGCACTTTCGAAAGGAGATCTCTGGCCGTTCGATTCCTCGAAAGCGCCCCGATGCGCGCCACTTCGTCTGCCATGACGTATTGCACCCTCAGTGCCAAATTGCCATTTGTTGATAATAAAGGGCTTACCGCCGGGTGTAAGCGGCAGTAGGCGGTAGGAAATTCCTTGCTTCCGAAAAATTTTCCCAAGGTGGGATTGTCCCGACTCTTTTAAGGGCTGGGATTGGAATGTTATTACTTGGGCGTAATTCTGCTTTCCGCTTAAGCTTTACAAGGTTCCGACATCAGTTGCCTTTTAAAGAACTATGAATACTCGGTGGTAGCGCTCCGCTAGCATCGGCAGCCCATCAATCTGGCCACAAAAAACAGAGATTTCAAAGACGATGAAGATAAGGAGATATGCATGGGAAGTTTCAATCCGAGAGTCATAAACGCTAATTCCAGGTCGCTCTTTCCGCTCGTTATGGTGGGCGGGTCAATCTTCCTGGTGGTCATTCTGCTTTTCGCTTCTATGGCCTACGTGCCGGTGGGAAGCGTGGGCGTGCTGTCCATATTTGGGAGGGTCACTGGGGAAATCCTGCCCGAAGGCACCCACTTTGTCTCCCCATTCAAGATCAATAATAAGCTCAGCATACAAACACAGACCCAGGAGGAACACACATCCACTCCTTCGATGGAAGGGTTGAACCTGGAGATGGACACCTCTCTCATCTATCACTTGGACCCGGCGAAGGCAGCCAATGTTTACCAGACCCTGGGCACGCATTATGCTTCCATCATCATCGACCCTAACTTGCGCTCCATCATCCGTGATACCACCGCTGGACATTCCGCCAACACGCTCTATTCAAGTTCACGTAAACAAGTTGAAGATGAGATCATGCAGGGACTGAAGAAGTCGCTGGAACCACGCGGGATCATCATTGAAAATGTCTTATTGCGCGACATACAGCTTCCCCACACGCTTCGCGCTTGCATTGAAACCAAGCAGCAAGCGGAACAGGAATCGCTGGCCATGAGTTTCCGTTTGCAGAAGGAGCGGCAAGAAGCGGACCGGAAAAGAATCGAAGCCCAGGGCATCCATGATTTTCAGGTGATTGTAGCCCAGGGTATCAGCCCGCAGTTGTTGCAGTGGAAAGGGATCGAGGCCACGGAAACCCTGGCCAAGAGCCCCAATTCCAAGATCATCATCATCGGCAATACAAAGAACGGACTGCCGCTGGTGATGTCGCAATAGCAAAGCACGACTATTTCAGCGCGAACATAGCGTTTACATGCGCGCTGATGGTCACTGTCTGCGGAGTGAACTCAGCGGTAGGGGCCGCCACTGGTGCACCGCTGGCACTGACCATGCTGCGTTGCATCATGGGAAGAGCCACGATGGCCGGCTGGCTCACGTCCACTGCGGCGTAAAGCAACTCGCCCAGCGTGCGTCCGCCGGCGGAGGCCACGGCATTGGCTTGGTTGCGGGCTTTCCTCAGCGCGTCTTCGGAAGCTTTTGCTTTGGCCTGTTCAATGTCTTCCAGCGTGTAACTGAGGGACTGGTTCTGAGTGTCCTCTATGTCAGCCATCTGTTCGGTAATGGGGCCAATCTTGGAAAAATCGCGCAGCTTCAAGGTCACGCTGGTCACGACGCGGTAGCCGATCACCTTGTGTTTGGGATTCTTCCAGTCGTACATCGGCTGGACTTGATAAAAGCCGACTTGCGCAGCTTTGGGATCAATACCGTTAGCTTTCAGCACTTGGCGCACGTGTTCGGCTGCGACTGCGGCCATATCATAGGCCGCGCGGGAGGTATCATGCTGCGCGGCAATGTCCAAGCGCAACACAGCGGTGTCCGGCGCCGACTCGAATTTTCCGTCGGCCCCAGCGTAGATGGTATTCAGTTGTACCGCGGTGACAGTCGAAGAAACTTGCGCGGCAGTCATGCCTGCCAGAAATAACGTTGCCAGGAACAATCGGGCAGATGCCTTCATGGGATTCTCTCCAAAAAAAAATACTAACACTTCGCGGGCTCAAAATTGTTACAGAACCGCAGGGCCGATGGATGCCTCCGCTCTTGACGTTCTGGCAAGCTGTATTTAGGCTTACTCAGCAGCAAAAACTGCGGAGGAAAGAACCGATGCGTCGAAGAATCGCTGTCCTTATATTGTGGGTACTCGCGCTGGCAGTGCCGCGCGCAGGCACCAACTTGTGGGCCCAGAATGACAAGAAAGAACCACCGCCACCACCAGCGTTGAAGGTCGGGGACATGGCGCCAGATTTCAGCTTGCGCGACCAGACGTTCAAGAATATGGTTTCACTCCACGATTTCAAGGGGAAGAAAAACGTCGCGCTGGCGTTTTATATCTTTGCCTTCACCGGTGGTTGAACCAAGCAGATGCAGAACTTCCAGGAGAATCTTAAAAAACTGGAAGCTGCAGACACCCAGGTTCTGGGTGTCAGTATGGACAGCCCCTTCAGCAACGCCGCGTGGGCAGAAAAGATCAACGTTACTTTCCCGCTGCTGAGTGACTGGGGCGGCGACGTAACCAAGAAGTACGGCCTCTATGATGAGAAACGCAAGATCGGCCGCCGCGTTAATTTTCTCATCGACAAAGAAGGAAAGATTGTCGAGATGCAGATTGACAATGACGCAGTTGATCCCGCGAAGATGGTGGAATCCTGTGAACGCAGGAAGCTTAAGAGCTAGTGCTGGTATCAGCAGAGACTAAGGCCCGTCCCGAAACCTCATCGCGGCGGGCCCTTCTTTTGCTTTCCATCGCCGAGCTTCTGGCCATGTCTTTGTGGTTTACCGGGACGGCCGTGCTCCCGCAAGTGACCGGAATGTGGCACTCGGGACTGGCGCTGGGAGCCTGGCTAACCATCGCCGTGCAAATCGGCTTTTCCCTGGGCGCTATCACCTTCGCACTATTCAATATTCCCGACATTTTCAGCCCCATCACCGTATTGATCTTCTCTTCTGTGGCTGCGGCAGCGGCCAATGCGGCCTTCGCGTTTACCGCCGCGGATCCCCTGACGGCAATCCTTCTGCGCGGGACTACCGGCTTTTTTCTTGCCGGCGTGTATCCCGTGGGAATGAAAATCATTGCCGGATGGTTTCAGCGCGGACGGGGGCTGGCCCTGGGCATCATGATCGGCGCGCTTTCGGTTGGTTCCGCGGTGCCCCACGCGGTGAATTCCATAGGCGGAATTCAATGGCGAGGCGTGGTCCTGTTGGGCAGCGTGCAGGCGCTTGTTGGCGCGCTCATTGTCGCTCTGGCGGTGCGCGAAGGGCCTTACGCAATGCCGCAATCCAGGCTTGATCTTTCACAAATCACGCAGATCGTCAGGAACCGCCGCTTGCGCCTGGCCAACCTGGGTTATCTGGGCCATATGTGGGAGCTGTATAGCATGTGGGGATGGATCGCCGTGATTTTCCTTGCATCATCCGGCTGGCCAAAAATGAAATACGAAATCGTTGCGGCAGTCGCCATTGCGATTGGCGCGATCGGGTGCATCTGGGCGGGCGCAGCCAGCGACCGCATGCAAGACCACGCTGATTCCGCAAGAGTCGGCCAGAGGGCCAAAGTCACAATCGTCGCCATGTCAGTGAGCGGGGCCTGTTGCGTGCTGGCCGCACTGGTCTTCCATCATCCTGTGCTCTTGCTTCTGGTGGCGTTGCTGTGGGGCATTGCCATCGTTGCTGACTCAGCCCAGTTTTCCGCTATTATCAGCGAGGTATCCGATAAGAGTTATGTGGGCACGGCACTCACCCTGCAGACGGCGCTGGGCTTTCTGCTCACGGCATTCTCCATCCGCGCCATGGAGGCAATCGCCAACCATTACGGCTGGCGCTGGGCGCTGGCCAGTATGACCATTGGACCGTTGCTGGGTATTTGGGCCATGAGCGGATTGCTGGCGGGCACCCAACCATCCGTCGCCAGCGTTCCACCTCAGAACGCCTGATCCATTTTCAGCTCAGAAGTACGCCCTGCAATCACGTGTGCGGAGCGGGTTACGTTCGCTTGACGAGCCAGAGAAACCAAAACGCCACAAGGAAGGCAAACATCCTTGTGGCATTTTGTGAAGAAAGGAGACAGGGACAATAGAGACCAAAGATTACTGCACCATCGTGCTTACTCCGGTGACTGGTGCGCGCTTGGGGGTGGCGATGATTCGCCTGAGTTCCTCAATCGCCTGCTTGTGAATCTGGCTGATCCTGGCTTCGCCGACGCCCAGCCGCTCGCCGATTTCTTTTAAACCCAGATCCTGAAAGTAATAGAGCTGCAGCACGCGGCGTTGCCGCGGCTTGAGCTGGGTGATGTAAGACCGCAGCAGAGTGAAGTCTTCTGTTTTGCTGCAAACCTCGAAGGGCGTCTGGTCTTTGGACGGGATTCGGCTTAACTCATCGTAGGGCTCAGAGGCTGAATCGTCGGATGGCAACGAGGGCTGTTTCCCGGATTCCAAACGGTGCAAAGTCTGCTCGTACGCAGCCAGACCCAGGCCCACGGCCTCGGCAATTTCTTCGCGGCTTGGCTCGCGCCGTCCCGCCGCTCTTAGGTTGTTCTTGGCGCTTTCGATTTCGCGCGCCGTTCTGCGGTCCCGGCGGGAGCAGGTGTCCCACTTCCGCAGTTCGTCCAGGATGGCTCCGGTGATGCGTGAATTTGCATAGCTGGAGAAATCCACCATCCGGGAAGAGTCGTAACGGCGGGATGCCTCCAGCAAGCCGATCATTCCCGTCTGCACCAAGTCTTCAACATCCACGTGCGCCGGAAGGCGGCGCTTGATTTTGCCGGCAATCGCCTGGACCAGGGTGAAATAGTCTCCTACTACCAGTTGCCGCTCTGCCGGGTTGATTACGTTTGTAGCCATTGTGCTTTCTCTCTTTCGCACATGGATAATGCATGTACCATGCCAAACATGTGTACTGCTAAGTGCTTCAAAACCAAGGACAACTGTACTGGAGAGATTCACGGTAGTGTCTGGAATCCAGAGTCCAGACTTCTGTGTTTGGACATGAGCTAAATCTAATTTTTTGAGGCTGAAGCGGGCGCGAATCAAAACATGCAGCTAGTTGATGGTTCTGGCGGAAGAGCGAAGGGGGCATAAAGTTGTAACCAATAGGGTTATGGCGCCAAAGTAGGCCCGCAAGCACCCTCCTCGCATGCCAAGCCCGCAGAAACCTCTTTTCGGGCCGAAAAAATTCGCTAGCGACGAAAGTCTCCGCGCAATTGGCCGATTCATTAATCAGCAAGTCAAACATACGGGGTTTCCATGAACCATTTACTCGTAGTTCCCTTAAACGAGGGAGTACCGGAGAGTTTTCTGAGTTCGCTTCGCCAGGCCGGCTGGCGTATCTCCGTCACCTCAGATCTGCCACGCGCAAAACAGCTTTTGCAGAAGGGCGACGTCGACGGGGTCATCATCGAATTCAGCCCTTCTGGCTTCGGTCCGGAACGGCTCAAGGTGCTTCGATGCGTGCACGAGTTTTGTCCAAACGCCATGATCGTCATGCTGAACTCCGGGGCCCAGGCCTTCGCCGGCGCAGGGGCAAATCTGGTCAGGGACCTCAACATCATGGACGACACGCGCAGTGAACCTCGGACTCTCGACTTGTATCACCTGAGCCCGGCCCAAAAACGCATTGCCGAACTGGTGGCACAGGCTTATCCCAACCGCGAGATCGCGCGCAGGTTGAAGATCAAAGAACAAAGCGTGCGCAACGAGATTTCCCGCATCTTCAAGAAAATGGGCGTTTGGAACCGCGTGGAGCTGGCGCTGCTGATGCGAACCAGCCACACGGACAGTCCCGAGACGCAAGGTCCTCATGCCGAGCAGAGTCTCAAAACCTCCTGGCCGGCAGAACCCAAGTCGCTGATGGGAGCCGCAGCGGCGGACACGCGGGAGTTGATGACCTAAGACTAATGCGCTATTTCCGTGCCAATACCGTAGACTTTGATCTTCTGGTAAAGGGTACTGCGCGGAATACCCAGCCGGATCGCGGCCTGGGCCACCCTTCCTGCTTCTTCCTGAAGAATACGGGTAATATGCTGCCGCTCCAGTTCCGCCAGCGTCAGCACCGGTCCTGACTCCTCCGTATGGGCCGCGGTGGTTGCAGCGGTGGCGCGCTGAGCCAGGGCTAGGTCCTGGGCCTCAATGACGCGGCCATCACAGGTCAGGGCCACACGCTCCAGCACGTTGCGCAGTTCCCGGATATTTCCCGGCCAGGAATATTCTTTCAGCGCAATCTCGGCTCCCCGGCTCAATTCCTGCTGTTCCCGGGCCAGATCTTTAGCCAGGTTCTCCAGAAGCGAATTGGCAAAGATGGGAATGTCTTCCACTCTTTCCCGCAAAGGCGGGATGAGCAGATGAAATGTGCTGATGCGGAAGTAAAGGTCTTCGCGGAACTTCATCTGCTGCACATACTGCATAAGGTTACGATTCGTGGCGGCGATGATTTGAATGTCGGCCACTCGCTCGCGAATGTCACCCAGGCGGCGAAAACGGTTATCTTCCAGGACTTTAAGCAGCTTGGGCTGGACCATCAGGTCCATTTCCCCCAACTCATCAAGAAACAGGATGCCCCGGTGCGCTACCTCAACCAGACCTTGCTTGCTGCCTGCCGCTCCAGTAAAGGCGCCCTTTTCATAACCGAACAGCTCTGATTCCAGCAGTTCCTTGGATAAGCCGGCGCAGTTGACGTCCACCAAGGCTTCTTCCGCGCGCGGGCCGCTTTTGTGAATCCAGTGCGCAAGCACGCCCTTCCCCGTTCCCGTCTCTCCCTGAATCAGGATGGGACGTTCCGTATGAACGATTTTGTGCGCCTCTTCGGACAGGCGCTGGATCAACGGGCTGGTTCCCTCGAAAGGGCTCTTCTCATAGCGCCTGCGGGTCATCTTGCGCGCGAGTTGTTGGCGATGGCCCTGCTGGATCTCCAGACACGCGCGCACAGCAGCGCCCAGGACAGCGAATTGCACCGGCTTGGTCAGGAACTGTTCCGCGCCCTCTTTGATGGCCTTCACCGCCAGATCGATCGTGCCGTATCCGGTAAGCACGATGACCTTCATGTTCGGAACCACGCTCCTGGCTGCCGTTAAGAACTGGATCGCGTCGCCATCAGGCAGATGGTAGTCAACGATACTAATGTCGGGAGCATCGACTTCGAGATGCCGGCAGGCGGATTTCAGGTCTGAGGCCTGCAGCACCTTATAACCCTCCAGCTGCAGGAATTCCGTCAGGGCTGTTAGGATTACAGGCTCATCGTCAACGAGCAATACTTTAGCTTTAGTCAAACCGTGCCCCTTACCAGGACAAAAACCTGATTGAACTTTCTGGGGGCGTCGACGAAAAACTGCGTCTTTCGCCGGGTGCCTTGCAATGTCCTGTGCGAGTCTAACCCGGTTCGGAAGAATCTGCAGCACCCAAAGGTAACGTTTCCAGAAATATTCTTAGGGTTCTCTAATAAGACTCGGTCTGTGAGCCTGAACTCCTGGGTCCGCGTGTTATGCTTTTCGGCTTCTCGATAGCAATGCA
>WNFN01199647.1_pt1 | contig 10484 bp, 12 predicted proteins | sample 5400161 | NCBI WGS metagenome assembly WNFN01 (sample SAMN13153353, study PRJNA577476) | soil metagenome | isolation source: 80 cm saprolite on Douglas fir-dominated hillslope | place: USA:California | collected 2013-09-17
ACGACCGTTTCCTCGAACCCGAACGCGTCGACGAGGAATTTGATCAGGGCGCGGGCGTCGCGAGCCCGCAGCGTGGGCCAGACCTGGGGTGGTGGTGTGCGTGGTGTGTTCTGCGTCATGCCATCAGGCTTCCGCGGGTGCTACTGCGCCGGCTTGGAGATTTCGGAACTCCCGCGCCAGCCAGATCGTCGGCGGAGCCCCGGCCAGCGCCCTGAACTCGAGGTCCAGGTGCGCCTGGTCGTAGTAACCGCAGTGCACCGCGAGTGCTGCGAGGTCGAGGCGCTTACCCGACTCCGCGCGACGCTGGAGCAGGCGCCGTGCCCGGTAGAACCGGACGACCCTGGCGGCCGCCTTGGGCGTGAGCCCGGTCTCAGCGGCGAACCTGGTCCGGAGGTGCCGGCCGCTCCATCCGGTCTCGGCTGCCAGTGCCGACATGCTGATCGTGCCGCCTGTGCCGAGCAGCCCCTGCCAGGCGAATCCGACCTCGGCGCTGGCCTCCGGCTTTCCGTCCCGCTGGTAGGCCAGCAGCTGACGGGATAGCACCTCGTCGAGCACGGCGAACCTGTCCGGCCAGCTCATCGCGGCGTGGACGCGCTCGTGGATCTCGGCGGCCAGGGTTCCGCAGACCTCCCCTGCCTCGAGGTCGATGCTCGCAAGCTCGCCAGCCGGGAAACCGAAGAACGCCCGCGCGCCAAACGGGCTCAGCGCCAGCTGAATCCCGGACTGATAGCCGTCATGAGTGATCAGCGCAGGCACCGAGTGCAATCCGCCGGCGAGCGTCACGTAGTCGCCGCCCGGCTGCGCCGGATCCGGATGCGCCGCAATAGTGAGCGGCTCGTCCAGCGTGAAGATCACGGTCAGATAGGGCGACGGCAGTCCGGCGTGCCTGGCTGGCGGGACTCCAGCCTGCTTGTAGCCGGTATAGCGCGCGATCAACGGACGCAGCGCCGCAGCAGGCCTGGCGGCAGCCGCCTCATTGACCGGACGTCTCAGCACGCCCGGACCGGCCAGATCGGCGGGCGAGCCCCGTGCGTCCGGTTCGCGCGCCGTATCCATTGCGGCCATAGCACCATTCTCGCCGCAAGCGGTGCCTGTGCCAGCTTGGTTCTGCACGTTCCGAGCGCACGGATCTCCTTGCCGACCGGCCGTGGACCATGATGGTGAAGACTCTTGCGGCGCATAGCCGTAAAAAGCTCGATGATCATGGGCGCGGGCTGGGCGCGACCCAGCATCTCGGTCCAGTTGGTATTCCCAGCCTTCCTGCCAGCCGAAGTCCGCCGCGACGAGGTCCTCAAGTGGGACACCGTTCAGCCAGTGATCAAGCCCCCAGCGGGTTGCGACGTGCCCGATCACCAGCACTCGCTGGCCGTCCCACCGCCGCGGCAGGTCATCAAGGAACCAGCCGACCCGCGCGATCGCCTGGCGCCAGCTCTCGCCGCCTGGGTAACGGACGTCCAGATACGCCCGGCGACCGGCGTGCAGCTCCGCGGCCGGCATGCCATTTCGCTGGCCGTAGTCGCACTCGCGCAGCCGCCAGTCAAGCAGCACGGGCACCTGCGCGCCCGCGAAGGCGAGCCGCACCGTCTGCACGGCCCTGGCCAGATTCGAGCAGAACACCGCGGCGAGACCGTCATCGGCCCGGCGCCGCCCGAGTTCCCGCGAGAGGTCACGGCCGCGCTCAGAGAGCTCGCCAGGCAGCCAGCCGGTCGCCACGCCACGCTCATTGTCCACGGTGACCGAGTGGGTCTCGAACAGCACGCTGACCGACATCGGGCTGGCACCGCGACTCAAGCACCGCGACTCAAGCGCCGGGCTCAGGCGCCAGGCTCAGGCGGCATCGCGCCTGGCCACCCGCCGCCAGGCGGTCGTCGCGAGCTGGCGCAGGACCGCTCCCCGGCACGGCCCGTTGTAGATGATGAAGTCATCGAAGACGTGCACGCCGGACTTGCCTGCTGCGGCCCTGGTGTCGTCGCGGACGGCGACGAGCTGCGCAACGGTCATCTGCAGCGGCGGCTCATCCGGCTGGTACAGCGTCCCGATCGGGTAGTCGCGGCCCGGCGTCTTGGTCATCTCGATGTGGCAGCCCATCACGTGCGTGACCGGCCTGGCCGCCGCGAAGTCGGCGAGCCGGTCCATGCTCTGCGCGAACGCGGTGACATCGCGCGCATACAGCCGCCCCGGGTAGACGGTGTCCCCCGTCAGCAGGAAACCGGTCCACGGGTCGAAGATCGCGATCGACGCGGCGTGGTGCCCGGAATCCCCGTTACGTCAAGCACGCGGCCGCCCAGGTCGAACCGCACCACTTCGGCGGGCCAGTCGGTGAAGCCGAAAGACTCCCGCACGGCGTCCGCCTCGCCCCGAATCAGCCGGGTCAGCGGCCGTCCGGCGAATTGCTCGTCTGCCGCCACATGATCGCCGTGACCGTGGGTGTGCGCCACGACGAGCTCGTAGCTGGCTCGCGGGTTGTCTGCCAGCCACGCAGTCACCAGCCCGTCGATGGTCGCCCGGAGCGGGAAGACGCCGGCCTCCCTGGTGGCCCCGGTATCGAGGAGCATCGCACGCTCATTACCGAAAAGCAGATAGATGAACGGGGCCTCGTAGTTGGTCGCCTTAGCCTGGCGCAGCACATACGTGTGCGGGTCATAGGCGTGGACCTGGATCGGCGGCTCGCCGGGCGCACCGTGATTCCAGCGCACGTCGAGGTTACCGGCCACCGGCGCGCCGGCGGCGAAGTCGATGTGGGTCACGTCAGCCACCCGTCACACCCGCGCCGTGTCCTTGCGGAACCGCCAGACCGCCCCGGCCGAGAAGATGACCAGCCACGCGACGGCGTTCGCGACCCAACCGACATCTAGGTTGCCGCCGAGCAGCGGCGCGTGCACCAGCTCGTTCAGCCCGTAGAGCGGCGTGTACTTGGCGAGCTCCTGCAGCACGTGCGGGTAGGTCTTCAGAGGTATGAACAGACCGCCCGCGAAGGCGAACAGCATCAGCCCGATCCCGAGGAATTGCATCACGTTCTCGGTGGGCAGCAGATAGCCAAGGAACAGCCCGAACGCCGCGAAGACGAGCGAGCCGACCCAGACGCAGAGCGGGGTCACGAACCACAGCCAGGCGTAGCCAGGCTGCATCGCCGGAACGCCGGACAGCTTGCCGACCACGTACACGGCGATCACGGCCGCTGCGCCGAGCACCATCGCGGTCAGCATCTTGATGATGATGTAGGCAACCGGCGACAACGGGGTCAGCCTGAGCTGCCGGCTCCAGCCGGCCGCCCGCTCGATCGAGACCATCGCTCCGCCCGAGGTGGTCGCCAGGACGGCACCGTACAGCGCCATGCTGATCATGATGAAGGCCGAGACGTTGCCGTGACTGCCGGGGCCCGCCGACTGGTGGGCGTAGGCCTTGTTCAGCCCGAACAGCAGGAAGAACACCGCCGGAATGATCAGCGCGAAGATCACGGTCCGCCGGTTGCGCAGCAGCCGGCGGATCTCAAGCCCGAGCACGGTGGTGTTCACGCCGCCCAAGCTCGGCGGCCGCTTGACGCTTACGCCGCTCGCGTCGCTCGCTGGCACTGCCTGGGCACTCACCGTGATCCCCCACTCGCGCTGTTTCCGGCATTGTCATCGCTGGTCAGGGCGATAAAGGCGTCCTCAAGGCCGCGGGTGTTGATTTCCAGGTCCCTGGCCTGGGTAGTGGTCAGCAGGTACCTCGCCACCCCATCGCTGTCGTTGGAGTGGATCAGTACGGTATCGCCTCGCACCTCCACGCTGTCCACACCCGGAATGGCCCGCAGCGCCGCCTCGTCAGGGTCGGGCATCGTGGCCCGCACCGTACGGCCCGAAGCGAGCGCCTTCACCTCGGCGCCGGTGCCGTCGGCGACGATCTCGCCCTGGCGGAGCAACACAATCCGGTCGGCGTAGGCATCCGCCTCTTCCAGGTAGTGCGTGGCGAACAACACGGTGCGGCCGAGCTCGGAGTCCTTGCGGATCGCCGCCCAGAAATCCCGCCGCCCCTCGACGTCCATGCCCGTGGTCGGTTCGTCCAGGATCAGCAACTCGGGATTGGGCAGCAACGCCATTGCGAACCGCAATCGCTGCTGCTCGCCTCCTGAGCACTTGCCGACCCGCCGGTCCGCGATGCCGCTGATGCCGGCCCGGCGCAGAACCTCATCCACCGGCCGGCTCCCGGCGAACAGGCTCGCGGTGTACCTGGCGGTCTCGGCTACCGTGAGGTCCTTGAGCAGCCCGCCGGTCTGCAGAACCGCCGAGATCAGCCCGCGCTCGATCGCCTGCCGCGGGTGCATCCCGTAGACCGACACCTGACCGTCAGTCGGCTGCGACAGGCCGAGGATCATGTCGATGGTGGTCGTCTTGCCCGCGCCGTTCGGACCGAGCAGCGCCACGATCTCGCCCGGCGCTATCGCCAGGTCGATGCCGCGGACGGCCCTGACCTGGCCGAAGTGCTTACGCACGCTGCGCAGCTCGATCGCGACTGGGCTCGTTACCCCCTGCCGCTGCTGTCGCGTGCTCATGGTCGTCATGGCGACCATTGTGGCATCGCCCGCCGACGCGGCCGACCTGAGGTCTCAAACCCGCACAAACCGCCCGCAGCTTCTGTGAACGTCGATGGGCCATAGCTGTTGAACGCGACGGCGGGCGCATGGCCGGGCGGGCGCTGTTATTCTCCAGCCAAGCAAGCGTTTGGTCGACCCGCCAGCGGGGGCGCGGCGGGTCATCGCCCCTGATCAGGAGGACCGGCATGGGCCGACTCGACGGCAAGGTCGCGCTGATCACCGGCGGGGCCAGGGGCATGGGCAAGTCGCACGTGCGGCACTTCACCGCCGAAGGCGCCAGGGTGGTCTTCGGCGACGTCCTCGACGAGCAGGGCCGGGCGGTAGCCGGCAAGCTCGATCCAGCCGCATGCCGCTACCTGCACCACGACGTGACCAGCGAGTCGGATTGGGCCGCCGCCGTGGCGACTGCTACCGAGACCTTCGGCCGGCTCGACATCCTGGTCAACAACGCGGGCGTGCTCGCGTTCGGCTCGATCAGCGAGATGCCGCTCGCCGACTTCCGCCGGATCATGGACATCAACGCCGTCGGCTGCTGGCTGGGCATGAAGTCGGTGATCGAGCCGATGAAAGCGGCGGGCGGCGGGTCGATCGTGAACATCTCCTCGATCGAGGGGCTGACCGGCGCGGCCGATTCCTCGGCCTACGCCGCCAGCAAATTCGCCATCCGTGGCATGACGAAATCGGCGGCCCAGGAACTCGGGCGGTTCGGCATCAGGGTGAACTCGGTGCACCCAGGCGGGATTCTCACGCGGATGGTCCTCGAGACAGCCGAGAGCATGGACCCCGAGCGCGGCGAGCGGTACATCAAGGCTATTCCGCTCGGCAGGTTCGGCCAGTCGGTCGAAGTGTCGCGGCTCGTCGCGTTCCTCGCCTCGGATGACTCGTCCTATTGCACGGGCACCGAGTTCGTGGCCGACGGCGGGATCCTGTCCGGGCCCGGCTACTGACGGCCGACCGAGCGCGCGCCGGAAGCTGAGTGCGAAGAACCGACCGATCGCGAACCGGCATCTGAATTAGGAAAAGGAAGTGGTCCAACATGGCCCACGGGCTGACCCTGGCTGGCAGGACAGCGATTGTCACAGGGGCTGGCAACGGCCTCGGGCGCGCGGAAGCCATCGCGCTGGCGGCGGCTGGCGCCAGACTCGTGCTGAACGACCTGCCAGGGCCGACTGTCCGCGCGGTCGCCGACGAGATCACCGGGGCTGGCGGCCAGGCCGTGGTCTGCGAGGGCGACGTCGGCGAGTGGGCGACCGGGGAGGCGATGCTGGCCCAGGCTCTCGGCTCCTTCGGCGTGCTCGACATCCTGGTGAACAACGCGGGCGTCCTCCGCGACCGCATGATCTTCACGATGTCACCAGAGGAATGGGACCTGGTGCTGCGCGTGCACCTGCGCGGCCATTTCATCGGCACCCGGCTCGCGACCGGCTACTGGCGCGAACTGAGCAAGCAGGCAGGCGGGCCGGTCTACGCGAGGATCATCAATACCTCGTCCGAGGCGTTCTTGCTCGGCTCGGCCGGCCAGCCGAATTATGCCGCTGCCAAGGCCGGCATCGCAGCGCTCACAGTTACCACTGCGCGTAGTTGCGCCAAATATGGCATCAGGGCTAACGCGATCTGCCCGCGTGCGCGGACTGATATGACGCCGTCCGCCGCGGCGATCAACGGGGAGGTGTTCGTGGTACACGGCGGGGTCGCCGCCGTGATGGACCCGCCCAAGGTCAGGACCGTCTTCCGTGCCGCCGACCACGGCTCTGCCGACGGCATGTGGACGCCGGAGTCGGTAGCGGCCGCGATGGGGCGGGCGTTCACCGGAGACGGGACCGGGGCGGGATTCGCCTGCGAGGACACGCTCACCCTGGCCGAGGAGACGATCGGGTTCGGGAGCGGCTCGTGAAGCAGCGCGACCAGGTCGCGATGACGCCGGACGAGACCGCGGTTTTCCTCGCCGGCGGCCGTAAGGTCCAGCTGGCGACCAACGGCCAGGACGGATTCCCGCACCTGGTCACCATGTACTACGTCCTGACCGGCGGGCAGATCACGTTCTGGACCTACCGCAAGTCACAGAAGGCGCTCAACCTCGAGCGTGACCCTCGGATCTCCTGCCTGGTCGAAGACGGCGATGAGTATTTCGACCTGCGGGGCGTCGTGGTCCAGGGCACCGCGAGGCGGATCGATGACCACGAGGAGATCGCGGCGATCGGCCGCCGGATCACCTCTGTCATCGGCGGGGCCATGGCTGGCGCGGGCCCCGACGTTCTGACCCAGTACGTCGAGCATGCTGCGCGGAAGCGTTACGGCTACAGAGTCGAGCCCACCAAGATCATTTCCTGGGACCACGCGAAGCTCGCGTCGAACTGACCCTGCGATGGCAAGCTAGGTGACGACACCAAGCAGAAGGAGAAGCCATGCCTACCCGCACGGCGCGTACGACCTGGAATGGCGGCCTGCAGGACGGCGCCGGCACGGTGGCGCTGGTCAGTTCCGGGGTTGGCAGCTACGAAGTCAACTTTCCCAAGCGGGCGGCGGATAAGGCCGACGGCACCACCAGCCCGGAGGAACTAATCGCCGCGGCGCACAGCGCCTGCTTCGCCATGCAGTTTTCCGCATTGCTCGACGCGGCCGGCGGCAGCGGGCAGGCACTCGATGTCAGCGCGGACGTGACCCTGGGTCCCGACCCGGCAGGCGGCTTCCGGATCAGCAGCATCACGCTCACAGTCAGCGGCCCGGTCAGCAAGGCGCTGGCCGGAACCAACATTTCGCTGGCCGTCCGCTGACCATGCGCTGAGGCAACGCGAGGCGGCGTCACACCGGCCAGGCTTCCTTTCGGTAGCCCATGTCCCAGAACATCCACTCGTACCGGCTGGTGGTGCGGAAGTGTCGGTGCACGCGCTGCCGTTCGGCCGGGGATAGCTCGGGACCCAGCTTGTCGGTAACCGCGATGACATCGCGGACCTCGGCGTCGAACTCCTCGCCGCCGTAGGTGCCGATCCACCGCTGGTACTTCGGGTTCGGCGAACCGCGGCCGAGCAGGTGCTTGCCGACCTCGCCGTAGATCCAGTAGCACGGCAGCACGGTGCCGACGCCCTCGGCATACGAGCCGCCCCGCGTCGCTGCGAGCAGGTAGCTGTTGTAGGCCAGGGTGGTGGGAGCTTCCTGTGCGGCATCAACCGCCGCAGGGTCGATGTCCAGGTCGGCCAGCAGCGTCTGGTGCAGGCCCATCTCGACCGTCACGATGCCGGCGGCGTGCCTGGCGAACATCTCGGTCTGCGCGGGGTCAGGCGCGTGGGTGGCCACCGCCGCCAGCGCCTGCGCGTACCGCCGCAGGTAGAGCGCATCCTGAACGACGTAGAAGGTAAAGGCGTCGGCCGGCAAGCTGCCGTCGGTCATCCCGGCAAGGAACGGATGGGCCAGGATGGCCGCGTAGATGTCGGTGATGCCGTCCCACAACTCGCCGCTGAATCTGCCGTTCATGGCTCTCCCCTCGGGCACTGCGCGACATTATCGTGCACTCGCGGCCTGTACCTTGAGGCGCATGGAAAAGGACCGCAGCCCGGACGGGCAGCGCTCGTCAGCCGATGATGCGGCAGCGGCGCTGGCCGAGCGGTTGTTCCAGGACGTGGTCGGAGCGCTTGAGCTTTTCACGGTGTACCTGGGCGAACGGCTAGGCCTGTACCGGGCGCTGGACGCCCACGGCCCGGCGACTTCCCTGGAGCTGGCCGGACGCACCGGCACGACCGAGCGGTACGTCAGGGAATGGCTAGAACATCATGCGGCCAGCGGGCTGCTGGAGGTCGGCGAACCGGCCGCTGACCCCTCGGACCGCCGGTACAGGCTGCCGCCGGCGCACGCGCCCGTCCTTGCCGACCCCGACGACCTCCGCTACCGGGCGTTCAGCGGCGTCGAGATCGTACGCGCCGGGCGGTGGCTGCCGCAGCTGACCGAGGCGTTCCGGACCGGGGGCGCGCCGCCTGCGCTGCCTTGGGAACCGGAAGGCAGGGCTGAATACAACCGGGCCACGTTCCTGAACCTGCTCGGAAAGCAGTGGCTGCCTGCCATCACCGACGTGCACCAGCGGCTGCGCAGCCACCCGCCCGCGCGGGTTGCCGACCTGGCGTGCGGCGCTGGCTGGTCAAGCATCGCGATGGCTCAGGCCTACCCCCTGGTCACGGTCGACGGGTTTGACCTCGATCCCGACGTGGTCGCCGCCGCCCGCCGCAACGCCGAGCAGTCCGGTGTGTCCGGCCGGGTCACTTTTGCCGTCTCCGATGCATCAGGCCCTGGCGTGTCCGGCCAGTTCGACCTGGTCACGATCTTCGAGGGACTGCACGACATGTCCCGTCCAGCGGACGCGCTCCGTGCGGCACGGGGCATGCTGGTGCCGTCGGGATCGGTACTGATCGCCGAAGAGTTGGTCGAGGACGAGTTCACCGCCCCCGCATCCAACCTGGAGCGTTATCACTACGGCTGGAGCGTGATCTCGTGCCTGCCCGCCGTCATGGGTGACCCCCGGACAGCGGCCACGGGGGCGGTGCTGCGTCCAGCCACCCTTCGTCGCTTCGCCCGCGAGGCCGGCTTCGGGAACGTGGAGGTCCTGCCGCTCCAGACGCAGTCCTGGCGCTTGTACCGGCTGACCCCATGAGCCGACGAGCGAAGATCGTCTGCACACTCGGGCCCGCCTCGTCCAGCAGGGAACGGGTCGCAGCGCTGGTAGCAGCCGGCCTGGACGTTGCCCGGCTGAATATGAGCCATGGCACGCATGCTGACCACCTGACGGCTTACCAGGCCGCTCGCGCGGCCGGCGACGAGGCCGGACGGAGCGTCGGGGTGCTCGTCGATCTGCAGGGTCCGAAGATCCGGCTCGGCACCTTCGCGTCGGGTCCGGTGGTCCTGGCTGCGGGCGGCGAGTTCACCCTTACCGGCGAGGATGTCCCTGGTAACTTGGCCGAGGCAGCTACCACGTATCCGGGGCTTGCGGGTGATGTACGGACCGGCGACCAGATTCTGGTCGACGACGGCCGCGTCGTGCTCGAAGTGACTAGCGTCGATGGCGCTGCCCGCGCTCAGCACGAAAGACGAACAAGACCTGCGGTGGGCACTTGGCCTGCGCGCTGACATGATCGCGCTGTCCTTCGTACGAGGGCCATCCGATGCCGGGCCGGTCCGCAGGATCATGGACGAGGTTGGCGCCCGGCTGCCTCTCATCGCCAAGATCGAGAAACCGCAGGCGGTTGACGCGCTGCCGGAAGTGCTCGAGGCTTTCGACGGTCTCATGGTGGCGCGCGGCGACCTCGGTGTGGAGTTGCCGCTCGAGCAGGTGCCTATGGTCCAGAAACGGGCGATCAGGCTGGCTCAGGACCAGGCCAAGCCCGTCATCGTGGCGACGCAGATGCTTGAGTCGATGATCTCCGCGCCCAGGCCAACCAGAGCTGAGGCGTCGGATGTCGCCAACGCAGTGCTCGACGGTGCTGACGCACTCATGCTGTCGGCGGAGACCAGCATCGGCGCGTACGCGGCTGACGCCGTTGCGACGATGGCGAGGATCGTCGTCGCGGCCGAGCGCGAGTGCCTGCACGCCACTTCCTCGCTGCCAGGCGCGCCCACGACCACTGGGGGCGCGATCGCGCGCGCAGCCGCCGAGGTTGGCGCGGTCGTCAACGCCATGGCGCTTGTGGCGTTTACCATGTCGGGCGAGACCGCCAGGCGGCTCGCCAGGTACCGGTCGCCGATTCCGCTGCTCGCCTTCACGCCGCTGCAAGCGACGCGCAGCCAGCTCGCACTCACCTGGGGCGTGGAGACGTTCATCGTCCCTCCGGTGCGCCATACCGATGACATGGTCAGGCAGGTACAGAAGGCGCTCCTCGACGTCGGGCGCTGCGGGATAGGCGACAAGATCGTCATTGTCGCGGGCAGC
>WNFN01048276.1_pt1 | contig 10483 bp, 9 predicted proteins | sample 5400161 | NCBI WGS metagenome assembly WNFN01 (sample SAMN13153353, study PRJNA577476) | soil metagenome | isolation source: 80 cm saprolite on Douglas fir-dominated hillslope | place: USA:California | collected 2013-09-17
CCAATGTCGGCAGGATCTACATAGCGCCTTTTGGCCAACTGCACTTGGAGTTCAATGATCCGTCTCATGGCGGCCTGAAACCCAGACTTGGCATACGTCTGGGCCGCTTCGTCGGCGATCTTGAGGTTCTCGTGATCGTTCGTTACCGTTGCTACCTTCTTCCAATTTTCCAGCCACAGATCGTATTGGTGCAGGTCGGCATAGGCGTTGGAAAGGTTCCTGAGCGCGGAGGCATAATTGGGGTCCATCTCCAGGGTCTTTCGCCACTGCTCGATGGCAAATTGGTCTTGCCCCGCATTGTAAGTCACGATGGCGTAGTTGTCGTTGTACTTAAGACTCAGAGGCTCAAGTTCGAGGGCCCGTTTTTCTTGGGCTATGGCTTCGCTATGGCGGCCCACTTGAGAGAGAAAGAAAGCGTACCAGTTGCGAGCGTTGCCGTCGTTCGGATTCAGCTCAATCGCGCGCCGATACTCCCGCTCGGCAGCATCCCATTCGAACAGAGCATTGTGGATGCCCCCTAGTACTCCGTGCGGCTCCGCCAGTGTGTCGTCGATCCCCAGCGCCTTCTCCGCCGCGCTGCGCGCCTTGGGCATGTTATCCGCGCTGGATACGGGAGCATAATCCGGTTCAACGTAATAAACACCAGCCAGTCCCGACCACGCCAGGGCATACTCTGGATCTTTTCTGAGCGCCTGATTGAAGTAGTCTTTCGCTTTATCCAGTGAATCCGGCGTGCGCTTCTCAAAATAGTAATTTCCCTTGAGATAGAGCTCGTAGGCCTCTGGATCGCGTGTCCCGCCTTTTTCCGCGGGCTTGGCTGCCTCGCCCGACAAGCGCTCCCGCAAACGCGCCGAAATCGCCCCGCTGATGTCCTGCTGTACACCGATCAGATCCGCCATTTTGCGGTCGTAGCGGTCACCCCACAAGCTGCGGTTGCTGCGCGCGTCAATCAACTCCGCACTGATCACCAACTGGTCGCAGCGCTGCAACACACGGCCAGTGATCACCGCGTCTACTTTCAAATCCTTCGCCACCGCCTGCGGGTCCACGTCGTGCCCCTTGTAGTGAAAAACCGAAGACCGCGACATCACCGCCAGCTTGGGCAATTTCGAGAGATCATTGATCAGACTCTCCGTGATGCCATCGCTTAAAGTATTCGGTGTCCGGGCTGCCGCTCTGGTTGGTGAAGGGCAGCACGGCCACAGAGGAAACCCCGCCGGACCCGCCTTGAGACCGCCAGACGAACCAACCTGCCGCGGCCAGAACGATCACCACCGCCACAATGGGGGCCCACTTCCAGGAAACCCGTTTCGCAGCACTCTGTTCCGGCCCAGAAGGCGCGACGCCGACCTTCGCCGAACTCGAATCCCTGCGCAGCCGTTTCAAATCACTCAGCAAATCGGCTGCGTTCTGATAACGCAGCGCTGGATCTTTCTCCAAAGATTTGCTGATGATGCGCTCAAGTTCCGGGGGAAGCTCCGGATTCAGCCGCACCGCCGCTGTCGGAGCCTTGTGCAGAATGGCGTCGAACATGAGAGCCGAGGTATTGGCGCTGAAAGCCATCCTCCCCGTCGCCATCTCGTAGAGCACCGCGCCAAAAGAAAACAGGTCGCTGCGCCGGTCCAGTCCCTCACCCCGCGCCTGCTCCGGAGACATATAGGCCACGGTGCCCACGGTTGTTCCCGGGCTGGTCAGGTTGGCGTCCAGAGTGGCGCCATCGGGCGCACTGGCCGCCGCCTCCGGCGCTCCGCTCAGTTTGGCCAGCCCGAAGTCGAGAACCTTCGCCTGTCCGCGCTTGGTGACGAACAGATTTGCCGGCTTGATGTCGCGGTGCACAATGCCTTCGCTGTGCGCCGCATCAAGCGCGTCGGCAATCCGCACCGCCAGCTCCAGCAGTTGCTCCACGGGAGTGGCTCCCGCTGCAAGACGGTGCTTGAGCGTCTCGCCGGCGAGCATCTCCATCACGATAAAGTGCTTGCCCTCATACTCGACAATTTCGTGGATGGTGCAGATGTTGGGATGATTGAGCGCCGAAGCCGAGCGCGCCTCGCGCCGAAATCGCTCCAGCGCCAGCGGGTCGCGCGCCATTTCCTCGGGGAGAAATTCTTCAGCCTCGTAGACCACACCCATCCCGCCTCCGCCGAGCTTCTCAAGGATGCGATAGTGAGAGATGGTCTGGCCGATCATCAGCAACGCCCAACTCAATCTGCCGTATGGTAGGGCGCAGCACGGCGGAAGTCAAAACCGTCAATGGCTCTCCTGCAGAATTCGATTCGTCACTGCAAAGATTCGCACCGCAAATAAGGAACGGCGCGCAGCCGGCGCGCCGTCAGCAGATTATTTGTGTAGGGACAGCCGCCCTCAGCTGTCAGGCCGAGCTTCGCTCGGCCTTTACTTGCGGAACAGGCCCCGCTACGAACTGCTCGACTGCTTTAGATCCTGATTCGCCTCCTCCGTCCCTTTCTTGGCCTCAGTCTTGCTATTCGCTTTCGGGTCTAAGGTCTGGATGGCCTTGCCCAGGCTCATCGACTTCGTGCCCGTTCCGGCGGGGCAGGACGAAGAGCTGGCAGGCGCCTGCCCGGTCATGTCGGACCTCATACAACCAAAGCTGATGCCAAGATTCTTGCTGACGTGGGCTGCAGCCACACACTGGCCCAGATTCTTGAACCCTGAGCACGCCTGAGTAGCGGGCATGCCCGTCAGCTTCTGAATCTGTCCCGAGAGCTTTGTGTTCTTCGAGAGCTGCTGGTCGATGGTCATGCGCTGAGTCGAGCTTGACCCTCTCGCGCTGCTTGCACTCCCATGATCCGACGCGCCATGGCCCATCGTGCTACCCATGTTGCCGCCTGCGTGGCCGTGCTGCGCGAATGTTGGAGCGGAGTACAACACGATTGCCAATACCAGCGCTGAAACATGCATATGCTTCATTTATTTTTCCTCCTCCAAGACTTTGCGATTTGCTTGCGACGACTTACTGCCCACCTTGACGATACAAGTGCGCCAGATTGAAGCCGATGCTGAAAGAGACCGCATTCAAGTCGTAGCGAACGCTGCGCGTGTAACCCAGTTCCATATCCACCACGCGCCCTGGGCTGGCATCGATCCAGGCGGAGAATCCATTATCGCGAGCGATGTCCGCGCTGCCCGTGGTCTGCTGGTTATCCTGAAAGACTCGCCCGTGCGACGCTTTCGCTGCGCTCCCTGATCCCCGCACAATTCGACTGAATACCGTCTGTTGGCCGGAGGGCAGGATGTCGTATGCAGACCCGCCCACACTGATGAATTTCCAAAGGTCATAATCGGCCCCGGCGCTGAAGTGCGTGTTGAAGCCTAGCGTCGTATAAGGCCGGACGAACAGCCGCGAGTCCGTGATCGCGTTCGCGATCCCAACCTCCGCGAACGGGGTGAGGCTGGAAAATCCGTGCTCGAAGCGATTCGTCCAATCGAATGCTGCTCGTCCCGTGCTGAGACCTTTCTTGCTGTCGCCAAGGGGCATGAATCCGGTCAGCTTCGATCCGAAGTTGACTGCCGAGCTCAAGAACTTCAAGCGCAGATCCAGATAAGGGTTCCCGATGCCGTTCGTGCTGGAAGCTCCACTTGTGTTCGTGGTCGATGCCCGCACGAAATAGACCGGGACGCCCAGATCTATTCCAAAGTGCTGGTTGAAGTTGTAGCCCACACTGGAATTCAACGTGTAGGCTTGGCCGTCACCGTCCGACGTGCCATCAAATTCCACATACGATGTGAGTCCGGTTTCGCTTTTCACTGCAGGTGCAGGCACGGTTGCGGTCTGCGCCATGGCGGCTCCGGCCAGCGCGATGCCCATGACCGCGGCCACACAAATGATCGGAATGAGAAGTGTCGGTCGATTCATCTTTAATTAGGAAGCTCCATATCTTAAGGATTTTGTTCCGTCGTCGTTGTTCCTCGTAAGATACACGTTCATTCTGCCAACGATTCGCAGAAGGCTGCCCAATCAGGACTTACCAAAGTCACCGGTAGTAACTGGCTGACGACTGCCCTGCGGGCGTAAGAGAATTGCAGTTTCGCCGCCTTTTCGCCGACAAGCAAGTAACGAAAGGGAAATCAGCTACTTGCCTCACTCGTGGCGCCGATCGGCAGAACTTGGGCAGAAGCCAAATAAGGAAACTATTGCCCTGAGATTGCAAGAATTACTTAGAGGTTGGTGCGCCGGTATTTGCAAACAGGAGAGAAACGGGTGGCACCCTGTTTCTCCTCGGGTAAGGCTGTTTGCCTCCTAAGCGATTGAATGTTCGTGTAAGTCGTTAGGTCCAGGTGTAAGCTGTTGAGAAACTGCAAGCTATTTGCCAGGCGGGATGGCCTTGAGGACTGCAGAGCCGGAGCAAGCGTCCGCATGGCCCAGACAAACCAATGCTAGGGGGCCATTGCTGCCCCGTGGGGCGACTTTATTGAACGCGCGACCCCCCTTTTTGCCGGCGCGGTCGACGGCGAGCCTTAAATCGACTCCCTGTGCGATATTTCCTATAAGCTATAACCGCTTTGCGTTGACTACGGTTTTTGGTAGACGCGCCTAACGAGTGCCGATATTTCGGCAGCCCCGCAGAAACGGAGACCGGGAGTCGGAGGTCGCGAGATAATCGCATCATGGAAGCTGGTTTTCAATGTGCGGGCTGCGGTGAGTGGAACTCGACCACGGTAGACGAATCCGCAGGACGCCAGCAGAGCTACGTCGAAGACTGCCAGGTCTGTTGCAAGCCCAATATGTTGCGCGTGCAATACGACGCGTCCTCGCAGGACTTCTTCATCACAGCCGACTTAGAGTGAAGCACCCGGAGTTTTTGAAGAATTTTGACGTCGCGCCGCTCTCCTCGCTGTCAAATCACTACCGCTTCCTTATACTCTCCAAACACTTTCCGCATCGCATCCGAAATCTCACCTACGGTGGCGTATGCCTCCACCGCATCCAGAATCCGGGGCATCACATTCGCGCCCGACCGTGCCGCATCTTCCACACTCTTCAGCGCGACCTGCCACGGTCCCACGTCCCGCTTCGCCCGCAGGGCCCGCACTCGCTCCACCTGTTTCGGCTCCAGCGTTGGATCGATCCTCTGAATCGGAATCGGCTTCTCTTCTTCCACTTCGAAGCGGTTCACTCCGACCACGATCGCATCTTCCTGGTCCACGGCCTGCTGATATTCGTAAGCCGCGTTTTGAATTTCCCGCTGCACGTAGCCGCGCTCAACGGCCTTCAGCATTCCGCCGAGAACCTCGATCTTCCCCAGATATTCGGCCGCGCGCTTCTCTATTTCATTGGTCAACGTCTCGATGTAGTACGAGCCCGCCAGCGGATCAATGGTCTGCGGTGCACCTGACTCATACGCGATGATCTGCTGCGTGCGCAATGCAATTCGAACTGCCTGCTCGGTGGGCAGAGCGAGAGCCTCGTCGTACGAATTGGTATGCAGCGACTGGGTTCCACCGAGAACCGCCGCCATGGCCTGAATGGCTGTCCGCACAATATTGTTTTCGGGCTGCTGCGCGGTCAGTGTGGACCCGGCCGTCTGCGCGTGAAAACGCAGCATCCAGGAGCGGGGATTCTTCGCCTTGAAGTGCTCTCGCATGATGCGCGCCCACATCCGACGTGCCGCCCGGAACTTCGCCACCTCCTCCAGAAAATTGTTATGGGCATTGAAGAAGAACGACAGCCGCGGGGCGAACTTGTCGACATCGAGACCGGCCTTCACCGCGGCCTCGACATAGGCCATGCCGTTTCCGAGCGTGAACGCCACCTCCTGCACCGCCGTCGATCCGGCCTCGCGCATGTGATAGCCGGAAATCGAAATCGTGTTCCATTCGGGCACGTTCTCATTCGCCCAGGCAAACATGTCGGTGATTACCCGCATGGCCTGCTGCGGCGGATAGATATAAGTTCCGCGCGCGATGTATTCCTTGAGCACGTCGTTCTGGACGGTCCCCGAGAGCTTGCGAATATCCCCGCCGCGGCGCCTCGCGACCGCCACGTACAGGGCCAGCAGGATGGACGCTGTCGCATTAATGGTCATCGATGTAGAAATCGTGGTCAGATCGATGCCCTCGAACAGCCGCTCCATGTCTTCGATGGAGTCAATCGCGACGCCCACCTTGCCCACTTCTCCCGCGGCCAGCGGATGATCGGAGTCGAGACCAATCTGCGTCGGCAAATCGAATGCCACCGAGAGTCCGGTCGTGCCATGCGCCAGCAAATACTTGTAACGCTTGTTCGATTCCTCAGCATCACCCATGCCCGCGTACTGCCGCATGGTCCACAGCCGTCCGCGGTACATGGTGGCCTGCACTCCGCGTGTGAACGGATACTCTCCCGGATAACCCACCTCGCTTTCGTAGTCCGATCCTTTGAGATCGGCAGGGGTATAAATCGGGTTAACTGGAATATGAGACGAGGTTTCCACGTCCATGCCAAACTTCTCGTTCGCACCTTTAATTGCATCTGCCAAATCGCTACTCCTTCTCTAACGGAGCCATGAGCCGTTCAAACAAAGTGATCGGGCGAGCGAAGAAAACAATTTACGCGGGCTGCGCCTTCACGGGTGTGGCGGACTTCGTTCAAAATTCATCGCCTTCCACGATTCCCTTCTGAATCACGTCTTGTGTGGCGACCAATACCGGTGCCGCACATCGGCAACGCCAATGAGCCGAGGGTAGGTCGGCCCGGACCGAGACGTGTGCAGGGGCAGGCACCGGAAGATCAAATTGTGCCTTGCCCTTGGCGTCAGTTTCCAAACGCACCTTGGCTTCGTATTTCGCTGGAACCTTCTCGCTGCTTTCGTAGAGCAGAGAGAATGACACGCCCAGCCTCGGTAGCGGGTGCCCATTCCTAGCATTAACGATGCGAACGGCCATTACTTGACTGGAGCACAAGGCGCTCAAACATACCGTAAGAAACCAAAAGAGATATCGTTTCTTCAACCGCCCTCCTAAGATCGTCGGACACTGCCTTTCCCCTTCTGCCTCACCCGCCAGAACGAGCTCACACCAAACCAGGCAAACGTCAATGTGAAGCAAATTGCAACCGCGATGCGCCCCGCCGTCGCCCGGCCGGCCTGATATTTCACGATCTCGCGAGCCAGCGCAATGCCTCCAATTCCAGCCATGAAGATGAAGACAGCGCCCGTAACCTCAAGCCATAATTGGTGCAGAACGTGGGCAAACGAACGCGCCGTTGCGCGCGCCGCCTTCATGATGGCGCCCACGGTGCGGCTCCGGCCGGCCTGCTGCGACGCAACTTTCGCGATCACGCCTAACTTCCGGAACGTGGAGACCTTCATAACAGTCTCGATTTTAGCAGTCTCGAACGCTACAATGACGCAGAAGCCAATCGGCGGCGAACCGTTCCATCGCAGACGGCATCTAAGCTAGGGAGTCCAGATGCAAACAGCGACACCTGATTTCGCTCAGTTGAAGTCCGCTATGAAGGCGACCTGGATGGCCGGGGATTTCGGCCAGATCGCGCACTATACCGCTCGTGTGGCAGAAGAGTTTGTCGAACGGATCGGAATCAAGCCAGGTTCACGCGTTCTGGATGTTGCCTGTGGGACGGGAAATACGGCGCTTCCTGCGGTACGGACCGGGGCGTCGGTGACAGCGGTGGACATCGCACCAAATTTGCTCGAGCAGGCGCGGAAGCGAACGGCCGCCGAAGGTCTGGAAATCCGTTTTGAAGAAGGGGATGCAGAACAGCTTCCCTATCCTGATCAGTCATTCGATGTCGTGCTGACTATGTTTGGCGCCATGTTTGCTCCTCGTCCTGACATGGTCGCGGCGGAATTAATGCGAGTGTGCAAGCCGGGTGGAGTAATTGCCATGGCGAACTGGACTTCCGAAAGTTTTGTTGGAAAGACATTCCAATTGACTGCGAAAATGGTGCCGCCGCCGCCCGGGGTTCCGCCTCCGGTGCTGTGGGGGGACGAGCAAACGGTTCGCCAGCGGTTTGCGAAGGGAATTTCAAGCCTGACCCTGACCCGGCAAAGCATGCACTTCTCTTATCCGTTGGCTCCAAAGGAAGTTGTGGCTTTCTTCCGGCAATACTTCGGGCCTACGCAGATGGCATTCTCACGATTAGACGAGGCGGGACAAACCGCTCTGGCTGCGCAGTTGGAAGCGGTATGGACCGAATACAATACAGCAAACGATGGCACCACGAAGATTGAGGGCGAGTACTTGGATGTGCGCGCGATTCGTGCCTGAAGCAGCTAGGCAGCTAATTTTTACCAGGGGGGCCAAGTGGACCAGCAACTGAAACAACTCATGAAGGAACTCGGCGAAGCCATTAACGAATCTCTGTCGGACTCCGAGCAGATCAGCGAAGTGGTGTCGCGCATTAAAGAAGGCGGGTACGACATTTTTTTGGTCCTCGAAGCCACCATCGGGGTCAGCAAGCAAGGCGAGCAGCCCACGGATAAGACTTCCCTGGTCACCACTCTGTCGACCAATCCCGAATTCAAGATTAACGAGCAGGATCTGAAGTTCCTGAAGTCTCTGCGCATCAAAATCGAGAAGGAAGAAGAAAAGTAGACAGTTGATTCATTGACTGAATGAACTGATTCCCTCCGCTCAATCCGTCAACACCTGATCCAGCAACTGCCCCACCGCACGATCCGCCTCAATAATTGAATACCTGTGATCCATCACCCCAGAAAGATCAGTGTTCGCGAACGCAATTCTACCAAAAGGCGCGGCCCGCAACACCTCGCTTGGCGGGGGATTACCGTCCTTGCCAAAGTAGAACCCTGGTGGCGGGCTCAGGTAGGCATGGCCCCAGCGGTTCAGAATGATCCCGGCAATGTCCCGTCCCGCATCGAAGCCTGAGCGCGCGAACATCTCCGTAAACTGCGCGCGAATCTGCCGCTCGTAGTCGCGGAACGGTGTTGCGATCATCTCCGCCCGTCCGCGGTGCCCTTGTTCATCAGTGCGCAGGCCCGGATACGAATACAAAACCTTGAGCGTCAGCACAATTGGCGAGTCAGGCCCGATGGTCGCCGAGTCCGCTCCGCAGGTCGCCAGCTTGCGGACTTGCAGATAATTGCCCAGACCCTCAAACCACTGGCAGCCGGAGATTCCCATCTTGTACAGCAACCGCCAGTTCCGCACTGCGACGTTCGCCATCAGGCAGGGGGAGCGATAGAACTCTCCGTAGGCGGCCGCGTGCTCTGCAGGCAAGTCGCGCACAACGTGACGAGTTGTCCAACTGCCACCCGCCATCACCACCGAGCGCGCTTTTATGCGATATACTCTTGCGCCTCGCGTGTAGGTCACATTCACAAACTCCGCCTTCTTATGATCACCCTCGTGCTGCACCCAAACGGCGGTGGAATCCAAGCGGATTCGCGCTGGGGCTCCCGCGCGATCCAGTGCGGCGAAGTTCAGTCGATTGCGGCAGACGGCCTCCACGAAGTGCGGGCCGGGAATCGAATCGGGTATCAGAGATTTCGTGATCAGCCGCGCGAATCCACTGTTGCCATCCGGAAACATCTGGTCGCCGGTCTCGTCAGTAATATCGAGCGGATGCAGCATGTCGGCCGCGTAGGCTGTGTATCCGGAGAGCGCGTCTGGCCCAAGTCCATATCCGCCGCCTTCGACAGGCGACAGAAACGTGCGAATAGTTTCGCGGCTGATGCCGTGCTTTTGCGCTAGGTGGTCCTCGAGCGTGATCTGGTCCAGTTGACGCGAAATGGCATCGCCCGGATACTCCGGCGTGCGCGTCTTTAAGTTGGGCATGTCGGGCGACACTCCCTGATACCGCAGCAACTCTGCCCGCACCTGGGCTGAGATGGGCGCGCCTTCCAGCTTTTTTCCCCAGGGGTCGATCAACCACAGGCCCTGCTGCTGGCCGAACTTGGCGCCAAAGTACAGGCCGGAAGTTGCTCCTCCCGAGAGATAGGGCGTGCGGCTCAATGGCATCTCGGGCGCGGATCCGCCCCACGTCTGGTAATCCAGCCGCGGCTTCTCAAGGCCGATGGATTCGTAGAATCGCGCGATGAAGCTGCGCGGGTAAGGCACCGGGAAGAATGCCGAGCCCTGATGGGCCACGAGTCTGTGCCCGTCCACCAGAAATTCGTTGCGCTTGGCTTCGCCGCCAAAAATTGGATGGTTGTCGAGCACCAGGCAGGTTTTGTTCTTGCCCGCTTGCCGCTGAAAAATCAAGGCGGCCGCCAGCCCACTAATGCCTCCGCCCACCACGATGCAATCGTAGACTTCGCCGGTGTCGATTGCATTTGCGGGAAAGCGATCAAACACGCCGTCGCGAATCTGGTGGCCGGCTTCGAGAACGGCGGTCGTGTTGCCATTCGAGTTAGCGTAGTCGCCAACTCCGCCGTAGCCGGTCCAGTCATCGTCCGCCTGCTTGGCCGCCAGCAGTGACACCGGAGATGCTCCGCTGAGCAAGAGTCCGCCGGAGGCTAGCAGCGACGCGTTCAAGAAGTCTCTGCGCGTGATGCCCTGTTCC
>WNFN01269884.1_pt1 | contig 10482 bp, 10 predicted proteins | sample 5400161 | NCBI WGS metagenome assembly WNFN01 (sample SAMN13153353, study PRJNA577476) | soil metagenome | isolation source: 80 cm saprolite on Douglas fir-dominated hillslope | place: USA:California | collected 2013-09-17
TTCCGGCGTTGCTGACGGTCCTGCGGCCGCCGGGCGAACCGGAAGAGATGGGTTTCAAGAGCCTGGCGCCAGTGGATCGGTTCATGGAGCGGCACCGCATCCCAGTCATCGTCGGCACCGGGCTCGTTGTCGCGGCGGGTCTCCCACTGCTCTATTGGCTGCAGTTCGACTTCAATCCGCTCAATCTACGAAGCGCAAAGGTCGAGTCGGTTGCGACGTTTCTGGAGCTGCGGAGCGATCCGAACATCGGAGCGAGCTCGATTTTTGTCCTGGCCCCGAATCAGGAAACGGTCAATACCGCCGTGGAGAAGCTCTCGAAGCTGCCCGAGGTCGCAAGCGTAAAGACGATCGACAGCTTCATTCCCGGTGATCAGCAGCCCAAGCTCGCCGCCATCCGTCAGCTCGCAACCGTGCTCGATCCGGTGCTGCGGCCGGACCCCAACAAGAAGCCGCCGACCGATACCGACAACATCGCCGCGCTCAAGACCGCTGTCGACGCTTTGAAGCAATCCGCGGGTACACAAACCGGGCGCGGCACTGCCGCCGCCAAGCGACTTGCGGAGGATCTTGGCAAGCTCGCGAGCGGCGATGAAGCCTTACGGGCGCGCGCGCAGGCCGCCATGATCCCCTCGCTCAATACGGCGCTGGACGAGCTGCGAAGTTATCTGCAGGCGCAGCCGGTCACGCTCGAGACCTTGCCTCCTGAGATCGCGCGCGAGTGGGTCACGCAAGATGGGCGGTACAAAGTCGAAATCCTGCCCAAAGGCGATCCCACCGACAACGAAACCTTGCGCCAGTTCGCCCGTGCGGTGCAGGCGGTCGAACCGAATGCGACCGGCGGCCCGATCGCAATTCTCGAGTCCGGCCGCACCGTCGTGCGGGCATTCTATGAGGCGGGCTTCTTGGCGCTTGGCTCGATCATAATCCTGCTCTGGATCGTGCTGCGCCGCTTCGGCGACGTCCTCCTCACCATCTTTCCACTGTTGGTGGCAGGCGTGGTGACCATGGAGCTGATGGTCCTGTTGGGCATGAAGCTCAATTTCGCCAACATCATTGCGCTGCCGTTGCTGCTCGGCGTCGGCGTTGCCTTCAAGATCTACTACATCATGGCGTGGCGGGCGGGCCAAACCGGTCTTCTGCAATCGGCCTTCGGCAGCTTGTGGCTATCGAGCCACCCCGGCACCTCGAGCATGGGCAAGTTGATGGCGCTCGCGCTCGTCACCACCATGGCGGCGGCGGTGCTGTTCCAGCCGGTTCTGATGGGCCCGCCGCGCGAGCCGAAACCGAAAAGGTTCAAGCGTCGCATGAGCGCAGGCGCTGGCGCGGCTCAATCTCCCGAGCCGGTTGCGGCCGGCGCTGACAGGTCAACATAGACCTGCCCATCCTTCACCTCGGTCCGGAACGTCCTGAGGTCGGTGTCGCAGGGCGGCTGCACGGCTTTGCCGCTCGGCACGTGAAACGCTCCGAAATGCAGAGTGCACTCGATGACGTCGCCTTCCAGAATGCCGTCGCCGAGATCGGCCATGGCATGGGTACAATGTGCCTCGGTGGCATAGAAGGTCCCTTCTATGTTGTAGATGGCGACGCGCTCGTCCCCCACCTCGAAACTCTTGACGCTGCCGGGCGGAACATCGGCGGTGGCGCAGACCGGAACCGGATTTTCTGCCATGGCTGGCCCATGCCCTAAGGAGACAAGTGCTTTAGCGGGGTTCGTGAAAAGTTCAATAGGGAGCGCCGCAAGCCCGAGATTACGAGCGAGGTGGCCGAATTGACCCCATTTCGCACCGGCATGTACGTTGCGCGATGAAGCGCGCTCGTGGGGAGAAACCGATGCCCAGGCTGGGTCAGCTGATCGAAGAGCTCGTCACCGCAAACCGCATTCTCGCCCGTGAAGGTGTGGTGGATTCCTTCGGCCACATCAGCGTGCGGCATCCGGACAACCCGCAGCGCTACCTGCTCTCGCGCTCACGCGCGCCCGATTGTATCGAGAGGGGCGACATCATGGAGTTCACTCTCGACGGCACGCCGGTCGATCCGCGTGGCCGCGCGCCATATCTCGAGCGATTCATCCACGGCGCGCTCTACGAGGCGCGACCGGATATCATGTCGGTCGTGCACAATCACAGCGAAAGCGTCATTCCGTTCGGGGTGACCGGCAACAAGATCAAACCAATTTTCCACATGGGAGCATCGATCGGGTACGACGTGCCGGTCTGGGACTCGCACGACCGTTTCGGGGACACGGCCTTGCTGGTAGAGAACATGGAGATGGGCCGCGATCTCGCCAAACGCATCGGTGACAGCGCCACGGCGCTCATGCGTGGTCACGGTGCAACGGTGGTCGGCAAGGATATCCGGCAAGCCGTCTATATTTCGGTCTATCTGGAGGTCAATGCGCGGCTGCAAAAGCAGGCGATGGACATGGGCGAGATCAAATTCCTGACGGCCGGCGAAGTGGACAAAGTTTGCGGGCGCACCGGATCCTACGGCATCAACCGCGCTTGGGAAAATTGGTGCCGGCGAGCGGGCCGCCCCTTCGAGGCAGATGCGGGATGAGGCTCCGCGCCGCACCATGCGGCGGTGCAAGGAACGGCAGCGGTTGTCGGGACGTGCTATAGGCGGGCTCGGGCGCGCAAAGGGGTGAAGCGCGCGAGCATGGAGGGCCGAAGAGGAAATGGCTGCCGTGCAGTCTGAGCGCGTTTACGCAGGTGAGCCGAAAATCGCGGCCGCCGATCCCATGCTGGTCGTCGAGGATATCGTCAAGCGTTTCGAAACCCCGGACGGCGTCCTCATCGCGGTCGATCACGTTTCGCTCAGCATCGCGCCGGGCGAGTTCGTCGGCGTGATCGGTCCCTCTGGTTGCGGGAAATCGACCTTATTCAACGTCATCGGCGGCTTGCTCGACGGCTACGACGGCACGGTTACGGTTGCGGGCGAACGGGTGCGCGGCCCGCATCCCGCGATCGGCATGATATTCCAGGAGGAATCCACCTTCCCCTGGCGCAACGTGATCGACAACGTCGCGTTCCCGTTGGAAATCGCCGGCTTGCCGAGAGCCGAGCGCTACGAGCGGGCGCGGCAGTTCGTCAAGCTCGTCGGGCTCGACGGCTTCGAGCGGCGGTATCCCGCCGAGCTGTCGGGCGGTATGCGGCAGCGGGTCTCGATGGCGCGCACGCTGGCGGCGCAGCCAAAGATCCTGCTGATGGACGAACCGTTCGCCGCGCTCGACGAGCAGACCCGGCTGCTCCTGGGCGATAAGGTGCTGCAGATCCAGCAGCAGCTGAGGCAAACCACCCTTCTCATTACCCACAACATCACCGAGGCGGTACAGCTATCCGACCGTGTCGTGGTGATGACCTATCGTCCGGGCCAGGTGAAGCGAGTGGTGGAAATCGCACTGCCGCGCCCGCGCAGCTCCGAGATCGTCTCGAGCGAGGCGTTTGGGCGATACGTGGCCCAGATCTGGAGTGATCTGCGCGAAGAGGCAAGCCGCGGGCTCAGTGAGGAGGAGATGGGTAAGCTGCGCGAAGGCGAGGGACGATGACCGCGAGTCTTGCCAAGCGCAGATATTTTCCGGCCGCGCTCGGCATCGGCTCGTTGCTCGTTTTCGTGGCATTGCTCGAACTGCTCATTCGGGTCGCCATTATCAATCGCTTTATCGTGCCGATGCCTTCCGACATCATTGCGGCGTTTCCGCGCGTTGTTGTCGAGGAGCACGTGCTTCAGCGCTTCCTGCTCACCGCAGGCGAGGCTTTTTCGGCCAGCATCCTGGTGGCCATTGTCGGTGTCGCGGGCGGGGTGGTGCTCCACCGGTATCATTTGCTGCGGCTCGCGACCGAGACCTGGGTCGCGGCCATCGCGTCAGCGCCGCTCGTTCTGATGTATCCGCTCTATCTGGTGATCTTCGGCCGGAGCGCCCTGACTATTGTGATGATGGGCTTCACCGCCGGAATTGCGCCTGTCATCCTCAAGACACTGGAAGGCCTTCTGGCCACGCGGCGCGTGCTGATCAACGTCGGCAAGAGCTTCAATCTGAGCCCCTCCCAGCAATTCTGGAAGATTCTGTTTCCCGCCGCGCTGCCGACCATCTTCGTCGGACTGCGGCTCGGTTTGATCTTCGCGCTCATCAATATCGTCGGCGTCGAATTTCTGATCAATTTCGGCGGTCTTGGGCAGCTTATCAACGAGCTTGCCGAGCGGTACGATCTCGCCGGAACCTATGCCGCGATCTGCTTCGTGATCCTGGTCAGTATTGCCGTGTTCGTCCTCACGGAGAGGCTCGAGCGATGGTTGAGACCCGTGGATTGAGCCTGCCGCTGGTGAGAACATGGGCGCTGCCGCTGCGCCCAGTGACCGCGCTACGCGTCGCGATCATCCTGGGAGTGGTAGCGATTTGGCAAGCTGTTTCGGCCTCGGGATGGCTCTACCGCGACGTCGTACCTTCGCTCCTCACCATCGGCAGCGCGCTGTTTGCGACGCTGAGCGATCCGACGTTCTACTTCCACCTGGGCACGACCGCATACGAAATCGCCATCGCGATGGTGATCGGCGGCTTGAGCGGTCTTGCGGTTGGGCTCCTGCTGGGCGCCAACCGATTGCTGTCGCGCGCCTACGAAGCCTATCTTTACTACCTCGGTCCTTGTCCTAAGATCATCTTCTTTCCAATCATGATCATGTGGTTCGGCGTTGGGCCCGGATCCAAGGTGGCGATGGGCGCGATCTCCTGCTTCTTTCCGGTCGCGCTCAACATCGCCGGGGGTATGCGCGAGATTGACAAGGTCCTCATCCGCGTCGGGAAGAGCTTTCGCGCCAACAGCTGGCAGATGGTCACCAAGATCTACCTTCCTGCCATGCGCCACCCGGTGATCAACGGTGCGCGCCTCGGCCTCGGCGTGGCGCTGATCGGCACCCTGCTCGCCGAGACGAAGCTCTCCAACCGCGGCATCGGATTTTTGGTGATTCAGGCCTACAGCATCTTCAACATGCCGCAGATGTACGCGCTGCTGATCATCCTGTTCGTGATCGCAATCGGTGTCAACGCGCTGATCGGCCGACTCGGCGGTCTCGACGACATCAAAGCTTCCTGAGTGCTTTACTCCTTGCCTTAGAGGTGCCCAATGGTCGCAGTTGCATCCGCGGCGAGAGCTCAGCCGCTCCCTCTCAATCTGCCGTCGCACCGTGATCCATACTACGCCGGCCAGTGGCAGAAGCCCAAATCGCCGCGTTATGTCGAGACCATCAGCCCGGGAACCGGCGAGCCGCTGGGCAAGGTGATCGACGGTTCGGCGGCCGATGCGGAGGCCGCCATCGCCGCAGCCAAGGCGGCGTTTCGCGAGTGGCGACGCGTGCCGCCGCTCGAACGGGCAAAGATGCTGCGCGCGATCGCCGACGTGCTGCGCAAGAACGGCGACGAGCTTGCCATGATCGACGCCGCCGATTGCGGCAATCCCTATGCCGAGATGGTACGTGACGCCCAGATGGGGGCGGCCCAGCTCGACTTCTACGCCGGCCTCGTCACCGAGATGAAAGGCGCGTCGATCCCGATGGGCCCGGAGGCGGTCAATTTCTCGGTGCGCGAGCCCTTCGGAGTGGTCGCACGGATCATCCCGTTCAATCATCCTTTCATGTTCGTTGCGGGAAAATCGGCCGCTCCGCTAGCCGCCGGGAACACCGTCGTGGTCAAGCCGCCTGAGCAGGCGCCGCTGTCCTCGCTCCGGCTCGCCGAGTTAATCGACGGCATCCCGCCGCCGGGCGTTTGGAATCTGGTGCCGGGCGGCAAGGAGGTCGGCCAAGTGCTAGCGAGCCACCCCGACGTCGCCAAAGTGGCGCTCATCGGCAGCGTGCCAACCGGACGCGCGGTGATGAAGGCGGCCGCCGATACTCTCAAGCCGGTGACTCTCGAGCTCGGCGGGAAGAACGCACTGATCGCTTTCCCCGACGCCGATCTCGACGCTGTCTCGGCGGCCGTCGTCGACGGCATGAATTTCACCTGGTGCGGCCAATCCTGCGGCTCGACTAGCCGTGCTTTCGTGCACGAGAAAATCTACGACGCCGTGCTGGAACGGGTGAAGAATTCAGTCAAGCGCTACAGGCCCGGCATCCCAACCGATCCTTCGACGACCATGGGTTCGATCGTGAGCAAGGTGCAATACGATCGCGTGCTCGCGTACATCGATGCCGGCAAGGAGGACGGCGCCCGGCTTCTCACCGGCGGCAAACGGCCAAGCGATCCGCATCTTGCCAAGGGCTTCTATGTCGAGCCAACGGTGTTCGCCGATGTGACCATGGACATGCGCATCGCCAAGGAAGAGATCTTCGGTCCAATCCTCTCCATTCTCAAGTGGAGCGACGAGGAGAAGACGTTGGCACAGGTGAATCAGGTGGAGTATGGGCTCACCTGCTCGATCTGGACCAACGATCTCGCCACCGCGCATCGCGCGGCGGCGGCGGTCGAGGCGGGTTTCGTGTGGATCAACGAGGTGTCGAAGCATTTCCTCGGCGCGCCGTTCGGCGGCTACAAGCAATCCGGCGTCGGGCGTGAGGAGGGCATCGAGGAACTGTTGAGCTTCACGCGCGAGAAGAACATCCACATCAACTTGAGACGACGCAGCGGCGCGCAGTGACGGGATGGGTTCTGATATCCCACACGAATAAAATTCTAATGCCCCCATTCTGGGGCTCGGCCGAGTGCCCTCGAGCCCCGCGATCTAACGACCGCCTGGCGTCTTGGATTGCGACTCTCCTCGCTGTCGCGGCCCCTGCTGGAATAGCGAACCAAGAGTCACTTCAGCCGCGCAAGGAAGTAGGCGAGATCGACGAAGTCCTCGTCCTTCATCGGGTAGACGACCTCGGACATTTGCGCGTCGTAGCCGTGCCGCGAATTGTCCTTGTAAGTACGCAACGACTTGAGCAGGTAATCCTCGCGCTGGCCGGCGATTCTGGGAACGTTCTCTTCTCCGGCATAATTGGGTTGGTGACAGAAATTGCAGCGATACTTTTCGCCCAAGGCGCGCCCTCTTTCCATACGGGCAGCATCGGGGCTGTCGGAGATCGGCTGCGGCGGCGGCAATTTCGAGATCAGATCGGCGGCCCTCTGCAGCTCCGTATCGGTGAGCCCCTCGGTCGTTTCGTTCATCCGTTCGCTGACGCGCAGCTTGTCGCGGAACATGAACAGCTGCACGGTCGCATAGAACGCACGCTAGGCGCCGAGGGAGGGTGTTTCGGGCTCTTGCGAGGTGCCGCTTTCGCCATGGCAGCCGAGGCAGGTCGGCAGCCGCTCCTCAAGGGGCTGCGCCGAGAGCGGCGGCGCAGCCAAAGCGGCGACAATCGCGCCAATGGCGAGGCTGCGCATGTCAGCTCCGGAAACCGGGCAAACCCCGCAAGAAGCGTCGAGGGCGGCGTGGCGCCCTCGAATTCAGGCGACGTCAGCGACGAGCGGTTCGCTGCGGACCGTAGCTCACCCGGTAGACCGCGCCGTTGTAGTCGTCGGATACCAACAACGAGCCGTCCTTCATGACCATCACGTCGGCCGGCCGTCCGACATAATTGTTGTTCTGGATGAAGCCGGTGACGAATGGCTCCATCGACCTGAAGGTGCCGTCCGGCTTGAGCTTCACCACGACAAGATCACCCCCGATCTTGGTGCTGCGGTTCCACGAGCCGTGCCGCGCGATGATAATCTGGTTGCGGTAGGCGGCCGGGAACATGCTGCCGGTGTAGAAGCGCATCCCCAAAGCCGCCGCGTGCGGGCCCAGCAGCGCGATGGGCTTGGTGAACTCCTCGCAGGAATGGCCCCATCCGAATTCCTGGTCCGGAATGTTGCCCTGGTGGCAGTAGGGGAATCCGAAGTTGTCCTTGCCCGGCTGTGTCACTCGATTGAGCTTGTCTTCCGGTATGTCTTCCGACAGCCAATCCCGCTGGTTTTCGGTGAAGTAGAGCTGCTTTAGCACCGGATGCCAGTCCATGCCGACGATCTGGCGAATGCCGGTCGCAACGACTTCGAGCCCGCTGCCGTCCAAATTGAGGCGGTAGATCTTGGCATTCCGCTCGGGCGGCATGCAGATGTTGCAGGGTGCGCCGACCTGGAAGTAGAGTTTTTCGTCGGGACCGATCGTGAGATATTTCCAGCCGTGCGCCTCATCCTTCGGCAGATCGCTGAAGATGACGGTCGGCTTCGGCGGGTTGTCGAGCTTGTCTTCGATGTTGTCGATTTTCGAGATCTGGGACAGCTCCGCGATGTAGAGCGTGCCCTTGTGCAGGACGATGCCGTTGGGGCGATAAAGCCCGGAGGCGACGACCTTGACCTCGCGCGTCCCGCCCTTGTCCACGATGGCGTGGATCTTGTCCTTAAGGCGGCTCGAGACGAACACCGTGCCCTTTTCGCCGAGCCGAAGCGTACGCGCGTTATCAACGCCGCTCGCATAGACCTCTATGGTAAATCCCTTCGGCGTCTTGAGCTTGTCCACCGGAAGCTTGTCGGCCGTGGTCGGGATAGGCGGCGGCGCGACGGGCGCGAGCCTCTTTGCCGCGTCGGTATCCGGTCGTCCGATCAACGGAGAACCGGGCGGCAGCGGAGCTTGCTGCTGCGCGGCCGCCGGCGGTGTGGTTACAAGGATTGCACCGAGAGTGCCGGCGAGCATAAGAGCGCACCGGCGCGACAACTGGGTCATGATCATCCTCCCTGAACTGATCGTTTGTGGTGCTTTATCGCTTTATTTTCATAGGGTGTCGAACGAGCCTCCTTTCGATTGCGGCCGATCTAAATCGTCAGCGTGCCGGCCTTTGCCGCGGCGTAGCGCTCACCGACCTTCGTCCAATTCACCACGTTCCACCACGCCTTGAGGTAGTCGGCGCGCCGGTTCTGGTACATAAGGTAATAGGCGTGCTCCCACACGTCGTTGCCGAACAGCACGTGCTTGCCGTCCGTCAGCGGAGTATCCTGGTTGGGCTTGGTCTCAAGCGCGAGCTTGCCGTCGCGTGCGACCGTCACGAATGCCCAGCCCGAGCCGAACACGCGCAGCCCCGCGGCGTTGAAGTCGTCCTGCAGCTTCTGCAAGCCGCCGAGATCGCGGCTGATGGCCGCGCCGAGATCGCCCTGCGGCTGATCGCCGGCGGGACCCATGACCTGCCAGAACATCGTGTGATTGGCATGCCCGCCGCCGTTGTTGCGCAGCGCGGTGCGGATCGCCTCGGGCATTTCAGCGAGCTTGGCAACAATATCCTGCAGCGGCATGGATGCGACGGCCGGGTAATCCTTGACCGCATTGTTGAGGTTCATCACATAGGCGGCATGATGGCGATCGTGATGGATCTCCATCGTGCGCGCATCGATGTGCGGCTCGAGCGCGTTGTTGGGATAGGGAAGCGGTTCAAGTTTGAATGGGCCAGCCGCGGCCTGCGCATGGACGTCGCGCGCAAGCGCGATAACCGCGGCGGTGCCGGCCAAGAATTCGCGGCGGGTGGGGGACGCGATGCCCGACATGGCAGCCTCCAAATGGATCGCGCTGTTGCTGTGCCTAACACTTCCTGTCGCAGTTTTGTTCCCAGCGGTACGATAGCACACGCTGCGTCGCGCACGACATATCAGGCAGCATGCCGATCCCATCACCTCCTGGTGACCGGACGGCATTACATGTGCCGGTAGTCATACGCGGCTTCGGTCTGGATCGCCGCAAGCCGGGCCACCCGCGCATGGTCGGGAGCGAGGTGGCACACCGGATCGGTTGCGCTCGCATCACCCGTGAGCGCAAAGGCCTGGCAGCGGCAGCCGCCGAAGTCGAGCTCACGACGTGGGCAGCTTGCGCATGGCTCCCTCATCCATCCTGTGCCGCGGAAGGCATTGAAAGCTGGGGAATTCGCCCAGATATCGGCGAGCGAGCTATCGCGCACATTCCAGAACTCGAGCCCGGTAATCGATTCAGCGGCATGGCAGGGCAGCACCTTGCCTGCGGGCGTCACGTTGAGCGAACGGCGACCCCACCCGCCGACGCAGGGTTTTGGATACCGTGCGTAATAGTCCGGCACCACGGCGTCGATGACGATCTGGCCTTGATGCCGCGAGCGCAGCTCTGCCACCGCGCTCGCCGCGCACACAACCTGCTCGCGGGAGGGCATCAGCGCGGCGCGGTTCTTGAGTGCCCAGCCGTAATATTGCACGTGCGCGATCTCGACCCGGCTCGCGCCAAGCGCGAGCGCGAGATCGACTATGTCGCCGATCCTGTCGATGTTGGCGCGGTGCACCACTGCGTTCACGGTGAGCAGCAGCCCGTGCCGCACGACCGCGGCCGCGAGCGCCCGCTTCCTGGCAAACGCGCCGTCATAGCCGGCGATGTGATCGGCGGACGCAGTGTCGCTGTCCTGGATCGAGATCTGCACATGATCAAGCCCGGCCTCGCTCAGTGCGCCAAGGGTCTTGTCCGTGATCCCGACCGCGGAGGTGATGAGATTGGTGTAGAGACCGGCGGCATGGGCGCCGGCGGTGAT
>WNFN01021418.1_pt2 | contig 10480 bp, 8 predicted proteins | sample 5400161 | NCBI WGS metagenome assembly WNFN01 (sample SAMN13153353, study PRJNA577476) | soil metagenome | isolation source: 80 cm saprolite on Douglas fir-dominated hillslope | place: USA:California | collected 2013-09-17
CAACTGCGCGGCCTGCCCGGCGCCAAGGACGCGGAGGCAGCGTGGGCCGGCGCGGCGGCCGGGCCTGGCTATGATTGCGACGCGACCATCGTCCCCATCGTCACCGGCCATATCGACCCCGCCGTGCTCGACCGGCTCGCCGCCGCACTGCTGCGCGGGCGGGCTGCCAAGACGGGCCAGGACAGCCAGAACGGGCCCGACAGCGAGGCCGACGCGGCCCGGCGGCGACTCGCGGAGCGGGCCGCCCGGCAGATCGTGATCGCCCACGCCGCAGACCTGATGTCCGGCCCGGCCGGGCTGGCCGCCTACCTGCGCACCGGCCTGCTGCACAGCCCGGCCGCGTCGGTCAGCCTGCCGCTGGACGCTGGCGCGGCGACTGAGACCATCCCCCGCGCACCTAATGGGCACATGGCAAGACACCGCCGACCCGCCCCCGGGCGTGAAGCCCTCTTTGTAGATCGCGGGGCTTGCCTGCCAGATCCATGCCTTCCGTGCGCACTGGCCCGGTTGAGACCTAGGCGCAGATCGGCAGGATCTGGTGATCGTGGTGGCGGCGGCTGGCGCCGGGTGACCCGCAAACGGGAACTGGGCGTTGATCCTTAAGTACAGATCCGGGCTGCCCGGCTCCTGCCGCCGCCACCACGCTGGCCGTTGCGCGACACGCCGGCTCGGTGCGGGCAATCCGGGGGCCGGGACCGGTATGGGTGGTCGTGGCCTGTGCCACCCGCAGGATGGACCCCTCACGCTGACGGGAGCCGCCGAGCTCCAGCCAGGACCGGGGCCCTGCGGGCAGCTGAGGTCACGAACGGCTAATCGGATGGCGGGCCTTGAGCCCTTCCATTAGGGAGTGTGCGTGACCTTGCGCGGCCTGGCCAGGACCAGGAGCGTCATCGACGGCAAGGAGAGGAGAGGACATGGATGTGTTCTGCGGGATCGACTGGGCCGAAGATCACCACGACATCGCCCTGGTGAACCGGGACGGGCAGCTGCTGGCCCGGCGGCGCATCAGCGACGACGCGGCCGGGCTGGCCGCGCTGCTCGAGCTGCTCGCCGAGCACGGCGACAGCGCCGAGGACCCGGTCCCGGTGGCGATCGAGACGCCGCGCGGGCTGCTGACCGCGTGCCTGCGCGCCACCGGCCGCGCCGTCTACCCCATCAACCCGATGGCCGTGGCCCGCTACCGGGACCGGCACTCTATCGCCGGCCGCAAGTCCGACCACGGCGACGCGGTCGTGCTCGCGGGCATCTTGCGCACCGACGCCCACGCGCACCGCCCGCTGCCGGCCGATTCCGAGCTGGCGCAGGCGATCGCGGTGCTGGCCCGGGCCCAGCAAGACGCGGTGTGGGCGCGCACCGCCGCGCACAACAAGCTGCGGTCCCACCTGCGCGAGTACTACCCCGCCTTCCTGGCCGCCTTCCACGGCGCCAAGGACGGGATCATGCGACCCGAGGCCCGGGCCATCCTGGCCGCAGCCCCCGACCCGGCCGCCGCCGCCGCGCTAACCCTCACCCAGCTCAAGGCGCTGCTCAAGCGCGCCGGGCGCCGCCGCGGCATCGACGCCGACGCCGCCCGGCTGCGCCAGGCGTTCCGCGCACCGCAGATGCGCCAGCTGCCGCTCGTCGAGCAAGCCATGGGCCGCCAGGCCCTGGCCCTGCTCGGCCAGCTCAACGCCGCCTGCGCCGCAGCCGACGAACTCGAGCAGGCCACCATCGAGTCTTTTAACCAGCACCCGGACGCCGAGATCATCACCAGCTTCCCAGGGCTCGGCCCGCTCACCGGCGCCCGGGTACTCGCCGAGACCGGCGACGACCGATCCCGCTTCGCCGATGCTAAAGGACTCAAGGCCTACGCCGGCGCCGCGCCCATCACCCGCGCCAGCGGCAAGACCACAGCCGTGCTGCACCGCCGGGTCAAGAACCAGCGGCTGGCCGCCGTCGGCTACCTCTGGGCGTTCTCCGCTCTCACCGCCTCACCCGGCGCCAGAGCCCACTACGACCGGCGTAAAGCCGACGGGGACCGGCACGCCGCCGCTCAGCGCAACCTGTTCGGCCGCCTCCTCGGCTGCCTGCACCGCTGCCTGGCCACCGGCCAGCACTACGACGAAAACATCGCATTCCCCAACGCCACCGAGAAACTTCCCCAAGCAGCTTGACAACTTAACCGCATCGGATGTCTGCGCCGGCTTCCCCGGCTGCACTCAGCCCCCGGCAGCGTGCCAGTCGCACCACATCCTGCCGCGGTCCAAGGGTGGCCGGACGTGCCTGACCAAGAGCTACCTTGTAATTGGCGCACAGGTCAGCACGGATATTCGCGCCTCAGGGCGTCCGGCGACCGCTGCCTGGCGAACGTCCCCCAGCCGCGGACGGACTCCACCAGCCCCGGCCGCCCCGCCAGCCCCGGCCTCGTTATGGACCCGCCCGCGGCGGCGTGTCAGATCGGGTAGGGGTCCGGGCTGGCGGTGTATGTCCGGCCCGCTGGGGTGGTCCAGGTGAACTGGCTGTGCTGGTTCTGGCGGAGGCTCCAGCGAGGGTGCTGCTTGAGGATGCGGTGGCTGCGGCAGCGGGCCATATTGATTGTCTTAACACAGCATGTCTTAGGAATCGGACCATGATCGGGGATCGCGTCCCGAGCCCGAGCGAATCAGCGCCCTGTCCCCTTAGCCTGCCGTGGCGGGCAGTTCCAGTTGCTGGTGCCTCGCCACGTACCTGGCCGCGGCGGTCATGATCTCCGGGTCGTCACCGAAGTAGCCCGGCACGCCGGGTTCGGCGCCGCCGATCAGCCCGGTCGCCTCGTCGTTGGCCGCGTCGAGCCGGTGGGCGTAGATCGTGGCGGTACTCATCTGCAGCCAGACTCGCGGCGGGCGCTCGGCGGCCGCGATCGTCCTGCCTATCGCCCGCGCGGACAGGACCCGTGAGTCCATCATGGACTGCAGGTTCTCCTTGGTGTAACGGCAGTTGACGCTGCGCCCGGCGAGGTTGACCACGACGTCGCTGCCGTTGATCTCGGCGCTCCACGGCCCTGGAGTCTCACCGTCCCACCAGACCTCACGCGCGCCGGCCGGCCGCCTGGTGAGGATCACCACCTCATGGCCGGCCGCCGTGAACGCGCCGTCAAGGATCGCTCCCACCTGCCCGGTTCCCCCGGGTATCACGATCTTCACCGGATCGCCCCAGCCGCATGCGCGAGCCGGTCCGCGGGCCGTAGCGTGAGGCCATGAGGCCGCACTCTTTCAAGCTCATCTGTGAGATCGAGCCCCCGACCCGTCCCGACCTCAAGCATGTCCGTCATCAGATCGGCGTGCTGAGCGCGGCTACCGATACCTTCCTGATCCCTGACAATCACCTCGGCCGCGCGACCGTCTCCAGCATCGCGGTCGCGCACGAGGTCGAGGCCATGGGCGGGAGCAGCATCGCATGTATCAACTCCCGGGACCGCAACCTGCTCGGGTTCCGCCGCGACCTGCTCACCGCCGCCGCCTACGGCGTCGGGCAGTTCTTGTTCGTCTACGGCGACAAGCCCGGCTCGGGCGGCCGGACCAGTGAGCTGACGGTCCGCTCGATGATCGAAGAGGCGCGCGGCTGCGCTGAGGACCCTGTTTTCGTCGGGATGCCGGGCTGGAAGATCGGCGTCGCCGCTGGGCTGCGGCCCCTGCCGCGATGGAAACAGGCTGCGGACTTCGTATTCGTGCAGGTCAGCTTCTCCGTAGAGGCCCTGCTGCGCTGGCGTGAGGCCAACCCGGTTGATGCCCCGGTCTACGCCGGTGTCATGGTGCTGGCCAGCCCGGCCATGGGTCGCCGGCTCGCGGCATCCATTCCCGACATCGAGATCCCCGACTGGCTTTCTGACAAGGTCGCCACCGACAAGATGGCGGGGGTCGACGCGGCATGCGAGCAGATCATGCAGATCCGCGATAGCGGCGCCTTCGACGGCGTGCATCTGGTGCCCGTACACCGTTACCGGGAGATCGCCGCTCGTCTCGAAGAACTGCACCCGACCTGACCAGCCCGCCGCCATCAACTCGCCCGCTCTGTCCCGCCATCATCCCCCCGCGGGCAGGGAAGGCAGAGAACCCACGCCTCGAGCCCCGGCGGCGAGTACCGGCAAGGGCTACCCGCCGGGTCAGGCCGCCTGACCCGGCGGGCACCTCTGCCACCGTGGCCCAACCAGGCGACGCAGACCATCGCGAGGCCAGGACTAGCCTCGACGCCTGGTCGCGTGGCAAAGTTCGGCCATGGAACCCACCGTGATCACCAGATACGGCAAGGTCCGCGGCCAGGTGCGGGACGGGGTGGCCAGCTTCCTCGGCATCCCGTACGCGGCGAGCCCCACCGGTCCGCTGCGGTTCCGGCCCCCGGCTCGGCCGGCGGCGTGGGACGGGGTCCGGGACGCCGACCGGCTGGGTCCGACACCGCCGAAGCCTGACTACGCGGCGCCGTTCGACACGCTTCTGCCCGAGCCGGACATCGCCGGCGATGACTGGCTGACCGTAAACGTATGGACGCCCGGCGGGGCGGGCCTTCCGGTCATGGTCTGGATTCACGGCGGGGCGTTCAGCAACGGCAACTCGGCTATCCCCAGCTACGACGGCCATGCGTTCGCGCGAGACGGCGTCGTGATAGTCAGCCTCAACTACCGGCTGGGGATCGACGGGTTCGCGATGCTGCCCGACGTCCCGGCCAACCGCGGGCTGCTGGATCAGATCGCCGCGCTCGAATGGGTGCGCGACAACATCGCGGCTTTCGGTGGCGACCCGGGCAATGTCACGATCTTCGGAGAGTCCGCCGGCGCGATGAGCGTCACCACGCTCCTGTCGCTGCCGCGCGCCCAGGGCCTGTTCGCCAGGGCGATCACGCAGAGCGGCGCGGCCCAGGCGGCGGCCGATCCGGCGGATGCCGCCCTCGTGGCCAACGAACTCGGCCTCGCGCTCGGCCGCGAGGCCACGGCGGCGAGCCTGGCCGAGGTCGGCCTGCCCGAACTCATCCAGGCTCAGATCGCGGTACGCGACGCGCTGGTCGCCCAGCCCGATCCCGGACGCTTCGGCGCGACGATCGTGGCCAGTTCGATGGCGTTCATCCCGGTCATCGACGGCGACCTGATTCCCGTGCACCCGCTGACGGCCATTGCCGCGGGCGCCGGTTCCGGTGTGCCGCTGCTGACCGGCACGACGACCGATGAGTACCGGCTCTTCCTCGTTCCCACCGGGATTGCCGCCCTGATCACCGAAGAGGCCCTGGCCCGCCTGCTCCCCGTGCTGGGCATCGGTTCAGCGGTAGCCCATCTGTACCGGGCCAACCGGCCGGGTGCCTCCCCCGGCGACCTCTTCGCTGCCCTGCTCACCGACCGCTTCTTCCGGCTTCCCGCGCTGGCCGTGGCGGGGGCACGCGCGCCCGGGCCAGCGCCCACCTACGTCTATGAATTCGCCTGGGCGAGCCCCGTGGACGGGCTCGGCGCCTGCCACTCGCTGGAAATCCCGTTCGTGTTCGACAATCTCTCGGCGGAGGGCGCCGAGCCTGCGCTCGGCGCGGCCCCGCCTGCGGCGCTGGCCGACCGCATGCACGAAGCCTGGCTTGCGTTCGCGCGCGACGGCGATCCCGGATGGCGCGCCTTCGATGAGACCTGCGCTGTCATGATCTTCGACGATCCCGGGGGCGGGCTTGCCGCGGACCCGCGCGGCGACGAGCGCAGGATCTGGCTGCCCGCCTGAGCGCCCGCACAGCGCCCGGCTGTGCGCCTGACGGAGCCCGCGGCTAGGCCGACCGCTGGGCCAGGGGCACGGCAGCGCTCGCGCACGGCGTCTCCGTGCACGTCATGCGGCCTGGCGGCCCCTGGCATCGGAATCCAGGACCGGCTAGGCCGCGCACTCCCGGCAGACAAGCCGACCGCCGCGAGTCTCGGCGAGCTGGCTCCTGTGGTGCACGAGGAAGCAGCTTGAGCACGTGAACTCATCGGCCTGGCGTGGGATCACGCGGAACGAGAGTTCCTCGTTGGACAGGTCCGCTCCCGGCAGCTCCAGCGACTCGGCCACATCATCCGGGTCGATGTCGATAGCGGTCGATGACTTGTCCATCCGGCGTGCCTGAAGCTCCTGCAGGCTGTCCTCTGTCAGCTCGTCGTCGGTCTTCCTCGGGCTGTCGTAGTCGGTAGCCCGGCGGTTCGTGTGCTCGTCAGCCTCCCACCAGCATCGGGCGAGCACGCCGCTTCCCCCCAATCCCTGCGGTAAGTTGTACGATCAGCGCCACTAGCTGGCACAAAGTGCGTATGGTACGAACCGCACAACCTGTCCGCCTGCATGACCTCGCGGAGACGAGTTATGCCCAACGTCACGCCGCTGCATGCCGACGACCCGTCGCGCGTCGGCCGCTACAAGCTGAGCGGGCGCATCGCGGGAATGCCGGTACCGGGTCCCGTCTACCTCGCCAGGACGGTCGACGGCAGCGGCGTCACGATCACTCTGGTCGGCGGCGACTGGACCGGGGAGGGCGCGGGCGCGGCGAGGGACAGGTTTACCGCCGAGGCGAACGCGGCGCGCCGGGTCGCGCCGTTCTGCGCCGCGCGGATCCTGGGTGCCGGCTTCGACGCCGACGAGGCCTTCCTGGTCAGTGACTACGTCGCCGGGCCCTCGCTGCGGGAGTTCGTGACCGAGGAAGGGCCGTGGGAGGGCGACGATCTCGAGGCGCTGGCCATCGGTATGGCCACCGGCCTGGCTGCCATCCACCAGGCCGGGCTGGTACACGGGGAGTTCGGGCCCGACCACGTCGTGCTCGGGGTGGACGGCCCGCGGGTCATCGAGTTCGGGATCACGCCACCCTACGGCGCGGCCACCCCCGCCGCGGACCTGCGGGCCTGGGCCTTCACGGTCCTGTACGCGGCGGCCGGGGGGCCCGCGGTCCCCGCTGACCTGGAGATGCTGCCCGAGCCACTGCGCACGCTCGCCACCGAGTGCATGTCGACGGGGCCTGGCGACCGGCCGACCGCGCGCTCCATCGTGCTCAAGCTCCTCGGCGTTACCGATCCGCCCGCGGGGGTGCTCGGGGAGGGGTCGAGGCGCGCGGAGCGCGCCGCCGTGCGGCCGGCGCCTCCTCCCGAGAGCCGGCTCGTGCCAGTACCGCGCAGGACCGCTTCGCGCAGAGCCGTAACGATCTGGTGGGCCGTGGGCATCGCGGTGTGCATCCTGGCGATCGCTGTGGCCATCCGCGCCGCGCAGAATCAGAGCGCCCCGCAGGCTGCCGCGACCAAGCCCGCCCCGACGGACCAGCCGCCGGCGAGACCGACGCACTCCGGCCGGCCGCCGGGGTCGCCAGCACCGCCGCCCACCCTCCCTTCCAGCCTCGCTGGCACCTGGTCGGGCCAGGTCACCCAGAACGGTCCCTTTGATGTGTTCAGCGTCCAGGTGACCCTGTTCTCCACCGGAGGTACCGTCCACTACACGGGCTCGTCCTTCGCCTGCTCCGGTCAGCTCAGCCTGGTGTCCAGCCTGGCCACCACGCTGAAGCTGAACCAGGGAATCGTTCAGGGCCAGAACAAATGCAGTGACGGCGTGGTCACCATCAGCCAGGGGCCGCAGAACACTCTGCAGTTCAGCTTCCAGGGGAAGTCAGGCCCGGCCGCCACGGGCACCCTGGCCAGGTAGCCCGTCAGCCGTCGCGCTCCGGGTCCAGGCCGGCCAGCAGGTCGTGCAGCTGGCCGAGGAGCGCAGGCGCCGCCGCCATCGTCATCGACGGGCTTGCGGGCCTGCCGTGCAGGCCGGTCACCCTCGCCCCCGCCTCGGCCGCGATCAGGCCCGACCCGCCGCGCCGGATGTCCCGCACCACGGGCAGCACGGCCCGCAGGACCTCGCCCTGCACCAGGCGGCGCCCCGCCGCGTAACCGAAGCCCGTGGCCACGAGCGCCCGGTCGAGCGGCACATCCTGGTTGCAGGCCAGCCTGGTGGGTGAGTCCGAGTCCTCTCCGCGCCAGTCCAGCGCACCCGAGCTCAGCCAGGCGCCCTCGCCCAGCGCTGCGCTGAACAGCTCGTCGCGCCGGGGCACGAACACCGCGCCGGCCACGACGATGCCGTCCGCCTCTGCCGCGATGCTGACCGCCCAGTCGGGAAGCCCGTACAGGTAGTTGACGGTCCCGTCCAGCGGATCCACGATCCAGCGCACCGCGCTGGTCCCGGCCTGCGGTGACCCCGCAGCGGTCTCGCCGCCCTCTTCACCGAGTATCCGGTCCCCCGGCCGCTTGTCGCCGATCAGCTCCCTGATCAGCGCCTCCGCGGTTTGATCCGCCTCGGTCACCACGTCGGTCGGGCTCGACTTGGTGGCCACGACCTCGGGGCGGCCACCGCGGCCGAGCAGCAGCCGGCCCGCGGCCACCGCCACCTCGGTGGCCAGCTCGAGCAGGTCGGCGACGGGCTCGCTCACGCTGTGCCTCCCGCTCGCCCGGCCGCACGCGGACCGGCGGCGGGCCTGCTGGCACCGGCCCCGCAGCAACCTTTGCCGCACGTCCCGAGGGCTGGCCCGAGCTCGCCGAGGGCCCGCGGCGGCCGGCCGTCTTGCTGTTCCCGGAGCAGCTCGGTGATCATCGCGACGAATCGGGGATCGGTGCCGGGCGTCATCGCGCGCGCCAGCGGCAGACCAAGCCGCTCGGCGGCCTGTGCCGCCTCGACGTCCAGGTCGAAGACGATCTCCATGTGGTCCGAGGTGAAGCCGACCGGGACCAGGACCACCCCAGCGGACCCCGACCGGGCCAGCTCCGCGAGGCACTCACCGACGTCGGGCCCCAGCCAGGGCACCGTCGGCGGCCCGCTGCGGCTCTGATAGGCCAGCCGCCATGATCGCGCTTCGGCCCGCTCGGCCACCAGCCGCGAGGCCTCGGCGAGCTGCCGCGCATATGCTCCCCCGGCCGACCCGCTGGCGGCCGCCATCGCCTCGGGGATGCTGTGGGCCGTAAAAACCAGATCAAGCCCTTCATTGATAACGGACAGTGACTGGGCGGCCGCCCGTACCGCGTCGGCGAACGGCTCGATGAAACCCGGATGGTTGAAGTACGGCCGCAGCTTGTCGATCCGCGGGGCCGCCGGGCCCGCCTGCGCCCGCGACCGCTCGATGTCCTCCAGGTACTGCCTGCAGCTGGAGAACGAGCTGTAGGCGGACGTCACGAACGCGACGGCGCGCTGCCTGCCGTCGGCGGCCATCGCGGCCACGGCGTCGGTCAGGTACGGGTCCCAGTTCCGGTTGCCCCAGTACACGGGCAGGTCGATGCCGCCTGCCGCGAAATCCTTCTCGACCGCGGCGAGCAGGTCCCGGCACTGCTGGTTGATCGGGCTGACCCCGCCGAACCGGTAGTAGTGCTCGGCCACCTGGTCCAGTCGGTCCCGCGGCACGTTGCGGCCGCGGGTGACGTTCTCCAGGAACGGGATCACGTCATCCCGGCCCTCGGGACCGCCGAAGGATACGAGCAGGAAGGCGTCATAGGACATACGTCCATTGTGGGCTAGGGCCGTGTCCGGATCTGCCCGGCCGGATACGGCACTGCCAGCGGAAGCACATACGAGATCAACTTATCCCGGAAACTGGGGCCAGGCTTAGCGAGGGCGACTCCTCTGCAGAGTCTGCTTCCGGAGCAGGCTCCGCATGCAGTTCGTGGACGTAACGGCCGCCGCGCAGCAGCGACGCCAGCGCCGCGATCAGGCAGGCGGCGATCGCGAAGTCGAACGCGATGGCCAGGCCATGCTCGAACGGCGCCGAGATCAGCGACGGGAAGAACGTGCGGCCGGTGAGGTAGGCGGCATGGCTGGCGGGGAGCCCGCTGAGGGGGTGCCCGAGCAGCGTCTGGACCGGGTTGTAGCCGAGCAGCGCGGCGAACATGATCGACACTGGCGGCAGCGCGGCCACCCGCGCCGCGTCCGCGTGCGGCACTCCCTGTGCCACCAGGCCGTGGGTGAGGGTGGCGGGCAGCGACGAGGCGAGGCCCAGGATGATCAGCGTGAAGAAGATCCCGATCGACAGCACCTGGGCCGAGTTCTGGAACGTCGCGCTCATGCCGGCGCCGACCCCGCGGCTCTCCGGCGGCAGGCTGTTCATGATCCCGGCCCGGTTCGGCGAGGCGAACAGGCCCATGCCGATGCCGCACAGCAGCAGGATGCCCGCGAACTGCCAGTACACGAAGTCGACCGGCAGGAGCTCCAGCAGCCCGAACGAGGCCGCGGAGGCCAGCATGCCGCCGGTCGCGAACGGCCGGGCACCGTACCGGTCCGACAGCCAGCCAGACAGCGGCCCGGCGACGAGGAAGCCGAAGGTCAGCGGGATCATCGCGATCCCGGCCCAGAGCGGGGTCTGGCTGAAGCCGTAGCCGTGGATGGGCAGGTAGATGCCCTGCAGCCAGATGATCAGGATGAACATCAGGCCGCCGCGGCCCAGGCCCGACAGCAGGCTGGCCAGGTTGCCCGCGGTGAACGCGCGGATCCGGAACAGGGTCAGCCGGAACATGGGCTCGGCG
>WNFN01237378.1_pt1 | contig 10478 bp, 10 predicted proteins | sample 5400161 | NCBI WGS metagenome assembly WNFN01 (sample SAMN13153353, study PRJNA577476) | soil metagenome | isolation source: 80 cm saprolite on Douglas fir-dominated hillslope | place: USA:California | collected 2013-09-17
GCCTCCGAAGGGCCGATAGCCATTTCTAGTTCTGACTCTCCTCTGCGATGTGAACGAACGTCAACGTCAGGTCGAATCTACACCTTCGACGAGCCCTGGCGCCCACCTTCAACTGAAGTCTGGACACCGGTCCTGTCTACTGGATGCATACTCAGACGGATGGATAGCCTGTTCGGAGAAGACGTCGATCCGGGGGATGACGAGGCGGGATCCTCAGCTGCGAGCGAGGAGGCCCAACCGCTGGCCGCGCGCGTTCGACCGCAGGGCCTCGAGGGCTTCGTAGGACAGGCTCATCTGCTCGCCGAGGGCTCCGCGCTGCGCACCGCGATCGAGCAGGGTCGCCCGCATTCGATGGTGCTCTACGGCCCACCCGGGTCGGGCAAGACGACCCTCGCCCGGATCGTCGCTGCGGGCTCCGGAGCGGCCTTCGAAGAGCTGTCCGCGGTGCAGGCCGGCCGCGCCGAGGTGCGGGCGGTGATCGAGCGCGCGGGCCATCGCCGAAAAACAGGAGGACCGCAGACGATCCTGTTCCTCGACGAGATCCACCGTTTCAACAAGGCCCAGCAGGACGCGCTCCTGCCGGCTGTGGAGGAGGGCCTTGTGACGCTGATCGGAGCGACCACCGAGAACCCGGCTTTCGAGGTGAACGGAGCGTTGCTGTCGCGGCTCCGGGTCTACGCGCTGCAACCGCTGAGTGTCGAGGAGCTCGAAGAGGTGCTGCGCAGGGCGCTGCCGGACGGCGCGACAGTCGGCGAGGACGCGATCGGCTTCCTGGCGGTGCGCAGCGAAGGAGACGCGCGAACGGCGCTCAACGCTCTGGAGCTGGCGATCGAGACCGCCCGGGAGCTCGGCGAGGGTGAGGTCGGCCTGGCACGTGCCGAGGACGCCCTGCAGCGCCGAGCGGTGCTCTACGACAAAGCCGGTGACCGCCATTACGACTACGCGTCGGCGTGGATCAAGGCGACGCGGGGGTCCGACCCGGACGCCTCGCTGTATTACCTCGCGGTGATGCTCGAGGGCGGTGAGGACCCGCGATTCATCGTGCGGCGCATGGTGATCCTCGCCTCCGAGGACATCGGCAATGCGGACCCGGCGGCGCTGTCGGTGGCGACGGCGGCGGCCGCGGCGGTCGAGCACGTGGGCCTGCCGGAGGCACGCTATGCCCTCGCCCAGGCCGCGATCTACCTGTCACTCGCGCCGAAGTCGGATGCCGCCGGCCGCGGGCTGTCGGCCGCACAGGCGCACGTCCGCGAGCACGGCGCCCAGCCGGCGCCGACGTGGCTGCGCTCGGGACCGAGGCCGGGCCAGGATCGCGGCGGCTACGAGAATCCGCACCGCCTGCCGGGACACGTCGGCCCCCAGGAGCTCGCGCCCGAGGGGGTGGTGGGAGAGCGCTTCTACGCGCCCGACGAGGCCGAGGCCGCGCTCGCCGAGCGCCTCGAGCGGATCCGCCGGGAGCGGGGTCGCGATGCGAAGGACGAGGGGTAGGCAGGCGACGATGGATAATCGCCGCTGATGGCGACCGTCACCCCCGAGGCCGCGCCGCGGCTGAGCTCCCGCAACCCGGCGACGGGCGCGGAGCTGGGCAGCGTCGCCGTGACGCCGCCCAACCAGGTGGCGGAGGTCGTGACCGCGATCGCGAAGGTGCAGCCGCTGTGGGCCCTGCTGCGCGTCGCCGACCGCGCCCGTTACATGCGCCGCATGGCCCAGGCGGTGATCGATGACTTCGACGAGCTGGCGGACCTGCTGGTCGCCGAGCAGGGGCGCCCCCGCGCGGAGGTCGCGGCCCTCGAGCTGCTGGCTGCGATCGACGCGCTGAGCTGGGTCGCCGAGGAAGGTGCGTCGGTGCTCGGTGGCCGGCGCGTCGGCGTCAGCCGCTCGCTGGCGGTCGCCAAGCGTGGCCGCATCGCTTACGAGCCGTACGGCGTGGTCGGGGTGATCGGAGCGGGCAGCGCCCCGTTCGCACAGCCGCTCGGGCAGATCGCAGGCGCGCTGCTCGCAGGCAACGGCGTCGCCTTCAAGCCCGCCGCGAGGGCCTGCCTGGCCGGCGATCGGATCGGCCGCGTGCTCGCCCGCGCAGGCCTTCCCGAGGGCCTCGTCCAGATCATCCACGGAGGCCCCGAAACGGGCGTCGCCCTCGCCCGCTCCGATGCCGGCAAGATCCTCTTCACGGGCTCGCCGGCGATCGGCCGGGAGGTAGCGCGAGCCTGCGTCTCGCGCGAGAAGGAGGTGACGGTGGAGATCGGCGGCAAGGACGCGATGCTGGTGCTCGCCGACGCCAACGTGCCGCGCGCGGTGGCGGGCGCGCTGTGGGCGGGCTGCGCGGGCGCGGGCCAGGCGCGCGGGTCGGTCGAGCGCGTGTTCGTCGCCCGCGAGGTCTACGAGCCGTTCCTCGCCGGGCTCGTGCGCGGCGCTCGGGCGGTGCGCGTCGGCGACCCTGCCGACGAGCGCACCCAGATGGGCCCCCTGTCCTCGGCCGCCCGCCTGGCGCGCGTCCAGGAGCTCGTCGAGGACGCGCTGGAGCGAGGCGCGCGGATGCACTGCGGCGGCCCGCTCGAGGCGCCCGCGAGCGCCGGCGGCGCGTTCTACTCGGCGACGGTGCTGAGCGGGGTGAGCGAGGAGATGCGGATCGCCCGGGAGCCGCTCGACGGGCCGGTGCTCAGCGTCTTTGCGGTCAGCACCGAGGAGGAGGCGATCGCGAGAGCCAACGACAGCGAGTACGGCCTGGGCGCCTCGGTGTGGACGGCGGACCGCTACCGGGGCACCCGCATCGCGCGCGAGCTCCGGGCAGGGATGGTGTGGCTCAACGACCACCTGCCGGGGCCGACGGTCTCGCGCGGACCGTGGGGGGCGGCCGCGGGCAGCGGGCTCGGGCGCACCCTCGGCCAGGCGGGCCTGCGTGCGTGCGCTCAGGAGAAGCTGATCACCTGGGATCCAGCCTCGATGCGGGGCCTCTGGTGGAGCCCCTACGACGCGACGACGGCCGCTGCGGCACGGGCCGTGGCAAGGCTGCGCTCGCAGCGGGAGGCCGACCGCGAGCGGGCCTGGCGCTCGAGCGCAGTGACCCTCGCGAGGCTTGTCGCGAGGGCCTTCGGGCGCGGCGTTCCGAAGCCCTGAAGCCTCCCGAGCGGGACGCCGGGGGCGGCTAACCTTGTGGCATGCCGGCCCAGGCCTACGCAGGAAAGGAGTGCGTCTGCCAGCTCCGCAGAGGGATCTGCGATCAGAGCTGCGTCCAGGGGATGCTCGACACCCCCTTCTACATCGCCTGCCTGAAGCTGACGAACAGGCGCTGCGTGGTCGTCGGCGGTGGCGAGATCGGCGTCGAGAAGGTCGAGGGGCTGCTGGCCTGCGACGGCGATGTCACGCTGATCGCGCCGGAGGCCGAGGCGGCGCTGCGGGAGTACGCGCGGGAGGGCTCGATCCGCTGGGAGCAGCGCCCCTATGGCGGCGCCGCGGACCTCGAGGGAGTCTTCATGGTGATCGCGGCGACCAACGACACGGACGTCAACATCGCGGTCTACGACGATGCCGAGCGGCGGGCGATGCTCGTCAACGTCGTCGACGTGCCGCCGCTTTGCAACTTCATCCTGCCGGCGATCGTGCGCACCGGCCCGCTCGCGATCGCGATCTCCACGGCGGGCGCCTCGCCGGCGCTGGCGAAGCGCATCAAGCGCGAGGTCGAAGGCCAGTTCGGCGAGCCCTACGCCAGGCTCGCGGTGCTGCTGAACGAGGTGCGCGGCTGGGCGAAGGGCACGCTGCCGACCTACCAGGACCGCAAGGAGTTCTTCGAGGGCATCGTCGGCGGAGACCCGGACCCGATCGCGTTGCTGCGCGACGCCGAGGACCCGCAGGCCGGGGAGGGAGCCGTTCGCGAGCTGATCGCGGCGGCCCAGCGGGCGAGCACCCCGAAGGGCGGGGTGGGCGGGCCTCTTATCACAGGCCAGCCCGCGCTCTCCTAGCCCCCTCGCCGGGCGACGATGCTCGAGGCAGGCTTTAGGCTTCACAGGTGAACTGCGTGCGAGCGAAGAGATGAGCGCCGCCGCGCTCGAGCTGAGCGGGGTCGTGCGGCGCTTCGGGGAACGCGAGGCGCTCAGCGGCATCGACCTGTCGCTGCCGGCCGGCGCCACGCTGGTCGTGTTCGGGCCCAACGGTGCGGGCAAGACGACGCTGTTGCGGGTGCTCGCGACGCTGCTGCGACCCCACGCCGGCAGCGTTCGCGTGCTCGGCAGCGAGCTGCCGCTCCAGGCCTGGGCGGTGCGCGGCAAGATCGGGTTGCTGGCCCACGAGCCGCTGCTCTACCGCGAGCTGACCGCGACCGAGAACCTCCGCTACCACGCCCGCCTGCACGGCGTCGACGGCGAGCGGATCGCTGAGCTGCTCGACGCCGTCGCGATCACCTCGCGCGCCGATGAGCCGCTGCGCACGCTCTCGCGCGGCATGGTCCAGCGCGTGGCCGTCGCAAGGTCGGTTCTCCACGACCCCGAGCTGCTGCTCCTCGACGAGCCCTACGCGAACCTCGATCCGGCGGCGATCGAGCTCGTCCTGCCGTTGATCGGAGCGGCCTCCGGCCGCACGCGGGTGGTGTGCAGCCATGACCCGGGAGGCGGCCTGGCGGAGGCGGACCTGGTGCTCGGGCTGCGGGCGGGCCGCCCGGCGCTGCTGGCCGACGCCGCGTCCGTCGGCGCCCGGGAGATCACGGAGCTGTACCGGTGAGCGCCGCCGTCGGCGAGAGCCCGGTCGCCGCGCCGCCGGGGGAGATCCCACGCGCGCCCAAGACCGTGGGCCTCGCACGGACGGTGGGTGCGCTGCTCCGCAAGGAGTTGCTCGTCGAGCTGCGCACGCTCGAGTCCGTGCCCGGCATGTCGCTGTTCGCCGTGACGACCTTCGTCGTCTTCCACTTCGCGATCAACCGCGGCAGCGTCGAAGGCGACCTCGCCGCAGGCATCCTGTGGGTCACGCTGCTGTTCGCAGCGATCCTCGGCGTGAACCGGCTGTTCGTCGCCGATGCCGAGGAGGGAGGCTTCGACGGCTTCCTGCTCGCCCCCGTGGACCGCAGCGCGATGTTGATCGCGAAGGTATTGACGCTGCTCGCCTACCTGGTGGCGCTCGAGATCGTCGCTGTGCCGGCCTTCTCGCTGCTGCTGCTCGGGCCGCCCGTCGGCCCCGCCCTCGGCGGCCTGGTCGCAACCCTCTCCCTCGGCGACCTCGGGGTCGCAGTGATTGGCACGCTCGTGGCAGCGATGGCCGTCCGCACTAGCGCGCGAGACCTGCTCGGGCCGCTGCTCTCCCTGCCGCTGTTCGTACCGATCGTGATCGGCGGCGCCCGCAGCACCGCGCCGCTGCTCGCATTCGCCCATCCCAGCGGGCCTTCCGGGCGCTGGCTGGCGACGCTCGGGGTCTATGATCTGGTCTTCGGGCTGATCGCCTACGCCCTGTTCGACTTCCTCCTGGAGGACTAGATGGTTTACGGCAAAGGCCTGCGCGCCCTGAGCATCACCACAGTCGTCGCGATGGCCGCGGGGCTGGCGCTGGTCTTCTTCTATGCGCCGCTCGAAGCCGAACAGGGGTTCCTCCAGAAGATCTTCTACGTGCACGTGCCGCTGGCGATCGTCTCGCTGTGCGGTTTCGTGCTCGGCGGGCTGCTCGCGGTCCAGCACCTGCGCACGCGCGACGCCCGCTGGGATGTGCGCTCCTACGTCGCGATCCACATCGCCCTCGTGTTCGCCCTCGCGACGCTGATCACCGGCTCGATTTGGGCGAAGGGTTCGTGGGGCCACTGGTGGGTCTGGAACGAGCCGACGCTCGTGTCCTTCCTGATCGTGTTCCTGCTGTACGCGACCTACCAGCCGCTTCGCTTCGCGATCGAGGACCCCGAGCGCCAGGCGCGCTACGCATCGGTCTTCGCCGTCACCGCCGGCGCCTTCGTACCGCTGAACTTCATCGCAGTGAGGATGTCCACCGCGTTCCTGCATCCCCGCGTGCTGGGCAGCACGTCGAACCTGCCCGGGCCGATGGCCTTGACCTTCCTCGTCTCGCTGCTCGCGATCGCGCTGCTCTACGCGACGCTCTGCAAATACGAGCTGACCGCCAAGCACACCCGTGCCCAGGTTCGCGCGCTGCGCCGACGCCTGTCCGGCGAAGAGGCCGGCACGCGCGGCCGCAGCGCCGCCCCCAGCGCGCTGCCCGAGGGCACGCCGCGGCCAGTCGCGCCGCAAACCGAGACGGTCGGCGCCGGCGGCAGGTTCGGCACCGGATCGGCACCCGGGACGATCGGCTGATGGCGCTGCTCGCCGAGCTCCCAGCCCTGCCCCTGCACACGGCCGGCAAGTACGTCGCCGCGGCCTACATCGTGCTGTTCGCGATGGTGCTCGTCTACGTCGCGATCATGGCCGTGCGGATGAGCCGCACGGAGCGCGATCTCGGGGCGCTGCTGGAAGAGCTCGACCGCGCCCCAGCCCACACGCAGGCCGACGGCGAGACCGAGTCCTCAGCGGGGGGGTCCCAGTGAGCGAGTTGCTGGCGCTCGGCATCTCGCACAAGACGGCCCCTGTCTCGCTGCGGGAACGGCTCGCCTTCAGCGACAACGAGGCCGAGGAGTTCGTCCGCACCGTCACCGACTCCGGCGAGGTTCGGGAGGCGGTCGTGATCTCGACCTGCAACCGCACCGAGGTGTACCTCGTCGTCGGCGGCGAGGGTGGGTCTGTTGTCACCGCCGAGTCCTACGTGCTCGGCCTGCTTGCGCGCCGCGCGGGAATTCGCCCGACGGAGCTCGCCGAGGCGATCTACTCGCCCCGCAACTGCGACGCGGCTCGCCAGCTGTACCGCGTGACCGCGGGCCTCGAGTCGATGATCGTGGGCGAGGCCGAGGTCCAAGGGCAGGTACGTCGCGCCCACGAAACGGCGATGCGCGCCGGCGCCACCGGCCCTCTCTCCAACCGGCTGTTCGCGGCGGCGCTCACGACCGGCAAGCGCGTGCGCTCCGAGACCGGCATCGGCGCGAGCCGCGTCAGCGTGCCATCGGTCGCCGTCGACCTCGCGCTGAGCGTGCTCGGCGAGCTGCAGGAACGCCACGTCGTGATCCTCGGCGCCGGCGAGACGAGCGAGCTGACCGCGCGGGCACTCGCCGAGCAGGGGGCCGGCACGATCTTCGTCGCGAACCGACACGCGGACCGCGCGATCAGCCTCGCCCAGCGCTTCGGCGGCACCGTCGTCGGGCTCGAGAGGCTCCCCGAGCAGCTGCTGGCGGCCGACATCGTGCTGTCCTCGACCGCCTCACCGCATCCGATCGTGGGCTGCGAGGAGCTCGAGCTCGTGATGTCCCAGCGCCAGGGCCGGCCGCTGCTGCTGATCGACATCGCCGTGCCACGGGACATCGACCCGGCCTGCGCGGAGCTCGAGGGCGTGACGCTCTACGACATCGACGACCTGCAGGCCGTGGTCGCCCACAACCTCAGCTCGCGTGCCGAGGAGGCGCCACGGGCGCACGAGATCGTCGAGGAGGAGATCCATCGCTTCGCGCGCTGGCTCGGCCAGCTCGACGCGCTGCCGACGGTGGCCGCGCTGCGCGAGCACGGCAACTCGATCGTCGAGCAGGTGCTGGCGGAGAACAACGGCCGCTGGGACACCGCCTCGGCCCGCGACGTCGCACGTGTGGAAGCGATCGCGCGCGCCGTGATGACGCGTCTGCTGCACGAGCCGACGATCCGGCTGCGGAGCCTCGACGACGACCAGAAGGGCACCGGCGGGCACGCCATCCTCGAGCTCGTGCGCGAGCTGTTCGCCCTGCGCGAGGACCCCGCTGCGGCCGAGCACGGCGGCGAGAGCGCCGGTGCCGACGGGCAGGCAGGCGAGCTGGCCGAGGTCCACGACCTGGAGCGCCGCCGCGCGGCGCCCGCGAGGCGCAACCAGAGCTGATGCGCATCGGCACCCGGCGCAGCGCCCTGGCGCTGGCCCAGGCCGAGCTCGTAGCGGAGATGCTCGGCGAGTGGGGCGGGAGCGAGTCGATCGAGATCGTGCCGATGCTCACCGGCGGTGACAGCGGCGCCGGGGCAGCCGACAAGTCGCGCTGGGTGGCCGAGCTCGAGCAGGCACTGCTCGACGGACGAATCGATCTCGCCGTGCACTCGGCAAAGGACGTGCCGGGGGAACTGGCCGCCGGAACTGCACTGCTCGGAGTACCGCCCCGAGCTCCCGCCGAGGACGTGCTGTGCGGAGCAGCTGAGCTGAGCGCGCTCGCGCCCGGCGCGAGGGTGGGAACGAGCAGCCTGCGCCGCGTCGCACAGCTGCGCGCCGCCCGCGAGGATCTCGAGGTGGTGCCACTGCGGGGCAATGTCGACACGCGACTTGCGAAGCTCGCCGACCGCGAACAGCGGCTCGACGCGATCGTCCTGGCTCGGGCCGGCCTGGTGCGCCTGGGCCGCGAGCGCGAGGCCGGCGGCTCGCTCGACCCGGACCGCTTCGTGCCCGCTCCCGGCCAGGGAGCCCTGGCGTTGCAGGGCCGAAGCGATGACGAGCGGGCGCTCGAGGCGGCCGCGGCGATCAGCAACGAGCCCTCGTTGCGCAGCCTGCGAGCCGAGCGGGCGCTCGCCGCCGAGCTGAGCGCCGACTGCAACACACCCCTCGGCGCTCGCGCCGAGCACCTGCCCGACGAGGGGCTCAGGCTGCGCGCCTGGGTCGGTCTGCCGGACGGCTCCGCCTGGGCAGCTGATCAGCTCTGTGGCGAGGCCCGCGATCCCGAGGCCCTCGGCGCTGCCGTCGCGGCGCGGCTGCGGTCGGTCGGCGCGGAGGATCTGCTGAGCGCCGCGCGGGAGATGGCCGGCGATGGACGCTGAGCGCCCGCACCGAGCGCGGGCGCAGGGGCCCGGCGCGGAGAGCGGGCGGGTGTTCCTCGTCGGCGCCGGTCCCGGCGACCCGGGGCTGCTCGGGGCGCGGGCGCTCGAGGTGATCGCAGATGCCGACGTGATCCTCTACGACCGCCTGGTCGGGCTCGGGGCCCTCGATGGAGCACGGGCGGACGCCGAGCTCGTGTTCGTCGGCAAGGAGGGCGGCGGCGAGGCGGTGCCGCAGGAGCAAACCGAGGAGCTGCTGCTCGAGCATGCTCGAGCCGGCAAGCGCGTCGTGCGGTTGAAGGGGGGCGATCCGTTCGTGTTCGGGCGCGGCGGCGAGGAGGCGCTCAGGCTGCGCGCGGCGGGCGTGCCCTTCGAGGTGGTGCCGGGCATCACGGCGGGCCTCGCGGCGCCGGCCTATGCGGGGATTCCGGTCACCCACCGCGGCCTCTCCGCAGCCGTCGCGCTGGTCACGGGCCACACAAGATCAACGGAGGACGGCGAGGGCGAGAGCCATGAGGCGGCGATCGACTGGCAGGCGCTCGCCGCCTTCCCGGGCACGCTGGTCTTCTACATGGGCGTCGGCGCCCTGCCCGTGATCGCCGAGCGGCTGATCGAAGGCGGCAGGGAAGCCTCCGAGCCGGCGGCGGTCGTGGAAGCTGGAACCCTGCCGGCCCAGCGGACGGTCACGGGGACGCTGGGGACGATCGCCGAGATCGCCCGCCGCGAGGACGTCAAGGCGCCGTCGGTGACCGTCGTCGGGGCCGTGGCCGCGCTCGCCGGGGAGCTGGCCTGGCGGGAGCTCGGGCCGCTGGCCGGCCGAACCGTGGCGGTGACGCGTGCCCGCGCCCAGGCCAGCGGCCTCGCCCGGCGGCTGTCGGAGCTCGGAGCGAACGTCGTGGAGGCGCCCGCGATTCGCGTGCGGATGCTGCCGGGGCCCGCGCTTGACCCAACGGGCTACGACCTGATCTGCGTGACGAGCGTCAACGGCGTCGAGGGCCTGTTCGAACGGCTCGCCGCCGCCGAGCCGCCGCGGGACGCACGCTCGCTCGCGGCCGCCCGCATCGCCGCGATCGGTCCCGGCACGGTCGCAGCGCTCGAGGCTCGGGGCATCCGTGCCGACCTGGTCGGCGAGCGAGCCGTGGCGGAGTCGCTGCTCGAGGCGCTCGAGGGCACGGAGGTCAGGCGGGCACTGATCGCGCGGGCCTCCCAGGCTCGCGATGTGCTGCCCGACGGTCTCTCCGCGAGGGGCGCCGAGGTGCACGTCGTCGATGTCTATGAGACGGTCGCGGAGACACCCCCGCGGAGGATCCTCGAGCAGGCGCTCGCCGCCGACTACATCACCTTCACCTCCTCCTCGACGGTCCGCTACTTCCTCGAGGCCGCCGGCGGAGCGCAGGCGATCCGGTCCCACAGCCGGCTCGTCTCGATCGGTCCCGTCACCAGCGAGGCACTGCGCGAGCAGGGCCTCGAGCCGCATCTGGAGGCAACGAGTCACGACGTGGACGGGATAGTCCGGGCGATTCTCGAGGACACGGCGATGGACCGAGGGCGTTGATGCCCGCGGTGAGCGAGGAGCAGCAAACGGCGAGATGACGCGGCCGCTGATCACGTTCCTGTCGGACTACGGCCTCGGCGACGAGTTCGTCGGCG
>WNFN01254819.1_pt1 | contig 10478 bp, 14 predicted proteins | sample 5400161 | NCBI WGS metagenome assembly WNFN01 (sample SAMN13153353, study PRJNA577476) | soil metagenome | isolation source: 80 cm saprolite on Douglas fir-dominated hillslope | place: USA:California | collected 2013-09-17
CTTCCACTGGGGCCTCCCTTGCCTGGTGGAGACGGATGCTTTGCAACTTCCAGCATCCGCCAGGGAGCGGGAGGCTCCGCTCCTTCATCGCATCACGTCCCTACCGTCGGCTTGGTGCCCTGTTCCGCTAGATGCTTTACACGTGGGCTTCGCTTGATGCTTGATGCTCCCGTCCATTGGCTGGCACCTATCGGCGGTGAAGCGGAGCACGTCGTCCTGCCGGTCGCGCAGGCATTCGAGCAGGTCGCGGCAGGGCGGTTGCTTGCGGCCGGGGACGCGGGATCTGGGACAGGCCGACCAGGACGCCGTGCTTGAAAGCGTGGATCAAGGGCGCGCCGTGCTGCGGCAGCTCGCTTCCAACACCATCGTCGGGCGTGCCGCTGGTCGGCATGGACGCGGTGTGCCACGAGTGCCGCCGGACGGCCATCACGCCGCGCCTGGCTGGCTGGTCAGCGCTCGCGGGAAGCACGCCCGGATGTCATCAGGAAGTCGGCGCTGAGCTAACGGGTTGCTTCGCTACGTCGCTTAACTGCCGGCGCCGAGCTGGAGGCCCGCGAGCACGGCACGGCCTGGTGCTGGTGCGACGGCCTGCACTCGCCGTCTGAGTCGGCCGGGCCTGAACGCCCGCCGCCTGGCCCCGAGCATCCCCCGGCCCCGCGCGTGCCGCGCGGAGCGCGAAGGTTCCCTTGACCGCGATCCAGGCAGCGCTCCGGCTCGCTGTGAAGAAATCAACCGGCGATTCGGATATAAGCATATTTCGGTTGCCGCGAATCTGGCCACTACGTCGTAACCTGGAGGCAGGGACTGTCGGAACCCTGCGCTGGAGGAAACGATGCCGCCGGAACCAGGCCATGGAATGCTTCCCGGCGGATACGGCAACATGCGAGCCTCGACAGCGGACAGGGAACGCGCAATCGACGTTCTCAAGGCGGCCTTTGTCGAAGGCAGGCTGACCCAGGACGAATGCGAGCAGCGGGCCGGGCAGGCCTTCAGCGCACGAACCTACGCCGAGCTTTCCACGCTAACTGCCGACCTGCCTGGGGGCCCGCTCGGCGCCCTGGTCCCCCAGCTGCCCGGCTATCACCTGCCACCCCCGTCCCGTCCGATGAACAGGCTGGCCGTCGCCTCCCTGGTGATGGCGCTGATGCCCGTCATACCGGTGCTCGCCGTTTTCACAGGACTCATCGCGCACGGTCAGATCCAGGAACGCGGCGAGCGAGGCGCCGGCGTTGCCACGGCCGGCATCCTGATCTCAGGCTTCGTCTCTCTGTTGTTCATCTTCTACGCTCTGCGCAGCTGACGGGACATTGCCTCAACTTTCCGTTAGCTGCCAGGTCAGGCCGCCGCGCGTCCCTCAAACGGCACCAGCCGCTCCGCCGCTATCGGCGCGGCATGCCGCGTAGTCTCGCCGCACAACGGGCGCTTCGGCCATCGTGTCCTCGAACCGCTCGCCGGGAACCGGTCCGGCGACGATGCCGTCTTCTGGTCCGGGAGGCCCGTCGTCAGGCTCACCACGATGTAGGCGCTGCATCAGCGCGGCCGGCCTTGGCTGCTGCTGGCGCAGGCCTGGATGGACTGGTACGGGTGGGCTGCCACTGGGGCAGCGATCACAGGGTCCACGACGCGGCTGCCAGGGAGGCTTGCTCCAATCCTCGGTTGCCATGACGGGCGGCGCTACAGGCTGGCTCTACATGAGCCTGCTGCGGCACGCCTCTGGCTCGACACGGCGAGTCTCCTGCCCGGGATCTCCTGGTGTCGTTCGGCAGCAGCTCACATGGAGTTCGCACGGCATGCAAACGGAACTAGGACGCTCGGCCGGCAGGATATACGGGTGGCTGGGAGAGCGATCAGGTGTCCATCGGGCCCGGGCTGGCGTACCACTACCACTTCCGAGCAGGCAGCTAGCGCGGATATCGAAGCCGGGCCGTCATGCTTGCAGCGTCGGCCGCCGGGTTCGGCCTCTCGCCGGCGGGGGTCAACCCTGGTGCTGTTCAGCGCCCTGCTCCCGCACGCCCTGGACGCGCTGCACGCGCTGCTGTTGGTCTTCGGGGCCGACTTCATCGGGCGCAACCTGGACGTCGGCGCCGTGCTGGCGATGGTGCACCTGGTCGGCCTCGGGCTGGCGGCCTGGGCCGCCTGCCTCGCCGTCCGGCGGTTCTTCGGCGACCTCGACCTGGTCACGGGCGACGGTTCCTCGAGCCTGGCGGGCGTCCGGGGCAGGGCTTCCCAGGTTTCGGCGCACCGGCTGGGCGGGCGGGTTCCCCGCCGTGCTGACCGCCCGATACACACAAGCCAGCTGACACAGCCCGCTTCGTGGTGACCCACGGTGTAGCCGAAGACGTCATTCGGCGCGGCCGCGAGCGCACCGCGGACCGCCCGCAGCCACGCGACCCGGGGAAAGCTGGGCACGTCAGCGCGGTCGTAGCTGAGGTCGATTCGGGGCGGCCGGGCGCAGGCCAGGCGCAGCTCTGTCGCCCATGGGGCCGGACCAGCCGCCACCTGTGTACCCGCCGCCCTGGCTCGCCAGATAGCCCGCGGCTGCCAGCTGCTGGTAGGCCTCGACCACGACGCCGCGCGAGACGCCAAGATCGGCAGCGAGGACACGGGAGGGCGGCAGCGACGACCCACGCGACAGCTGCCCGGCGCGAATCGAGTCACGAATCGACGTGGCGATCTGCCGGTGCAGCGGAACCCGCCCGCTCCGCTCGAGTACGACGAGCACGGCAGAATTGGTCCTGGATCTGTCCATCCGATTGGACCTTATCGACAGGACCGATTCCTGTCAGGGTCGAGCTGTATCACTTGCCGGGTCAAAGGAGCATCGAGCTCGACGGCACCGGACCCGGAAGCTCAGCACCGCCTGGCCGGCCCCTCGCGCCATCGCGGTAGCCGCCGGCTGCCACGGCTCGGCACCGGGCCGCGGTGGTACAGCTCATGCGCCCGGACCTTGGGCGCGGCCCAGCAATGCCAACAACAGGAAGGATTCCGATGAGCGAGTTCACCGTCACCCGCACCCTGAAGGCCCCGCGTGCGAGAGTCTGGCAGGTCCTCACGCAGGCCGGCCACTTCGAAGGCTGGCTGCCCGCCAAGTCGGGGACGGCGGTGCTGGACGTGCGGACTGGCGGGTCCTGGCGCGCGACCGTTATCTCCTCCGAGGGTGTCACGCTGACTCCCGCCCCGGACGACAGCACGCAGATCGCCTACGCCTTCGACGTCGATGAATCCATGCACGCCATGGTCACCGAGAGTGTCGATGACGTCCTCGGCCGGGTTTCCACGGTTCTGGCCGGGATCGCGTAAGAGGACCAGCCGTGTAGGCAGACATCAACGGACTGAAGATGTTCTACGAGATCCGCGGCACATCAGACCCCGCCAAGGTCCCGCTGGTGCTGCTGCACGGCGCGATCTCCGCGGCCGGTACCGCTTCGATGATGTCGGAGGCGGGTGCTGGCTGTTGCGCGTCACTGACCTGTTCGGACATTCGGGCTGCTAGCGGAACGGCCGGAAGAAGGTGCGCAGGGAGTTAGCGAGCAGTTCGGGGTACTCGAGCATGACGAAGTGGCCGCCCTTGCCGAGGTCGCGCCAGTACCGGATGTCGGTGAAGATCCGGTCCAGGTACTCGCGTGGCGCCCGCTCGATTTCCTGGGTGGTCAGCGCGATGCCGGCCGGAACGGTGATCCGGTCGTCCGGCTTGCGTCGCCGGGGGTGGTGGTCGCGTTCGTAGCACGGGCGGCTGGCGGAGTTGATGGTTCCGGTCGCCCAGTAGATTGTCACGTTCGCGAGCAGCTGATCCGGGGGGGAATGCTTGCCGAGATCGCCGCTGGGTGGCTCGGTCCAGGTGTCCCACTTGTCGATGATCCAGGCCGCCAAGCCCGCCGGTGAGTCGCTGAGGCCGTAGGCAAGGGTCTGCGGCCTGGTCGCCTGGATGTGGTCGTAGCCGCCCTCGTTCGTGTACCACGCTTGCTGCAGCTTCAGGTAGTCCTGCTCGGCTTCGGTCAGCGGCGGCGAGCCTGGGCCCATATAAGGGTCTGCGTTCGCCGGTTCGGTGGTGTGGTAGGCGATGACCCGGTCCGGGAAGTCGATGCAGAGCAGGCTGAGCACGCTAGCGCCGATGTCGTAGGCGTGCGCCGCGAACCGGTCATAACCCAGTGCGCCCATGAGCCGCACGAGCATTCCGGCGATCCGGGTCGCCGTCATCCCGCCAGCAGACGGGCGTTCGGTGAAACCGTATCCGGGCACTGACGGAACGATCACGTCAAAGGAGTCGGCCGGGTCGCCGCCGTAGCGGGCCGGATCGGTCAGCATCGGAATCAGGTCGATCGCCTCATAGCAGCTACTTGGCCAGCCATGGGTGATGAGCAGCGGCAGCGGGTCAGGGACCCCGGCCACGTTCGTGGATCACGTGCACGCCGAGGCCGTCAACCGTCATCGTGAAGTTCGCCAGCCGGTTGAGCCGCGCCTCCTGCCGTCGCCAGTCGAAGTCCGTCCGCCAGTATTCAACGAGGTCCGTCAGGTAAGCGAGGCTGACGCCGTAGTCCCACCCAGCATCGGGCACCTCGTCCGGCCACCGGGTCCGGCCGAGCCGCTCCCGCAGGTCCCGCAGGATCTCCTGGTCAACATCGATCATGTACGGACGGGCATCGTTCATCATGCTTTTCCTCCGCGAGCTCGGTCACAGCATGCCCATCTTGCCGGTCACATTCGGGATCGGGGGCAAGGGCCTCCCGCAGGGTCTTAGGGTCATCCCCGGGCGAGCATTACCTGGTAGGGCGAGTCCGGCCGCACAATAAGGCGTTTGTCCGATGCGGGTGCGAGTGCCTTACCGCGAGTCTCGATGTTGCAGGGCCAGGACGGCCCGCACATCGAGGCGAAAGGGGATTGGCTCCCATGACTGACACGCAGCTCCTGAACGACGCGCTGATGACCGTGGCCTTCATCGTCGGCCTTGTGGTCGCGATCTCGGCGTGGGTCGTTGTGGCCTCCGCGCTGCACCGGCGGCAGGCGTACACGACTCAGATCCGCGCCATCGAGGAGCACCTGGCGGACGTCGCCGAGCAGAGCCCGGCGCCCGCGAGGTGATCACCCGGGTCGGCCGGGGCCATCGCTGAACCCGCTCGCCGCCAGAGTCCTGCGGCCTTGGGCCACCCCATGACATCGCTGGCCACCCAGAGATGAGGTCGAGACACGCGACATGCACATATGCGGACGGCAGGTGGGGATGGTGAGCCGCGTACTACGAGTTAGACATCCCTGCAGGCCCGGTGATCAGGCGGGGCCTTGGTGCTGGCGGAGGTGGTCGTGTCATTCCTGAACGTGAGCCTGGGCGCGCCGGTGTTGCGGGCGGCCGAGACCATCACCGGCGACCTCGGGGTGGTTGGCGCCCGGTTCATCCTGGACGGCGGCCCGTCGGCCGGCCGGTTCTCGCTGGTGGAGCACCCGATCATCGGGCGCGGGATGGCCGCGCCGGTGCACCGGCATACCCGCGAGGACGAGTACTCCTTCATCCTGGAGGGCCGGTGGGGATTCTGGCAGGGCGGCAGCGTGGCCTTCGCCGGGCCCGGGGACCTGGTCTACAAGCCCCGCGAGGTCTGGCATACGTTCTGGAATGCCAGTGACGAGCCCGGACGGCTACTTGAGGTCATCTCCCCGGCCGGATTCGAGCAGTTCTTCACCGAGCTGGCGGCCCTAGTCGCCGCCGGGCCGGTGGATGACGAGGCGGTGGCCGCGCTGAACGCCGCCTACGGGCTACAGGTCGATCCCGAGGGCACTGCCCGGATCGCGGCGGGATACCGCCTGGTCACCACCCCGCCCGGCTGAGCTGGCGTGCTCCGGCCGGCTGGAGATCGGACATCATCATGGCACCATTGGAGATTCGGGGCAGCCAGTCGGGAACGTGGCAAGGTGCTGCGGATCATCCCCGGCTCGACCAGCGTGGTGCGGATCCCGAACGGCTCCACCTCCGCATCCAGCGACTCGTAAAAGCCCTCGATGCCCCACTTGGCCGCGTGCTACAGGGAGAAGGCGGGAAAGGCGATGTGCCCGCCCATGCTCGACAAGCAGGCGAGCAATTGCTCGGTGAGCTCATGGCCGAAGCCACGCGAGGCTCCGATAACGAACCACGTCGTGGACTGGGGCATAAGCAGACATGCCCCTATCCCTACCAGGACCTGGCGGTACTCTCCAGCTCCAGGCCCCGCGCTCACATCGGCATTCCGAGTGGGTCGGTCGCGTGAGGCTCCCCGGGCGGTGGGCGGGCTATCGGTCGGGCTGATCATGGGTGAGGACCTCTTTCCCGGTGATGGTCGGGGTTCAGCTGGTGACAACGGCGGTGGCGCTCGTCGTCGTCGACGCTGTCCAGCCCAGGCGCTCTGCGCTGGGATGGATCAAGGAGGCGAAGCGCCGCTACGCCCGTACCCGCAGATACGCGCAGGTCAGTGCGATCGCGACCCGCAACGGACTGGTCCGCCAGGTCCGGGTGTGGCCGAACTTCTCTGATCATGAGCGGAACGCCGCCTTCGCGCGCTCCCTGCGTCGCACCCTTGAGGAAGCCGGTGTCACCTTCGTCAAGCTTGGCCAGCTGCTATCGACCAGGGACGACCTGCTACCGCCGGAGTTCACCGACGAGCTGCGGGGCTACCTACCTCACAGCGGCTCGGTCTTTGCCCAGCTCAGCGATGAGCTCCAGGGGTACTCGACCTCATCGGGAGCGTTGCGCTTCGGTGTTGACGAGCCCCTTCCGGTGCCACTGGTGAAGAAGCTGATCGCGGTGCGGCTCCGGCAAGCCTTTGCTGCCTGAGGGTCCGCACCCCGCGCCTCCGGAAGCCGCCAGCCCTGTGACAGCCGATCCAGCCGGGCGGGTCCGGGCGATCTGCCTGGCGCTGCCGAAGGTGACCGAGTGGCTCAGCCACGGCGCGCCGACCTGGTTCGTCCGGGGCAAGAGCGCCTTCGTGATGCTGTAGGCCCACGGCCACCACGATCATGACTTTCCCCACCTATGGTGTGCGGGGCCGCCAGGAGCCCAGCAGGAACTGGTCGCTGCTGAGCCCGGCAGGTTCTTCCGGTCGCCCTGAGGACCGGTCGACCAGGGTCAGGTAGCCACGGTCGTCCATGCGGGCCAGGTCGCGGGTGCGGATCCATCCGTCGGTGGTGACCGTCTCGGCGGTGAGGTCAGGCGCCCCGGGGTGCCGATGACCGGCGTCGCGGGTCAGTCCTTCGGGTCAGCATGAACACCGGAAACTGCCGAGTGGTCCTGGCCTGGGCTGCGCCGAGGTCAGGGGACCCCGCGACCGGCTTCGGCCACTCGGCGACCGGCTTCGGCCACAGCTCGGCGCGGGCGGTGTCGTCGAGTTCTTCCGCGGTGACCGTGAACGTCTGGGTGTCGGCCTCGGCGGTGATCGTGGGGTGGGCCTTGAGGCTGTGGTACCAGTTGGGGTGGGTAGGCGATCCGCCCTTGGCGGCCCAGATCGCGAACCGGCCGCCTGGCTGGGGGGAGCAGGCCACCGGGGTGACGCGCTCGATCCCGGACCTGGCGCCGATGTGGTGGATGAGGATGAGCGTGGTGCCCTCCCCACATCCCGCCGGCGCGTCCCTGGTTCGCCCGGAACTCCTTGATGATCTCGCTGTTATGGTCGCCGGGCCCGCCGGCAGCCGAGTTCGCCATGATCTCCTCGGACACGTGTCACGGGGTGTGGTATTCGTCGTGGCGGCGCAGCCAGCTCATGGGCTGATCGCCTTCGTCGCGGCCCTTGGGGACGCGGTCGAGGATCGCGTAGTAGCCCATCAGGAACTCGGTGCCGCGGGCGTAGCTGGAGTAGCAGTGGTAGACGGTGCCGCTCTCGCGCGCGAACGTGCTGACGCCGTGGCCCTCGGAGAAATAGCCGTCGAGGTCCGTCCCGGTCGCGCTCGCGTTCTGCGCCGTGACGAGCGGCAGGTTCTCACGCACGGCCGGCTGGTCTCTGAGCAGTTTCAGAAGCGTGAGCTCGTTCGCTTGGGGCCGCGGCGTGGCGGGGTCGTGCGTCATCTGCTCCCCGGCCGATACGCCGAAGTCGATGTTGAAGTCGCTGTCGTTGCTGGAGGCCCAGGTGAAGCTCCAGCCCATGCGCTCGCGGTAGGCGAGCAGCTTGTCGAGCGGGGCGCGCGAGACGCAGATCATCGTCACGTCGCGGGCCTTGAGGTGGGCCAGGACGCCGTTGAAGCTGTCGGCGGTCGACGAGCAGGCGGGACATCCGCCCTGGTAGCCGGGGCCGAACATGAAGTGGTAGACCACCAGCTGCGAGCGGCTCTCGAACAGCTCTGCCAGCGTCCTGGCCCCGTCTTCGGTCTGCAGCGTGTACTCCGTCTCGACCGGCACCCAGGGAAGCTGCCGCCGCTGCCGGGCGAGCTCATCGCCCATCCGCGTGTGCTGCTTCTCGCGTTCCAGCAGCCTGGCGCGCGCCGCGAGCCACTCCTGGAGCGTTCCGATCCGATGACTGGTCATTTATTGTGTCTCCTTCGTATTCCTCGCATAGTTCGAGATGGACGCAGCTACCGATGTGACCTCACGCCCAGGCGTCGCCATCAGCGCGGCCGCCGCGGTCGTCCTGACGGCCGTCATGGCCGGTGCCGAGGTCGTCAGAGCGTCCAGCTTCCAGTCGCGACCACTGGGCGATGGGGCGTCCGCCTGGCCACGCTGGCACTGGTGGCCAATCGGGCGGGCCGCCGTCGGTGCGCGTGATGGTGCACTGTTGCGGCCAGCCGGGGGTGAGTCCTCCCACGATTCCTGGCGTCCGTAGACGGTGAGGTCCATGAGCGCGTAGCTGTAGTCCATCGCCTCTGCGCCGCGGCGTTTCGTCCAGTAGGTTTCGAAGACGCGGTCGCCGTCGCGTAGGTAGCACATGAGGTGGAACAGGCCGGCCTGGCGGCCGGCCAGGAGCGCGTCGAGGGTGGGGAGTGCTGAGTACCACGGTATGTCCCACCCCATGAAGTCGCGGTAGCGGGCGCTCTCGTCGAAGGGCCCCTGGCAGAAGACCGCGTAGGTGATGTCGCGGGAATGCAGGTAGGACAGCTCGCCGACCTGGGCGGTGACCCATGTGCAGCCTTCGCACTGCTCGGCGGCGGGATGGCCGGCCCACCACATGAAGTAGTAGGCGATCAGCTGCCGGCGGCCCTCGAACGCCTCCAGCAGCGTGACCGTCCCTTGCGGGCCGGTCAGCGTGAGGCTGGCGTCGACCTCCACCATGGGCAGGCGCCGCCGGGCTGCGGCGATCGCATCGCCTTCGCGGGTGTGCGCCTTCTCCCGGACCCGCAGCCCGTCCAGTTCGGCCTGGAAGGTGGCCCGGTCGACGGCCCCGGGTAGGCCCGGTGCGCTGCCGGCGCCGGCCGCCGACCCGCCGAGGTTTGCTGATTCATCCTTCATGACGGTCTCTGTTCTTGTTTTCCGCGTGCGCGGCTTCGGCGAGCCGCTTGATCGCGCCGAGCCGCCGGTCCCACTGCGCGGCGAGCTCGGCCATGGCCCGGGTGGCCTGGTCGAGGCGCTCGGCTTCTACCTGGTAGAGAACTTCCCGGCCCTGCTTGCGCCGACTGACCAGCCCGGACCGTTCGAGCACGACCAGATGCTTGGAGACGGCCTGGCGGGAGAACGGGACCCGGTCGGCCAGCCAGCTGGCGCTCACCTCACCGTTGCTGACCACTAGGTCGAGGACCCGGCGACGAGATGGGTCGGCGATGGCCGACCACAGCTCATCATCGGCCTGCGCCGTCATCGCGATCGGCGCTGCGCGAGCACGCCGGCGAGGCGGTCGAGGTACTCGGCCCAGCCGCCCCGGTGCTCGTCGGCATAGCGCTGCTTCTCCGGCTCGGGCCAGGTGCGCAGCTCGTGACCGCTTTCGACCACACGCAGACGGGTCCGCTCGTCGCCCTCGGGGGTCAGCGTGAACTCGACGAGCATCGAGTTGCCGGCCACCGGCTCCTCCCCGCGGGGATGGTTCCAGCGGAACGAGAAGCGCGTCGGCGGATCAACGATCTCCACGACGACCGGGCCGCCCTGGTCCCCGAACTGCATGAAGCCATGAGCGCCGGGCTCGACGACGAGCTCCACCCGGTCGGCGAACCACTGGCTCATCTGATCGGGCTCGGTGATGGTGCGCCACACCACCTCCACCGGCGCCTCGATCAGAATCTCCCGCTCGATCATGAGGCCTGGCATCAGAATCACCCCCTGCCTGAGCGCGTCGGCGGCCGGCGCCGTCCGCTGAATAACCACGGGGCGGTGCATGCCGGTCCCGCTCACTCCCGCCCTGTATCTGCAACCGACGGTAGCACGTCAAGCGGCAACGTGCAACCGATGATTGCAGGTTGTCCGCGGCTTCGGACGCCTCGGCTGGCCTGGTCGCCGACCGGCGGCAAGGGAACCTGCGGTTCATCCGCGCCCGGACCGACAACGTCGTGGCCGGACCGCTCGCCGAGCTGCTGGCGGTGACCTACGGGCCCACCGCCGTCCT
>WNFN01191821.1_pt2 | contig 10477 bp, 10 predicted proteins | sample 5400161 | NCBI WGS metagenome assembly WNFN01 (sample SAMN13153353, study PRJNA577476) | soil metagenome | isolation source: 80 cm saprolite on Douglas fir-dominated hillslope | place: USA:California | collected 2013-09-17
CCGTCCATCCAATCGAAGACTCCAGCCAAACGGTAGAGCCCGCTTGGATCGAACGTCGCGCCCATGAACCGGCTCCCGTCCGTGCCATACGCGACCTTTGTGCCACCACCCCCGTGAAGCGCCCCGAAGGCGGCGAACCAGCCGGTGTCGCGGGGCCGCGTGGCAAGGCCGGGTGGGCAATGCATGAAGCAGACGCCTTCGCCCGCCATCGCATATTTGTAACCGCCGGCCAAATAGAACGCGCGGCCAGCGCTTTCGGCAAACGTCGTCGGTAGCGCCATGAAGCCGTGATAGCCGTCAAACACCACCACTGTTTGCGCGTCTTCGACCGCGCTGGTGATGGCGTCGAGCGATCCGGCGGCGGCGGCGGAATTGAAAAAGACTTGGCTGACGAAGACGAGATCGTAGCCGCCGCGGCGCGCCGCGGATGCAAATCGTTCGCCGAAGCTCGCAAACGGCTCGGCGGGTATGCGCTCGACGGCAACAAGGCCTTCTTCCTCGAGACGGGCGATTTGGCGCGTGAAGGAGTGGAACTCGCTGTCGCTCGTGAGAATGCGCGGCGTCGTTCCCGCCAGCAGGGCCGAGAGCAGGCGTCTGACGAAATCGTGGGTATTGGGCGCGAACGCAATGGTTGCGGGATCGGGTAGCACGAGCCTGGCGGCGATGCCGCGCTGCACGCGCGGGATCAAATCATCGAATATCATCTCCCATTTGTTGTCGGCGAGCCGCGCGGCATCGGCGAGTGCCCGGCGATGCGCCGCGCAGGCTGCGTCCGGCCAGAAATGATGGCTGTGCGCCGCCAGATGAATCCGCCCGGGCTGCGCGCCACGAAACTCGCTGAAATGGTCGCGCAGATCGAGCGTCATCGGCCGCTCGGCCCTACCGCGTACCGGTAGCCCATAGCGTCTTCGAGCTCGCGCGGCAGCTTGGGCAGCCGCGAGCGCGGAATGAGGTAGGTCGAGAGCCGGAACAGGTCGGAGAAGATCCGATGCTTGGCTGCGGTATCGCGCAGATAATCGTGACCGGCGGAGCCGCCTGTGCCGATCTTCACCCCGATCATTCGCTGCACCATCAGCGCATGCCGGTAGCGCCAGAGCGTCAGCAATTCGTCGACGTTCATCAACGCCGCCAGCAGCCGGAACGGCAGCTGCAACACCGGCCGATCGCGATAGACGATGATGAACAGCGCGGCCTGAACCGCTGCACGCGACATCTGCCACGGCGAGGGCTCGGATTCCGGCGCGAAGATCGCCTGGAACTCCTCGAGCGACGCCTCGATCCGTTTGGCTTCGATCTCTCTCTGCGCGGGCTCCATCGCTTGGTTCGCACGCACGCGTGCCGCATCGTCTTCGAGCATCTGCCGCACTGCTTTGCGATATTCGCGCGAGAAATCGTAATCGGGCCGGTGCACGAATGGCGTGCGCGAAAGCCAGCGGTCGAGCTGGTCGATCAGCTTCGGCCCGCGCTCAGCGGCGGCGACCCGCGCACGGTCGGATTTGATCAGCATGTCATCGAAGGGTTTGCCAGCGTAATCCGAGCGGGCCGCGCGCGAGAGGCCGAGCCGGATTTCGATCAATCGGAACTGCGCCGACTGGAACCCCGAGGCGGGAAACAGGAAATCGCGGAAATCAAGAAAATCGAGGGGCGTCATCGTCTCCAGCACTTCGAGCTGCTGGATCAGAAGCTTCAGGATCTCGTTGATGCGCTCGAGGCCGTGTACGATGCGCCCGAGATACTCGTCCTCGACGACATCGCCGCCGAAATCGACCTGGATGCGGTCGAGCTCGTGCAGAATTTGCTTGAACCATAGTTCATAGGTCTGGTGCACGATGATGAACAGCATCTCATCGTGTGCGGGCTTCCCATGTCGTACGCTCTCCGGCTGTTGGGCCGCCAGCAGCGCGGGAAGCTTTAGGTAATCGGCGTAATAAAAGTCAGCGTCGGGTGAGGACATCGAGGACCCTTTCGCAGCCGAAGGTGTCCGAGCTGAAGACCAATGGCGTAGTGTACTTCTGCGAAAATCTGCCCGGAAGGACTGGGCGCTGGGCATGAGTTGGAGTCATCTGCAAGCGCAGCGGGATGTGCGGGAGGCTCGCCTATGCCTTCGAGCAGGCAACGAAGCGGCGCGTGCCGCCGCCCGCCGCGCCGTAAACAGCGCCCCGCTGTCTCAGTTTTCTAGCCCCGTCGGCACGTTCTTGTTCTCGCTTTCAAGCTGCATGCCGGAGGCGAGCGCCATCGTCTCCATCAGCGCCGCAAAGTCCTTTTGCAGGTAGTCCTCCGGGTCGGCTTTTAGCGTTGCCGCGCCGAAATGGCCCTGCAGCACCTCGCGTGCCGCCGCCGTAACCGGCATCGGCACGTCCCATTCGCGGCCGAGCGCCAGGCCGAGATCGAGGTCCTTGCGCAACAGTTCCGGCGTGAACGTCGTGGTCCAATCGAGATTGACCAGCGCCGGCGATTTATAGCGGGTGAACATCGAGCCCATCACGCTGTTGTTCATGAAAGCGAGGAATGCGTGGCGGGGAATTCCCATCTTGTTGGCAAGGAGCGTGATCTCGATCAGGTTCTCGATTACCACGCCGAGCATGACGTTGTGGGCGATCTTGCAGATGCGCGCGAGCTCGCCCTCGCCCACGTAAGATACGCCGCGTGGGGCGATCGCCTCGAGCATCGGCGCCACGGTCTTGCATGCCGCCTCGCTGCCGGAGATGACCGCGGAGAGTTTGCCCGCCTTGATGACCTTGGCATTGCCGCTCACCGGCGCGGCGACATAGCCGCTGCCGAGCTGTTTGAGCCGGTCGCGGATCGCGGCCGACTCCTCGACCGAAATGGTCGAGCAATCGACGAAGATTTTCGGCAGCTTGCCGCCGTGGCCGGTGACGCTGTTCTTGCCGAAATACACTTGATCCAAATCTTTTCCCGTCGAGACGATCGAGAACAGCACGTCCACGTCCTTGAGGTCGAAAAGATTGTCGACCACCTTGCCGCCCAGCTTCGCCAGCGGCTCGGCCTTGGCGCGGGTGCGGTTCCAGACTGCGAGATCGTAGCCGGCCTTGAGCAGGCGCTCGGCCATGGGCAATCCCATGCGGCCCACCCCTATCCAGCCGATCTTCTGTTTGTTTGCCGCCATTTTAACTCTCCTTCATCCGCAACTCGATTGCGGCGCTCTCCCTAGCATACGAGGACTGCGCCTGTCGTTGGCTGCAGCTGCACGTTAGGAATCAGCCGATTTCCCGAACGCCCAGTCGGCGAGCCGCTGGAACAGAACCAGCGCGGTGCGGCACCAGATCAGCACGATGATGATGCGCATGAGCTGAAAGCCGGCGATCAGCGTGGCGTCGAGTCCCAGCACTTTCCCGGTGAGCACCATCTCCGCGATCCCGGCGGGCGCCATGGCCAGCACCATGGTCGGCACCGGATATCCGGCGAGCCACGCCACCGCGGCGGCGAAGGCCGCCATTGCTCCGGCCGCGAACAGCACAGCCAGGCATGAGGCCCAGAGTAAGCTGAACAGCCGGGTGAGAAACTCGGGCCGGAACTGGGCGCCGAGCGCGCTGCCGATGACGACCTGCGCTGCGATCAGCAGCAGATCGGGCATGCGGCCCTCGATCAAGCCGAGGTGGCTCGCGGCGGCCGCGATGAAGAGTGGCGCCATCAACCAGGCATTGGGCGAGCGCGCGCGCGAGAGCAAGGTCGCAACGGCGCCGGATATCATGAGGAGGCCGACGAGCGGCAGCCAAGGCACGACCGCAACGCCGAGCAGCGGATTTGTGCCACCACCGCCGACGAATGAAATCACGAGGAACGGCGCAAAGACCACGATCAGCGCGACCCGCATCGTCTGCGCGACCATGATGGGCTCGAGCTGGCCGCCATAGTGCGGGGCAATGGTCATCGTTTCCACCACGCCGCCGGGCACGGTGGCGAAGAACGCCGTGACGCGGTCGATGCCGGTGAGCCGCATGTAGATCAATCCGCCGATGGCGCCGACGATGGTGGAGAAAAGCGCGGCGCCGATGATCAACGGCGAGAGCGTAATGAGCTTGGCGACCACGGCGGCGGTGAACTGCAGGCCGGTCGAGGCGCCGGCCACCACCGTTCCCGCCGGCCGTCCCCAGGGAATGAGCCGCACCGGTGCGCCGGTGAGCGACAGCCCCATCGTGGCAAACAGCGGCCCGAGCAGCCACGGCAAGGGCAGGTGGACGTAGCGTGCGAGGAAGCCGCCGAGGACGCCGCCGGCGAGCGTTAAGGCGATTGCGAGCGCCGCGCCGAGAGGCTTCGGCATGCGCTCAAGGATGGTCATTCCGTGCATAGACGATGGCCGTGGTATCAGCCGCGCGCGCGCAAATCCATCATCGGGCGCGCGCGGCACGCATGCGCGAGCGTTCGACCGCGTGGGCAACGGCAAAGTTGCCCAACCTGCCCCGGCTGATATGCTCGCTGCGGCCGTTCGGATGGGACGTCAGCGATGTCCTTGATCTCCCTGCAGCGCCTGGGCTCGATCGTCGCGGGCATGTTCTTGTGCGCGACGCTCGTCCATGCGGCCTTGCCGACGGCTGCGGACAAGCCGGACCGCGGCTCGCTCACGGGTCAACTCTTGATTGCTTCGCCCAGCATGGGCGATCCGCGTTTTCTCCAGACCGTGATCTTGATGGTGCGGCACGACGGCAACGGCGCGCTCGGTATTGTCATCAATCGGCCGCTGGGAGATCGGCCACTGGCGAGCCTGCTCGCGGCGCTCGGCGAGAAGGACCCGACGGCAGCGGGGACGGTGCGCGTCTTCGCGGGCGGCCCGGTTGAGCCCGGTATCGGCTTTGTGGTCCACAGCACCGATTATCACCGTCCCGACACCCTCGACATCGATGGCAGCCTCGCCTTGACCTCGAGCCGCGAGATCCTGCGCGACATCGGCAACCAGCGCGGCCCGACCAAGAGCCTGATCGCGTTCGGCTATGCCGGCTGGGCACCGGGCCAGCTCGAAGGCGAGCTCGCCCAAGGCTTCTGGTTCACGACGCCGCAGGACGGAAACCTCGTCTTCGATGACGACCGCGACGCGGTCTGGGATCATGCCATGAAGCGCCGCACGCAGGACCTATGAGCGCAAGCGACCGACCCTTAGGTTGAATTTGCTCTGGGAATGGCCTCTCAACACCGCTGCTTGCAAACAAGCTGCTGCGTCGTGCAGCTGAGATTACAAGCGCCGGCAGTCGATGGCGCCGCAGTTGTTGTTGTCGTCGTGGTCGCGGCCGCGCTCGAAACGCAGGTATTGAGGCACAGCATTGCCTGCGTGTCACAAGTGGTCTGACACGTGGGAGTCGTCAGATTGAGGGTCGGCGGCGTGAGAGGGACGGGATTGATGGTCTGACCGGCCTGCGCAGCGACTTCGGTTGCAAACGCCGCAGAACTCAGCAGCGCGAGGGCCGCTAGCGCAATGCGTGTCATTGGAATTCTCCTCTATCTTGCCGGCCTGCGGACCGCCAACGCATATGGTGGCATAGATTCGACCTAAGGACCACAAGCCGCGACGACGCGATCGACCTCCGCGAGAAGTGCCGCCTTCTCCGATTTGAGCATCAGCGATGCCGCGATGCCGTTGCGGGCGATGGCCGCGACCTCGTCGGGGGAGAGCCGCAGCGCCTGCGCGGCGGCGCGATAGTTCTCCCCCACGTAACCGCCGAAATAAGCAGGGTCGTCGGAATTGACCGTGGCCACGAGGCCTTTATCCAGCATCCGCCGCAGCGGATGATGCGCAAGATCCTCGACCACGCGCAGCCTCACATTGGACAGCGGACAGACCGTGAGGGGGACGCGCTCGCGCGCGAGGCGCTCGACCAACGGCTCGTCCTCCATCGCGCGCACGCCGTGATCGATGCGGGCGACGCCGAGCACGTCGAGCGCTTCCCAGACATAGCTCGGCGGCCCTTCCTCGCCCGCGTGCGCGGTGAGAAAGAAGCCCGCCTCGCGCGCGCGTTCGAACACGCGCTTGAACTTTCCCGGCGGGTTGCCCTTCTCCGATGAATCGAGTCCAACGCCGGCGATCCGGTCCTTAAAGGCAAGCGCGCAATCGAGCGTGCGCTCGGCGTCCGCCTCATCGAGATGGCGCAGGAAACACATGATCAGGCTCGCTTTGACCCCGAGCTTTTGCTCGGCGTCGCCGATGGCGCGGGTCAGCCCGGCCAGTACGGTCGCGAACGGGACGCCGCGCGACGTGTGGCCCTGCGGATCAAAAAACATCTCGACGTGGCGAACGTTGTCGGCATGCGCGCGCTCGAGATAGGCGAAGGCCAGCTCGTAAAAATCCTGCTCCGTGATCAACACGGACATGCCCTGATAATAGATATCGAGAAAGTTCTGCAGATTGCGGAAGTGGTAGGCCTGCCGCACCGCTTCCACCGACGCGTAGGGCAGGCGGATGCCGTTGCGGCGCGCGAGGGCAAACATCAGCTCCGGCAACGACCCCCACCCGGCTCGCTTCGCTCGCCACCCTCCCCACAGGGGGGAGGGTAGGACCGAGTTCGCTACTCGCGCTGATTCTTCACCTGCATACGCTCTAGGTCGAACGGGCGCGCGAAATTCATTCCGCCTCATGGCGCCAAGGCGCGCGTGGTGTCGTCGAACAGCGCATCGACGGCTATTTTTCGCGGGAGGAGTTTTTGCCGTACGCAATAATCGATGATGACCTCCAGCGTCGGCCGGCACGCCTCGACCCCGAAGTGCAGCGGATCGAGCGCCGTGCCGTCGCTCGGCGATTTCAGCGCGCGCTTGCTCGCGAGCAGGAGCCGAATGATTTCCTTCGCCACATCCGGCCGCGAGCGAGCGATGTCTTCGCGCAGTACGACCATATGGTTGATGGGCACGCCGCCGTGGGCAAGGGCCCAGTCGCGCGCGGCGGCCTCGGCGTCGGGAATGAGATGGCGCAGCCGCGGGTCCGGAAGTTTGTCGCCGACCACCGCCGCATCGAGTTCGCCGTCGAGCAGCATCCGGAGGAGTTCCTTGCCGGGCGGTGCACGCTTGACCCAATCGGGATCGCGATATTCGGCAACGTGCGGATCCTCGAAAGTGATCCACTCGACCTTGTCGAGGTCGACGCCGTAGTCCTGTTCCAATATGCCGCGAACCCACGTGCCGGTGGTGACGGTATAGGCGCGCACGCCAACCCGCTTGCCCGCAAGCTCGGACGGTTTTAGCGCTCCGCACTCGGCATTGTACGCGATCGTGTGGTGCTGGCCGCGGCCGACGACGACTGCCGGCAGCAGCACATAAGGCTTGCCGTAGGTCTTTGCCTGCAGATACGTGACGATCGCGAGCTCCGCGACATCGTAGGCCGCTTCGCGCACCACCTTCTTGAACAGATTGTTCGCGACCTTGACCTCCACGAAATCGAAATCGAGGAGATCGGATCGCAACTCTCCGCTCTTGAGCGCCTTCGTGTTGGGATAATTTCCCAACATCGTGTGCAGCTTGAGCTTTGTTGCAGTGGCCATGAGGGTGTTCCTTCGTCACTTGGCCAGAGTGGGATAGAGCATGAGCGCGGTCTTGCCGAAAATCCAATCCTGATCCGACGGCTTGGCAAAGGAGAACGCCTTGCGCGCGGCGTCGAGGAGTTCCGACAGCGTGCCGACCGAATTCGGAAAATTCGAACCCCAAGCGATCCGGGAAGCGCCGAACGTATCGATGATCTTGCCGAAGAACGTCTCCGGCGTGCCTTTGCCCCAGCGCTTGGGCGTTACATTGACGGGAGTGATCTTGAGATGGACCTGCTTGTATTTGGCCAGTTCGAGAAATTCGGCCGCCGCCTTATAGGGGGGGCCGTCTTCAAACGGCGTGCGCGCCAAGTGATCGAGGATCATCGTGACTTTGGGGAAGCGATCCATGATCTGACGCAGCAACGGCAAACCTTCCTGCTTCATCTGCATGCAGACCGGAATGTTCTTGGCCGCCGCATGCTCCCAGAACGGATAGGTCTTCGGGTCGACAAACCATGTCGCCTGATCCGGCAAGGTGCTGCCGGTGGTGAATAAGCGCATGCCGGTGCAGCCGCGGCCCAGCCAGTAATCGAATGTCTTCACGGCATCGGGCGCCATGACGTCGATGGAGCATACCGCCGTGAAGCGCGACGGCACGGCCGCAACTGCATCCGCTACATAGCTGTTGTCGTACCCATAGGCGGTCGATGAATGCACGATCGCCGCCTTATCGATGCCGGCGTCATCCATGGCCCGGAGCAAGGTCTCGTAGGTAGTGGGCCGTTCGCTCGACCAGGTGGATTGGGTGCCGCCAAGGGGGGACAACGGATAACGTTTCGTATCAGGCGAGACGATGTGCGGATGTATGTCGATGACGGGCATGTGCGTCACTCGCGTTCAGGTTTACAGGAGGGCTTTCAAGGATCGATCTCGACAAATACCTGATCGAGTTGCGGACGGGACGGTATGAGCTTCTGCTGCAGGCTATAGGTGACCAGGGCCTCGATGCTGGGACGGTTCGCCGCCATGCCATAGCGCAGCGGATCGCTCATCAGCGACAAGAAATTGCGATAGCGCTTGTCTTCCGGGCTATTGCCGGGGTCGCGCTTGAGCTTCTCGAGATAAGGCTTTTTCGCTGCCACGAAGGCGTTCATCAACGAACGCGCCAGCCATGGGTAGCGTTTGATGTGCTCGTCCTTCACTACAATCAGGCCATGGATCGGGTAAATGCCGCTGCGCCGGAACCAATCGACCTCGACCTGTTCGACATTGGCGATCAATTCTGGATAGACATCCGCCGCGGCAGCGGCCTCGCTGGCCCTATCCCAGCCGCTGATCGGCGGACCGGCGCGACCGACGCCGGCAGGCCCGGTAAATCCGGCCTGGATCTCGCCCGCCTTCATCATACTCTGCAGTGATTTGCCTTGGGGCGCATGCACCACATTCGGGGGCAGCTTGAGCGTCGTGACGTGTTCCTCGTCATCGACCACCCAGGTCACCTTGGACGAATCGAGACCGTATTCGTTGACGAAGATGCCCCGCGTCCACACGCCGGTGGTGACGGAATAGGCGCGCACGCCGACCTTCTTGCCCTCGAGGTGTTTCGGCTCCTTGATGCCGGAATCGGGACGCACGACGAACCCGCTGTGATGAAAACGGCGCATCAGGAAGATCGGCAGCGCAATGAACGGCGCGCCGAGCGCGCGGGCAATCATGTAGGTCGTCGGCGCCATCTCGCAGATGTCGAATTCGAGATCGCGCACCATGCGCCGGAACGCGCCGATGATGGGCACGACCTCGACGAAGTCGGGTTTTACCCCCGCGATTGCGACCGCCCCGCTCTTGATGTCCTTGCTGTGGCCGTAGGTGGCGATCGCAATCTTCAGCCGCGGCTCCGTCATTGTTTTTCGATCCCTGCCTTCTCGATCACCGCCGCCCATTTCTTGACATCGGCCGCCATGCGCTCGCGCATTTCTTCCGGCGTGCTGCCGCGGGCGTCCATCCCAAGCGCGGATGCCGTGCCCTGGAGCGCCGGATCGGACAGCGCGGCGTTGATCTGTCGGTTGAGAATGGCCAGCGTGTCCGCCGGCATGCCAGCCGCCGAAGCGAGACCATTCCAGCTGGTCACGATGTAGTCCGGAAAGCCGCTTTCCTTCGCGGTCGGCACGTCGCGCAGCAGCGCATTGCGCTCCTCGCCGGAGGTCGCGATGATTCTGACCTGGTTGTCCGAGATGACCGCTTGCAGGCCGGCATAGAAATCGAATCCGACGTCGACGTCGCCGCGCAACACCGCGGTCACGAGATCGGGCGTCGTCTTATAGGGAATGATGGCGACCTCGGCGCCGCTCACTTGCTTGAAGAGATGCGCCGAGAGATTTTGCGTGCTGCCGGGATTGATGGCGCCAAAATTGAGCTTTCCCGGATTTTTGCGGGCGGCGGCGACAACGTCCTGGAGGGTCTTGAGCGGGGAATCCGCTTTGACCGCGAGCAGCATCTCGAAGCGGGCCGTCATTGAGACGAAGGTGAAATCGGTCAGCACGTTATAGGGCCGCACCTTGAACAGCGACATGCCGATGGCTTGCCCGTTGCCGATCACGCCGAGCGTGTATCCGTCCATGGTGAGATCCGCAACGCCGCCGGCGCCGTAAGGAATGGAGATGTGGATCGGCTTGGCGGGGAAGGTCGCCTCGGCGCGAACGCGTCCGATCATGGCAGCGATCGCCGTCAAGCCGACGGCAAAGGCGAGGCGCGTGACACGTCGGCGAGCTTGCTTGAAACGTGGGGGATGCGCGCGCATGGCACATCCTCGCTCAATGTTCGCCTTCATGCTGAGGAGCATCGCAGCGCGAGATGGGTGAGTCCACTGCCAAAGGCGCTGCGATGCGTCTCCAAGCATGAGGGCGCGCACGGGACCGTCCTCATCCTTCGAGACGCGTGCACGCACGTTCGAGTTTGCGCAACGCCTTTCGCACGCACGCTCCTCCAGGATGAGGACGGCGAGCGCGTGAAAAAAA
>WNFN01237489.1_pt1 | contig 10473 bp, 9 predicted proteins | sample 5400161 | NCBI WGS metagenome assembly WNFN01 (sample SAMN13153353, study PRJNA577476) | soil metagenome | isolation source: 80 cm saprolite on Douglas fir-dominated hillslope | place: USA:California | collected 2013-09-17
CCTGCCAGTCTTTCGCTCTCCGCCCATAACCGCTTGGCGGATTCAGCGTCCTGGGCTTCTTTACTCGGAGTCGCGGGACGGCATTTATAGAAATAGAGGCCGCTGGAACGGATCACGTCGCCCGACGAAGCCAGATACACGATGGTCTCTGCGCCCTTCTCTGGCGAGATGGCAAAAGTTTTGGCTATGCGCACCACCTGGGCGAACATGCCGCCGCTGGCGTCGCCGAAGCGCGTGTCCACGAATCCGGGATGCAGGCAATTGACGGTAACGTTGCTGCCCGCCCAGCGCCGCGCTAGTTCCCTGGTAAAAAGGATGTTGCACAGCTTGGAGCGGCCGTACACGCTGAACCCGCGGTACTTTTTGACCGACTGCAGATCATCGAAGTCGAGCTTCTTGCCCTCGTGCGCGTCCGATGCGGTATTGATCAGCCGCGCCGGCGCCGAGGCAGCCAGCCGCGCGCGCAGCTCGTTGGCCAGCACGAAATAACTCATGTGGTTCAAGGCGAAGGTCATCTCCAGGCCATCTGCGGTGAGCTGGCGCGAATTGAACAGCGCGCCGGCGTTGTTGATGAGCACGTCGATGCGCGGCTCCGCGGCGGCGATCTCTTTCGCCACGCGCTTCATCTCACTGAGCCGGGAAAGGTCCGCATAGTGGACAGCGTGGTCCACGCCGGGCCCGGCCTCGCGCAGTCTCGCCAGCGCTTGCTCGCCGCGCGCCTTATCGCGCGCCACCAGGACCAGGCGCGCCCCCATTCCCGCCAGCTTCCCCGCCGCGACCTGCCCAATACCCGACGTCCCGCCGGTGATGACCACAGTCTTGCCGCGCATGATGTTTCTCCTGCGTGGATTTTTGCTTGCCAGTGTATCAGGCGATATTGGTTGCCTTTTCAAAATCCGATGGCTAAGATGGCCATCCACGATCAGTTTTTTCGCTAAGGAGGTTCCCCAGTGAAATTGACGAAAATGTTTGCCTTATGCGTGTTCTTAGCGCTGCCGCTTGCGTTGAACGCACAAAGTCCCCAGAGCCCCAGCAGCCAGCCGGATACGACCGGGTTACCCGACCTGGTTGTGAACAGTAAATTGCTGGGAGACCAGTGGGTGGTCCGTGACGAGCAGCTTGACGCCACCGCGTGCAGCGTGGAAGAAGGCGGCGTCACGCCAGGAGTGCGGAGGGTGATCCGCTTTACCGTCGAGACACCGAACATTGGCGATGCCGACATCGTTCTAGGTGATCCCAATGCCCACGTGGCCGCCGGTGACGGCCTTTACGAATTTGCTACGTGCCATCACCATTATCATTTCCGCCACTACGCGAAATATGAATTGGTCGATCCGCGGACCGGCTTTGTCTGGAAGGCAGCCAAGAAAGGTTTCTGCATGCTGGACACTGATCCGGCTCCTACCGCAACCAGCGGCCAGCAGCCACAAAGCCCTCAATTCAGAAACTGCGGAGCGGTTGGAATCCCTGGCAACCAGGGAATCAGCCATGGCTGGGCCGATACTTACCGTTTCTTCCTGGGGGGCCAGTTTTTTGTTCTGGACGGAGGCGATGGACAGCCGCCGGTCCCTCCGGGTGATTACGTCATACGCATTACCGTCAACCCGCCGTTTAAGCCGGCAGCGGGTGAGCCGTGCAGGTTCCTGGAACGAATTGACCCGGCGGACGGGCAGCCGATTTGCCACCAGTTGCCGGAATCGGATTTCAGCAACAACGTAGGTGAAGCCACGGTCACCATTCCTGATCATCCCGGCAAAGGAGGAGTTGGACCAGGAGCCGGGACGGCTTCTCAGGAAGACAAAGACGAGCACGGCGATCCAATTCCTAAAAATTAGGAAACACAGAACTGAGCCAGCTCATCGATCCGATGGGCTGGCGCGGTAGGCCGTTATCAATCGAACCTCTTCAGCTTCGGCCATATCTCTTGCAAGTTTCCCGCCTTCAGCCCGCGGCAGAGGAAGATGTCAAAATACTCATCGCGGCGCGCGTAAGGGTGGGCCAGGCTGCCCATGTCATCGACATGCTGGAAATGCGCGTGCTCGCCTTCCGAGTCGCCGTGCAGAATGATCATGATGTCGCCGGTATAGTTGCGCGGGCCCCAAATCCAATAATTGTTTTGCCGGCTGATGGCCCGCGGCAGTCCATACCTGGGGCCATAGAAATCGATGGCCGCGGCCTCGCCCCAGAGATTGGAGAAGATCGCGGTCCGCGCCTGCTCTTCTGGCGGCAGGCTGTGGTACACGCGCGCCACCTGCTCGACCATCTCCGGCCACCCAAACTCGTCGGCAAAATACTGCGGCAACGGGCCGTTGTTCTGGTGCTCAGCCTCTGGCGGCTGGAGGCCGATCCATTTTTGATAACGGATAAAGCCTTCCGGAGGCAGAATGGGACAAAAGAGCGGGACCAAGAGCGCGCCCGTAATCACCACCAACGACGCGTACGCCGGGCGGCCCCACATCCAGCGCCTGGACACGGTGATCCGCTCCAAGCCGATCGCTCCGGCCGCAAACAGCATGGGATAAACCGGACTCACGTAGTAGTTCTTGCCTTTCAGGGCGATGAAGAGCGCCAGCACCACGACGAACGTCCAGCCCAGCACGCGGTAGCGGCGGCCATCGCGCCCAAACAGCAACCACAGCAAACCGCCGGCCCAGAGCGGAAATAAAATTGGGTGCATGATCATGGCTTGGTCGCCGATGAAAGCCAGCGGGCCCCGGACAACGTCACGGTTGCCCATGCGAAGGTTGTGCATCAGCTGGAGGAAGGGAAAATCGTTCCGCACCTGCCAGATAAAGTTGGGCAGAGCGATGGCAGCACAGGCCAGCACGCCCAGCCACAAGTAGCGGCTCTTCAGGAAGCGCCGCTCGGGCGTCAGCAGCACGCCCACCAGAACACCGGCCAACAGAAACGCAATCGCGTACTTTGTTTCAAAAGCTACGCCGGCCAGCAGGCCGAACCAAAACCAATAGCGGTCGTTGCCGGTGTTGATAGCGCGCAGCACGCACCAAATGCAGCCCATCCATAGCAGCGGCTCAAAGGCGTTCATGGTGAGCCAGTGATCGAGGATCGCGTAGATGGGCACTACCAGCACCGCCAGCGCGGCCAGCGCCTGGGCAAAGCGTCCACCGCCCATCTCCCGCGCCAGCTTGCCGGTGAGCCAGACCAGCGCCGCGCCGGCAAGCGCAGGAAGAAAGCGCAACCCCAGCAGCGACTCGCCAAAAACATGCCGGGCAAACCAGGCGATCAGGACCGCCATCGGCGGATGGTCAACATACCCCCACGCCAGATGCTGGGAGCAGGCCAGGTAGTACATCTCGTCGCGAAAGATGCCATAACGCGCCGCAGTCAGCAGATGCAACAGCAGCTTGGCTGCAGCGATGTAGAGCACGATCGCCGGGCCGGAGGTAAAGCGAGACGACGCACGTTCAGTTGTATTCAGCGCTGGAGGGGCTATAGGCATTTTCAGTTGTTCTCAGACGATAGTAGCTTCCCACTGCTGTCACCTAATGGAAAATCGATAACCACGACCGTCAGGTCGTCGTGCGCTTGCTGTCCCGTGCCGCACCACGCTGTCACCTCCTGAACCAGTGCGTCACAGAAGGACTGCGGGGCCAGCGATGAATGTTCTGCGAGAAACTCCTTGAGTCGCGTTGGACCAAACTCCTCGCCTGACGGGCGGGTAGCTTCCAAAAATCCATCGGTATAGAGCACGCAGCGGTCGCCGCGCCCCAATGCTGCTCGTGTTGCCGTATAGTGGCCTCCCTCAAGAATGCCGAGCAGCAGGCCATTTTCCTCCAGGCTCTCGACACGCTGCGCGCGTGAACGCCACACCAGAAGCGGCGGATGCCCGGCTCCGGCGTATGCCAGCACACCTTGGGCCGGGTTGAGGAACAGGTATCCTGCGCTCACGAACTGGCCTTGCAGGTTGCCGCAAAGAATGGAATTCATTCCGCGCAACACTTCCGCGGGTTCTCCGGCGCGCTCCGCTTGAGCCCGCACCGCGACTTTGACCATCGAGGCAGAAAGCGCTGCGGGAATGCCATGGCCGGAAACATCGGCAATAAGAACGCCCAGGCTGCCATCCTGGACCAGGAAGTCATAGAAATCGCCCGCCACGGAAGTCGCCGGAACGTAGCGGCTGGCAATCGTCAAGCCTGCAATTGTGGAGACCGGCTGCGGGAGCAACTGCGCCTGAATGCCTCTGGCGATCTCCAGCTCCTTGTGAAGCATAAGCAGGCGCTCCTCATTACGCTGGATTCGTCCCAGAGCGACATCTCCTAAACAGGCAAGAACAATGATGAAGCCGACAAACTCCAGATTGGGACCGGCTGCGAATCCCACGCCCTGAAGATTGGTATAGATGGCGAACAGAAGGAAAACGATGACCCCTGTGCGCGAGATTTTCAGGTCGCGGTCAGGACGGCGCCGGGGGAAAAACACCATGCCTATGATGAGAGGCAGCTCGATTAGGGCGAAGCCACTGATGGCCGACCAGGCGAGGCCAGGGTCCAAGTTTCGAATGCGCGTAAACAGAGCAAAAACCACGACAACCAGGTTAGCGGCGATGATCCAAGCGGTGGCTTTTCTCCATTCGGGCGCAACCGTTTCCACCATGAACAGAATCAGCGGAATAGGGATAAAGAGAGTGAGAAGCAGGACCGCGGTGCTGCCGTTTTGATTTGTGGCTTGAAGGAGCAGGCGAGCACCGTACATGCAGGCGCCCAAAGCAAAATATAACAGGGACAGTTCGCGCCTGCGAATGCGCGCTACAAAGAGCGCCGCCGACAGCGCTCCGCTGGCCGTCACCAGCACAGCGGCCGCGAAGCGGATCGCATCCATCGTCGAAAGCGGGCCGAGCATGGTTGCAGTGCCGTGCATGGTTGCAGTAAGGACCCAGGCATTCCGATGAGTTGGCCGCATCAAGGATTCAAGATTACTTTCCCGAACTGCTCGCTCTTTTCCAGACGCTGGTGGGCGGCGGCCGCCTCGTGCAGCGGGAAGCTCTTGTCCACCATGGGTTTGATCTTGCCGGAGAAGATGCGCTTCATCACCTCATGGAAGTCGCCCATGGTGCCCATGAATGAACCCAGGAAGGAAAGCTGGCGGACAAAGAGGAACCGGATATCGAAGCTGGCTTCGGGGCCGGTGGTGGCGCCGCAAGTCACCAAGCGGCCGCCGGGCTTCAGCGACTTCATGCTCTCCGTCCATGTGGCCTGGCCCACGTGTTCAAAGACAATGTCACACATGACCTTGCTGGTGATCTTCTTTACTTCGTCGGAAATCTTCTGCTGGTAGTGGTTGATCACGTAATCGGCTCCCAGGTCTTTGCATTGGTCCAGCTTGTTTTCGTCGCCGGCGGTGGCGATGCATACCGCGCCGAACATCTTGCAGATTTGGATGGCGATGGTCCCGATGCCCGACCCTCCGCCCAGCACCAGCACGGTATCGCCCGGTTTGATCTGGCATCGGCTGACCAGCATATGCCACGCAGTCAGGGAGACCAGCGGGACGGAAGCGGCTTCGTCATACGTCAGCTCTTCGGGGAACGGCAGCACTCGCACCCGAGGCGCGGCGATATACTCGGCGTTGCCGCCGTCATTGAGATACCCCAGCACGCTGAATTGCGGGCAGAAATTCTGCTCTCCCCGGGTGCAGGCCGGGCAAACGCCGCAAAACGTCATGGGCGCAAGCAGCACACGCTGGCCAACTTTGAGGTCAGTGATGTACTCGCCCACTTCAGCAATGTCACCGGAGACGTCGCTGCCGTTGATGTGCGGCAGCGTCACGCCGGGCAGTCCCTTGCGGATGAACAGGTCCAGGTGGTTCAGCGCACAGGCCTTGACCCGCACCAGCACCTGGTCTTGACGCGGCTTGGGATCGGGAACGTCTTCATACTTCAGCACTTCAGGACCGCCAAATTCGTGGAAGCGAATGGCCTTCATCATCAACTCCTTGGAAACAAGTGAATGTATCAGAAAACCCACCCACGGAGGCACGGAGAAGATTGGGTAATTGAGTAAGTTGGTTATCGGGAAATTGAAGACCCTCACAGCCTCTCATTCGACAATTACTCAAGTACCACAAGCCCATTTGCCAAATTACTCCGTGTCTCCGTGGTGAGACTCTTGTGCGGTCGGCTACAATGTCCCTGTGGACATCTACGAAGAGATAACCCGTCTGCGCAAGGAAGGCCGCCGGGGGGCGCTGGCCACCATTATTAATGTGCGCGGGTCCATCCCCTCGTTTGAATCGGCCAAGATGCTGGTGCGCGACGACGGCTCCATTGCCGGCACCATCGGCGGCGGTTGCGTGGAGGCCGAAGTCTGGGAGGCCGCCCGCGAGACCATGAAGACGGAAAAGCCACAGACTCTGCACTTCGACCTGAACAACAATCCTAAGTACGATACCGGCCTGGTCTGCGGCGGCACGCTGGAAGTTTTTGTTGAGCCGGTGCTGGCGGTTTCAACTCTTTACATTTTTGGCGCGGGACACGTGGCTTGGAGCTTATATAAGGTCGCACGCCTGGCCGGGTTTGAAGTCGTGGTCACCGACGACCGCGAGGCTTACGCCAACCGCGAGCGCTTCCCAGACGCACGCGATGTTTACGCCGACGAATACGAGCAAGTGATGGCGCAGCTTGCGCCCAATGACGCGTCCTATATCGTGATTGTCACCCGCGGCCACCGCGACGACATGCGCGTGCTGCGCTGGGCAGCGGAGACGCCGGCCCGCTACATCGGCATGATCGGTTCGCAGCGCAAGACCATCGCCATCTATAAGGAACTGGAAAAAGAAGGCATCGAGGCGGAGAAGCTGGCGCGGGTGTACGCCCCGGTGGGCCTCGACATCGGCGCCATTACCCCGGAGGAGATTGCGGTCGCAATCATGGCAGAGATGATCGCCCTGCGGCGCAATTCCGGGACTCCCCTGCCGCACATGAAAAGCGCCAAAGCGGCAGAGATTCTCAAGCAGTTATAGATATACTTCCAGCATGGCCCTTTCACCTTCATTTGCCGGAGTGATCCTGGCGGCGGGCGCATCCTCGCGCATGGGACGCGACAAGGCCCTGCTGCCCTGGCGCGACGGAACGTTTCTTTCAGCCGCCATCCAGGCGCTGCAGCCAGTAACCGATCTGGTAATCGTGGTGGCGGGCAGGAATGAGGCTGAACTGGCGCCCATCGTGAACGCCCACGCGGCGTTTATGGTGGTCAACATTGATCCCGAGCGGGGACAATTCAGTTCTTTGCAGATAGGACTGCAGGACGTAATGAACCGCGGCCGTGACGCCGCCATCGTGACCCTGGTGGACCGGCCTGCTCCCAGCATCGCGACCATTGAGCAGATCAAGAGCGAGTTTCTCGCCGGTGACGTCCAGACCTGGGCGGTGGTGCCGGAGCACGCAGGCAAGCATGGACATCCCATCGTAATCGGGCGGGAGATGATCGGCGCTTTCCTGCACGCTCCCGCTTCCAGCTCCGCGCGCGATGTGGAACACGGCGTTCAGAAGCATGTCCGCTACCTGGCCGTGGATGACCCGCTGGTTACGGCCAACGTGGACACTCCCGAAGATCTGGAAAAACTGCGCGCAGGATCGATCTCTTGAAGACTGAGGCACAGTTTTCCCCCGCCGCCGTGCAATTTGTCGAGTCCGTACTGGCGCTGCGGCCCCGCGTGGCGGTTTTTGATTGCGACGGCACGCTGTGGAGCGGCGACTGTGGCGCCGACTTCTTCTACTGGGAAATCGAGCGCAGCCTGGTCCCGCCCAATCTGGCCGAGTTGGCGCTGGCCCGCTACCAAGACTACATCGCCGGCAAAGTCGAGGAAGAAACCATGTGCGGCGAGATGGTCACCATCAACTCCGGCTTGCGTGAGCGGCTGCTGGAAGAAGTCGCAGAAGAATTTTTCGCCGGCGTGGTGGAGAAGCGCATTTTCCCGGAAATGCTCCTCCTCACACGCGAACTGGCCGGCGCCGGATGCGAGCTGTGGGCCGTCTCTTCCACCAATATTTGGACGGTGCGCGCGGGCGTGAAGCGTTTTGGCATTCCCGCCGAAAACGTGCTGGCCGCCTCTGTTCACGTGGAAGCAGGCCGCGCTACCGGCCGCCTGGTCCGCGTCCCCAGCGGGCCCGCAAAAGTCGCCGCGATTGAAGAGGTCCTGCGCCGGCCCGTGGACATATGCTTTGGCAACTCCATCCACGATGCGGCCATGATGGACGCGGCGAAGCATGCCTTTGCGGTGAATCCCAATCCTGATTTGGAACGAATCGCGCAGGGAAAAGCGTGGAAGATTTACTGGCCTACGGGGACGAAGTAGCACGCGATAACAGCGTCTTCTTTCTATCTGTGTTCATCCGCGAGGACCCGCGGCAGGCTTTCCTGCTCCTACTGGAACCATTGCGCAAGCTTGTCTTTGAACCAATCCCACCCACTCGGCTGACGGCGCGGCGCAGGAGAATACCAATTCTTTAGACTATCGACCTTGTGAAAATCGGCGGGCACTTCAAACAGCGCAGGGTCCAGCGGACCTTCGTGGAATTCCATCACTTCTGATCCCCAGGTGGAAGCTACCATTCTGGTTGCGCCTTCCCGCTCCGGGACTTCGCTCTTCATGGTCGTAGTGATCTTGAGGGGGAAGCCTGGTTCCACTCCGGCACGATGCACTTCGATCGCGTCCATTTTATCGAGGCAGGCGTTGGTCGAATTCACCGCAATCACCGAGGCCACCACCACGCCGGGGGCGCTCTTTTTCGGCCTGCGCCATTCCGGCATCATGGATTCGTCAATGTACCAGCCATCAGTTTCGCTCTCTGAATTTCGCGAACATGCTCCCGGCGTGGCAATGCGCTTCTCTTTGGTGATGATGTGGCGGGCCACGCGGCCGAACATCTCTTGCCGCTCCCCGGTATCTGTGTTGTCAATCCATATCTGCAATGCGCCGCCGGAGTTGGTAACCGGCCGCTGCTTTGCGCCCAGCCCTGTTCCCTGAGAATCAGTTTCATAAGTAACAAACTCGCGCGCTTGCAGGTCCAGCACGAATACCCGGTAGGTATTGCCGCGCTGGATGATGCTGGCCATAGGCGGCCCTGACTTCTCTCCCATGCGCGTTTGCCATTCGTTGCGCAAGCGGGTGGTAGTAAGGTACTCAGTTCTTGTGTCAGAGAACCCGCCTATGACTTGGCGCGTGACAATCTTGACGCCGCTCACCGAAGGGTCGGGAAACAATAGCCAACCCATGGATGCGAGAAGAAGTGGCAATAGGAACATATTAGCTTCCTGGCCGCTACGGGCGGCTGTGGCGTTTTATTGTACCCGCAATCGCGCCGCGCGGCTCAGGTTTGTTTGCCACGAATCCTGAAACCAAAGGTCAATGTCTCCAGCTTTTCTCTATTGTTTCGCCTTTAGTTTCTGTAACTTCTTCAGCACCTGCTCCAGCGCGTCCATGGCCAAATGAGTTGCATGGACGGAGGCGCTGGGCAGCCCGCCCATGGTTTCCAGCAATTTTTCACGCTTGAGCGCAGTGGCTTCAGCCAGCGACATGCCCTGGATCATCTCGGTCAAGCATGATCCAGCGGCGATGGAGGCCACGCAACCGCGGGTGCGGAAGCGAACTTCGCCAATGCGTCCGCCGGAGAGTTTGACCGCCAGCTTCATGATGTCGCCGCACACTGGATGCTCCACCCGGACCTCGGCGTCGGACTGGGGGAGTTCGCCCACGTTGCGCGGGTTCTGGAAGTGTTCCAGGACTTTCTCTGAATAAGACATTTCTTTTCTTTTGTCGCTTCGCTCACGCCCGCAAACCGGCCCAACCTATAATCCAATCATGCCAGAAAAGCGGCTTCCCCGGCGAGTGGTATCGCTCCAGCCTAGCATTACGGTCACGTTGCGCGACCTGGGCCTGCTGGACCGGCTCGCCGCTTGTACCAAATATTGTGTGGATATCTGCCCGGAAGTTCGGCAGACCGTCTGCACCATCGTGGAAGATTCGTGGAGCGCAAAGGCCGAGCAGATTCTGGCTGCAAAACCTGATCTGGTGATTGCTTCCGTCCCCTATCAGCTTGAATCGCTGGCGGAGATCATCAAAGCCGGGGTCCCCTGCTTGTGCCTTTCACCCAAGTCTTTGGCCGATGTTTACCAGGACATTCTTACGATTGCCAGAGTCATGGGCGCGGAGGAGCCAGGTGCTTCGGAACAACGGGCTCTCACTCTCGTCGAACGCATGCAGAATGAAATTGAAGCGGTACGGCGAAAGACCTCGAGCGCGGAGAAGCCTTTGGTCTATTGCGAGGAATGGGGCAAGCCACTGATCCTTTCGCAGCACTGGGTCGCGGAACTGGTGGAGGCCGCCGGCGGGCGCTTTTACGGCGAGCCGGGCAAGCACACCACGGAAGAAGAAGTCGCGGCCGCTGGTCCCGATGTGATCGTGGCCGCATGGTGCGGCGCCGGCGACCGCGTGCCGCTGGAGAAGATCATCGCC
>WNFN01219299.1_pt1 | contig 10469 bp, 10 predicted proteins | sample 5400161 | NCBI WGS metagenome assembly WNFN01 (sample SAMN13153353, study PRJNA577476) | soil metagenome | isolation source: 80 cm saprolite on Douglas fir-dominated hillslope | place: USA:California | collected 2013-09-17
CAGCCTGCCGCTCGGCCTGGGCCAGCTCGCCGACGTGCCGCGCATCCCGGTCACCATCGCGTTCGAGCCCGGCGATGCGCTGCTGTTCTACACCGACGGTGCGAGCGAGGCACGGAACAAGGCAGGCGCCTTCTTTCCTCTCGCCGGCTGCGCCGCCGTGCGCGCCGCGCCCGATCCTGCCACCCTGGCCGACAGGCTCGGCGACGAGGTGGTCAGATATGTCGGCCACGCACCCGACGACGACGTGGCGCTGCTGGTGGTCTACCGCGACGGTGCCGTGCCTTACTAACGGGCGAGCTTGCTGTAGAGGAGTCCTTAGGCCCGCGAGCGTCGGCGTGAAAGAAGCTCAGCCCTCGGGCCTGAAGGTATAAGTCTCGCCATGATCCAGATAGTAAAACTGGGTCGCCGCCGACGACTTTGCGGCGGCCTTCTTGAAGTCGTCCAGCCCCGACATAAACACCGAGAAGTCGTTGTAGTGGATGGGGATGGCGGTACGAGGCCTCGTGATCTTCACGGCCCGGACGGCTTGCTCGCCCGTCATGGTGACCAGGGTGATGAGAAAAGTTGTGCCGCCCGCGTGAATCAGGCCGAGGTCGATATCCGAGTAGAAACGAGGAATGTCCTTCAGCCGGTCGTTCAGCATCGTGTCCCCGGTAATATAGACACGGTATAGATGCTGGTCGCCGCGGCTGAACTCCAACATGTGCCCATTGACCGGCATCAGCAGCGCGGCTATAGCGTCGTCGGTGGCATGCTTGGCCGGCATGGCCGTGATCTGCAGACGGGCCTCACCCTTCTCCACCAGCTGGGACTCCCAGGTGTCGAGCGGGTAACCATGAGGGAAGCCAATCGGCCGAAGCTTGCCCACGGCATCGGCGGTGGAGATGATCGGCAGATCCTTGTCCAACTCCCGCGCCGCGACGTCATCGAAGTGATCGCCGTGATAATGCGACAGTATGACCAGATCGATCGGCGGCAGGTCACCGACTTGGCAGGCGGGTTCGACCTCGCGCCGGGCCCACATGCCGTGACCCAGGTCGACATGGCCCCCCTTGTGCAAGAACGCCGGATCGGTCAGAATCGTAATGCCGCCAAAGCGAATCACCGTTGTGGCATTACCGATGAAGTAGACCTCACCCTGCGAGAAGTCGGCCGTCTCGCCTTCCGGAAATCGCAATACAGCCATCGCGCACGCCCCTGTTCAGTATGCGGACGAATTCCGCAACGGCCCGGCGATACGTCGTCTACCTCCAGCCGAGCCCACTGCTCACGCCGGTGATGAAGAGGGTCTTCGCGGTTCCGGTCATGACGTGGTACCGGATGCGCCCTGCTCGGACGGCGGGCCGCGGTGACCGGCCTCGCCCGGGCACGCAAGTCTCGCCGGTGCTCACGCGGCGGGCCTGAGAATGACCTTGGTATACCCGTCGATGCGCTTGTCGAACTTTTCGTACGCCTCGGGCGCCTGGCCGAGTGGCAGCTCGTGGGAGACCACGAGGCTCGGTTCCGCTCGGCCCTCGATGATCATGTCGCGCAGCTGCCGGTTGTATCGCTTGACGTTGGCCTGCCCGGTCCCCACGCGCAGCCCCTTCTCGAACAGCCTGCCGATGGCGACCAGCAGCATTCCCCGCTTCGCCGCCTCGTTCACCGCACCCGGGTCATTGGGCACGTAAAGACCTGGCACGCCCAGCATGCCGGTCGCCCGCACGGTCTCGACCAGCGAGTTCAGAACCGAAGCCGGCTCCTCGGTTTGGCCGGCCTGCGCCTTGGCCTGGTAGCCGACCGCGTCCACGCCCTTGTCGGCGCCTTCCCCGCCGGTCTGCTCCTTAATCTGGTCAACCGGGTCGGCCTGGCTGAAGTCGATGGGGAGGGCCCCGATCTCGCGGGCCCTCTGCAGCCGCTCGGGCACCCGGTCCACCACGAACACCTTGGACGCTCCGCGGATCAGCGCCGAATATGCCGCCATCAAGCCGACCGGCCCCGCGCCGTACACGGCGACGCTCTCGCCCGTGGAGACCTGGGCGAGCTCGCAGCCGTGGTAGCCGGTCGGGAAGATGTCGGCCAGCAGGACGAAATCAGCCTCGTGCTCCTCCCCTGGCGGCAGCTTGAGGCAGTTGAAGTCGGCGTACGGCACCCGCAGGTACTCGGCCTGCCCGCCCTTGTACGGGCCCATGGCCACGTAGCCGTACGCCCCACCCGCGAACCCCGGGTTGACGGTTAGGCAGAAGGCGGTGTTGCCAGCCACGCAGTTCTTGCAGAACCCGCAGGCCACGTTGAACGGCATCACCACCCGGTCGCCCTGCGTGAGGCTGGTGACGCCCGAGCCGGTCTCCGCCACGGTGCCGAGATTCTCGTGCCCGAAGACCATGCCCGGCCGGGCCGCCGAGCGGCCCTCGTACATGTGCAGATCGGAACCGCAGATAGCGGTGGATGTGATCTTGACGATCACATCGTTGGGATGCTCGACTCTCGGGTCCTCGACGTTGTCGACCGCGACCTGGAACGGCCCCCGATACACCACAGCGCGCATGATGCTTGCACCTCCTTGCCCCCGTTAAGCGCGCGCCGTACCCGGTGCCGCCACTGCTCAAACGGGCCCCGCCACGTCTTGCCGAGGATGTTGCGGCCGGGGTCACGCGGGGACGTTACGGTTACTGGCTCGCCGACGCCGGGTGAAGCGAGCCGGGCAGGCTACTTGCGGTGCCGGGTCCACCGGGGCCCGATGGACGCCCAGGCCGCCTCCCAGGCCGCCAGCCGACGGCGATTCAGCAGCCGCCGGACAGCCCAGGCCAGGCTCAGCAGGACGACCGCCAGGGCCACCGGAGCCAGCACCTCCGCGCCGACCACTCGCCTGGCCAGCTCATAACCACGCAGCGGAGGCCCGGTGGCCCGGCCCGAGCCGTTCACCCAGACCTGCACCGTCTGGCCCGCCCGGCTGCCCACCCGAGCCGGGACCTCGCCAAACCGGTGCTGCCCGCGGGGCCCGAGCCATTCGGCTGGCACCGGAACGGTGCTCTGCCACGACAGCCGGAACTCGTAACTGGGCATTCCGGGCGCAGCATGCAGCAGGACCGCGGGAGTCTGGTGCCACGACTGCTGAGCACGCTGCTCGCGCACGCCTCCCTGATACACCCACCGGCCGGCGCCGGTCCAGGCCAGCGGCGCGCCGATCAGGAACGCCGCGAGCAGCCCGGCACTGACCCAGGCCTCGATCCGGTCCGTGCGGCGCCGCAGCGGGTTGCGGCCCAGCCCCATCCGCCGGGCGAGCCGGGCTGGTCGGCCCGTCCTCGCGAGCCACCTGATCTTCGCGAGCCGCCCGTTGCGCACCGCTTTCTTTCTCCTCCACTTACCAGGCCCCACTCTCGACATTGTTACTCCGGCCGCACAGCGCCCGGCGTCCGGGGGGTATCGAGCAGCTCATGAATCTGTGAGCGATGTCGAGTTCACGGCCGCGAGTGAGCGGGACAGTTAATCGCGGGACTGAGTAGCGAGCTCGGGACGGTTGGGGCCGGGGTCGCGTGTCGGGCCTGCTATGACTGATCACGATGAGTAGCCGGCCGCGGCCGCTCAGGTCGAGATCACCGCGGCGCCGTTGACCCGGTCGGCGGCCAGGTCCGCCAGAGCCTGGTCTGCCTGGTCGAAGGGGTACGGGGTCACCGTGACCCGCAGCCGGAGCCGCTCCGCCAGGCGGAGGAACTCCTCGGCGTCGCCCCGGGTATTGGAGGTGACGCTGCGCAGCGTGCGCTCCTGGAAGAGGTGAGCCTGGTAATTCAGGGCCGGGATGTCGGTCAGGTAGATCCCGGCGACCGCCAGCGTCCCGCCGCGGTCCAGGGCGGCGAGGCCCGGCGGGACCAAGGTCCCGACCGGCGCGAACGGGTGAATACGTGCACGGCGGCGCCCTCGGCGATCGCGATCTGCGCGACGAGATGCGCCGAGCCGCCGAATCCCCAGATCCCCAGCCTGCCGCCCGGAGGCAGCTCGGCCCTGCGCAGCGCCCGGTACCCGATGATGCCCGCGCACAGCAGCGGCGCCAGCTCGGCATCACTGAAGCCCTGCGGCAGGTGATGGACGTAGGCATCGGCCGCCACGAGGTAATCCGCGTATCCGCCCTGGATGTCCCAGCCGGTATAGACCGAGCGCGGGCAGAGGTTCTCCAGCCCGCGGCGGCAGTACCGGCACGAGCCGTCCGTGCCCGCGAGCCAGGCAGCTCCCACCCGGTCCCCGGTGCCGAACCTGACGACCCCCGGCCCTACCGCGACGACCTCCCCCACGACCTCATGACCGGGCGTGACGTCCGGCGCCTTGGGCTCGAGGTCGCCCTCGGCCAGGTGCAGGTCGGTACGGCACACGCCGCAACGCAGAACCCGGATCAGCAGCTCACCCGGCCCGGGCTCGGGTTCAGGCCGCTCGGCGAGCCGCAGCGGGCCGCTCGCCATCGGCGCGGGCTTATGCACCACCCATGCCCTCATGGGACCCACGCTACGTCGGCCCGGGCCCGGCTGGCCGGCTGGCCGGCTGCCTCGGGCCGTTACATGCGCGGCAAGCCACGCCGGCGCGTGGGCCTGAACAGTCGCTGCCGTGGTCTGCGCGGGCGGGCCGGAGCGGCGGACCGGCGGCGGCTGTAGTCGGTGGTTAGTCCTGGCGGGTCAGCATGAATACCGGGATCTGCCGTCTGGTCTTGGCCTGGTAAACGCCGACGGATGAGGATCACGGTGGCGTCCGCGAACGGCCCGCCGACGCGTCCGGAGTTGGCCCGGAACTCCTCGATGATCTGAGCATCGAAGTCGCAGGCCTCGCCCGCGGCCGGGTTCGCCATGGTCTCACTCGCTGTCGTACTCGTCGTGGCGACGAATCCAGGTCTGGAAGTTCTGGAACGCCTCGCCCTCGTCGCGTCCCTTCGGCACCCGGTCCAGGACCGGGTAGTAGGGCATCAGGAACTCGACCCCGCGGCCGGCGGTGGCGTAGGTCTGGCCACGATCGGCGGCAGGCTGCCGGTGTCGGCCGGCAAGAAGCCGGCCACCTGGTCGGGGGTGTAGGAGGCGCCGAAGTCGAAGTTGAATTCGGTGCCCGCCGCCGAGACCCAGGGGATGCTCCAGCCCATCCTGTTCTGGTAGGCCCGGAGCCGGTCCAGCGGGGCCTGCGAGACCAGCAGCAGGGTGACGTCGCGGGCGTGCAGGTGGGGCAGCAGGCCGTCCAGGCCGTCGGCCATCGAGGAGTTGACCGGGCACCCCGCCTGGTAGGCCGGGCCGAACATGAAGTGGTAGACCAGCAGCTGCGACCGGCCGTCGAACAGCCCGGCCAGGGTCCGCGGTCCCTCGTCGGTGTCGAACCGGTACTGTTTCTCGATCGCGACCCAGGGCAGCTCGCGGCGCTGGCGCGCCAGCTCGTCCCCCGCCCGGGTGTGCTCCTTCTCCTGCCGCAGCAGCTCGTCCCGGGCGGCCTGCCACTCCTGGCGGTTGCCAACCTTGTGATCCGTCATCGCGTCCTGTCTCCTTCTCGCGGGTCCAGCGCCGCCGCTATGGCGGCCCTGCAGGTATAGACCAGCCCGACCCGGCCGAATCGCCGCGCCCTGGTCGGCGACTTTTCCGGCTTCCGGCCGGACCAGAGCCGACCAAGCAGGGTGTCTGGATAGATGTGGACACTCGACGGTAATGTCCGTGGTTACCGTCACCATGGTTGTCAGGGCAGGCTGAGCGAGCCTGGAACGCTATGGAAGCACCCTGCCGGACGAAGGGCCGCGCCGATGAAACTGCCTCCCGTTGGCTACGAGGCGCCTAAAACCGTTTCCGAAGCTCTAGATTTGCTGGCTGAGCATCTGGACGAGGCGAGCGTGCTCGCCGGCGGCCAGAGTCTCATCCCGCTGCTGGCGCTGCGGCTGGCTCACCCGGCGGTGCTCATCGACATCAACGGCATAGATGAACTGTCCGGGGTGTCGGCGGCAGACGGCTCGGTGGCGATAGGCGCCATGACGCGGGAGTACGTTGCCGAGGAATCTCAGACCGTTGCCGATGCCGTGCCGTTGCTGGCGGCTGCCCTGCCGTTGATCGGTCATGAAGCAATCCGCAGCCGCGGCACGGTCGGAGGCAGCCTCGCCCATGCCGATCCGGCCGCCGAGCTGCCGGCCGTCGCCCGGGCGCTCGACGCCGAGTTCGTGGTGCGTGGCCCGTCGGGCGAGCGGGTTGTCCCGGCGGCGGAGTGGTTCGAGGGATACCTCACGACGTCACGCCGTCCCGACGAGCTCCTCACAGAGGTGCGCTTCCCGGCCGCAGGACAGGGCACGGGGGTCAGCTTCCAGGAAATCGCCCGCCGCCACGGCGACTTCGCCGTGGTTGGCCTGGCGGCATCGCTGACGCTCTCCGATGGCGCGATCAGCGATGCCCGGCTGGCGTTTGCCGGCATGTCTGATGTGCCGGTCCGGGCGGCCGACGCGGAGGATCTCCTGGTCGGCGAGAGGCCGTCGGCCGAGTTGTTCGATGAGGCAGCCCGGCGGGCGACCGGCGAGATCGACCCGCCAGCCGACCTGCACGGGTCCTCGCAGTACCGGAAGAAGGTCGCGGCCGTTCTGGTGCGCCGCGGCCTGCGAGCGGCCGCGGACAATGCCGACGAGAGGCAGTGACTGATGGTGGACATCACCTTGAGGGTCAACGGTGCGACGTGCACGGGTTCGCCGGAGGCGCGCAAGACGCTGGCGGACTTCCTGCGGGATGACCTTAATCTCACCGGCACCCATCTCGGCTGCGAGCACGGGGTCTGCGGTGCGTGCACGGTGATCGTCGACGGCCGGGCGGTACGCTCGTGCCTGATGCTGGCGGTCCAGGCCGCCGGCAGCGAGGTGACGACGATCGAGGGGCTGGCACCGGACGGCGGGCTGGGCACACTGCAGCAGGCGATGCAGGATTCGCATAGCTTCCAGTGCGGTTTCTGCACGCCCGGGATGGTCATGCAGGCTGCCGCGTTCCTCAGCGACCACCCTGACGCCGACGAACAGCAGATCCGCGAGGCGCTGTCCGGCAACATCTGCCGGTGCACCGGCTACCAGAGCATCATCGATGGCGTCCTGCTGGCCGCCGAGCGCGACCGTGAGCGCTGAGCGAGGGAGCGACCATGACAGCAATTGCGGCTGAGCGCTACACCGGCGCCAGCATTAAGCGTTCGGAGGACCCGCGCATCCTTACCGGGGCAGGCCGGTACGTCGACGACATCAAGCTGCCGGGGATGCTGCACGCCGCGTTCGTGCGCTCGCCGCTGGCTCACGCTCGCGTGCTCTCGGTCGATGTCTCGGCTGCGCGGGCGCTGCCCGGAGTCGTCGCAGCGCTCACCGGAGCGGAACTGGAAGAGATGACGGTCCCGGGGCCGGATGCGCTGACGGCTCTGCTTGGCGGCGCAGGGCCCACTCCGGAGTTCACTCTGCTTGCGACGGACAAGGTGCGTTTCGCGGGTGATCCCGTGGCGGTCGTCATCGCCGAGAGCCGTTACGTCGCCGAGGACGGCTGCGAGCTGGTGGAGGTGGAGTATGACCAACTGCCTCCGGTCACGAATGCGTCCTTCGCACTCGACCCGGGCAGCCCGCCGCTGTTCGCCAATCTGGGTGACAACATCGCCCGCCCGCACTCGCGCAGCGAGTTCGGCGACGTCTCGGCAACGTTCACTGATGCTGACCGGGTTATCGACTTCCGCATCGGCGTGCACCGCCACCAGAACGTGCCCATGGAGGGGCGCGGCTGCGTCGCGAGCTACGACGCCGACCTGGGTGTCATGACGGTATACGCGGCCACGCAGAGCGTTCACCTCACCAAGATCGCCATCGCCATGCGCCTGGGTATGGAGCAGGACAAGGTGCGCGTCCTGGCCGGCGATGTCGGCGGCTCGTTCGGCCTGAAGATCGGCGCATCACGCGAAGAGCTCGCCGCCGCGGCTGCTTCGCGTGCTGTCGGCCAGCCGGTTAAGTGGGTCGAGGACCGCGGCGAGAACCTCACCGCGTCAGGACAGGCACGTGAGGAGAGCTTCGACGTCCGGGCCGCTGTCAGCAACGAGGGCGACCTGCTCGGGCTGGACGTGAAGATGGTCATCGACACCGGCGCATACCCAGGCATGGGCACGATGGTTCCGGCAATCATGGAGGCGATGCTGCCGGGTCCGTACAAGCTCGCGGCCCTGGGTTTCGAGTCGACCGCGGTCACGACAAACAAGGCATCGTACGTCGCCTACCGCGGCCCGTGGGCGTCCGAGACGTTCGTGCGGGAACGCGTCCTCGACCTCATTGCGAAGGATCTCGGCCTCGATCCGCTCGAGATCCGGCTGCGTAACGTCGCCCCGCGCACCGATCCGCCGGCCGTCATGATCACGGGGCGCCCGCTGGCCGGAGTCACCACGAGGGAGTCACTGGAGCGGATCGCCCAGCTCGTGGACTTTCCCGCGTTCCGGCGCCGGCAGGCCGAAGCGCGAGCCCGGGGTCGTTACCTCGGCATCGGCGTGGCGACGTTCATCGAGGCGGCTCCTGGCCCGCGCTCGCCGGAGGGGCCCAGCGGCCCGATGGGCATGGAGTCCATGCGCCTTCGGCTCGAGGAGGACGGCATCGTTGTGCTGTTCACGGGCCAGATGCCGCACGGCCAGAGCCACCAGACGACCCTTGCTCAGATCGCCGCCGACGAGTTCGGCGTGCCGTTCGAGCAGGTCCGCGTGGTGGTTGGCGACTCCGACGTCGTCCCGTTCGGGCTGACCGGCGGCAGCCGGTCGGCCACCATGACCGGAGGCGTGGCCCTGCACGGCGCCCGGCAGCTCAAGGCCAAGGTGCTCGATGTCGCGTCGCATCTCATGGAAGCCAGCGCTCAGGACCTCCAGATCACCGATGGCCAGGTCTGGGTGCGCGGTGACCCAGCCAGTGCCATCGCGGTGGGCGAGGTCGCGCGGCGTGCGGCATCGGGCCAGTTCGGTCCCGAGGTGGACGCTAATCTCGAAGTCGAGGCCGCGTTCGACGGCGGCGAAGGGGGATGGTCTGGCGGCAGTCACTGCGCCATCGTCGAAGTCGACGTCGAGACTGGGCTTGCGACGGTGGAGCGGTACGTCGTCGCTGAAGATTGCGGCGCGCTCATCAACCCCGCCATCGTCGAGGGTCAGATCCGCGGCGGCGTCGCGCAGGGCATCGGCGCGGTACTGCTCGAACGATCGGCCTATGACGACGACGGCAACTGCCAGTCAGCCACGTTCATGGACTACCTGGTGCCGACCGCCTGTGATATTCCCCGCATCGAGATAGAGCACCTCGAGACCGTGCCGCTCGACACGGACGTCAACTTCCGCGGCGTGGGCGAGGGTGGCATGATCGTCGCGCCGCCCACGGTAGTGAACGCAATCGAGGACGCGCTCTCGCCCTTCGGCGTGCGGATCTACGAGCAGCACCTACCTCCGGCTCGCATCCTGGAGCTCATTGCCGCGGTCGACTCGGGTCAATAAGCTGCGGGGGACTGAGGCGGCAGTCAGAGCTGGCGCGGCCGGTAGCGGTCAGAGCGGTGTTCGATGGCCATGATGGTGACAAGGCGCTGGTCATCGTCTACGCGGTAGATCACCCGATAGTCGCCCCTTCGGGCGCTGTGCAGGGCGGCGTGCCGGCGTGCCGGCAGTGGCGTGGGTGCCCCGACTAGCACAAACGGAGCATCGTTCGGTGCTTTGGGGCTGACAACCGCTCTGACCGGAACTCGAGGTAGTTCCAGACATGCCGCAGTACGTCGCCCGGTATTCGAGGCTCCGCCAGCCTGGACTCTGCCGCAGCCAGCGGCTGCCGCCGCCGGGGCCGGAGGCATGATGGAGTCATGACCCAGGATCTGCCGCCCAGGGCAACGGACATCTTCCGCCATCTGACGGATCTTCGCTCCGGGACCTACGAGGGCGCTCGCCAGTGGCCAGAACGGGTAGAGGTATTCCGCCGCGCGGTGCGCCTGCTTGATCCCGTGGTGCGGCGGGTCCTCGAGCAGGCGAACGCGGCCTTCTTGCACGGCAGCGGCACCATCCACCACCGCGCTGGCGATGATCGCGATGGCGGGGCCTATGCACACTGGGAGCTGTCTTGGCCCGAGCAGCGGCACGCCGCCACCCGCCACGGCGGACGCGTCGAGCCAGTCCAGGTGATCGCGGTGTTCGGACGCGGCAACACCCACCCGCACCTGCGTGGCGCGGTCGCCGGGATGTGGCCCTGCCAGGTGACCGACACCGCTGACGCCGACCGGCAGGAACCGATCCTGCGGGCGATCGTCGAGTGCGAACTGCACCAGCGGATCTTCCAGGGCACCTGGCAGGTGGTCCCGGCATTCGCGGGCCAAGACGCCGACACAGCGAGATGAGGGCCGCCCGCCCGCTCGTAGCCGCTTGGCGAGCGTTTTTGGCTGGGCTCTCCTACGGCTTGGTCGCGGCGGCAATGAGGTGATGGCTGAAGCCGATAAGCGAGGATTGTGTCTCGGCCGAGCGGGCTGCGAACA
>WNFN01127432.1_pt1 | contig 10467 bp, 7 predicted proteins | sample 5400161 | NCBI WGS metagenome assembly WNFN01 (sample SAMN13153353, study PRJNA577476) | soil metagenome | isolation source: 80 cm saprolite on Douglas fir-dominated hillslope | place: USA:California | collected 2013-09-17
GTCGATGGATTTGAGACGTATGGTCTTGCCCGGCAGCCGTGTGATGCGGCAGCGGGTGAGAATGCTGATGGCAAAATTGACCGTCACCGCGCCGGGATGAAAAAGGTACAGTGGCCAGATGTCCATGGTCCCGCCCGCCAAGTCCACACGGCACGGGGCGTGGGCAATAATCGTGGGGTCAATTGACAATGGATCAGTGGACAATGGGTGAGTGGACAATGGACTATTCCGTGAAGAACTGCGCCATTTGGCGAAATTTCTTGTAGCGTCCGTCGATGAGCTGCTGGGCCGGCTGGTTCTTCAGCTCGTTGAAGTGCCGCAACAGGACCGCATCGACCAAAGCGGCTGCGGCGTCGTAATCCAGGTGGGCGCCGCCGTCCGGCTCGGGGATGATCTCGTCAATGATCGCCATTTCCTTGAGGTCGGGCGCGGTGATGCGCAGGGCCTGGGCGGCGGCTTCCTTCTTGGTCGCGTCACGCCACATGATGGAAGCGCAGCCTTCCGGTGAAATGACCGAGTAGATCGAATTTTCCATCATGAAAACGCGGTCAGCCACAGCCAGTGCCAACGCGCCGCCACTGCCGCCTTCGCCGGTAATGGTGGCGATAATCGGCACTGTGAGGCGCGCCATCTCCCGCAAGTTGCGGGCAATGGCTTCCGCCTGGCCGCGTTCTTCCGCGCCCAAGCCGGGATACGCCCCAGGCGTGTCAATGAGCGTGAAGATGGGGCGGCCGAACTTCTCCGCCGTCTTCATGCAGCGCAGGGCCTTGCGGTAACCTTCCGGATTGGCCTGGCCGAAGTTGCGGTACACGCGCTGCTTGGTGTCACGCCCTTTCTGGTGGCCGATGACCATCACCTCTTCACCGTGATAGCACGCCATGCCGCAGAGGATGGCGGGATCGTCGCCATAGGAGCGGTCGCCGTGAACCTCACTCCAGCCGGTAAACAGGCGTTCTACATAATCCAGCATGAACGGACGCTGCGCATGCCGCGCCATTTCCGTCTTGTGCCAGGCATTGATGTGCAATCGGATCTGCTCGCGCAGAAAACTGATCTGGTGCTGCAGGTGCTTGATCTGGAGACGAGCTTCATGATCTTTGCCGGCCTTGCCTTCAACGCCCGCAAAGCTCCTCCACGCGTGTGATGAAGGAGCGGTCTGGACAAACATTATATCCGTCCGCTTCCATCACCACCATGAAGTCGCCAGTACGTTCCACATCAAACAACACCTTGGCTTCGCCCCGGCGCTCGCGGCAGACGGAATGCAGGGCGTCCACCATGGCCGGTGTCGCGCCTTCCAGCGGCACGCGAATGCGGATGGCGCGCGGCAGCTTGGGCTGGGCTTCTTCCAGCGGAGTCAACTGGCTGATGGCGATCTTGGGGTTCGATCCTTCTTCCACCCGCACGCTGCATCGCACCAGCATCGGGGTTTCCTGCTTCAGGATGGCTTGCAGACGCCGGTACGCTTCCGGGAAGACGATGGCTTCCACCGTTCCCGTCATGTCTTCCATCACGGCCTGAGCGTAGAGATCGCCCTTGCGCGATTTCAGCACGCGGACATTGGAGATGATTCCAGCGGCGTTGACTTCATCGCGGCCGGTGCCGTTCTTCATTTCGCCGATCGCTTCCGCGGTCAGCGCCCGGAAGTCCTCCAGCTTGTCCTTGTATTTCTCCAACGGATGGCCGGTGATGAAGAACCCCAGGACTTCTTTCTCGCTGGACAGGCGCTGGTGCTCGTCCCATTCAGGAGTATTGGGAAGCCGCTCGGCGTCGCCGTTGTTCTGCTCGTCCTGCTGAAAGACGCCGAACAAGCCGTGCTGGCCCAGTTCAGCGTCGCGCTGCGTTTTTTGCGCGCGTTCCATGGCTTTGTCCAGCACCGCCATGAGTTGGGCGCGGTAGCCGAAGGCGTCCATGGCCCCGCTCTTGATCAGCGACTCCAGCACCCGCCGGTTGAGCAGGCGCAGGTCAACTTTTTCGCAAAACTCAAAGATGGAATGGAAGCGGCCAATTTCTTTGCGCGCGGCAGTGATGGATTCGATGGCCGTCCGACCCACGTTTTTCACCGCCGCCAGCCCGAAGCGGATGGCATTGTCGTGCGGCGTGAAGTAAGCATCGCTTACGTTAATGTCCGGCGGCTCCACAGGAATGCCGATCTCCCGGCACTCGTTGATGTACTTGACCACGTTGTCCGTGTTTCCGGTCTGCGAGGTCAGCAGGGCGGCCATGAACTCCACCGCATGATGCGTCTTCAAATACGCGGTTTGGTAGGCCAGCAGCGCGTAGGCCGCGGAGTGCGACTTGTTGAAGCCGTAGCCGGCGAACTCCGCCATCAGATCAAATATTTTGACAATCTTCCTCTCCGGGAAGCCGCGCTCGATCGCGCCTTGAACAAAGCGCTCGCGTTGCTTGGCCATGACGTTGGTATCTTTCTTGCCCATGGCGCGGCGCAGCAGATCGGCTTCGCCCAGCGAGTAGCCGGCCAGCGTGTTAGCAATCTGCATGACCTGTTCCTGATAGACGATCACGCCGAGCGTTTCTTTCAGCAACTGCTCCAGCTCCGGCAGTTCGTACTCAACTTTTTTGCGCCCCCACTTGCGGTCAATGAAGTCGTCGATCATCCCGCCCTGAATCGGCCCGGGACGGTAAAGCGCGTTCAGCGCCGTCAGGTCTTCCAGGGAGCTCGGCTTGTAGCGGCGCAGCACGTCGGTCATGCCGCTGGACTCAAACTGGAAGATGCCGGAAGTCAGCCCGGTGTGGAAGACGCTCTCATAGGTCTTGGCGTCGTCCAAAGGGACCTTGTCCAGATCAATCGCTTCTCCCCGCTGCGCGATCAGTTTGAGCGCGTCGTCGAGAATGGTAAGCGTGGTGAGCCCCAGGAAGTCCATCTTCAGCAGGCCCATCTTCTCCACCGCATTCATGTCATAGGCGGTCACGATTTCGTCGTTCTTGGTCTTGTGCAGCGGCACCAGCTCGGTCAGCGGCTTAGGTGAGATCACCACGCCGGCCGCGTGCACCCCGGAGTTGCGCACCAGCCCTTCCAACTTGCGCGCGGTGTCGAGCAACTCCCGGACTTGCAGCTCACTTTCGTAGGCCTGCTGCAAGGACGGGGAATCGTCCAGGGCCTGGTCCAAGGTGACGTTCAGAATGGCGGGCACCATTTTGGCGATGGGGTCCACGTCGGTGTAGGGGATATCCATGGCCCGGCCCACGTCTTTGATGGCGGCTTTCGCGGCCATGGTGCCAAAGGTGATGATCTGGGCAACGTTATCGCGCCCGTACTTGCGGGTGACGTAATCAATGACCTCGCCGCGCCGGTTCATGCAGAAGTCAATGTCGATATCGGGCAGCGACACGCGCTCCGGATTGAGAAAACGCTCAAACAGCAGCTCGTTCTGCAGCGGATCGATGTTGGTGATGCCCATGGCGTAGGCCACCAGCGCCCCCGCGGCCGAACCGCGGCCAGGGCCCACGGGAATGCTGTTCTCGCGGGCATAGCGGATGAAGTCCCACACGATCAGGAAGTATCCCGAGAACTTCATCTGCTGGATGATGGCGATCTCCCGCGCCAGCCGCTGATCGTAGTCCGCGCGCGACTTCTTCAGCCTTCCGGCAGATTCCTGCGGCCCCAGCGAGGCCCAGCGGCGAACAAAACCTTCCCGCGCCACGTGCTCGAAGTAACTGTCCAGGGTGTAGCCGGCGGGCACCTGGAAGTCCGGAAACGGGTCTTTGATCTTGTTCAGTTTGAAATTGCAGCGCTCGGCGATGGCCATGGTGCGCGTGAGCACGTCCGCGCGGCTGGAGAACACTCGCCCCATCTCTTCGCTCGACTTCACAAAAAACTGGTTGCCGTGGAACTTCAGGCGTTTTTCGTCATGAATGGACTTGCCCGTTTGCACACAGACCAGCACGTCCTGGGCGTGGGCATCGTCTTCGCAGAGATAGTGGCTGTCATTGGTGGCCACCATGGCCAGGCCCATCTCTTTTTCCAGGCGGAAGAGATCGGCATGGATGCGGTGTTCCTCCGGCAGTCCCTGGTCCTGAATTTCCAGGAAGAAATTATCTTTGCCGAAGAGTTCGCGGTAAAACCCTGCGGCCGCGCGCGCGGCATCGTACTTCCCTGCCAGCAGATGCTCGCAGACCTCGCCCGCCAGGCATCCGGAAAGTCCGATCAGGCCTTTGGAGTGCTCTGCCAGAAATTTCTTGCTGACCCGAGGCTTGTAATAAAAACCATGCAGCGAGGCTTCCGAGGTGATCTTGATCAGGTTCTTATAGCCCTCTTCGTTTTCCGCAAGCACCAGCAGATGGTTGTAGGTGTCGTTCTCAGGCGGAGCGCGGTGGTCGTCTTTTTTGCAGATGTAGAGCTCGCACCCCACAATGGGCTTGATGCCCGCCTTCTGCGCCGCGTCCACAAAGTGGACCGCGCCGTAGATGTTGCCGTGGTCGGTCATGGCCACGGCCTTCTGCCCGATCTCGCCGACGCGCGCGACTAACTTCTCGACGTCGCACGCGCCATCCAACAGCGAGTAGTCGGTATGCAAGTGAAGATGAACGAAGTCAGACATGAGAGAGGCTACCTTGTAATTATAGCGACTTGGGGCGATGTGGATTGCTGTGTAAATCTGTGGAAAAAACAGGGAGAAAACCCTCCACGGAGACTCCGAGACATGGGAGAAATCTGCGGTTTGACAAGGGTGAATTCACTGGTATGCTTGTTTTCCACAAGTTCACTACGGGGCTATAGCTTATGCTTGCACGGGGTCTCTTTGTGACAACAATGTTCGTATTGGCCAGTGCTTCCGCCCTGGCCCAGTCTGCCTTCCCCGACCATTGCCAAAATCAGGCGCCTCTGCCGTTTGCAGCTATCGAAGTCAAGCATCCTATTGACGGCACTTGTGGCATTAAGGGCAAGCAGACATCACCCGCCAACAGTCAGACACAAAACTCGGTGAAGAACAACTTTTGTGGGGAGGCGAATGGAACGCCGGAGACTTTTACCCCGCAGATGCTCATTGATCTGCAGCGAAACAACCACATTGTGTCCGGGCAGGGACAGGAACCCGCCGACCGTATCCAACTCCAGCACCTGGGCGAAGGCAAGATCGTGAGGATGAAAGCCTTTGTGATTGAAGCCCATCACGCCGACTTGGGCGGCGGTGAGAGCGTGAACTGCAATGGGCCGAATGAAGAAGACAATGACATCCATATCGCCCTCGGTCCTGCCGCATCCACCAAAGAATGCGCGAGCGTCTCTGCCGAGATCAGCCCGCATTTCCGGCCCGCTTCATGGAATGAGATAGGACACTTCGAAAAGTTCGACCAAACCAAGCGATTGTTTGTTGTAAATCCCGGCCTGGCCTCGCGCCTTCAGGCCCACGCTTTGCGGGTTACGGGACAGCTCTTTTTTGATGCTTCGCACAGCCCGTGTCCCTGCGGCACCACCTGCAACCCAATACGATCGTCTGTGTGGGAAATACACCCGGTCTATAACATCGAAGTCTGCAAAGCAGGAACGCATTGTGATGAAAACTCTGACGCTGACTGGATCGCTTTTGATACATGGTTGAACAGCATGGCTCCTGTCCAGCCAGTCAAGCCGCCACACAGCCACCGGCCACACGAAGCCACAACGAAGAAACACAAATAAAGCCGCCGGCCGGGCTAAGATTGTAACGTCCGTAGCCAGCGGCTCTCCCCGATGCTGAAGGCGAGACGCGATCGATTTGTCGCGCAGCCTTCCTTTACTTCTTTGGCCCGTGAATAAGCAGAATTACAGCACCGAAAGGCTTTCTATTTCTTCTTGTGCTTCTTCTTCGGCGCGGCTTTTTTCTTGGAAGCCGGTTTCTTGGCTGGCTTAGCTTTCGGCTTGGCGTGCGCTTTTTTGGGCGTAGCTTTCTTCGCGGCAGCTTTCGGCATTGCTTTAGCCGGTTTCGCCGCAGCGGGTTTAACTGGTGCAGCAGCATGGGCTGCTGGTTTGCCTGGCACAGGTTTGGCTGACCCAGATTTACCTTGCAAAACAGTGGCTGCGGGCTTGCCTGTCACCTGCGTCGCAGCCGGTGCGGTTGCAGTTGCGGGAGCAGCGCCGGCCAGCGCCGATTTCGGCTTGCGTCCGCGCTTCTTGGGAACTTGTTCTCCCGGCGCGACCGCGGCAGGGACAGCCTGGACTTCCTTCTTTGCCGCGCCCCGTCCGCGCCGTGGCGGTGGAGGCGGAGGCGGCTCCGGCGGCGAATATGGGGTAAGAAATTTGACGATCTCGTTATGCGAGCGCAGCTTGCCGTCCATCAGCAGCAGGAAAGCTTCGTCCTGGATCTTCTTGTACTCGGGATGCTCCGGAGTGATGCGCAGCTCCGGCATTTCCGGGAAAGCAAGTTTCTGCCGCAGTTGCGGCCATTTGGTCAGAAAATTCTTCAGCTTCTGCACCACCGCTGCGGGACGCGGCGTGATGGCGGTAAACAGAATGGTTTCCGGACGGCTCTTCATCAGGAATTTCCAGGTTTGCGAAGGCAGCGTCAGGTCCTTGGCCACCAGCCGCTTGGCAAAACTGCGGGCGTCATCTTCCAGGTTGCGCCAGCGTTCTACAAAGCCCTTGTTGGGCAACTGCCTCTGCAGCGCGGAGATTTCCTTATCTCCCAGCTTGCGAGTGAGGAAATGCATGACGATGGGGCTGGCATCCGGGTTCAAGCCGACTTCCTGCAACTGTTGCTTGACCTTGACCATGTGCCCCAGCCCGGAAGAGTCGACCTTGGCCAGCGAGAGACGCGGGACAAGGACTTTCAGCCAGCCTTCTTTTTCCAGCGCTTTCAGGGTCTCGATGGGGTTGTCTTCGTGCGCGAGTTGCTCGATTTCGTGGCCCAGGGAGCGGTCGGCGATGCTGTCGATGTAGTTGTTCTCCTTGGCCGCGTTGTAACGCGCCTGGGTGCGCTCTTCCATGGTCCAGTGGAAGCGCGTGGCCAGGCGGGTGGCGCGCACCAGCCGCGATGGGTCTTCATAGAACGCGTAGTTGTGCAGGATGCGGAAGATCTTGGCCTCGATGTCGGCCACGCCGTTGAAGGGGTCCGTCAGCAGGCCGCGCGAGCCTGGGTTCAGCGACAGCGCCATGGCGTTCATGGTGAAGTCGCGGCGGCGCATATCGTCATAAATGGTGCCGGGAGTGATCTCGGCCGGCTTGCCCGGCTTCTCGTATCTCTCCGACCGGGCGCTGGTCACCTCCGCGCGGACGTTGCCTGGCAGCAGCAACATGATCGTGCGTGTGGCTTCGTCCACGGCTTCCGTGACCGCGCCGGCCTTTTCAAAATCTTTTTGCAGCTTGAGTGCGTTGCCTTGAACCGAGAAATCCAAATCGCGAATGATAAAGCCGCTGATGACATCGCGGACCGCGCCTCCGGTGAGGAAGACGTTCATGTCATGGGCGCGGGCCACATCGGTCACCAGCGCCATCCCGCGCTGCTGATCCGGCGTGAGCCGGGTTTCCATCAGGTAGATAAAATCGGCCATCGTTTCAGAAACACACTAGGGCCCGCCGGGACGATCCCGGCTGAGCAACCACTCTCTTGGATTCTCCGTAAGTTGCACTTTATACAAGACTTGGACGGCACCAGCAGGGACGTTAACAGACTCGAAACAATATCATACTGGTTGCCCCTTTGGCTACTAGGCGGGGACGAACCTCTGATGCCATCTTTGATACCTGCGGAACCATGCGAGAATCAATCTCTGAAACATGCCGTCCACCCACAAGAAGGTCATCGTCCGCAAGCGGGGGCGCGATTCCGTCAGCGGATACGTCTCGCCCGCGAATTTTATCGTGGAAGGCAAACTGGAACTGCTGAACCCCGCCGGGAAAGTTGTGATGATCGACCTGGAAGAGGTGAAGAGCGTGGATTTTGTGCGCGACTTCGGCGAACGCGCCAGCACCGGACGCAAGACCTTTACCAGCAGGCCGCGGACCGAGGGCTTATGGGTGCGCTTGCGATTCACCGATAACGACGTTCTGGAAGGAATGCTGCCCAACGACCTGACCCAGATCATCCCCGAAGGATATCTGATTACGCCTCCGGACACGCGCAGCAACATCCAGCGGATTTTTGTTCCCAAATCGGCGCTGGAGGAGATGAGCGTGCTGGGCGTGATTGGGGGCGCGGAATCGCGCCGCAAGCCCGCGAAAGACACCGGCCAGGAAAAACTGTTTACCGAGCCGTAGGGTTTTTGTCCCTGACACTTCCCCGCATTCCCGTTACAATCACGGGTTCTACCAGATATCTTTCCACTAGATATCTAAGGACCGAATGGTCCAGAAAAAAGACGAATCCCAGGAAGTTCAAAGAAATGAAGCTCAAAGAAATCGCCGGCCATCTCGGAGCCAGGCTGGAGCCGCCGGACGCCGACGTGGAAATCACCGGCGTGGCCGCCATCGAGTCGGCGGCGCCGGGCCAGATCGCCTTTATTGCCAACCCCAAATACGAATACGCTTACGCGCTCGCGGTGGAGCTGTTCTATCAGGCGCCCCAATACGAACGCAGCATCCATCCCGCCGCCGTGATTCATCCTTCCGCCCGGATCGGAAGCAATGCTTCAATCGGCGCTTATGTGGTGATTGATGCCGGCGTGAAAATCGGTGAGAACTGCACTCTACTGCCGCACGTGGTGATCTATCGCGACGTAAAGATCGGCAAGAACTTTTTCGCCCATTCCCATGTCGCGGTGCGCGAACAATCTGAGATCGGCAACAACGTCCTGCTGCACAATGGAGTCGTCGTCGGCTCGGACGGCTTCGGCTTTGCCAAAGACGACAGCGGAAGGTGGTACAAGATACCCCAGTCGGGAAAGGTGGTCATTGAAGACGACGTGGAAATCCAGGCCAACTGCTGCATCGACCGCGCCAGCCTGGGCGAGACTCGCCTTGGCCGCGGAACCAAGATGGACAATTTCGTCCAGATAGGCCACAACTGCACGGTCGGAGAAAACTCCTTGCTGTGCGCGCAGGTGGGCCTGGCCGGTTCCACCGAAGTCGGCAAGAACGTGATTCTCGCCGGGCAAGTCGGCGTGGCCGGTCACTGCAAGATTGGCGACGACGTGATTGTTACCGCCCAGAGCGGCACGCACGGTGACATCGAAGCCGGCGCCATGATCAGCGGCTCTCCCGCTTTTGACCATAAGCAATGGCGGCGCAGTGTGGCCGTATTTAACAAACTTCCGGAGCTGGCCAAAGCTGTGCGCGGCAGGATGAAGACAGGCAAAGAAAAATGAGTGCAGCTAAGCCTAGAACACTAGCGAACAAGAAAATGGCTGCAGTATCGTGTGCGCTGCAACGATGAATGCCGGCAGTCACGTGAATGATTTTGATTTAAATAGGTTGTCCGATGGGTTGAGAGTCTCAAATTCGTTGCCATGACTGAGAAACCAGAAGGGAAAAAACCGATCCGGGTACTGTTGCTGGACGACCGCCAGGACAATCTGGTTCTTCGCTCCGCCATTCTGCGCGGCCACGGCTATGAGACAGTGAGTTCGGCGTCCGTAGAAGAGGCTGAGACCAACCTGGACAGCATTGATATCGCCGTGCTCGACTATCACCTGGGCGCGGGCAAGTTCGGCACCGAGGTGGCCCAGTCATTGCGCGATAAGCGCCCGGAGGTGCCCATCATCATTCTCTCGGCCACGCTGGAAAGAAAATTCGGAGGCGTGGAAGACATGCACCTGCTCAAAGGCTACAGCTCCGTGGACGACCTGCTGGCGGCGCTGCGCTCCTTTGAAGCCAAGCGCCGCGGCAAGCCCGTGGTGGTGGATGCCCGCGACTTTTTTTATTCGCGCATCGCCATGGCCATGGGCGACGACGTGGTCCTGGAAATCCTGGACCGCGAGGGTACCTGGCAGTACGTGAACGATTACGGCGCGCGGCTGTATGAAAAGAAGAACACCTGGTTCATCGGCAAAAACCGCTTCGAAGAATTTCCTGAGCTTGGCGGAGAATGGAAGGACATTATCCGCACCGTGGCCGACACGCGCGAAACCTACGTGGACCGCAGCTTCCGCGGCCTGCCCCTCCTGCCCACTAAGACGCACCGCTGGAACTGGAACATCTTGGTCTATCCCTTGAAGCTGCATGACAACCGCAACGGCGTGGTGCTGAGCGCCAGGGTCATCGAAAAGAAATGAACTTGCAAAAAATCTGCCTGGCTCTCATCGTTCTTCTGGTCGCGACCGGATGCAGGTCGCGGGTGATCCAGGTCAATCTGATCAACACCAGCTCGCAGCCGATTAAAACCATTATTGTCGACTATCCGGGAGCGACGTTCGGTAAGGACACCCTGGCTCCGGGCAAGACCTACCAGTACGTCATCAAACCGGTCGAGCGCGGCGCGCTGAAGGTCCAGTTCACCAACGCCCAGGGAGTCAACCACAACTATCTCGGACCCGTGGTGCAAAAAAACCAGGAGGGAGTAATTCAGATCATACTCACGCAGGATTCTGCCG
>WNFN01265178.1_pt1 | contig 10467 bp, 10 predicted proteins | sample 5400161 | NCBI WGS metagenome assembly WNFN01 (sample SAMN13153353, study PRJNA577476) | soil metagenome | isolation source: 80 cm saprolite on Douglas fir-dominated hillslope | place: USA:California | collected 2013-09-17
TTCCAGTTCCTCACCGGCCCCTCCGGCGCCGGCAAGACCTCGCTGCTGAGGCTGCTGTTTTTGTCGCTGCGGCCGACCCGCGGCCTGGTCAATCTGTTCGGCCATGACGTCTCGATGCTCGGCAAGGATGACGTGGCCGATCTGCGCAAGCGGATCGGCATCGTGCTGCAGGACTTTCGCTTGCTCGACCATATGACTACCTATGAAAATGTGGCGCTGCCCTTCCGGGTGATGGGGCGCGAGGAATCGAGCTATCGCAAGGAGGTCATCGATCTCTTGAAATGGGTCGGTCTCGGCGAGCGGATGGATGCGCTCCCGCCGGTGCTGTCCGGCGGCGAGAAGCAGCGTGCGGCGATCGCACGCGCGGTGATTTCGCGCCCGCTGCTGTTGCTGGCGGATGAGCCGACCGGTAACGTCGATCCGACCCTGGGGCGACGATTGCTGCGCTTGTTCATCGAACTGAACAAGTCCGGGACGGCGGTGATTATCGCGACCCACGACATTACGCTGATGGATCAGTATGAGGCGCGGCGGATGGTGCTGCATCACGGACGGTTGCATATCTATGAATAGAATGGGTGACGAGCGCGGCCTGTTGGTGGATTTGGGGCAAGAGCGTCCGCGGGTGTCGGCGAGCGCGCGTAATCTCTCGCCGATCGTGCCGCGGGGCTCGATCGCCGGCCGCGCGCTGGTCGCGGTCGTCGCCATCATGACGTTCCTCGCATCGATGACCACGGGCGCGGTGCTGCTGATCAGCGCGTCGGCGGCGGAGTGGCAGTCGGAGGTCGCGAGCGAAATCACCATCCAGGTGCGCCCGCTGCCCGGGCGCGATATCGAACGCGATACTTTGGCGGTGGCCCCGCGCGTCGTGGTGGCGCGGGTGCAGCCCGGAACGACGCTGGATCTGGCGGCGCTGCGCAGCCGGGTGACGAAGGCGGCGCAGTCGGCCAGCGTCGACGATCACCGCGCCTGGATCGAGCGGATGCGATCGATGACCGGCGCAACCGTGCTGGCCGGCATCGGCATCCTGGCCCTGGTGATCATTGCGACCATCATTTCGGTATCGTTCGCGACCCGTGGCGCGATGGCGGCCAACCGCCCGATCGTCGAAGTCCTGCACTTCGTCGGAGCCGGAGACCGCTACATCGCCAACCGGTTCCTGCGGCATTTTCTTCGGCTGGGGTTGCAGGGCGGCGTGATCGGCGGCGGCATCGCGATGCTCACTTTCGGGTTTTCCGAATCCATCGCCGGCTGGTTCTCGGGCACCCCGATCGGGGATCAATTCGGGGCCTTGCTGGGGACGTTCGCGTTGCGCCCGTCCGGCTATCTGGCGCTGGCGGCGCAGGCGGCGCTGATCGCGGCGATCACGGCCTGGGCGTCGCGGCGAACGCTGTTTGCCACGCTTGACGACATCGACTGATGCGGCTTGCACGAATACCGCGCCGGCCCGACTCCCATTCGTCTGAAACCGTTGCCAAGCGTTTTGGAGCGAAAGCCTGCCCCGGTTTGCGTCAAGAAGACGCGTCAAATCGGGAATCCGGCGCCCCGTTTCGATTCTATCGAAACCGAAAAGCCTCTAGACTGAATGCGTGGAGGGTCGCCGGCATCACATGAGTCTCCAGCCCGACGATAAATCGCCAACGTCACCGCGGCGATCGGCTTTGTCGGTTTTCTCTCGAAGTTGCGCGGTGCCGAGTTGAAGCCTGCACGCAATGCCGACGGCATCGTGGTGCTGACCGGCGGCTCGTCGCGGGTTTCCGACGCCATGGAACTGCTCGCCGGCGGCTATGGCAAGCGGCTGTTGATCTCGGGCGTCCATCCAACCAATGCCGCAAGCGATATCTCGCGCTCGCTGCCGGATAACCAGTCGTTGCTAAGCTGCTGCGTCGATCTCGACCGCTCCGCCGTCAACACCCGCAGCAACGCGGCGCAAACCCGGCGCTGGGCGCGCGACCGCGGCTTCAAGTCGCTGATCGTGGTGACATCGAACTACCACATGCCGCGGGCAATCGTCGAATTGTCGCACGCGATGCCCGATGTTGCGCTGATTCCGTTCGCGGTGGTCGGCGACAAATGGCGGGATGAGCCGTGGTGGACCAATGGCGCGACATTGCGGCTGCTGCTATCGGAGTACGTGAAATACGTCGCCGCCGAGGTGCGGGTGCGTCTGGCTGACGCCGGGCTCGAACTGACGCCCGAGCTCGCGGATCAGCCGAGCGGATATCTCGCGCCGCCCAGACCGGCGACGGCTCAAGCCAACTGATCGGGTTTTCGATGGTTTCGATTTTCTTGCGTTCGCTGGTCTACAACGTGCTGTTCTATGCGCTGCTGGTGTTCTGGATTCTGATTGCAATCCCCACCTATCTGATGCCGCCGCGGGCCTTCATGGCCGTTGCCAAGGCCTGGGCGCGCAGCAGCGTCTGGCTGATGCGCGTGATCTGCAACACCAAAGTGGAATATCGCGGGCTGGAGAAAATTCCGAAAGCGCCGCTGATCGTCGCGTCGAAGCATCAGTCGATGTGGGAAACCTTCGCGCTGCTGCAGTTCTTCGATGCGCCGCTGTTCATCTACAAGCGCGAACTGGGCTGGATTCCCTTCTTCGGCTGGTACCTGATGAAGTCGAAGATGATCGGCGTTGATCGCGACGGCGGCGTGCGATCGCTGATGCAGATGGCGCGGCGTGCGCCCAAGGAGATTCGCAGCGGTCGACAGTTGATCATTTTTCCCGAAGGCACCCGCAGGCCGGTCGGCGCGCCGCCGGACTATATGACCGGCGTCGGGCAGATCTACGTCCACAGCGGCGTGCCCTGCATTCCGGTTGCGCTGAATTCCGGACTGTTCTGGCCGCGCCGGACGTTCATGCGCTATCCCGGCACGCTGGTGGTCGAATTCCTCGATCCGCTGCCGGCGGGCCTCAGCCGCAGGGATTTCATCGCGCGGATCAGGGAGGCGATCGAGGATGCGACCAACCGGCTGGTCGAGGCGGGCCGGCAGGAGCAGGCGCAGTTGTTCGGCCGCGTGCCGGGTTCGACCCCGGCGAAGGCGTAGGGCGTTGTTGCTTGTCCCCCGGAACGGAGGGCAAAGTCACCGATGCAGCGGTGTGTCGTCATGCAGCAGCGCGGCAAGCTGATGCAATTGGGGGTCGCGAAAACCCTGCGCCTCGATCGACTTCACGGTGGACAGCACGTAGTCGCGATTGTTTCCGGAACGGCCGTGCCCCTGCCGCACGTAGCGCACCTGTTCGGTCAAGGAGAGCCTTCCGGCATATTGGACGTGGCCGCGATCGACCACATAGGCCAGCGCGCTGACCCGTTGCCGGGCCTCGTCTTCGAGCCAGACCGAACGCATCGCTTCGCGATAGACGTGGGTGGTCTGCTCGCGGCTGCGCAGGTAGTCGATGGTATCGCTGCGTTGCTTCGCCGCGACGCGGAATGCGACGCCGCGGCAGGCGCCGCCGCGGTCGAGCCCGAGCACAAGGCCGGGCTTTTCCGGCGTGCCGCGGTGGTCGAACGAATAGACGCAGAGCGCGCGATGCTCGCCGATCAGCCGCGCCGGGACCTGCTCGATGAATTCGAAGCCCGGCCGCCACATCAGCGAGCCATAGCCGAACACCCACAGGTCGCCTTTGGACAATTCGGCTTCGGGGACTATTTTCGCTGGCATTGCGCGAACGGCTATCAGAAGAAGGTTTTCAGGCGAAGCGGAATTCCATGCTACGTGAACATCCGGTAACTTGATTGTGGCGGGTGTGCATCGCTTTATTGACAAAATCATTGCCCAAAGGTCACCGTAATGCCCAATATGACACCTGCGCCGCGCCGGCGCCCGCTTTGGCGCCTCTTCATCATGCCCGTATTGCTGCTGGTCGCCGCCGCGGCATGGAGCGCATTCTGGTTCTTTGCCGCATCCCAGGTCGACGTAAGGGCCGATGCCTGGCGCGCGCAGGAGGCTAAATCCGGCCGTGTCTATGATTGCGCCAAACGCTCGGTGGCCGGCTTCCCGTTCCGCCTCGAAGTCCGCTGCGCAGGCGCCAGCGTGTTGCTGGTGTCGCAGACCGCGGGGCAGGCGGCGACGCAGGCGCCCATGACTGCGCAGCTCGGCGAAATCCTCGTCGTGTCCCAGGTCTACGATCCCAAATTGCTGATCGCGGAATTCACCGCGCCGGCGACGATCGCCGATCGCGGCCAGCAACCATCGATGATCGTGAACTGGAGCAAGGCGCGCAGCAGCGTGCTGGGACTGCCGGCGATTCCGCAGCGCGCCTCGATCGTGTTCGACGATGCTTCGATCGTTCGCGTCGAGGGATCGGCGCAGGCGCCGCTCGCGGGCGCAAAACACATCGAGCTGCACGGCCGGCTTGTCGAGGGCGCGGCGCTCGATCGTCCCGCGATCGAAACCGTGCTGCAGATCGCGGGCGGCAGCGTGCAGGGGCTACATCCGCTGCTCGCCGCGCCGTTCGATGCCGACGTGCGGACGATGCTGAGCGGTCTGAAGGATTTTTCGCCAAAGCCCTGGCCCGAGCGGTTTCGCGAGATCCAGGCCGCCGGCGGGCATGTCGAGATCATGCAGTCCCGCGTTCAACAAGGCGATCTGATCGCGGTCGCGGCCGGCACCCTGGGCTTGACCACGGGCGGCCGTCTCGACGGCGAATTGCAGATGACGGTCGCCGGCATCGAAAAGGTAATTCCGGCGCTGGGTATCGAAAAAATGCTCGATGAAGGCGTGCCGCAGGCAACGCTTGATCGCGTCGCGCCTGGCGTCAAGACCCAGGACGTCAATAACCTGCTTGGCGCGCTGGACCGGGCCATTCCCGGTCTCGGCAAGGTGGTGAAGCAAAACGCCAATGTCGGCGTCGCCGCCGGCATCAACGCGCTTGGCAAGGAAGCGGTGCTGGAAGGCAAGAAGGCACGAGCGTTTCCGCTGCGGTTTGTCGATGGCGCGGTCTTCCTGGGGCCGCTGAAAGTGGCGCAGATCCCGCCGCTGTTTTGAAATGGCGCTTCAATAAAAGCCGTCATACGCGTGCTTGACCCGCGTATCCATCCTTCTCGCAAGGAGATGGATTGCCGGATCAAGTCCGGCAATGACGTTTGGAGCTTCTTCATTGACCGCGCACATGGCCGCCCGCGCCGCTTCGTAAAACCCTGATCGCCGAACCGTGATCGATATTTCGGCACGCGCCGGGAATGCCGATGCGTAAACATCAGTCTTAGCCTCTGACGACCCGCACGAATGCACGGGGTCGATTGCAGGAGGAGACCAATGGTCAAATTGAAATTTCTTGTCGCGGTTGCGGTTCTGTCGGCGGTTGTCGCGACGCCGGCGCTGGCGGAGCACATGATCGATGAGCCGGGCATGTTCGCATTTTATCATCCCAACGGCGATCTGGGCATCGGATCGTCACGGCCGGCGGAAGCGATGGCGGCGGAGCCGTCTCGCAGCGGCAACGTCGCTCGAGTGAGAATGCAATCCCATCCGGTCTCCGCCCGGCGCGCCAGGGTCATCAAGGCATATTGAAGCGCCGCCGACTCAGGCTTCCCGTCAAGCGGCAAGCATGACGACGAGAATAATTCAAAGCTCCAACGTTGCTCGACTGGCTGCGCTGAGCCATGCCCGGCTGGGCGCAGTATTTTGCGACCGCAATTCGCGCTGCGTGCGCGCGCTCGGCGGCTTTCAAAAAAAATTCCAACACATCGTCGTGAGCAAAACATGATGCAAAAATAATCCGGCGATCGCGGAATATCGGCGCTTGAACTCCGGTCTCTCCCTCAGAGGAAGCATGCACACACCCGGATTGAGGTGCGATGTGCGCGTGTCGCTTTCTCCTGGGCGGGAGGTTCTAGTGAAGTTACTGAAGGGGATTCTTGTCGGCGGCGTTCTGATTTCGACAGGCCAAATCTTTGCGCAACAAGTCTTCGCGCAACAGGCCGTCGCGGAAACGGATACGTCGTCCGAGATTCGTTTGCTCAAGGCCAAGCTGAAGCAGCTTGAACTGCGCGTCGAGGACCAGGGCCGCACGATCCATGTCCTGCCGGAAAAGTCTGCTACAAGGGCATCACGTTGACATTCGGCGGCTGGGTCGATCTCACCGGCATCTACCGGACTCGTAACCTCGCCTCCGATACCGGATCGGTCTACAACTTCATTCCCTATCCGCAGGCTAAGAATTTCAACACGCCGGAATCGCGTTTCTCGGCGCGCCAGACCAGGTTCTCGGTCCTGGCCGAAGGCGACCCCTTCGCGGATACGCACATTGCGGGCTACGGCGAAATCGATTTCGAGGGCGCGGCGCAGACCGCAAATTCAGTTGCGACCAATTCGTTCAATCCGCGGATGCGGCAGCTCAGCGTCACGTTCGATCGCACCGATCTCGGATTTCATGTCCTCGCCGGCCAATCATGGTCGCTCAATGCCCCGAGCAAGGCCGGCATCGATCCGCGCGGCGTCGATGCGCCCGGCGTGATCGATTTCGAATCGGTTCCGGGATTTCTCGCGGCCCGGCAACCCGGAATCCGGGTCTGGCAGGATATCGGGCCGGAGTTCAAGATCGCGGCATCGGTCGAAAATCCGCAGACCTCCTTCTTCGGCGGCAACACGCCGACGGTCGGCACGCCGGCGGTCGGGCCGCAGGGGGTGTTGAACCCGAACCTGCTCGTCAACCTGACCGGTCCCGGCGGCAGCTTCTTCAACAACGCCAACAATCTCAGCTTGAACCAGGTGCCCGACGTGACGGTGAAGGCCGCGTGGGACCCGCGGCTCGGGCCTTACAAGCTGCACATCGAGGCGTGGGGGCTGTTTCGCCAGTTCTTCGATCGCTTCAACTTCGCCAACCATACCTACGACACCGGAAGCTTCGGCGGCCACATCAGCGCGGAGGTGATCCCGCAGACCCTGGAGCTGCAGGTCTACGGCGCCCACGGCGCGCTCGGGCGCTTCACCGCCGCGCCGTTCCCGGACGCGACGCTGGCGCAGGATGGCACGATCCTTCCCTTGTCCGTCACCTCGGCGCTGGTGGGCGTGGTTTGGCACACGCTGCCGACGCTCGATATCTACAGCTACGCCGGGTTGGAAAAAGTCGACGCCGCCTTCAGGAACGTCGGCACGGTGCCGTTCGGCTACGGCAACCCGCTCTATAACAACACCGGCTGCACCATCGAGAATTCGCCGGCGGCGACCTGCAACGGCAACACCTCGGAAGTGCGGCAATACACTGTCGGATTCTACGATACGGTCATGAAGGGCAACTACGGCACGGTCAAAGCCGGCGTGCAGTATTCCTACAACCAGCGCTTTGCGTTCGCAGGCGTCGGCGGCGCGCCGAAGACGGACGACAACATCGTCATGACCCAGATTCGCTATTACCCGTTCCAATGACTTTGCCGCGTGTTGCGTCACCTTCGGTCAGATCAAACGAAAGTGACGCGCACGCGGAGAATCGCCTGAAGGCGCGCCAAGGCGGAATGGCAGGTGGATTTCCCTCCCAAAGGAAACGAGTTACCACGGCCGGCTCAATTCAATAGGCCTCAAGCAGTTTGAAAAGAGGGACTGGCCGCGCCCCACCCAGGTTATCGGCGACACCAATTCACTGGGGCAGCTGTTGCGTCACATGCGCAATGCGGTTACGCATGGTCTCGTGGCCTTTCGGGGCACTGGGCCGGATGGCGCCGATGGACGCAATCTGAACTAGCGCAGCCCTAGGGAGCGACAAATTCTCACTGATCAAGATATAACTTCAAGTCCGAGCTTCAAGCGAGCGGCAGATTTGCCGTTCCTTTCGGAATAGCTATTGTAGGGGCTGCGACTCGCAGTAGGGAGATGGGGTTAAGACGCCAAGCCCGCGCATGATATCGCGCAATGCGAAATGTTTCTGCGGTAGCGAGAAACGCTACAAGCATTGCCATGGCGCATGGTCGGTCAACACTCTCTCTGCGCCGATCGACAATTGGCACATCACTCCTATGCACGTACGTAATGCGTTTGACAGCGCGCAAGTTGGGCGCGTTGCTCATTTCGATCAGTACGGATTTCACCGGCCCATGATGGTCACGGGGGACGACGAGACACGGTTTATCGTCCGCGGAGAGAAAGTCATTCTGTGGGAAGGCGGGAAGTATTTCCTAAACTTCCTCCAAAGCGATTTGTTGCGCGAGCTTGGTGAGTCCTTTCGTGAGAATGCGCGCCATCCGTTGCATGGCTGGTGGGCCGCGGTGCAGGCGCAGGCCGCAACCCGGTCTCCGCTCGGACCAGAGCGCGGTCTCATGTCGACCGTGGCTGTCCTGAGCTTCTTCACCGTGGCCTACGATCTCTTTGTACTAGCGGACAACGCCAAGCCACGCGAACGCCTAGTTAAGGCCTTGCGTATTCCAGATCAGTTTCACGGCGCACGATACGAACTAATGATTGCTGCTTGCCTTGTTCGCGCTGGCTTTGACTTCACATTCTCCGATGAGGAGGACAGCTCATCGTCTCATTCCGATGGCGTCGCGGTCCATCGACGGACTGGCAAGCGCTATGCTGTAGAGATGAAGACTAAGGGTCGGCCCGGAATTCTTGGCAAGGCGGGCGAAAGGCCCTCGCCAGCAGCGATGAAGGGAGATGTGAGCCGTCAGCTGCGGGATGCACTTTTAAAGCCTGCCCATGATGAACGCCTTATCTTTATTGACCTAAATCTCCCGCCGCCACCGTCCGGATGGCAAGGGAAAGGTGTCTGGTGGCGACAAGACGCAATCGCATCCAAGCGAGCCGTTGAAGAACAGCCGGGCAACGCCCCAGCTGATGCGACGGGTTTCATTGTCTTCACCAACACGCCATCCAACCAGATGGCACATGACGAATTCTATGTTGGACTAGAGGTGGCATGCACTGCCTACAACAAGCCTGATTTTGCTGCCGATATGCCGCTTCTCCACGATGCTTACCCAGATATTGCAGACCTGTTCCAAGCGTTCTCCAATCATGATCAGATGCCACAGATCTTTGAGCGGGTTCGCATTTCCTCTTGATTGGCTTGGTCGCGTGTGCCGTGGGAGAAAACCGTGACGTTTCATAGGGGTGCTAAGATTACGTGGCAGGAGGACTCCTTGGATGAAACGGGTGCGTCGCAAGAAGGCGGGCAAGGGCGAGCCGGCTAACCACTCCAAACGGCGACGCGGACACTCAAGCCGCAAGTCGTTTGCCAACGACCTCCTCGATGCTTGGGCTGCCAAGGCGGACCGGGAACGTTCTAAATGGTTGAACAGGCCAAGGCTTCATACCGCAATTTTCGAGGAGGCTCGGCGCGACGAAGAACTCGAAAAGCTGCTTGCTACGAACGGAGCTGCCTTTAAAGACAAAAAAGACGCAGAAGTCTTTGCACGACAGAAGGAAAAGTCACAGCAAAACGTACACGCGAGCATCGGATCGCTAGGCTGGCCCTCGGAGCGGCTCGAGTCATTCATCGACGCCGTTGTCGCTTATAGAAGGGATGCCAGTATCCAAAACTACTTGTTTATTCGGCAGAAATTTCCGGAAGTTGAGATTCAGGTCCCTCGCTTTGGAGGAATCGATCCGCTATTTGCGCTTGAAGCCGACTTTAGGAACCAAGGTATAAATCCCAATCTGATTGCCGGATCGCTTGACGGCGATGAACCAAGCGTCGATGCGCTGTGCTTGCGCCTGTTAGAACTTCTTTTAGAGCGCGAGAAACTTCCGAAGACAGGGCAGGGATCTATCGACCGGCGGCGCAAGGCCATCAGCGATGCGTTCGTCAACTATCTGATCACAACTACTTTGGAGGCTTACGACTGGAATGAAGACGTGTACCGAGTTCCGGCGTCTCTCGTCGTATTGATCCGAAATCAACTATGCGGATCAACACCCGATCTCCACGCGGAGTTTCGGCTGCGAGAGCATAAGCAAAACGTAGCGATCGCCGTTGCACAGCAATTAAAGCGCGACGAACGATTATCGATCAACAAATTGAAGCAGCTAGCCGGGATTCCTCGAACTACCGCAGCGCGGTGGCTTAACGACCCATACTTCCAACGATGGCTAGATTTCGGGAGGGAGCAGCCGTGGAAGGGACTGCTCAAAAAGAATCGTCAACGAGCTAGCAAGACATCCAAGAATAAATGAAGCGCTGCGTGGCCTATCCCACCGAAAACCTTTTGCGGGACACCTTCCTAACGCATTAACCCTCCGAGCACTATGCGTCGTGGACCATTCAGCCATGGAATGAACGGGCAAGGTCCTAAGCGGAGACGCGCTGATGGACCCTTTCACTCTTTTGGGCATGGCCGCCTTTCTGAATGCGGCCACGCGATTTCTCGCAGAGCTGCGGCGCTGGTTCAGATCACGTCGCTCGGGATGTTCGACGCGACATACGGCAACGCGGAGACAGGTGGGGAAGAGACCTTAGGCGGAGGCAAGCGCCGAGGCGCGCCGTTTACGAAACCCGATCACTTGATCTCTTCCACCAGCTTCCGCGCTTCG
>WNFN01228571.1_pt2 | contig 10465 bp, 10 predicted proteins | sample 5400161 | NCBI WGS metagenome assembly WNFN01 (sample SAMN13153353, study PRJNA577476) | soil metagenome | isolation source: 80 cm saprolite on Douglas fir-dominated hillslope | place: USA:California | collected 2013-09-17
AGAACGCGAAAATCCTCCTGCTGGACGAGCCGCTAGCAGCCATGGGCGCGAAAGAGGGAGTGCTGATTCTGGAGTTGATCAATAACCTCAAGCAGATGGGCGAGGTTTCCATCATCATGATCGCGCACAACTACGCCCAGGTGCTGGAGATTTGTGACCGCGTGAATATGTTGCAACACGGGATCATCACTCTGGATACGCAGGTCAAAGATACCTCGCTCTCAGAACTGAACGAACTGGTCATGCGCGAGTACCGTCTGGAGGCTGCTCAGGCCGCGAAGAATGGCGCGAAAGGTGAGAATGGCTCGGAAAAGGGAGCTTTATAATTTGGCTCTGCTGGTGAATGGCAAAACGGGCAGATGGCAGTGCTCCGGCAAAAGTGGTGCAAGTGCAAAGACGACGCGCGCGAGGGGAGCCGCTACATGTAAGGCATGTGTATCCTGTTGGTGCAATAGCAAAGACGACGCGCGAGGCTACATACAATAGCCTTCCAATGGGAAGAACGGGCAGAGCGTCTTGCACAAATAGAACACGCATGCCGTTTGTGTGTAGCGGCGTCCCTCGCGCCATGGCCTCCAACTAAATTATTTGTCGAATGAAAAATATGCATTATTTGCACGAAAAATGCCATAGAAGGCCGATTTATCGGGGACCCTCGGCCGGGCTGTCAGAGTGCCACCGCAACGCACATACCCACCATATTCGCCAAAAATGTGATGCCATAGCGGCATTTGTGCTATCCAGGTGGTCCCCGATAAATCGGGACAGGACCCGATAAATCGGCCCTCTATGACGTTTCCCGTTATTTGATGCATATTTTCGCTCGTTCCTACTCGTTTTCCGGTTCGACAAATGATTTAGTTGGAGGCAATGCCCTCGCGCGCGTCGTTCCTTGACAGATCCCGGCTACCTATGGCGTAATTGGTCATAGGAGCCGTACTCTTATGGCTCTCAATGGGGGCACTTCTCTACGGGTCCAATCGCGGGAAGTGCCCCTTGTTAGTTGTTGTTACTGTCACTCAGGTGTAATAACAACGACTAACAATAGTATACCTGGAATAAGATGGAGTTAGCAAGCCTATAGACGATCAAATTGAATGGAGCGTATAATACGAAGAAAAACAGAGGTCATCAGGTGGAAACCCCAAAATCCTTTTACACAATGGATGAGATTGCTGATATTTTGCGTGTCTCCGTTGAGACTGCGCGGGCATATACGCAAAGAAAGAAAGACCCGCTTCCCTGCTACCGGGTAGGGCGACAGTATCTCGTGGATAAAGCTGAGTTCGATAAATGGATGCATGAAAAGAAAAATAGACAGACTGAGTAAATTGCATTCTTATCCTCTCGTTTTTACGCATAGGCCCCGGCAGCTCTGTCGGGGTTTTGCTATAATGGTGGTATAGTCCTACTTCTGCCCGCAGACGACATAGTATCGAATATGCGCCTGTTGCTGCTCCCATTCCCTGACCAGATCGATCCATGTCTGATCGACCTCACCTGACCCTATACCAAGTTGCCTGATATTGCGTGCGCGCATGGCCTCGTAGAAGCCGCGCATGTTTGCCAGTGACGTTGCGCCCAGATGACCGGCCCATTGACCGATGGGAATATCATAGGTGAACTCTTTCACGTTGCGTATTCCTGCCTTGAGGGCCATGATCTTCAATCTAGCTGGCATGTCGGCATCCTGGCTGTAAGACGTGCAGATCTCCCTGATCCAGTTGTACCATTTCTGCGTGGCCGGCCCCCGGGGCCAGATGCTACAGCCGACTTCGACGAACTCTATCCAGCCTGCTGGCCGTGTGACCCTCAAAATCTCGTGCAAGACCTCGCTCCATTTGAAAGATGGGATACTCATCAGCATCAGGCGCATATGGACGAAGTCAAAGCTGTTTTCCGCGAAGGGAAATGTTCCCAGAGCATTGGCCTGTTTAAAGAGATAGTTTGCGGGCTTTGCTCCTCTTGCGCTTTTCATCTCCTCCAGGTCTATGCCGATGACCTGGGCCTGGGGAAATGCCTGGGCCATCTCGATGCTCCAGCGCCCGGTGCCGCATCCTACATCTAAGATGGCGCTTGCGCTGTCGGGGATGGGCGCGATGTAGATGCCTTTCATGACCTGGCGCAGTAAGTAATGCTGGAAGTCCAGCCGGGGCACATCGGCCATGTCCTTTGGCAAGAGATAGACGACTTCGGAGTCACTGAGATATCTTCGGCCTTCTACCTGGATAGCGCGGATGTCTCTCTCTGCTGGCTGGCCCTGTTTCGCCAGCGTGGTGGTTCGGCTTCTCCGACTGATCCCGAAAATTGGCATCGTTTTCCCTCTTTCCTGCTTGTAAATGGTAGAGATGCCGGGAATGCTGTTTTGGGCTGTCGCGTAGTGGGGATAGCACTTCCGGCTTTTTGAGTGTAAATTCTGCTTTTTGCTCTGTCTACACGTTTTGTATTCAGCAGAAAAGAAAGCATATATATGCAGTATACTCTATGAAAAAAGGAAGAAACCGGCTATTTCGGTTTCTTCCTTGTGGGCGCTTGGGAATGCGCTGCCTCTGCTGGCACCAGATGGCTGCGACTCTCGCGGTAGATACGCGAGTTCCTATACAGAGTATGTACTTTTCCATCTTATCCGTCCTTATGCATTATATTCCGAAGAATATGAACTATGCTTTTAGCAAGATATCATTCGGGAAGGCGAGCATGGTGATACTATTGTCTGTCTTAGGCAGAGAGACGACGACGTATTTCGTCAGCCGTTGCCCTCCAAGTAAACGGATGGTCGTTCTATGCGTCCATTGGGTGGATTGGCCTGCGTAGGTGTTATCTGTGGTTCCTTCAGGGAATTGAATGTGATATCTTCCTCGTTCCCCCTGGTATGTTACCCGGCACCCTAAACTCTCTAAATAGCTCTTAATGCGGGTAACATATACCTGATCTACGTGGCTTATCACGATCTCACTGATTGGCTTAGACTGGAGAAATGTTGCCCGGTCCTTCATTATTCCCTCCTACAAATAGACATAGGGTACGATGATCCCATTGCCCCCATCTGGCTTGATGCTCCACCAGAGCATGCCGCCCTTCGGAAATCTGACCTCATAGGCGTATGCGGCCTGCTTGGAAACCGTCCCATCGGGGAAGTCGAGATGGACTGAGAGCAGCTGATCCCCCTCGCGTTGCTCCGACCAGAGACAGCCTTGTTTTTCGAGGTACTTTTTCGTTAACTCATAGAATTGCCCGTCCAGGTGGTGGACATCCAGGTTGCTGATGGGCGTTCCTTGCATACGTGACCTTCTCCACTGTTGATTGAGCATTCTCTTGGGAGAGTAAAACATTGCTGGTTGCTTTGCGCTATGGTTTCTTTTCCCTGGAAGAGGGATGATGTTCGGAAGACAAACCATGTATTTTTCGCGCAAAATCTCGATACATTGGGATATACTCTCAAGAGAGGCGTTTTGATAAAAGTTGTGGAGGTTCTTTTTATGGCGCGGTCTTTCTGGTGGTCATCCTTTGGAGACTTTGAGGCGGACGAGAGCGGTTTTTATCCGCAGGCCCGCTGTGTGGTGGCTCATTATCGGTGTCTTTCTGGCTGGTCGCGGGAGACGTTGGCTTCGCGGCTTGGGATTGGGGTGCGTGCCCAATCCTATGCTGAGCGGGAGGGCTATGGCCTGGATAGTATTTCCAGGCTGCGTGAATTACGCACGTTGTTGGAGATTCCTCCGGCGTTGCTGGGTCTGTGCGATGCTCCTGGCCCTGCTGGCTGGTGGCTGGCAGAGTTTGAGCCGTGGCTTTCTGATGCCGAGGGCTGGCCGGATGGTGGCCCGATGGTGAGGTTTTATCGTAAAGCGATGGGTTGGACTCAAGCTCAATTGGCTGAGTCCCTTGATATCAAGGTATTGGCGGTGCAGAATATGGAGAACTCAGGCTCCAGTTTCGATTCCTTGTCGCGAAGGCGCGCGTTGCGCTTTCTGCTGGCGATTCCTCCGGCGTTGCTCGGTCTTGATGCTGAGCATATGTCAAAGGAGTTCGGGGGTTCTTTGATTGGTTCGGCGCAAGGTCCAGCGCCAGAGCTGATTACGTCGTTTCGCGCATCTGCGGGTGCGCTGTTCACTGGCTATCGTTCCAGTCACGCTCAAGATCGTGTCTCTGATACACTCTCCTGGCTGGCTGAGGTGCATGAAGTTCGGGTAATGACGCAGGGGAGCCAACGTTTGCAGATGCTCGAAGTGGAATCATTGGGCTATCAAGCCCTGGCAAATATTGTGCGTCAGTATGCCAGTGATATGGTGGTGTTTAGCCACTCGAATAGAGCGGTACAACTTGCCCGCGATGCAGGTAACGCTGATCTCCTTTCTACAGCGTTGAGCAGGAGGGCTGAGACAGCCTGTTATCGTGGGTATATTGACCTGGCGCAACGCTCAATGAATGAAGCCTTGCTGCTTCCTGTTCAGGATGAATCTGAGCTGCTTGCACGGATCACTTCTGCATCCCATATCCTTGCAGTAGGAGTTTCTGATGAGCAGGGGAGGTCAGATGTTCGTGCCTTGATTGATCAGGCGCGTCCAGCGCTGAATCTGCCCGACCCATTTTATCGTTTCCTTGATCGTGAATCTGTTGTAATAAGTCAGGCACAAGGACTGAATGGGCTGGCTTTGCATGCTCCAGAGCGACAAGCGCGTGACCTGTTGAATCGTTCGACTGAACTGCTTATCGATTTGTCTCCAGGAACTGCACGTCATACCATTCGAGCGAAGCTGGCTCTGGCTCTGGCTTTTGTGGGCCTGGGTGAACTTGATTATGCCGCTACTTTTGCGTTGGAGATGTTGCCGCTGATGGATGAGATGAAAACAGTGCTCTACTTGCCGCAACTCTTGCAGATTTATCGCGCTTTGCACAAGAGCACGTTGCGCCATGATCCACGTGTAGCCCGCCTGGGTCTGTACCTGCATGCGCATGGAGTTTTGTAGTTTTTCGAGATGGGGCAATTTTAAACATTGCCTCATCTCCATTGAATAATAGGTAGAACCCCCTTAACTGGGGGAGGCATCCCTGGTCCAGAAAACTCGCCGTATATACCGTAAAATTATAGAGGGCCGATTTATCGTGTCCTATCCCGATTTATCGGGGATCGCTCATCTGCCTCAAATATTGCTATAGGAGTAAAATACTTGCCTAAATTCGAGGCAGATGAGCGATCCCCGATAAATCGGGATAGGACACGATAAATCGGCCCTCTATAACCTTTGCAGCGATTCGGGTGAAACTTTTATCCGTCCTCCAGTTAGCGAGGTTCTACCGAATAATGAAGTAGAAAGGTGAGAAATGGCATTGGTCTATGAGGATTATCTCACGGTGCAGGAGGCTGCGAGTATTCTGGGAGCCTCTGCGCGCAGTGTCTACGGTTATATTGCCAAAGGCCGGTTGCCTGCAACGCATATTGGGGAGCGCATGCTCGTGAAGGCGCAAGATGTTTCTGCTTTTCAGCGCAATGCACCGGGTCGCCAGCGTGTGTTAGCTCCGGCCTGGCACATTCCCCCGCAGCGCAACCGCCAGTATGTGACGATGATTACGGTTCGCGTGCGGTCAGGCGCGAGTGAGGCGCTTGAGGACCGGTTGGTGGAGATTCATGGGTCGTCAACTCATTGCTTTTTCGGAACATCTGCGCGTTATGTGGTGCAGAATCAGCGCGATCCTGCTGAGATTGACCTGGTGCTGGTGTGGCGTAGTTCGGTGATGCCTGACCTTGCGTGCCGCGAGGCTGCGGTAGCGGCTCTGGCTGCCGATCTGGTTGATGTGCTGGAGTGGGAGGCGGCGGTGGTGAAGGAGGGGCAGACCCTGCTGCATGCATAATGGTCTGTATCTGCACGAGCATGGTGTATTTTGAGTGGTTGTTGACATCTCTGTTATCTTTGGGGCGGGGAAACACCTTTTTGTTGTCGATATAAGCAGGATATGAGGCGAAGGAATACTTGCTAGAGAAGTGGGGAAGGAAGTGTACGTATTGTGGTAAGGAAAACATCTCGTTGCAAATCGAGCATATCCAGTGCAAGGCCAAAGGTGGGTCAAATCGGATCTCGAATTTGTGTCTGGCCTGTGAAGCCTGCAATCGCAAAAAAGGAACACAAGATATCGTCGTTTTCCTGGCGAAGAAGCCTGACCTCTTGAAGCGTATTCTGAGCCAGGCGAAGGCTCCACTCAAGGATGCTACGGCAGTCAACTCGACAAGGTGGATGCTTTATGAGCGGTTGCAAGTCTTGGGGTTACCCGTGGAGTGTGGGACGGGAGGCCGTACCAAGTTCAATCGTATGACGCGAGGCTTGGAGAAGACGCATTGGCATGATGCTGTGTGTGTAGGGGCGAGTACCCCGAAACCTTGCAGATCCAGGGGATCATCCCTCTGCTCATCATCGCCTATGGCCATGGATGTCGCCAAATGTGTCTGATGAATGCCTTGGGTTTTCCACGGACTAAACCGAAGGCCAGGCACTTCACCCATGGTTTCCGTCCAGGAGATATCGTCTCTGCCCATATCCCCACCCATCTGAACAATCCGGGTGTGCATGTCGGTCGGATGGCAGCCAGGGCCAAAGGAGCCTTTACGATCACTGCAAAGAAAGGAACCGTCACGGATGTGGGGAAAAACTATTGTCGGAAGATTCAGCGAGCCGATGGCCATGGATATCTCCAGGGATCTGCGCCTGCGGGCGGTGGTCATTCCTCCCCGGCCTAAAGGTACGGGGTCCCCTGACCACGTTTTTATGGGAAAGAGGAGAGATAAGAAGTCTATGGTACGCTTTGCTATCGATATAGATGGGACACTGGCGCGTAGGAATAATCAGCAGTATTTCAGAACCTGCAATGAAATACTCAAGCTGGCTCTTCCAGAGGAACGTTTACAGAATCTTTCGTTGCAGGCATTTTCTCAACTTTCTTTCTCACTTAAAACCTGGCACCAGGAACCACCAGACGCATGAGGCAAAAGCGATGCTGCCGGCAATTACGAAAAGATGGAAGACCTCGTGGAAGCCGAAGACGCGCGGGAAGGGGTCCGGGCGTTTGCGAGCGTAGACGACCGCGCCGAGTGTATAGAGAATCCCGCCCAGAAGTAGGATTGCAACGGCATACCAGGGGATCACGGCCAGAAACGCCGGCAGTGCCAGTACCACTACCCAGCCCATGCCAATATAAAGGGCCGCGTTCATCCAGCGGGGCAGGTGCAACGTCAGGATAGCCAGGCCAACGCCAGCGACGGCCAGCGCCCAGATGACAGCCAGAATAGCCACGCGCAGCCAGCCGGAGAGCAGATTAAAGCAGAGCGGCGTATAGGTGCCCGCGATCATCACGAAGATATTCGCGTGGTCGATGGCGCGCAACACACGAGCGGGTCGTGGACTCCAGCGCCCGATATGATAGAGCGCACTGATCGTATAGAGTTCAAGCATACTCAGACCAAAGATCAGCAGCGAAATCAGCCGGGGCAGATCCGCACGGCTCTCCCAGCAAAGTGCAATTGTCAGCAGCAGCGAGGCCAGGGCAGCCAGTGCATGCGACCAGCCGCGCATCAACGGTTTTTTCACAGGCGCATTAGAAGAAACTGGAGCAGCTTGCAGTGTTTTATTCATGAGTATTTCCTATAGCCATATATAGTGGCCATATACAGTAGCCATATACAGAAAGAGACGAGAGAGGTTCTGAAATCAGTTCATTTTACCCTGTGTGTCACTTTAGACTGACACAGTGACGCGTCTCATACAAAGTGACCTGTTTGTCCGTTAAACTTGTCCAATCGGTCTACAAGCCTTATAGTGTTGCAGTATCCTCAACGGATGATCCCTGACGGAAGGGAAGAGAAGCCGGAAACCCAGATCACCCTGCACGTCTCTCATTGTAGCAGGTGGGTCAAGATCTCTGACCACCGCTGTAGGAGGGTGCGCTGGCACGGGAGGAGACAGAGGGAACGAACGAGGCTTTTGTCGTATCTTTCTCGTCTTTTGCGAGGAAGATTCCAACTCCAACGGGCCGGGTAAGATTGTTGTATGGTATGTGCAGCAACTGGATTATGAGAGAACAGTAAGTATGCGTCGTAATCAGTCGAGGAATTGAATGAATAATCGTAGTAAAAAGGCAGCAGATCGCTACCGTTCGCTGCGTACCAAAGGTGGGGCCATTACTGAAGATGAGCGCCTGCTCAGCCGGCCCACTATGCCGTTGATTAGCCCGACCGAGCCATTGCCACACGAGCAGGCCAGTCGGGACGACCACGCCTTTGAGCGGGCCTTGAATTTTGATTTTACCGTTACTGACCCCTGGCGGGTGCTGAGGATCATGAGCGAGTTTGTCAATGGCTTCGATGCGCTGGCTCATATTCCCGCGTCGGTGGCCATCTTTGGCTCGGCCCGCACAAAAGCCGAAGACCCAACCTATAAGGCCGCTGTAGAAACTGCTCGCCTGCTGGCAAGAGCCGGCTTTGGCGTGATCACTGGCGGCGGACCCGGCGTGATGGAGGCGGGCAATAAGGGTGCGCAGGATGGTGGCAATCTCTCGATAGGCTGTAATATCGAGTTGCCGTTCGAGCAGTTTTCCAACCAGTATTTAGATGTGTCACTGGATTTTAACTACTTTTTCGTGCGTAAAACAATGTTTATCAAGTATTCCAGCGCCTTCATCATCTTTCCCGGCGGCTTCGGCACGCTGGATGAATTGTTTGAGGCGTTGACCCTGATTCAAACGCACAAGGTCAGTCATTTCCCGGTGATCCTCTATGATTCAAAGTACTGGGGTGGTCTGATCACATGGATACGCGAAGTCATGCTGCCGCGCGGGACGATTTCTCCCCAGGATCTCAATCTGCTGCGCATTTCGGATGATCCTGAGGAGATTTGCAAATGGGTGCGTGAGGCTTATCACTCCAGTTTCAATGTGAGCGACCCCAACCGCGAGCAATCAATCCGCTAAGTCCGTGGCATTCTGTTCTGCCTGACCTGTTTCCGGTGTACCTGGGCGCCGTTTTAAGATCACGGTTGCCAGCGGAGGCAGGGTCAGCAGAACGGAATGCGGGCAGGATTGCCAGAAGATGGGTCCGCTGGGCATATCCTGCGGGTTAGTCAGCCCACTGCCGCCATAGCGCTGCGCGTCGCTATTGAGAATCTCGTCCCATGTTCCAGCCAGCGGCACACCCAGGCGGTAGCCATAGCGGGGCACAGGCGTGAAATTGCAGACGAAGACCAGCGTATCCTCTGGATTTTTACCCTTGCGCATAAAAGAGATCACGCTGTTATCTGAATCGTGGGGATCGATCCACGAAAAGCCATCGGGATTGTTGTCCAATTCGCTAAAAGCTGCTTCCTGTGAGTAAAGGCTGTTGAGATCACGTACAAACTCCTGCAATTGCGCGTGGCGTGGATCACTGGGCGCAGCCAGCAAGTGCCAGTCCAGGCTTTCTTTAAAATTCCACTCGCTCCACTGCCCAAACTCGCCGCCCATAAAGAGCAGTTTTTTGCCTGGATGCCCCCACATATAGCCAAAGAAGGCGCGTAAATTAGAGAAACGCTGCCAGAGATCGCCAGGCATCTTATTAATCAGTGCGCCCTTGACATGCACAACTTCATCATGTGAGAGTGGAAGCACGAAATTCTCTGAATACGCGTACATCAGCGAAAAAGTGATGTTATTATGGTGATAGCGGCGATGCACGGGGTCCAGGTGCATATATTCCAGCATATCATGCATCCAGCCCATATTCCACTTCATGCTAAAGCCCAGACCGCCGACATACGTGGGGCGCGAAACCAGCGGCCAGGCGGTTGACTCTTCGGCCGCAGTTAGCGTGCCCGGTACCTGGTCATAGACCGCCTCGTTGAGCTGGCGCAGGAAATCGATGGCCTCTAAATGCTCGCGCCCCCCGTAAGTATTGCCCAGCCATTCGCCCTCTTTACGCTGATAGTCCAGGTAGAGCATCGAGGCCACGGCGTCCACACGTAGTCCATCGACATGATACTCGCGCAGCCAGTAGAGTGCGTTGGCGAGCAGAAAATTGCGCACCTCGCTGCGACCATAGTCGAAGACTAACGTCCCCCAGTCTTTGTGCTCCCCCTTGCGCGCATCGGCGTACTCATAGAGATGGGTGCCATCGAAATAACTCAACGCGTGCCCATCCTTGGGAAAATGGCCGGGCACCCAGTCGAGCAGCACACCAATGCCGAGCTGATGCATATGATCGACAAAATACTGGAAGTCCTCCGGCGTTCCGAAGCGGCTGGTCGGCGCATAGTAGCCAGTCACCTGGTAGCCCCAGGAGCCATCAAAAGGAAACTCCATCACCGGCAGCAACTCAATATGTGTAAAGCCCATCTGCTTGACATACGCACCGAGCTGGTCAGCCAGTTCGCGATAGGTCAGGAAGCGATCCTCCTCAACTGCGCCGGGCACGTGGCGTTCCGGTATGTGCTTCCAGGAGCCCAGGTGGACC
>WNFN01229327.1_pt1 | contig 10464 bp, 9 predicted proteins | sample 5400161 | NCBI WGS metagenome assembly WNFN01 (sample SAMN13153353, study PRJNA577476) | soil metagenome | isolation source: 80 cm saprolite on Douglas fir-dominated hillslope | place: USA:California | collected 2013-09-17
GATCGTGTGTCGCGCCCGGAACAGTTGCTAACTGCGCTGCCGGAAGCCATGCGGGTGCTAACCGATCCCGTCGAAACTGGCTCCGTGACAATCTCGCTGCCGCAAGATGTTCAAGCGCACGCCTACGATTTTCCGGCACATTTCTTCGCCCCGCACACCTGGCGTATCGAGCGCCGCCAACCCGACGCACAACGGATTCAGGAGGCGGTTGCGCTCCTGAAGGAGGCAAAGCGTCCTCTCATTATCGCCGGGGGCGGCGTGCATTACGCCGAGGCCTGGGACGAACTGCAAGCGTTCGCCGAGCGCTTTGGGATACCTGTAGGGGAAACGTTCAGCGGCAAGGGATCGTTGCGAAAGGAGTCAACCCTGTCGCTTGGCGGGCTTGGCGTAACTGGTACACCCGCCGCAGGGCGTATTGCCGCCGAAGCCGATCTGGTCATCGCTATCGGGACGCGGCTGACCGATTTTACCACCGGATCGCGCGGGGCGTTTAACGATGCTAACGTAAAGTTCATCGGTATCAACATTGCCGGTTTTGATGCCTACAAACTCGGCGCGCTGCCCATTGTTGCGGATGCGCGTGAGGCCTTGCGGGTACTGCACGCAGCAGCGGAGGCAGCAGGGATCAAGCCCTCAAAGGACTATCTGAAAAAGGTCGCCAATGTCAAGGCGGAATGGGATCGCACGGTTAAGGACAGCATTTACCAGCAGGTTCCTGGCGAAGCGATGAGCCAGGGACAGGTGATAGGCGTGCTGAACAAGCAGGCAAAAGCGGGCGATACGGTGGTCGCGGCGGCGGGTGGCCCTCCCGGCGACCTGCATAAGCTCTGGGATGCCACCGGGGATCGAAAGCTCCAGATCGAATTTGGCTTTTCGTGCATGGGCTACGAAATCCCTGCCGGGTTGGGCGTGCGGCTGGCGCAGCCTGACGGTGAGGTTTATGTTGTCGTCGGAGATGGAACGTATTTGATGAATCCGACGGAACTGGTTACGGCAAACCAGGAGCATCTCAAAGTGACGGTTGTTGTCGTGGAAAATCACGGCTATCAGGTGATCCGCCAGCTACAGATGAATCGTGCGGGACGCAGTTTCGGTACCGAATTCCGCGCAGGGGACGCTAAGACCAACCGCCTGGAAGCCGAGTACGTGCCTATCGATTTCGCCAAGAATGCTGAAAGTATGGGAGCTAAGACGTGGCACGTCTTTACGGAAAAGGAACTTGGTAAGGCTCTCACCGAGGCCCGCAAATACCAGGGCGTGAGCGTCATTGTTGCCGAAATCGAAAAGCACCGCTACGTGCCCGGTTCAGGCGTGTTCTGGGACGTTGCCAGCGCCGAAGTCACCGAAGACCCGGTAACGCAAGAGTTACGCAAAGCCTACGAAGAAGACCGCGCGAAATTCCAGCGGTTGTTGTACTAATATTCGCATCTCAAGGACAGGATTAATTATGAATCTAAAAATCGGTACCGCGCCAGACGACTGGGGAGTGTGGTTCCCAAGCAACGAAAAACAGACGCCCTGGAATCGCTATCTGGACGAAATGGTTGAAGCTGGGTACGAGTGGACTGAGTTGGGGCCAGTCGGCTATCTACCCACGGATCCGGCGACATTGCGCTCGGAGTTAAACAAGCGCGGCATCAAGGTAACAGGCACGTTTGTCATGCCGCACTGGGAAGACTCCGACCATTGGGCAGACATTGAAGCCGCGATCCGGTCCACCGGAACGCTGATCGCGGCTGTCGGCGGGAAATATATGGTGCAGATCGATGACACCTATTCCGATCTGTTTACCGGGAAGCAATATCGTCCCGCCGAACTGAGCAAAGACGCCTTTAAACGGCTCACGGAAAATGTGCAGAAGGGCGCAGAGTTGGCGAAGCGCGAGTTTGGGCTGACCGCCGTATACCATCCCCATGCCGAAACACACGTCGAGTACGAATCGCAGATCGAGGAACTTCTGGCGCAGACTGATCCTGATCTGGTACATCTTTGCCTGGATGTTGGGCATCATGCCTATCGCGGTGGGGATCCGGTCAGTTTCATTCGCAAACACTCGAAGCGCATCCCCTATCTGCATCTGAAAAGTGTTGATCCGGTCCTGCGCAAAAAGGTAGCCGACGAAAACATCCCGTTTGCGCTGGCAGTGGCGCAGGATATGTTCGTCGAACCCGCGAAAGGAGCAGTCGATTTCATAGCGCTGCGCGACCTGCTAAAAGAAATCAACTATGATGGGTTTGGCATGGTCGAGCAGGATATGTTCCCGGCTCCCTTTGACAAACCGCTGCCCATCGCCAAACGTACACGGGCTTATTTTAAGGAAATTGGATTAGGCTGATCATGCAAAAATCACAGACCGTTTTTGACCGTATGAAACAGGGAGAAATCGTGCTCGGCACCGTGATCACGGTTAATGATCCCGTCGTGACCGAAGCACTGTGCAGCGCCTACGATTTCCTGTGGCTCGATATGGAACACAATCCTATGCCCCTGGATGTCGCCCAGGGGCATCTCATCGCCGCGAAGGGGACAGGGGTAACGATGCTGGTTCGCGTCCCCTGGAACGACCCCGTACTGATCAAGCCGATTCTCGATATTGGCGCTCATGGCATCATCGTGCCGATGATCCGCACCGTGGAAGACGTGAAACTCGCGGTAGCTGCCTGTCGGTATCCGCCGGAGGGCGTTCGTGGCTATGGGCCTCGCCGTCCTTCGAACTATGGGCGACTGGGTGGCCCGGAGTTTTGCAAGGCCGCCAACGATACCATGATTACTGTCGTCCAGATCGAACACATTGATGCGGTCAATAACATCGAAGAAATTGTCAAAGTGCCGGGGTTGTCCGGTATCCTGATCGGCTCAAACGATTTGTCTGGCTCGATGGGCTATATGGGCCAACCACGCCATCCAGAAGTCCTCAAAGTCATTCAGACGGTGATCGGGGTGTCGCGCAAGGCGAATGTCGCCGTCGGTCTTGCCATCGGTGACGACGTAGTTTTGCTTCAAGAATGGATCGATAAGGGTGTTCAGTGGGTCACCGGCGGCGGTGACACGTCGTTGATGCTACGCGCCGCCGATCAAATCACCAGCCAACTACGCGCCTACATTAATAAACGCGCTCAATAATAGGATAAGTTATCAATGGCGTTCAAAGTTGCTCTGGTAGGGATGGATATGGCGAGTGCAGGTGTTCCTGATTGGGTCTATTCCGACCTCGAAAAGGCCGATATCGACTTCGCGGTCAAGATGTGCAAGACGCGCGATGAACTGGCTGAAGTCGCCGGGGATGCTGATGTCATCTGGGTCTTCGGCAGCCACGAGATCGTGTATGCCGAAAATCTCGATGTTTTGAAGCGCTGCGGCGCGATCATTCGCAGTGGCAGTGGCACAGATAACATTCCGGTGGCGGAGGCGACAAAACTGGGCATTATCGTCGCCAATACGCCGGAAGCAATCAGCGACTCGGTGGCAAATCACGCCATCGGGCTGCTGTTCGCCGTCACCCGGCAGATCGCTGCCCAGGACCACTTCACACGTGAGGGGAAGTGGGATCGCGATCTGGCGTGGCCCAACTATCACTTTCACGGGCAGACGCTTGGATTGATCGGCTTTGGGCACATTGCGCGTCTTGTCGCGCACAAGCTAAGCGGTTTCGATATGCGGATGGTGTGCTACGATCCTTTTATCCGCCCAGAGGTCATGGCTGAACTCAACGTCCAGAGCGCAGACCTCGACGCTTTACTAAAAGAATCCGATTTCGTTTCGGTTCACTGCCCGCTGCTGCCGAGCACCCATCACCTCATCAACGAGCGGACCTTACACCTGATGAAGCCAACAGCAGTTCTGATTAATACGTCACGCGGCCCCGTGGTGGACGAACCCGCCCTGATCCGTGCGCTATCAGAGAAGTGGATCGCCGCCGCTGGTCTGGATGTTTTCGAGCAGGAGCCAATCGCGCCCGATAACCCGCTGCTCAAGCTTAGCAACATCGTCGTGACACCGCACATCGCCGGGTATTCTGATGAATTCTGGAATAACTTCTGGAAACTATCGGTAGAAACAGCCATCGACCTATCGAAAGGCCAATGGCCGCGCTCTTACGTTAACCATGATGTCAAGCCGCGCTGGTCGCACCTGGTCAGCGCTCCTACAGCCTAGTCTACACGGTAGAGTGGTTCCAGGCCGGACGCAACACGGTTGATGTTTTCGACGGCAGCCTGCGCCCGACGGCGCGAGGTGATGTTGGTCGTCCCCGACGAGTGCGGCAGTGTGACGACGTTGGGGAGTTGGAACATGGGCGAGGTCATATCCGGGGGTTCCTTGGTGAACACGTCGAGTCCGGCCCCGGCGATCTTGCCCGTGACCAGCGCTTGCGCAAGGGCCGCTTCATCGACCAACGCACCGCGCGCCACATTGATGAAGAAAGCCGTAGGCTTCATCAGGCCGATCCGCCGAGCATCAATGATATTCCTTGTTTCCGGCGTCAGGTGAAGATGTAGCGACAGGAAATCGGACTCGGCAATCAACTGGTCAAGCTGATCGGCCTTGCCAGCAAACTCCAGGTGATATTCGCTGCGCTCGGCATCGGTAATATCACGGATGTCTACTGTTAGGATACGCATGTGGAAAGGCAATGCCAGCCGAGCCAGTTCTTTGGCGCTTGTCCCGAAGCCAACAAGCCCCAGCTTTCTCTCGCCCAACTCCGCGCCTATCGGGGAGTACATCGTCCCGCGCCGGAGGTTTTCGTTGGCGGTCATGTATTGTCTGCTTAGCATCAGCATGAACATGATTGCACATTCGGCAAGGCCGCTGGCGCTGAATTGTCCCGGCGTATTGGCGACAGGCATCTTCTTAGATCGCCAATAGTTCATATCGAAGGCGTCCAACCCCGTTCCCATGATTTGCCAGAGCCGACACTTATCCGCCGCATCGAGCATCTCGCGTTTGGCGTGTCCGCCCAGGTCAACCACGACATCGACGCCTTTAAACTGCGGGGCAAGTGGCTTATCGTAGTCAAAGACGCGCAGATCGTGGGCAGTTCCGACAGCAGCAACAAGGTCGTCGCCCCAGGGCTTCATCAGCTTCGGCGTCTTTACTTCCGGGATAAAAAGCAGCGACAGGCGTTCCATTTTCAAATTATCCTTTTGGACAGAAAATCTGCTATTGGATCTCAAAGAACGGTGCAAGAATTTTCAGAGCAGTTTCACGTGACGCTACCGCCAGGCGGAGCGGATCCCACTGCCAGTATTCGGGGCGGAACAGTTCTACCGAGCAGGGGCCGTCAAAGCCGATGTGTTTGATCCGTTCGGCAAGCGACATCAGCGGGATGACGCCAAGCCCCGGAAGGACGCGCGTGTTATCCGTGATAGCTTCTTTGGCGGTGTTTTCCAGGTCATCGAGATGGAAAGCGAAGATCTTTTCCGGGTCGATCAGGTCGATCTCGCTAAGCAGCCCACCCCCGGCAAAGAAATGGGCTGCATCGACGGTCATGCCCACGTTCGAGCGCCCGGTTTTCTCGACAATTTCCCAGCATCCGCGCGGCGTGCGCACCGTACACCAGCCAAAGCCAAGAAATTCAAAACTCAGCCGGACGCCGTAGGGCTTCGCAATATCGCCCAAGTCCTGAAGCGCGCGAACATGCTCGTCAACGATGGTAGCCCAGGACATCTGATAATCCGTCATTGGGCTTGGGACGGCGACGACAGTAGGGCAACCGATAGCCTGTGCGATCTCACCCAGGCGATGGCAGCGCTCTTGAAGTTTCTTGTATTCTTCGGGTGTCCGAAACGCAATGAAACCCAGCGCATTGATACTCATGGGCGTGACATCGTGAGCCTTCAGCAGCGCTGCGAGGTCAGTGACAGTATGATTAAGAAGATAAGTGTCGATCTTCTCTCCCCATAATTCGAGGTATTTGAAACCGGCCTGGTGAGTGACCTCAATATCGGTTTCGAGCATAGAAGTCATCGTTGTCGCGCCGTGAAAGCCGAGTCGCATGTCGCTACCCTCTCTTATTGCGGGCAAAAATCAGCAAAAAGAATTATTCTTGATAGAACTTACCATGCCGTTGGATCGAGGACTGTGCAGCCCGTAGACCATAAACTGTTGACAAATATAAAATGGAATTGTACCATAGTCAACTATCCACACATTTTGGGGTGGAGATCAACACTTAGGATTAACGTCGAATCAAGATTTATTAGTCCGAAATACTATCGCTCGACGGCAGCATGGCAGCAATCTCAAATGCTTCCGGGCTGCTCAGGCACAAATAAAAGCTTTAGAGGAAACTTATGTCAAGTGAAACGCCAGTAACTTACTTGCAGGCGCATGGGCTAACGAAAACGTTCGGGCATGTACGTGCTTTGAAGGATGTATCCCTGGAAGTTTATGAGAACGAAATCCTGGCGATTGTTGGCGACAACGGGGCTGGCAAATCAACCCTGACCAAGATTCTTAGCGGGGTTCATCAGCCTGACCAGGGCGAAATTCAGATCATGGGGCAGCCCGTCCGCATCTCCAACCCTCGCAAGGCGCAGGAACTGGGGATCGCTACCGTTTTCCAAAATCTGGCCCTCGTTGATTGCCGCGATGTGGCTGCCAACCTGTATCTGGGGCGTGAGCCAACACGCTGGCGCTTCCTGGTGGATCGCCGCAAGATGCTCGACGATTCGCGGCAGGTCATTACTCGCCTACGAGTCACGATTCCCTCAGTGACGGCTGAAGCAGGCCAGCTTTCAGGCGGTCAGCGGCAGTCGATTGCGATTGGTCGGGCGGCGTCGCAAAATGCGCGCGTGATCATCATGGACGAGCCAACAGCGGCCCTTGGCGTCAAGGAATCGCGCAAGGTGCTGGACTTGATCCTGCAATTGAAAGCCAGCGGAACTACTGTCGTCGTCATCAGCCACAACATGCGCCACGTGTTTTCAGTGGCTGACAGGATCCTGGTGCTGCGGCATGGGCAGCTCGTTGGAATCCGGCGTAAGCAAGAGACGACGCCTGACGAAATCGTAAAAATGATCGTCGGCGTTGACATTCTGTAGCTAAACCGGGCATGAGACGGCGATAAGTAACGTCATCGGCGTGTAGTGTTCACTGGCCGTTAAAAGTAGGGATAGCCATGTCCGCCAGAAAAGTCCGCTGGGGGTTAATCAGTACGGCGCGCATAAATGAGCGCCTCATTCCGGTTATCCGGCAGGCGGCACGTTCAGAACTGATCGCCGTAGCCAGTCGAGACAGGGTGCGTGCCGACCAGTATGCTAACGAGTGGCATATTCCGAACGCCTACCACAGCTACGAAGCCTTGCTTGCTGACCGTGGCATCGACGCCGTGTACATTTCGCTGCCAAACGCGTTCCACGCCGAATGGAGCATTAAGAGCGCGGACGCGGGGAAACATGTTCTGTGCGAAAAACCCCTGGCGCTTACCGTCGCCGACGTGGATCGGATGATCGACGCGGCACGACGAAACTCTGTGATTATCCAGGAAGCGGCGATGTACCGCTTTCACCCGCAGACGCAAGCCGTGAAGAAACTCGTCGCGGAGAAAGCGATTGGAGACGTGCGGTTCATGCAATCTGCCTTCTCGTTCAATCTTGCGAAAACAAACGACGTACGCCTTGATCTGGAACTTGGCGGCGGGTCGTTATGGGATGTTGGCTGCTACCCGGTTAGTTTTATGCGAACGATCATGCAGTCGGAGCCGCTCGAAGTCGTCGGCTGGCAGGTGTCCAGCAACAGTGGCGTAGATCTAACATTGGCGGGTCAGTTGCGTTTCCCAAACGGCGCGTTTGGTCAGTTTACGTCAAGTTTTCAGGCAGTGACGTGTTGGCAACTGGAAATCGTCGGCAGCAGCGGGCGGATCCAACTCGATGAGCCTTTCGTCAACTCGCCGCCGCAAACGGGCCGCGCCTTAATAACCCGACTAAACCCGACAAAGGCCCGGGCGGCAACCTTCAGCGACGATCTTGATAACATCAGCACCGATATCGTGAAGATTGAGGAGCCGAATGCTTATCTCCTCGAAATTCAGTCGATGGAAAAGAGCATCCTCGACGGCGCTCCACAGGTTATTGCGTTGGAGAACAGTCGCGGTAACGTCGCCACAATCGTGGCGCTGCTCACCTCGGCGCGGGAAAATCGGGTTGTTCGCCTTTAATGGTAGGGATTGTGCATGGTCGATAAAGTCATTCTTGTCACGGATTATACATGGTCTTCGACGGCTCCTGAAGCGCAGGTACTGGCGGAAGTCGGTGGTACGCTGCTGCTTGCCCGGACCGGGACTGAACAAGAACTACTGGGTCTGGTTCCGCAGGCCGACGCCATTCTTACCTGCTTTGCCAAAGTGCCAGCTTCGGTCATTCGTGCTGGCACAAAATTGCAGGTGGTTGGCCGCTACGGCATCGGCGTCGATAACATCGACGTGGCAGAGGCCACCCGTCTGGGCATTCCGGTAACAAACGTCCCCGCGTACTGCCTCGACGAAGTAGCCGAACACGCGCTGGCACTGCTGCTGGCTTGCGCCCGAAAAGTGGTGAGCTATCACAACGCGGTGCGGGCTGGCAACTGGTCGTTGAAGACGGGGATGCCAATGTATCGCGTTCGCGGACAGGTACTCGGCGTCCTGGGGTTCGGCAAGATCGGCCAAACGCTGGCGACTAAGGCCCAGGCGTTCGGATTGACCATTATCGCACACGATACCTTCGTCAAGCCGGAAGTCTTTCCGCAGTACGCCGCCGAACCGGTCAGTCTGGACGAACTATTCGCGCGGTCTGACTTTATCAGCATTCACACGCCGCTAACGCCAGAGACTCGCGGCCTTGTCAATGCTGCCCGACTCCGGCAAATGAAACCGACGGCTTATGTGATCAACACGGCGCGCGGCCCGGTCATCGACCAGCAAGCGTTGCTGCAAGCCCTTCACGACCATTGGATCGCGGGCGCGGCGCTCGACGTGTTCGATCCCGAAACCTTACCGGCAGATCATCCACTGCTGGCCGAGCCAGGACTCATTGCTACCCCGCACGTTGCTTTTTACTCCGAAGAGTCCGTTCTGGAACTTGAGATCAAAGCAGCGCGCAATGTCGCGGCTATCTTATCGGGCGTGCGCCCAGAGTTCACCGTAAATCCCGAAGTTTATGCCTTACCTCGCTGGCAGCAGTTGCGAACGCCATGAGCCTGGCCCGTCATACGGAGAATTGGTAGAAACCTGTGGACAAACATTGGGATCACTACTGCGCGTTGAGTCTGGTGCATTTCCTGGCATTCCCGGAATTCGGCTCTGGCGAAGGCCCAATTCTCGAATCGGTGGCACGCCTGTGCGATGACGAGTTCTTTTCGGTGCTTGAGCTAAGCTGGATCAAAGATCCGGCGAAACGTACAGCGGTTGCCCAGCTTATCGCCCAAAGCCATATGCAAGTAGGTTTCGGTGCGCAGCTGATCATCCCCGGCGGGACGCTAAACTTGAACAGCTTGGACAGGGCCGAGCGCGACGTAGCGATTTCGGCGTTGAAACCGAACATCGATCAGGCTGCTGAGATCGGGGCGCATCATTTCGAGCTGCTATCGGGACGCGATCCAGGCGCGGCAGATCGCAGCGCCGCCACTGCTGCCTTTGCCGACTCGCTGAACGTGCTGTGCGAATACGCGCGCCAGTATCAGATAAACATTGTCCTGGAAACCTTTGACCGCGACGTGGATAAGAAGGCGCTGATCGGGCCTGCGCCGGAGGCTGCTGCCTTAACGTCCAACGTCATGGCAAGCTCCCCGAACTTCGGACTGCTATACGATATGGGCCATATGGTCCTGCTGGATGAAACGCCGCTGCCCGCGATGACGCTCCTCAAGGAGCATCTGGTCCACATCCATGTGGGCAATGCCGTCAAAGTCCCAAACCGCCCGTCGTATGGCGACAACCATCCACGCTTCGGCTTCCCTGGCAGCGAAAACGATGTGCCACAGCTTGTCGAGTTTTTACGGGCACTGTTCGCTGTTGGCTATTTACGCGAGTCGCCGGTCCGTCCCTGGGTAGGTTTTGAAATCAAGCCGCAGCCGGGGGAAACGTCAGCGATAGTGCTGGCGAATCTCAAACGGGCGTGGCGTGAGGCATGGGCGCAGGTCTGACCGCGCTACGCCCCCGGTTCCCACGGATTGCCATCACGATAGGGATTGCCGACGGCATAACCTGTCAAAGCGCCTGCGGGAGTACCGGATACTTGTTTGATCAGGTCTGGTCGCGCCAGAAATTCCTCGCGCAGTTCGGTTCCCAAACCCGGACCAGGCGGCAGCGGGAATGCACCATCGACTGGCACAAGGTTGAAGGTCAGGGCTTCGTTAAACCATGTCAGATAGAATGCCCGCACGCTCTCCATGATGAACAGGTTGTAGATACTGGCGCAGAAGTGCGCGACGATCAGATTGCTGACCGGGCCGCCCGGATTGTGCGGGGCAACGGGCAACTGATAGTTC
>WNFN01235782.1_pt2 | contig 10462 bp, 6 predicted proteins | sample 5400161 | NCBI WGS metagenome assembly WNFN01 (sample SAMN13153353, study PRJNA577476) | soil metagenome | isolation source: 80 cm saprolite on Douglas fir-dominated hillslope | place: USA:California | collected 2013-09-17
GGTCGGGATCTTTCCCAGCCCGATCCATTACTGCGACCGCTTCGCGCAAGGTCGCCAGTTCGGGCTCTTGGACGCGCACTGCAGCCAACGCCGCGATTTCAGGTTCGAGGATGGCGCGCACCTCCGCCAGGTACGTGGAACCCTCCGGTTGACCAATCTTCACCATCAAGTCCAGTGATTGCCGGACAGCTTGCGAGGTTCCATCCGTGATGAAAGTGCCGCGGCCGGAATACGCTTCTACCAAGCCTTTTTCGCGAAGCGCTTTAACTGCCTCGCGGACGGCGGTGCGGCTGACTCCGAAGCGTTGCGCAAGTTCGCGCTCTGCGGGAAGTTGGTCGCCCGCCTTCAGATCGCCTTTGAGAATGGAATCTTCGATTTGCTGAACGATTTGCTCGTAGAGCCGCGATGTCCGGACTAGTTTGTACATTGCCTCGCCCCCCGCACCACTAGGCGTTACCGCTGCTGGGACACCTCTGGTCCGGCTACTATACCGCATGTCCATCGTCACTTGCGTCGATTGTCGGGCGGAGACCATGTTATTTGGTTTAAGGTATGGTGGTATGACCGCACTGATACTAACACCGCTCTGCGCCGTGGTGCAAGCATAATCCTGCGCGCTTTCAGGCAACTCGGGTGTCGGGGAGCAGCAACACGACGGTAAAGTGGTTAACGGGATGACGGATCGAAAAAATGAATTTCCTTGACACCGTTTCATCGATAGTGGTATGGCTGTCGGACCAGAAAGTTACGGAGGCATTTTCATGTCAACCTGTACGGTCGGTTCGGCCGGACTCGGCGGTCGCGCTTTCGCTGCAACCACGCGGCTCCTCGTCGCGCCACCGTGGTCGTGACTGACGTGGAGCGCGGGACTTCACGTGCCCTGACTACCGATGAAGCCGGAGCCTACGTCGCAGCCGACCTGCAACCCGGAACCTACAAGATCCGCGTCGAGTCGAAAGGTTTCAAAGCGGTGGAACGGCTGAATGTAGTGATTGAGGTTGCGACCGATGTGCGCGCAGACTTCACCCTGCAGCCCGGCAACATATCTGAAATCGTGACCGTGACGGAAGACGTTCCTCTGGTCAACACCACCTCGGCCACTCTCGGCGGCACACTCAGTAACAAGGAAATTAACGACCTGCCTCTTAACGGACGAAACTACGAGAACCTGCTGCAACTCCGGCCGGGCGTGATGCGCTATCCGGGGGGCGGCTTCTCGACCACCAGCACCAACGGGTTGCGTGCCGAAGACAACGCTTATCTGGTCGACGGTCTCTTCAACAGCGAACCTTTCTCCGGTCAAGGCATCATTAACGGCGCCGGCATCGCCGGCGACTCGGCCACCATCTTGCCCATCGATTCCATTCAGGAGTTCAACATCCAGGAGAATGCTCCGGCGGAATATGGGTGGAAACCCGGAGCCATCGTCAACGTTGGATTGAAATCGGGAACCAACCACATTCACGGCACCGCCTTCGCTTTCGGCCGTGATGGCGCCATGGACGCGCGCAACTTCTTCAATACTTCCCCGAATCCGAAGTTGCCGCGAACCCTCGAGCAGTTTGGCGGTTCGCTGGGCGGACCGATTATCAAGGACAAGGCTTTCTTTTTTGGCGCCTACGAGGGACAACGATACAACGTGGGCAACTCATTCGCCGGCATCACGTCACCGTCCATGGTTCCGATGCCAGCCGCGGGAAACTGCGTCTTCCTCCCCACCGGCGACTGCGCCAACAGCATCCCCGATGTGATTGCCGATCTACAGGCGGGAGGGATCACGGTGAGTCCAGCTAGTTTGAAGATTGCGGGCTGCTCCCTGGGTCCGCCGGTAACCTGCAACGGCAGCGGCTTCCCCCTTAACAACAATCCCAGTATCAACATCACCAACGGATTCAACAAACGGCATGTTCTTTTTCGGCAACAACTCCGGAAAAGTCGAGGACTTTCCAGAGCTGCAACAGAAGTGGCTTTCCAACATTCACACCCGGGCGCAAGTGGTGGGGGGAAGCTGGATCTGGACTCCAAGCGCACGTTGGGTGAATGAAGCTCGGTTAGGCTATAACCGGCTCTACCAACCCACGCTGCCCGGCGACCTTAATACTCCGGCGTCAAGTTACGGTCTTAACACGGGTGTTTCCGGTCCCTTCACCGGCGGCTTGCCGCGCATCGGCTTTGGCGGATATTTCTTCCCCGGCCTGGGCGGATTCAAGTGGCCCAAGTTTCAGGGACCTGACAGCATCACTCAGTTCATTGATCACATTTCCTACAACACCGGCAAGCATGCCTTGAAATTCGGCGGCGAAATCCATCGCAACGCCTTCACCGGGGGAGCCTTCGGCAACGCTCGTGGCAGCATCACTTTCCTGGGCGGCAATACTCCGGATCCCAGCAGTTCGGGGAATTTCCTCAATACTCAGCAACTGGAGGATTTCTTTTCCGGCGCGCCTTTCAAGGCCTCGGTTCTTTCCGGCGACCCGCGGCGGAATATTCATAATTGGGAGTATGCGGCCTTTGTCCAGGACGACTGGCGAATAACCAGGAACCTCACATTAAATTTCGGACTGAGGTACGAGTTCAAATCGACGCCCGTGGAGGCGCACAATCTGCTGGGAAACTTTGATCCCAGCTCGGCAACCGGACTGATACAGGCAGGCCGGAACGGCGTAGGCAGCGGTGTCTATAACTCCGATCACAAGAACTTCGCTCCACGCGCCGGCTTTGCATGGGATGTCCGCGGCAACGGAAGAACCGTGCTCCGCGGTGGCGGCGGACTGGTCTTCGAGACCGTCAACTGGGAAACATTTTTGGCCTTCAACAACAGCTTCGGCCTTCCCAGCGTGCCGACCGGCGCCATCATCGACTCCGCTGGGAACACGGCTGGCGGTACTATCACGACAGGCAACCTGACAGTGTTCCCCGCCTTTCCCTGGGATAATGGGCCGATCTATGGGAACCTCAGTGGCAGTACTCTGAATTGCGATCCCGTCAATGCCAGTCCCTGCGCCATCGCTGGAGTTGACCGTAAGCTCACCACGCCCCATGTTTGGAACTGGACCCTGAGTCTGCAGCACTCCCTCACTTCGAATCTTTCGTTGGAAGTCGCCTACGTCGGTAACCATGGCTCGAAGCTGGTCGGCATTCGCGACATCAACCAGCCGCCCGTAGGCTCGGGCTTCTCGACTTTGTGCCTGACTGACCCCAATTGCGAGCAGGATTCACGGCCATTCAATTCAAAGTTTCCTTATCTGAGCAACATCTTCCAGATGGGGAACGTGTACAAGTCCAACTACAACGGACTGCAGGCAACGTTGAATTCGCGGAATTTTCATGGCCTGAGCATGGTGGCTGGTTACACCTATTCGCATTCGCTCGATGACGTGGGCGCGAACTGGGACTTCGGCTACGGAGCAGGCTTGCCGCAGGATTCCTACAACGTTGGACGGGAATATGCGAGCAGCGACTTTGATATCCGTCATCGCCTGACGGTATCGCTGACGTACGCGATCCCCGGGCGCAAGGGCTATGGCCAGATGCTCGAAGGGTGGGAAATCAACTCTATTATCACCCTGGAGAGCGGACAGCCCTGGGGTCCTATCGATATGGGGACCGATGCCGCAGGTCTTGGGCCCTTGCCCGTCAGCCCGCCGGCAACGGCTCCGATTCGGTGGAGCTTTTATGGGAAAACTTCCGATTTCAAAGCACGGCCCACGCCCATTCCGTTCTTCGCGGGAAGTAAAGACCCCACCAATCCCACCGGCAATTCGGCCTGCAATGCGCAAGCCTTGTCACTGGATGGAGGAACAGCAGGGGGCCCGGCAACGAGTTCGCTGGCTTCATTCGGCTGCTACGCACAGGGCAGCTCGATTATGATTCCGCCGCCCTTCGGGCACTTCGGGAACATGGGACGCAACACGTTCCTCGATTCCGGCTTCCGCAACTTCGACATATCCTTCGCGAAGAACTGGCACTTCGGCGAGCGGCTGCGCGCGCAATTTCGGGCTGAGTTCTTCAACATTTTCAACCACCCAAACTTCGCCAATCCTTACGGTGGCCAAAATGGCTTCGGTCAAAACGATCCCTCGACGGGATCTTTCGGATGCGAATGCGCCACTCCGGACGTGGCGGCCGCAAATCCAGTGATTGGATCGGGAGGCAGCCGCGCGGTGCAGTTAGGCTTGAAGTTCATTTTTTAACACCAGAAACACAGCGTGATCGACGGAGTCCAGGGGCCGGCGGGAATTTCGTCCGGCCTTTTTTTAACGAATCAATCTTTGAGTCATCGACTCACTTTTAGGGGAACCAGCACGTGAAAAACAGAGCTCAAGTCACTCTCATTGCATTGTTCGGATTCATTGCCATCCTCTCGAACCTCGCGTTTGCTCAAAAAGAAGAGCGTCGCGAACGCACGATTGACGAAATCAAAACCGAAGCTATTCGTCGCGCCGAGGTCGGCCAGTATCCACTGATTGGCCTCGACCCAGCCGACGTGAAAGAAGCTTTCGAGAGCATCCATACCGCCGACAAAGATGAATGGGCCGCGGGCTTCATGCAGGTTGCCGATCGCTACTTCAACGAAGCCAAATCGCTCGAGAAGACTGATCCCATGAAAGCCAACGCCGACTACATTCGGGCCTGGCGAATCTATTCCTTCGGACGCTGGCCGATTCCCGCCTCGCCCGGAAAACAGCGCTCTTACGAAAAAGCTATCGAAGCATTTCTCGCACACGCGCATTTTTTCGATCCGCCGCTGGAAGTCGTCCGCATTCCTTTTGAAGGTAAAGAGATCATCGGCTATCTGCGCCTGCCGAAAAATGCCAAGGGACCTGTACCGCTCGTCATTGCGGTCAACGGGTTGGACAGCCGCAAGGAAGATTTAACGGAGAGCTTTAGCGCGATTCTTCCTTTCGGCGTCGGCTATCTCGCCGTCGATGGGCCTGGCACGGGACAGAATCCAATCAAAGTGAGTGAGACGGCCGATCGCATGCTTTCGCGGGTCATAGACTACGCGCAGTCTCGCACGGAAATTGACAAGAACCGAATCGCAATGCACGGCGTGAGTTGGGGCGCGTACTGGGCGACCAAGATGGCCATTGTCGAACGCGCCCGGTTACGCGGAGCGAGCGCACAGTCTCCGCCGGTCGACAAATTTTTCCAAAGAGATTTTCTGATGAACTCTCTTCTCGGAAATCGGGAGTATCTCTTCGATCAGGTGCCGGCGTTGATGAATATTTTGGAAGGCGTTCACACGCTCGATGAGATGGGGGAGGTTCTGCCCAAGATGTCGCTTGTCCACCAAGGCCTGCTCGGCAAACCGATGGCACCCATGCTTATCCTGGCCGGAGTTCTCGACACGCAGGTGCCCATTGAAGACGAATACCTGCTGCTGAGCAAAGGCGACGTCCCGAAGGAAGCCTGGATCAATCCCAAGGGCGGGCATCTGGGGCGGCAAGTGGGAGTTTGGCCCGACCCGCTCATCTTCAAGCAAGTGATTATTCCCTGGCTGGTAAAGACGCTGCAGGCTCCGGCGAATTAGAAGTGCGCAACATGCGCCGCCGGGCTGCGCCCGGCTGGACAGCCGAGGCGGCTGTCCCCACGTGGCTCGTTGCAACAGTGAAAAACCTCTAACTGCAAATTAACTATGCCTACTCCTATCGCAACTTCACAACCCGGCTCCGCAGCCTCCACGAGGGCACGCGGCAAACCGTTCTACGCGTCTCTGTGGGTGCAGGTTGTCTTCGCGATGATTGTGGCTGTGGTTCTAGGATATTTGAGTCCGGCCCGCGCCGTTGCCATGAAGCCCCTCGGAGACGCTTTTATCCGGCTGATTACGATGATCATCACGATCATCATTTTCTGCACTGTCGTCTCCGGCATCGCCGGAATGCAGGACATTAAAAAAGTTGGGCGGGTGGGCGGAAAGGCGCTGCTTTATTTTGAAATCGTTTCCACGATCGCGCTGTTCATCGGCATGGTCGTGGGCCATGTGGTTCGTCCGGGCAGCAGCTTCAATGTGAACCCCGCCTCTCTCGATGCCCGCGCCGTAGCCGACTATGCCGGCCAGGCCAAAGCGCAAAGTGCGATCGATTTTCTAATGCACATCATTCCCACGACCGTGACCGACGCCTTCGCCAAAGGCGACATTCTGCAAGTCGTGTTTGTCTCGATTCTCTTTGGCTTTGGATTATCCGCCGCGGGCGCGCGGGCGAAGCCGCTGCTCGAAATGCTGGAAGCTTTGACTCAAGTCGTGTTCAAGGTCGTGAACATCCTGATGCGCTTTGCCCCGATTGGCGCGTTCGGCGCGATGGCTTTCACGATCGGCAAGTATGGGCTGGCCTCCTTGGGGCCGCTGGCCAAGCTGATTGGGACGTTTTATGTGACCTCGATTCTTTTCGTGCTTATCGTGCTGGGTGCCATCGCCTGGCTCGCGGGATTCAACATCGTAAAGTTTCTGCTGTATATCAAAGAGGAAATCCTGCTGGTGCTCGCTACCAGCTCCTCCGAAACCGCGCTTCCCACGCTCATGGAGAAGCTCGAAAAGCTCGGCTGCTCGCGCTCTCTGGTAGGCCTGGTCGTTCCCACCGGTTACACCTTCAACACCGATGGCAGCAGTCTCTACATGACCCTCGCGGCTTTATTTGTAGCCCAAGCCACTAATACCCACTTGACCCTGCTCGAGGAAATGATGATCTTCTCCGTGGCCACGCTGACTTCGAAGGGCGCAAGCGGCGTGCAGGGCGCTGCTTTCATTGCCTTGGTGGCTACGCTTTCGGTCGTTCCAACAATTCCGGTAGCTGGGATGGCGCTCATCCTCGGCATCGACCGCTTCATGAGCATGTTCCGCGCGCTGGTCAACATGATCGGCAACGGAGTGGCTACGCTGGTCGTGGCCAGATGGGAAAACGAACTCGACCGCGAAGCGCTGAAGCGCAAGCTGGCGTGAGGTTAGGCCCCATGCGATTTTCAAATTGTCGCGCCTCTGGGTGCGGGTGGGATGGGCGAGGTTTATCGCGCCCGCGATTCCCGCCTCAAACGCGAAGTCGCACTCAAAGTGCTACCACGAGCATTGTCTCTGGATGCCGACCGGCTGCGCCGCTTTGAGCAGGAAGCTCTCGCTACTGCAGCACTTAATCATCCCAACATTCTGGCGGTCTTTGACATTGGTACGAACGAGGGTTCGCCTTATGTCGTTTCCGAATTGTTGGAGGGTGAAACCCTACGGGATCGTCTGCGTGGTGGATCGATAGCAGTACGCAAGACTCTCGATTACGCGTTGCAGATCGCGCATGGGCTGGCTGCGGCGCACGAAAAAGGAATTATCCATCGCGACCTGAAGCCAGAAAATATTTTCGTCACCAAAGATGGGCGCGTAAAAATTCTCGACTTCGGTCTGGCCAAACTGACTCAGCCTGAGTCTGGCGATCATACTTCGCTGCCCACCATGACACACGCGACCGAGGCGGGCGTGGTATTGGGCACTGCGGGATACATGTCGCCGGAGCAGGTGCGCGGCGTGGCGGTGGATGCGCGCTCCGACATATTCAGCTTTGGCGCCATCCTCTACGAGATGATCACCGGCAAACGGGCGTTTCACCGCGAGACCTCCGCGGATACGATGAGCGCGATCCTAAAGGAAGACCCTCCTGACTTCGCGGAAACGAATCGCAATATTTCTCCGGCGCTTGAGCGCATTGTGCAGCACTGCCTGGAAAAAAATCCCGAGTCGCGCTTCCATTCCGCCAGCGACATCGCCTTCGATCTCGAACATCTTTCCGGGATTTCCACGACAACAGGCAGAACGATGTCAGGCGCTGTTCCGGCCGCACCGTCCCATCGCAGGTTGCTGACCACGCTCGCCGTTGGCGGTGCGGTTGCGTTGGTCATGTTGGGTCTCGGTTGGTGGCTTGGCCGAAGCGCCAGCCGCGCGCCTCTGGCCGAGTACAAACAGATCACCTTCCGCACCGGCAACATGGGGCATGCCCGGTTCACGCCCGACGGCAGTGTGGTTTACAACGCCTCGTGGGAGGGCGACGACAACCAATTGTATTTGGCGCGCCTGGATGATCCAGGGGCGCGCGCCCTGGGATTTAAGGACGCTGAACTGCTTTCTATCTCCAGGAATGGAGAGTTGGCCATCCGGCTCAACACCAAGTGGTATGGCGGCTATGCTCGAACGGGGACCCTGGCCCGTGTGCCTCTCAGCGGCGGAACCCCGCGGGAGCTGCTGGACAACGTTCAAGACGCAGACTGGGCCGCGGATGGAGAAAGCATGGCGGTAGTCCGCTACGTCCCCGAAAACAGCCACTGGCGCCTGGAATATCCCGTCGGCAAAGTGCTGTTTGACAGCATCAACTGGATCAGCACTCCCAAGATTTCACCCGACGGCAAGTGGGTAGCCTTCGCCGATCATGAAGTTCCCGGAGGCGACGATCAAGGTTCCGTCGCCGTAATTTCCGCGGATGGCAAGGACCAGGAAAGGAAACTTTCTTCCGGTTGGGTGTCGTTGGAGGGCATTCTCTGGTCCCCTGCGAGTGATGAGATTTGGTTTACCTCAACAATCTCCGGCATCTCCGCGAACCCGCACGCTGTTACGCTCTCAGGCAAAGTACGCACCATCACGAATGTCCCCGGAGGCGTGTGGATCGAAGACCTCCGCAATGGAGCCGCGTTAATGGTGAGGCACCAGACCCGGATTGGCATTCGTGGCATGGGGCCCGGTGCGAAGGAAGAGCGCGAATTGGGATGGTTTGGCTGGTCGATTGTGCGCGACATCAGCCGCGACGGGCATAAGATTCTGTTCGAAGAAGAAGGCGATGGCGGTGGACCGAATTACACGGTCTATCTTCGCGACACGGACGGTTCGCCGCCCGTCAAGATTGGTGAAGGTCTTTCTGGGGCGATCTCCCCAGATAACAAGTGGGCCATCACCAGAGCGGCTAAGGGAGGGCCGCTCGTACTGGTACCGACCGGGGCGGGCCAGTCCAAGCCACTCACCCACGATGTTGTCAGCTACAATATCGTCCGCTTTATGCCCGACGGCAGACATTTGCTCGCTTCCGGGATCGAAGCTGGACACGGAGCCCGCGACTATCTGATCGACGTGAGCACGGGCGACTCCAAGCCGATAACGCCAGAAGGCATCGCTGGTGCGCACATTTCCCCTGACGGCAGGAACACCGTCGTTCATGGACCTGACGGCAAATGGGGAGTCTGGCCATTGGATGCCAGCGGCATTCGTCTGATCCCGGGCCTCGATTCAGAGTACTACGTAACTTCCTGGTCGCCCGATGGAGGTTCGGTGTACGTGGCTTCCAGCGGTGCACGGCAGACCACGGTGAAGGTCCTCAAGGTGAACGTCGTTACTGGCAAGATGGAGCCCTGGAAAACCTTTGGCGCTGCGACTGGCACCGGAATCCAGGCCGTTGGCGCCCCTCAACTTTCCGCCGATGGCGCCGCCTACGCCTACGTCTACGATCGCGATCTCTCGGAAGGGTATGTGGTCACGGGACTGAAGTAGGGATGTTGGCGCCCCGTACGTGGGGTAATCGCCGGTTACTAACAAATGGCGGACGGACGTCTTCATGAGCATGTTGCGCGCGTTCGTCAACATGGTCGGCAACGGATGGCTACGCTGGTTGTGGCGCGGTGGGAAAAAGAACTCGACCGCGAAACGCTGCAGGGCAAGCTGGTGTGGACTCCTCACATAATGCGGAAGAAATCTGGATTTAGTACTCCTTTCGGCGTAGAGTGCTGCCTCTATGGACTATTGGCTCACGATTCGCAGCTTCGTCGCCTTCTTTTTCGTGCTATTCGGAGTGGCCGTCATGGCTGGCGCTCCTGATCAGCGCAGTATCCTAGGCGCTCTCTTCACGGCACTTGGGCTGACTTTCTTTTGGCGGTTGTGGGTGGCAATGCGCACAGGCAAATAGACGCGCACCGATCGAGAGCACATGCCCCGCTAGTCTCCAATAAAACACCCGCGCTGAATCGGACTTGCCCCTTTCCCTGAGCGCACTAAAAAACTGTACGATAGCTGTTGGATATGACCATTCGACCACCGCGGCTGGGCACGCGGTATTTATGAGAGATTCTAGCTGGGAGTTGACCTATGACTGGAAAAATAGCCCTCATCACCGGAGCCAGCGGCGGCCTCGGAACGCATGTCACGAAAGCGTTCCTCGACGAGGGCGCGACAGTCATCGGACTGTCCCCTAACATCAAGCAATCCGACTTCGACCATCCAAATTTCACTGCGCTCCCCGCGAGTCTCTCCAGTCTCGAGGCGGCTAAGAAAGCGGTTGACAGCGTCATCACACGCTTCGGAAGAATCGACATTCTGGCGCACTTGGTCGGCGCGTTCGCCGGCGGCCAGACCGTCGCGGACACTGACGACGCAACCTTCCAGCGCATGTTCGATATGAATCTGAATAGCGCTTTCCACATTCTGCGAGCCGTTCTGCCACAC
>WNFN01009102.1_pt2 | contig 10461 bp, 10 predicted proteins | sample 5400161 | NCBI WGS metagenome assembly WNFN01 (sample SAMN13153353, study PRJNA577476) | soil metagenome | isolation source: 80 cm saprolite on Douglas fir-dominated hillslope | place: USA:California | collected 2013-09-17
GTGTGCTTGAGCGCGTCCCCGTATTCTTCGTCATGTTCCTCAGTTCGCGCCGCGTACGCCCTGGTCGCCGCCGAGGCCATTGGAGAATCCAGACAAACCGGTATCACCGGGACTCGCTTCTCGTCTTCCAATTCGCGAATCAAGTAAAGAATTTCCTGCGCGCGTCCGACGGCGAACGCCGGAATCAGCACGGCGCTGTTGTGCTCGGCAGCATTCTTGATAATCCGTTCGAGCGCGTCTTTCGGCTCCTCAACATCATGCAAGCGATTGCCGTAGGTTGATTCGATCAAAAGATAGTCGCACGCAGGCGGCGGGACAGGATCGCGTATGATCGGCTGATCGTACTTTCCGAGGTCGCCGGAAAACAGCACGCTGCGCCTTTGCGCTTCGTCGCCATCCAGATGCACGAGCACGTGACTCGAACCAAGAATGTGACCGGCGATGCGAAACTCTGCGCTGATTCCTTTCACCACTTGAAAAGCTTGACCCGTATTCTGGACCACTTGCAGCAGTTTCAAAGTCTCTCTCGCGTCCTGTTCGGTGTAGAGCGGCAGCGCCGGCAAGTGCTTCGTCACCTTGTGCCGGTTGCGATAGTCGGCTTCTTCTTCCTGTAGCCGAGCTGCGTCGGGCAAAAGAATCTTGAGCAAATCAGCCGTGCCGCGCGAACAATAGATTGGTCCGCGAAAACCGTGTTGGACGAAGCGCGGCAGATAGCCGGTGTGATCGATGTGCGCGTGCGTGATGATCACCGCATCCACCGACGCCGCATTAAAAGGAGGCTCCTGCCAGTTGCGCTCACGCAATTCGCACAAACCCTGAAACAATCCGCAATCGATCAGGACTTTCGCACGATCCGTCTCAATCAAATATTTCGAGCCAGTCACCGTGCCGGCTGCACCCCAGAATGAAATTGTCGACATGCTCTTACCCTTTCACCTCGACTACTGGCACATCTGCCAGGCCCTGATCGCATGAATTGGATGAATCAGCATGATGATATTCAAGATCAACCCATCTCTGATCCAAAACAGCAGGACCGCCTCAGTCACGACAAACAAAATCACTGACCGCCGCCAGCCAAACGCCCGCGCGATCATAAAGCCCAACGCGCAACACAAGATATCACCTAGTGAGTTAAGCACCGTATCGCCGGTATAGCCCAGCGCCGCCGTGGCCGCGCGATAGCGGTCGATGATCAAGTTAGTGTTCTCGAGCAATTCCCAAAGGGCGGCGAACCCGATCGCCAGGCACAGTCGCCACAGGGGACGCACCCGCGGGAGCAGTAACTTCAGCAGGATGAAGTAGACCAGACCGTGCAGCAAATGAGTAAAGCTGTACGGATCGAGAAACTGTTGAGAGTTTTCTGAACTGCAAATGTTCCCTGACCAAAACCGAAGGCCGCAGGTGCAAACCCAGAGACGCCCCTGATGATGAAGTTGAAAGGCTGTAGCTGAGAGAATGGTAACGATCGCCAGCGACTGCCACGTCTTGTTTCCTAAGCGTGCGGATTCGTTACTCGGCATGAGGTCGCTATCCCGACTCGTCGGGATACTGACCTCACCAAGCGTCAGCAGGTTTTCTATAACACTCTGCTTCGCTTATTATCAACCGCAGATCCATCGATCCGCTCTGCGAGGGAACCTCTAGTGAAGCCAGCACCATATCGCCGTGAAGCAAAACCTTTCGTACTAATCGCTTTCGTCTGCTGTGGTCTGTCGCTGGCGGCCAACAACATCCAATCGCTCGCGGCCCGCGCTCACAACGCGCCGCGAAATGATTCGTTCGCTGATCAGCCGCTCTCAACGGCGGCACAGCTTGACGATCCGTACGGCGACTTTCGCAACGCGCGTTATTCGAACGCGGGCCTGCTGAACGAACGCGACGAGATCAAACTCGGCACGCAACTCCATCGCGAAGTAACGAAGAAGTTCAATCTCACGGACGCGGGGCTGGACCGGGTTGAGCGCGTCGGCCAGCGCTGCGCGAAAGCGAGCCTGCGGCCGGGTCTACTTTATAAGTTCCACGTCATTCAGAGCCGGCAAATTAACGGCTTTTCGCTTCCGGGTGGTCACATTTACGTGACGACGGCGCTACTCCGTTTGGCAAATGAAAACGAGCTGGCTTCGGTGCTGGCCCACGAAGTCGGCCACATCGTCGCGCGGCACAGCTTGAAAACTTTGAAAGCTTCGCAGGAGTACGACGACATCGCGAAGCAACTCGGCGAACTCACCGGAGTTGCCGGCGACGTGGCGCGCGATTTGGGTGTCGGCCTCGGGCGCATGATCGGCGCAGGCTTTCTCACCGTTCACTCTCGCGACGAAGAACGCGAGGCTGATTTTCTCGGTGTGCGTGCAATGCCCCGTGCGGGATTCGATCCGCGGGGGATGATCACGATGTTTCAGAAGTTGCAGCGCATCGAGGCGCAGGATTCAAGTCTGCTGGGGTCGCTGTTCTCAGATCACCCGGACGCAGGGGAGCGGATTGAAAATACAAGATATGAGATCGCGAGGATGAAGCGGAGGTGATAATGTCCATTTGAGCCCTCCCTCACGGTCGGGCTACCGCCCCCGGCGATAGCCGAAGAAAACAACCAGCACCGGAATCAACAGCGCCAGATTCCGCAGCGCCGTCTTCACGCCCAACTGACTCCCGATGATGTTGCCAAAGCAGCCGCACTCCAGCGGCTCGCCGTGCAAGACGTACACATAATAGAGAGCGAAGACGCTGAACCCGACTAACAGCAGCGCCGCCAGGATCGCGCCGAGCCTCACCGTGCGCGGAATCAACAACAGCAGCGCGGCGATGATCTCAGCCGCGATCACCGCGATCGTTACGGGCCACTGCCAGCGTTCATAATTGATCTTGGCGGAGCTGAGCAGTGATGCGACGTTGGTGACGAAGGTGTTGAGGATCGCCAGCTTGGCCCCGGCCGTGAAAAGAAACAGCGCCGCCAGACCGAAGCGGAAGATATGAACCAGCCATTTGAAAAGGGACGAAAGAATCATTTTCCATTTCTCATTTAACATTTTTCATCTGCCATTGTTCTTCGTGTCGATTCGGGTGCTTTTGTGGATCGTTTTTCCTTCCTCAGTCAAGGCCGAGATCCACGAAATCACACGAAGCAACGCGAAGTAAATGAAAAACATGAAATGAAGAATGGAAAATGGATCTATCCTTCTCCTACGCCGCCAGCGCCACCACCTTTTCGGCCGCGTCTTCCATTCCGCTCGCCACCGTAAATCCCAAGCCCGATTCGCGAATTACGCGCTGGCCTTCTTCCACATTCGTTCCTTCCAAACGGACGACGACCGGGACCCTCACGCCGAGGTTGGCCGCCGCGCCGACGACGCCGCGAGCAACCATATCGCAGCGCACGATGCCGCCAAAAATATTAATGAGCACGGCGCGGACGTTCTGGTCGGCGAGCAGAATCCGGAACGCCGCTTCGACTCGTTCCTGTGAAGCACCGCCGCCCACGTCGAGAAAGTTTGCCGGCTCGCCGCCCGCGAGTTTGATGATGTCCATCGTGGCCATCGCCAACCCGGCGCCGTTAACCATGCAGGCGATGTTGCCGTCGAGCTTGATGTAGTTGAGATCGAACTTCGATGCTTCGATCTCGAGCGGCTCTTCTTCATTCAGGTCGCGGAGATCGATAAAATCTTTGTGACGAAACATTGCGTTGTCGTCAAAGTTCACTTTCGCATCCAGCGCGATCAGCCGACTATCTTTCGTCAGCAGGAACGGATTGATTTCCATCAGCGAGGCATCCATCTGTTCGTACGCCGAGTAGAGTGACTGCATGAACTTCGCCGCTTGCGACACCAGCGCGCTGGGCAGGCCGAGCGCAAATGCGAGCTTGCGCGCCTGGAACGGACGAAAACCAACGGCCGGGTTGATCGTCTCTTTGAAAATCATTTCCGGAGTCTTCGCGGCAACCTCTTCGATGTCCATGCCGCCCGCTGCCGAAGCCATGAACACTGGCCGCCCACTGGCTCGATCTAAAACGATGCCGAGATAAAACTCCTTATCTATCGGCAGGCCTTCTTCGACCAGGAGAACGCGGACTTCTCTGCCCTCGGGCCCGGTCTGATGTGTGACCAGTTTCATGCCCAGCATCGCTCGCGCAATCTCGCGCGCCTCGTCGGGCGACTTAGCTAACTTCACGCCGCCGCCCTTGCCCCGGCCGCCGGCATGAATCTGGGCCTTGACGACGACCGGCGCGCAGGCCAACTCCTGCGCAGCCTGATACGCCTCGTCCGGCGTATGGGCGACGATACCGCGCGGCACCGGCACGCCGAACTTCTTGAGTAACTCTTTTGCCTGATACTCGTGTATCTTCATTTGCAGTTCCGATCAGGATACGTTTTGAAAACGCGATGAGTTTACCCAGAGCTTGAGAGCTTCGGCAAGCGGGCGGGTTTTCTCGAAGGAGAATCGTGAGCTCGACGCCCACTACAATTAACCGGCGTTGGTTTCTAAAAGTTGGTGCAGCCTTCGCACTCATGCCGGCAACTAGTTCCGGCCAGGTCCCCATCGAGCGCGGGAGGTTCAGCGATGAATATCTGCCGTTGGCCCGCCAGCGACTCCTCGATCTAGTCAACACTGAACGCTCACAAGCGGGCCTCTCAGCTCTGGAACTCGACGATCTGGCATGCAAGGTTGCGGATGATCATGCGCACGATATGGCCGACGGGCGTTTCCTTAGCCACTGGAGCAGCGACGGCCGCAAGCCTTACCACCGCTATTCGTTCGCCGGCGGGATCGACGCGATTCAGGAGAATGTCTCCGCGGCCGATAACATTCTTTCATTGACGCCAAACGGCGTGGTGGGTGACCTGATCGACATGCATACCGCGATGCACGCGGAAAAGCCGCCGAACGACGGGCATCGGCGAGCGATTCTCGCGTCCCAGCATACTCACGCGGGCTTCGGCATTGCGCTCAGCGGGCACAGCCTGCGGCTCTCGGAGCTTTTTGTTTCCCGCTACCTCGAAGTCAAACCGTTTCCCCAAAAGGCGAAGCGAAGAACTACTGTGGTCCTGACCGGAAAATTCCTTAACCCGGCCCATTTCCTCCACGAAGTGGACGTCTTCTTTGAGCCGTTGCCAACCCCGCCCCCCATCGACTGGCTGCGCACGCCGAAAGGATACGCTCTGCCCGATGAGTATGTCGGCCTCAGGCCCCAGGCGCCGCGCGGAGCGCATTACAGCGACGGAAGCACCGGCGATTATGAGTGGGGCAACGGAAAGTTTCGCGTGCCCGCAAGATTGTCCCGTGACGCGCCCGGAATTTACACAATAGTATTCTGGATTAGACGCGTACCGGCCGACAAAGCATTTCCCGGAGCTGAGGTTTGTATCTGGGCCGAATGAGCTAACGGCTGAGAAGGTGAACATGAGAAGGGCTGTAGAAAACATCTGGTCGCGGATGATGACTGCTCGAACAATTCTACTCGCGCTGATCGTGGCTCTCGTTTTCTCAGCCAGCACCACCAACGCACAGCCACAGGTGAACAGACCACAACTCGCGAGGCAAGTGCGGGCAGAATTCCTGCACGCCTGGAATGGTTACAAGAAATATGCCTGGGGCCACGACGATCTGAAACCTCTTAGCAAGACGTATCACGATTGGTATGCACAGTCGCTGCTGATGACGCCGGTCGATGCACTCGACACGATGATCCTGATGGGTTTGAAAGACGAAGCGAAACACACGCGCGAGTACATCGACCAGAATCTTTCGTTCGACAAAGACATCGAGGTGCAGAATTTCGAGATTACGATTCGTTTGCTCGGCGGCTTGCTTTCAAACTATCAACTCACCGGTGACCGGCGGCTGCTGGCGCTGGCGGAAGATTTGGGAACTCGTCTGTTGCCCGTCTTCGAATCGCCAACGGGTTTGCCTTACCGCTACGTGAATCTCAAGACGGGGAAAGTCCGCGGGAGTGTCACGAATCCTGCTGAAGCGGGAACTCTATTGATTGAGTTTGGCACGCTTAGCAAAATTACTCACAAGCCCATCTTCTACGACAAAGCGAAGCGGGCGCTAGTTGCAATTTACGATCGGCGTTCGTCTATTGGTCTGGTTGGGACATGGATCAACGTCGAGACTGGCCAATGGACCGATACCGACAGCCACATCAGCGGCGCGATTGATAGTTATTACGAATATCTTCTGAAGTGCTGGCTGCTATTCGGCGACCAAGACTGTCATCGCATGTGGCTCGATAGCATCGCGGCAATCAATAAATATCTTGCCGACGAAACCGAGGTTGAGAAGCATTTGGTCGGCAAGAGATTTCCGTCCGGTGGCTTGTGGGGCACCTACCCAGAACTCTGGTACGGCCACGCCGACATGAACACCGGCAAGCGAACCGCGACAACCTATGGTGCGCTGGACGCTTTTTTTCCGGCCGTGCTGGCGCTTTCAGGCGATCTCGATCGCGCGCGGCGTTTGCAGGAATCGTCTTTCAGGATGTGGTCGTTGTACGGCATCGAGCCGGAAGATTTGAATTACACGTCAATGCAAGTCGTCTCGCCCGGTTATCACTTACGGCCGGAGATCGTCGAATCAACTTATTATCTTTATCACTACACGAGAAACCCAAAGTACCTGCGAATGGGCCAAACGATGTGGAATGACTTCGTGAAATACTGCCGCACCGACGAAGGCTACGCCGCGTTGAAAAGCGTGATCACGAAAGAGAAAACCGACTCAATGCAGAGCTTCCTGTTCGCTGAGACTTTCAAATACTTCTATCTGCTGTTCGCGTCACCGAAGACTCTGGACTTCGACAAAGTAATCTTCAACACTGAAGCGCACCCGATGCCTCGCAGGTTCAAATGACGGCCGAGAACGACAGTCGCAACCAACTTATCGCTCTGCTTCAGTTGGCCTACTCAGGCGAGCTGGCCGCGGCCCATGCTTATCGCGGACATTGGCATTCAGTCAGCAGCGTGGATGAGAGGGAATCGATCCGGAAAATCGAGGATGACGAGTGGCGGCATCGTAAACTCGTAGGCGAGATGCTCGCGGGCCTGGGTGCCGGACCGAGCAAACGCCGCGAGATCCGCGCCGCGATCATTGGCAGGACTTTGGGTTTCCTGTGTCACGTCACGGGCTGGCTGGCGTCGATGTACGGTGCGGGAAAGCTTGAGAGCCGGAACGTCAAAGAATACGAAACCGCCGCGCGTTATGCGCGGGACTGCGGCCGGGTTGACTTGATCGACTGCCTTTTGGAAATGGCGGAGGTCGAGTGGGACCACGAATTTTACTTTAGATCTCGAGTTCTGGATCACGCCCTCGGCCGCCGGTTGCCCTTGTGGCCGCAACCACCGCCGAAAGAAACGATCCGGATTTCGCTTGAACGGGAGAAGGTCGCTTCAGTTGAAACCAGTAATGAGGATGGGCGGGTGGTTACGGAACCGGGAGCGCTAGCGACCGGATCCTAAGCTCAACCTTACGTCGAGTGAATTCACGTTCTTATTCGTTACATGAGTGCCCGATCCGGTCGCTACCGCTCCCGGTTCTGTAACGCGCTGCCTCGCTACACTTGATTCGGTTAACGGCAACCAGGGTAGAACGAGTCTCATGAACTCAACAAATATCACCCGGATGGTTTTCGCTGGTGCGATCCTGCTTTGCATCGCTGCGTTAGCCCCTAATGTTTTCGGACAGCAGCCCCAGCGCTCAAGGGAAGAGTTGATCGCGGCGGCCCGGGAGATTATCGCGACCGCTCGTTACTGCGCACTGATCACGGTCGACTCAAAAGGCCGCGCTCATGCCAGGACAATGGATCCGTTTCCGCCGGACGAGAACCTGGTCGTATGGTTTGGCACTAATCCCAAGAGCCGCAAAGTTGCCGAGATTCGCCGCCATAGGCGGGTCACGCTCTACTACTTTGATCGAGAGAGCCCAGCCTATGTAACCATCAACGGCTTCGCGCGGCCCGTTAACAACCGCGCGGAAAAAGCGAAGCGCTGGAAGGATGAATGGAAAGCATTCTATCCAGACCGCGAGCAGGGATATTTGCTAATCGCAGTAACGCCGAAGGAATTGGAGATCGTCAACGAAAAGAAGGGCATTGTCGGCGATGCGAACCTTTGGACACCACCAACCGTCCGATTCGGCGCGGGCCGAGCGCGGGGCACGCTCAAAGCATCACCCAAAAAATGAATCAACCAAGCTCGTCCTGTAAGGGGAAGGAGATTGAACGCCAGGTTGGCTCGCTGAAAAGATCGCCTGTCTGCTACTCTTGCATCCGTCGTTGTAACACAAGAATTGAGAACGGTTTCGAGGAAACAATCTCTGGTAAGGGGATGTCGATTTAACCCGAGGTAACAATGGACGAAAAACAAACAATAGCTCCCGTCGACAAGGCATTGTGGTTTGAGATTGAAACCAGAGAAAGCGAAGTGGTAAGTAAAGCGTTCGAGAGCGAGCGTAAGAACCGGGGAAAGAGAGAATTCATTCTTGTCATCATATGTTTCCTGGCCCTTTTATATACGTACCCTATTCAAGACTTTGAAAAGAATCCCAACATTGAAATCCCATCTATTTCATTGAAGATTCCCCTTAGGGACGCTATCGCTGTTTTCCCTACCATCATTGCAGCCATCTATCTGGTCTATTTGTCATCCGCGCTTAGTGAATCGGTCCTCATGGTCCGCCGCTCGCGCTATGGCAGGGAGTTAAACGAGTTTAAGGAGACTGGGCAAGTTAGCAAAGTCTCGCCGCGCGATATTCATCTCAAGACCGCTCGTTATCTCTTCTTGCCGTCAGCTCTGCATAGCAAGGGATTTGCCTTCGGTGCGGCTGCCTTACCTAAAGCGATAGTAGACGCGTTTGTTGGAACGATCTTTACGCTGCTTCCGTATGTGACCTTGCTCTTCATACTCATTCGCTTCTGGAAGCTCACGCACAACAAGGTCGTGTTTTCATGGGATGTTATATGCTTCCTAATAATGTCTTTAGCATTCACAAGCGCCCTGCTGAGCACCCGGCCGTCGTCGCGTGGAAGTGTCCACTGGTAGCTGTGGACGGTAGTAGCTCAAAAGGACGAGGCGTTAACAGTTTCCATTCCTCGACCGTCTTTATCGCAGACAAAGGGCTCTTGGGTCATCCCTTGGAATTCGGTATCAGGCGCCGAAACAAGCGCAGAGGGTTCTGCGTGGCACGACTTGGAACTAGGCACTCTCCCCTCTTGAGAAAGTAGGCAGGTAGGCAGTAGGCAGCAAAGCGTTCCGCTGTCTGTTGCCTACGGTGTCCACTTCAGAATTTTGGAGAGAGCTCATGAAACATCGAAACCCGACTCTGCTGTTTCTCCTCTTAGCATCACTTTCAGTTTTGTTCCTGCTCAACTTCCCTTCCAATAGATCGGTTACGTCTCAGACGCGCGAGAGACGAGTTGGTGGGAATAGCAACTCGGCGTCAACCGATGAAGAGGCAGGCAGGATGCCTGCGCTCCCAGCGGCGTTCCCGGCAACGGCGGAGATCGTAAAGATTGACGTCGACCTGGTCACTGTTGATGCGCTCGTCTTGCAGAAGAACACCGCGCGGGTGGTCGGTGGATTGAAGAAGGAAGACTTCGTGCTCTACGAAGACGGCACGAAGCAGGAGATCACGCACTTTGGTCAGGACAGTTTGCCGCTCTCGGTGCTCTTGCTGATCGATCGGGGCGGGTGTCTGGATCCATTCGGGAGCCAGGTGCATCGCGCGGCCAGCGAAGCAATCGCGCGGCTGAAACCGGCGGATGAAGTCGCGGTGATGAGTTATCACGACACCACGCGTCTGCTGCAGGGATTTACGCGCGACCGCGCGCTGATCGAAGACGCGCTCAATCAACTGCCGCCGCACGATGAAGAGGCAGATCATTGCCTCAACAAGGTGTTTGCCGCCGCCGCGGATTACATGAACAGGGCGAGCAATCCCGTCGGACGTCGCGTCGTGATCGCGATTACCGGCGTGACGCGCAACTTTGATTGCCCGAATGGACCGTCGGGGAAAGCGGCGGAGCAGGCGATCTTTGAATCGGGCAGCGTCGTCTGTGGGATCATTCCCAGGTCAGACGATCAAAAGATTGAAAACGGGATCATGATTTGGGCCACGCGGATCGGCAAACTGGGTAATGCTCCGTACATCGACATCCAAACCCTCGCGAACGAAACCGGCGGCGAATTGCTGGCAGACCAACCGGAGCATCTCAACACGACTTTTGAGACGTTGATGGATCATCTGCGCAGCCGCTACAACCTGGCGTTTGTTTCTTCGAACAAGAAACGCGACGGCACGACGCGCAAACTAAAGATCGACGTGTCGCCAACGCTCCAGAAGACAGAGAGCAAGCTGGTCGTGAAGGCGCGCCGGAGTTATGTCGCGCCGCGGCGGTGATCTCGCTCTTGAAGACAGGTGTTCAAAGTGCCGACTTCAGTCGGGCTTTGTGGCTGGGGACAGCCCAACTAA
>WNFN01190589.1_pt1 | contig 10459 bp, 6 predicted proteins | sample 5400161 | NCBI WGS metagenome assembly WNFN01 (sample SAMN13153353, study PRJNA577476) | soil metagenome | isolation source: 80 cm saprolite on Douglas fir-dominated hillslope | place: USA:California | collected 2013-09-17
GCCGTTCCGGCGCGCCCGCCGGGGTTCGCCGCGTACCTGCGGTACTTCCTGGGCCTGGGCACATGGGGGTTCGGCGGCCCCATCGCCAGCGTCGGGTACATGCAGCGGGACCTGGTCGAACGCCGGGGCTGGCTGGGCGAGGCCGAGTTCCTCGACGGGGTCGCGCTCGGCCAGACCATGCCAGGCCCGCTGGCCGCCCAGGTCGTCATGTGGGTCGGCTTCCTCCGCAAGGGCTGGGCCGGCGCCCTCGCCACCGCCGCCGCGTTCATCGCCCCGTCTTTCCTGCTGGTCCTCGCGGTCGCCGTCATCTACGCCCGGTACTCCGGGCTGGCGGTCGTGCAGTCGCTGTTCTACGGCATCGCCCCCGCCGTGATGGCCATCATCGCCATCGCCGCCTGGAAGCTCGCCCGGCTCACCAACCGCCGCGACACCCGGCTGTGGGTCATCAGCGCCGTCCTCGCCGTCGTCACCGCGGTGTCCGGCGCGGAGATCGCGGTCCTGTTCATCGCCGCCGGCCTGCTCATGATCGCCCTCGACGCCCCGCCCCGCTGGCTGCGCCGCTCCGGCCCGGCCGGGCTGCTCCCCGCCGCCGCGCTCGCCCGGGCGGCGGCGCCCTGGGTGACCCTCACCGCCTCAGCCGGCGTCCTGATATCCCTCGGCCTGTTCTTCCTCAAGGCCGGGGCGTTCATCTTCGGCAGCGGCCTGGCCATCGTCCCGTTCCTGCGCGAGGGAGTCGTCGCCCAGCACCACTGGCTGACCAGCCGCCAGTTCATCGACGCCGTCGCGATGGGCCTGATCACCCCCGGGCCGGTCGTCATCACCGCCACCTTCATCGGCTACCTCACCGCGGGCCTGCCCGGCGCCCTCATCGCCACCACCGCCATCTTCATCCCCATCTACCTCGGCGTCACCGTCCCCGGACGCTGGTTCATCCGGCACCGCGACCACCCCCAGATCAAGGCCTTCGTCAACTGGCGCAAGATCCCCGAACCAGTCTTCGTCACCCTCGGCGCCATCGCCGGCATCCTGTTCCACTGACTACCAGCAGCACGTCAGGTTGAACCCGCCGGGCGGCGCCCTGCCATTCCTGGGGAAGCGCCCACGTCCTCGCGGTGACCAGCAATTCGCCCGGCCAATTCGCCGTTTGCCGGCAAGGTGAGCGAAAGAATAGCAGCAAAGGATCTCCGGCCCGTTTGACAAAGGTCTGCCTTCCGAGCTTTCCCCGGGCGACGGGTTGCAAGTGGTCGCCGGGGATGTCAGCGTGAGCGCAAGACACTCGGACGGTGTGACTCACATCGATGCCCGCCTCGAGTGGAGGAAATCTTGTCCGCAGGAGGGGAAATGGACTTCGACGCGATCGTCGTGGGGAGTGGCTTCGGCGGGTCGGTTGCGGCATCACAGCTCGCGGCCCAGAAGAAGAAAGTCCTGATCCTGGAGCGCGGGACGTGGTGGATCTCGCCGGAAAAGCTGGGCAAGCCGCCTGCCCTGGCGCCAGGCAAGCAGCGCATGGCTGACTGGCTGGCCGCGAACGATCAGCCGGTCCAGTACTGGCCGCGCCCCGACCACAAGGATGGGATGCTCGACGTTCTCGCGTCGGTCCGCACGGAACTGAACACCGGCGGGCTGTACAAGATTTCGAACTTCAAGGAAGCGATAACGCTCACCTCGAGCGCCGTCGGCGGCGGCTCCATGATCTATTCCGGCGTCACGATCGAGCCCGATCCGAGCGTCCTGCAGCAGATCGGGCTCAACCTCGGGGCAGCCGAGTTCGACGCCGCGCGCCAGTGGATGACCGATTTCCGCGGACCGCTGAATAAGGTCGTGACAAAAATCCCGCTGCCCGGCCGAGATGTCTCGAACCTGACCGATGATGACTATCTGTATCTCGACCGGAGCCGCGTGCTGCGCGATGCCGCCGCCGCACTGGCACCGAAGCTCGGAATCGAGCTGCCATGGGCACCGCTAGACCTGGCCGTGATCGAGTACGACCCCGACCGCGGCGCCAAAAGCGACGCCGCCAAGAATCACACCTTCTGCGAACGTCAGGGCCGCTGCCTCCTCGGCTGCCTGCCTGCGGCGCGGCTGACACTGAACAAGAGCCTGTTCGCCCATCTCCTCCAGGACCCCGCCAGCGGCGTAGCGCTGTGGCCACGGGCCGAGGCGCGCCAGATCCGCAAAATCGACGGCGGTTACCAGGTGACCTTCCACGACCACCGCGACGGCGGCGGCGAGCAGACCGTCTCGGCTCCCATGCTCTTCCTGGCCGCAGGCACCCTCGGCACCACCGAGCTCCTGCTCCGCTCGCGGAACGGAGGCGGGCTGGAGCTGCCGGATACAGTCGGAGAGCACTTCTCAACCAACGGCGATTTCGGCGCCTTCGTCAATCACACCGCCGAGCGAGTATCGAGCACACGCGGCCCGGTCAACACGAGCGAAGTCCGGGTCACAGTCAACGGCACCCGCCTGACGATCGAAGATTGCGCGATCCCGGGCATGTTCGCCTCGGTCGCGTCGACCGCGCTGTCGGTGATCGACAGCTTCGCCAGGCGGCGGCTGTTCCACGAGCGCCTGCGGCTGGCCTGGCTCACCCACAGGCTCCCGGACCTGGGCGAATTCCTGCCCCACCTGCCGAGCACCTCCAACCCGGACGACCAGCGCACGGAAGCTGAGTACGTCAACAACGTCTTCTTCTTCAACGTCATGGGCCAAGACGACGCAACCGGAACGTTCAGCCTCGACGGCGACGACCTCGACCTGGACTGGAAGCAGCCGATCGCCGATCACCCGACGTTCAAGAAGGCAGACGAGCTTTGCCGTCAGTTCGCTCAGGCCATGGGCGGCGACTACATCGCGCTCTGGGACGCGCTACCGCGGCGGCGACTGACTATTACTCACCCCCTTGGCGGCTGCACGATCGGCCCGGACCGGACCCGCGGCGCCATCGACGAGTACGGACGAGTCTTCGACCCTGGCGGTGCCAACGCCAGCGACACCCACAACGGCCTCCTCGTCGTCGACGGCCCGCCGGCCTCCGCCGCTACACCCGCCGAGACCAACCAATAAGGCAGGCGCATTCACCAAAGGAGCCAAGCACGCATTCACCAAAGGAGCCAAGCACCGAAAATCCGGCTGCTCCCCGACTCCACCAGCCCGACCTCCCGCACCACCCCGGGTGCTTGGACGCCAGCGGTTGCGCTACGCCGAGCAGCATCACGAGATCGTTCACGGGCCGTTCACCGCCGGCGAGGACGTCCAGGATCTGCCGCCGCCGCAGCTCGGCCACCGCGTTGAACGCGTCCGCTGTCGTCGCTGCCCGTGCCACGCCTACATATTCTGATGTAGGAATATGTTAACCGCCGGACTGGCGCCGCCCGCCGGGCCGAGAACGACGGATCCGCGACCGGCCGCACGGCTTCGCCGGGGCGGGTTATGCTCCGGCGCCGGCTCTGGTGGTGACCGGACCGCCGCGGCTGGATCGCCAGGTTGCGGCTGACCTGAGTCAGGGACTATAGAGGATTTCAGCCGTCAGGACGGTATTCAGGAACCAGGCGGTGGCCATCCAGGCGGACAAAGTTCCGGGAATCGCCGCCATCTCCGCGTTCGCGCCGTCTCCTGGAGCAGCACCGAACAGCCACCGACGCCCGGTCCAGATGCTGGTGGCGCCGACCCTGAGGCCGTAGCGCCCGTACGGGACTACCGGATTGCCCGCGCTCAAGGCATTTGGCGGTCTTGGCACCGAGATCCAGTTTCCCCCGTTCCAGTGCGCTGGCCGTGGATACCAGATCCAGGTATTGACGACCCACACGTTGGCGGGCGAGACGGCAACTACCTCAGCGGTGGCGCCTTGCCCCAATGGCGGCAGAAGGGCACGCGCCCATGAGCGGCCGGTCCACCGGTACGCGGCCACCGGACCGCTCCCTGCCGACCGCGACAGGTAACCGGCCACCCACATGTTCGTGTCCGACGAGCCGCTCAAGCTTGTAAGAGTGAAATGGCGTGGCAGCGCGATCTCAGTCCAGGTTGAGCGATGCCAGTGGTAGAGCTGGCAGATGGCAGCCTGGCATGAGGGTTCCGCTAGCCAGGCGTCATTTGCGCTCAGGATCACTGCGCCAGATCCCGCGCCAGCAGGCAACGTGATTTGGTGCCATTGCGAGCCATCCCAGCGCTCGGCGACAAAGCTACCAGCGTAATCGCCCAACACCCAGACATTGGTGGCGGACGAGGCCCGGACAGTCAGCGGGATGAAGCCCGCAGCGGGCAGGCCCGCGTGGCGCCAGCGATGCCCGTTCCAATGCAGGATGTAACCGTTGGCGTGCGAGTTAATGCCGACGGCCCATGCGTCGTCCTTGCTGATGGCCGTTACGCTTTTCAGGCCATCGCCAGGGCTTTGCCATGTTAGCCGCCAAGCCGGGAATCCGCTGGCCGGCGCGTCGCCGCTTGCCAGCGCGGAGCCGGGCACTAGCGTAGTCAGGCCAATGGCAGCACAGGTCGCCAGGATCGTAAGCCACTGTCGCATCCGGCGCCTCCGTCAGTCCTGACGCTGAGCATTTGTCCCATCAATCTGACCAGAATCGTAACAAGTAGCCATCAGTACGCGGTGGATGCAATCTTCTCGCCGTACGTCAAGCTGATTGAACCAGGCCCACCCCCAATTCGCTCCCAAAATCGAACATCATGGGATGACCCAGTGAGTCACGCGTATCGAGATGCGTCTGAACCGGCAGAACCTGGTCGGCTGGGCCGATTTGACCGACGGCCTCCCCGAAGCCAACTGGCGGCGAGACTGGCCAACGCTGGGAGGGGCTACGCGCCAAAGCATGCCCATCAGATCCGGGCCGACAGCCCTGCCGGACTATCGGCGGCGCATCCGCGGCTGCTTAGGTTCAGTCCGTATCGCACAGCGCGGCGCGCTTTCTGGGATTGGGTTAGCTCTTCAGCTCCGGATCGCCTTCGTTGTCGTCAGGCGCGTACGGACCCAGGCGGCGTCGCAGTGCCAGCTCTTGTACGCCTTGATGGGCACTCGACGGCTCGTGCGCGCACGTGGGTCTACGGAAGGTCGGCTGCGTTCGTGTCCTGCACTTCTTGGAGCATCTCCGCCACGTCGGGCAGCGGTGCCGGCGTCTTGCTGCGAACTCCTCGAAACGCGAGGAGGTCGGGAGCGACCGCCTCGTAGGCGTCGCGTACAGCCTGCCCCGCCGGAAGTGACGATGACGCATAGCCGAGCTCACTATCGACCAGGGCGATGCGTTCATCGCTAGGCCGAGTTCGCCCTGCCGAGGCGTAGCCGCACCGATGAGAACCGGCGTCTGGCATCATGAGTACCGGCATGGCTGCGAACGAACCGACCGCCAAGAACCTCGCCGACCTCTACGAGCTTGCCCCGCTCGACTGGGGCGACGTGCGCCGCGCTCTCGAGACCAACCTCACCCAGGAACCCGGCACCGGTGGGCCCGGCCACCACACCTTCTGGCTGTCGACCATCGATGCCGACGGCCGCCCGCACATGACGGCCGTCGGCGCCTTCTGGTTCGGCGACCGGTACTACTTCACCGGCGGACCGCGGTCGCGCAAGATCCGCAACCTCGAGCGCGACCCGCGCTGCGCGTTCGGCGTCGCCATCTACGGCTACGACGTCGCGCTCGAGGGCCGGGCCGCCCGGGTCACCGACGACGCCCTGCTGCACCGACTCGCCCAGGTGTTCGCAGAGGGCGGCTGGGCGCCGACGGTCGCCAACGGCGCGTTCACCCACGACTACAGTGCCCCGAGCGCCGGCCCGCCGCCCTGGTATGTCTACGAGTTCACACCCGAGGACGCCTACGCCGTGATGACCAAGGAGCCCGGCGGGGCCACTCGCTGGACCTTCTGATCCCCATCCCGTCACGCTCGCAGAACCGCAGCGCGGCTACAGATCTTCCCTTCTCGTTACATGAGCACAGGTCGGTTCAGATCCCTGCCGAATCTGGCCTGCGGCTTACGGCGTCGACCGCAAATGAAGGTCGCCTGCCGATCACCCAGTTCTGCGTCTGGTTTCGTACACCTTCGCAGCGAGCCCAAGCGGTAGCTAGCTCGCGCGGGCGTCGAGATCGTACTGTCGTCCTGTGCCAGGCAATCTCATGAAATGGCGGTCGCGTTGGCGAAGCCGAGAAAGTCGGTTGCGGCTGTGGCCGATACAGGTCGTGCTACCACTCGCCTTTGTGCTCGTAGCGGCCGGGCTAGGGGGGCTTGCATGGGCTGCGCGAGCCTGGCTGCACTACCCCGCACTGCCGCACCCACGCAGTTTGTCGCTTCACGACTGGGTCGGTGTACTGCAGCTGGTGTTCGCGTCAGTTGCCGGGGCTGGCGCGCTCGTGGCCTTGATTGTTGCCTACCGGCGGCAGAGGGTGGCTGAGGCTGATTCGGCGCACGATCGGATTCGCGTCTTCAACGAGCGGTTCATCGCAATCGCTGGGCAGCTCGGCAACAGCCAAGCCGCTCTCCGGCTGGCCGGCGTGCACGCGATGGCCGGGCTGGCCGATGACTGGGAAGAGAATCGGCAAACATGCATCGACGTGTTGTGTGCGTACCTGCGGATGCCGTATGAGCCCGATCCTGGCATACATGCTTCGGCGGCGGAACGGCTCGCGTTCGGCGCCAGCCGAGAGGTACGGCATACGGTCATCCGGATCGTTACCGCCCATCTGCGGGAATCTGCAGCGGAGCCCTGGCTGGGCCTGAATTTCGACTTCACGGGAGTCGTTTTCGACGGCGGATCCTTCTCTAATGCGGAGTTCTCCGGTGGCATTGTTGACTTTGGCTACGCGGATTTCTCCTACGGTTTCGTCGATTTTAGCGCCGCGCAGTTCTCCGGCGGCACCGTCGACTTCAGCGGCGCGAGGTTCTCGGGCGGCACCGTCGACTTCAGCGGCGCGAAGTTCTCCGGCAGCACGGTGCGCTTCAGCGGCAACGAGTTCTCCGGCAGCGCCGTCGATTTCACTGGCGCGGAGTTCTCCGGCGGCCGGGTCGACTTCACTGACGCGGAGTTCTCCGGCGGCACCGTCGACTTCAGCTTCCGCGGAGCGGAATTCTCGAGCGTCAGGGGCGGCTCCGCAGTCGCGGTGATGTCTTCCGCCGGTGTCATCCGCTTCGGCTTCCGCACGCAGTTCTCCGGCGGCACCGTCGACTTCGGCAGCGCGAAGTTCTCCGGCGGCACGGTCGACTTCGGCAGCGCGGAGTTCTCAGGCGGCACGGTCGACTTCAGCGGCGCGCACTTCTCCGGCAGCACGGTCGACTTCGACGGCGCGCAATTCTCCGGCAGTGCCGTCCACTTCGGCGGCAGCGAAGAGATCTCCAGCGTCAGGAAGTTCCGCGGTGGCACGTCCAAGCTCACCTTCCGCCACAGTGGCGCGCATTTCTCCAGCGGGTCCGTCGACTTCGGCAGCGCGGTGTTTTCCGGCGGCACCATCGACTTCGGCAGCGCGGTGTTTTCCGGCGGCACGGTCGACTTCAGCCAAACGAGCTGTGGGTCAAGTCCACCGACCTTCGGCTTCACCGGAACTCCGCCGGCCGGAGTTCAGCTACCGCAAAACTGGACGCCGTGATCTGATCGGGGCGTCGGAACCGGCCTGCTGGCGATGGCGCGCATCCCGGGTTCAGTGCCGCCGCGTGGCGGGCGCACCCAAGAGCTACAAATTACGGCGGCAGGCGCTCTTCATGGCGTCTACATCCCGGCCTTGCGGTCCGTGACGCTGCGCGGGAGCTGCGGCCCTGCAAGCAGCATTCCAGCAGATTCGGGCAGGCATTGGGCGTGATCGCGGCCATGAGCATTCAGGTCGTGTCGCAGCTCCGGCACGAATAGACCAGATCCGCACGGGAGTCCGCGAGACTCCCGCTACATTTGCCGGGACTCACGGTCCAGATCTCCAAGTACCGCAGGGTGACCGACCGCAGGGTGAGTGACCGCATGCCGGTGAGCGCGCACAGCGCCTGGCAGTCTTTGAACGGACCTTCCAGGCACAGGCACCGCAGTGCCTCAGCCTGCCAGCAGATCGACGAACAACCGCGACCGCGTATGGCCAATGCCGGGATCCGTCCTAGGTGACGAATCCCTCGATGGAGATGTGGCGGCCGGCCTCCGGGTAGGACCCGCCGGCCACGCAGCTGCCCGCCGGGGCGCACGACACCGAGCCGACGTCGGCGGGCAGGCCATCCGGGCCGGGCACCTTGATCCCCTTGCCCCAGACGCCGTTCTTCTCGCTGACCACGAACCCCCCGCTGCCGGCGCCGTCGTAGCCGCCGCCGGCTCCGCAGTTGCCCGCGGAGGCGCACGACACCGAGGAGATCCAGGCGTCGCGGGTCACCAGGCCGGGTACGTCGATCGCCTGGCCCCAGACGCCGTTCTTCTCGCTGACCACGAACGGCGCGTTGTAACCTCCGTAATCGTAGGCCCCGCCGGCGGAACAGTTGCCCGCCGGGGCGCACGACACCGTGTTAACGGCCGCGCCCCGGCCGAGGTTTGCGGCGACTTGCCGGGCGGTGCCCCAGCTGCCGTTCACCTCGCTGACCACGAATGCATGCTTGCCGGAAGCGTCGGTGTAGTAGTCCCCGCCGGCCGCGCAGCTGCCCGGCGAGGCGCACGACACCGAGCTGACGCCGACGGGGACGTCAGGGTTCCCGCCCTTGCTCAGCGCCGCCAGGCCGGGCACCTCGACCGCCTGGAGCCAGACGCCGTTGGTCTCGCCGGCCACGAACCCCTGCTGATCGCCGTTGCCGTCCGTGTAGGCCCCGCCGGCCGCGCAGCTGCCCGCAGGGGCGCACGACACCGAGCTGACCTGGGCGTTCCCGCCCTTGCTCAGCGCCGCCAGGCCGGGCACCTCGACCGCCCGGCCCCAGCGGCCGTTCCTCTCGACGGCCACGAACCCCCGTCCGCTGGTGACGTCATAAGGATTATTACCGTGGTTCCCGTAGTACCCGCCGGCCGCGCAGTAGCCCGCCGAGGCACACGACACGGACAAGACCTCGCCGTTCCGGCCCTGGTTCAGGGCCGCCAGGCCGGGCACCTCGACCGCCTGGCCCCAGCGGCCGTTCCCCTCGACGGCCACGAACCCCTGCTGATGGCCGCCGCCGTCCCGGAAGAACCCGCCGGCCGCGCAGCTGCCCGGCGAGGGGCACGACACCGAGCTGACGCCGGCGTTCCGGCCCTGGTTCAAGGCCGCCAGGCCGGGCACCGCGATCGCCCGGCCCCACCAGCCCGCCGCCCGGACGGCCGCAGCAGGGGTGGAGACCGGGGTCGTGCCGGGCATCGGAGTCGTCGTGGTCGGAGCTGCCTGCGCGCACCCGGTTACCCAGCAGCGCGGCCGCACCCGCCACGAACACCAGAACCCGGCGTCGCCTCATCACGTCCCTCAAACTATCGCCGGTGCTTCATGTCCATGACCGGTCCGCGTGCCATTCAGCTCACCGTGCGCAGGCAGACAGCAACCAAGCAACCACCGCACTGACGCACCCATCGAGCCATATCGGATCAGGAGCGTCAGTGCCCGGGATAGTGATAACGTTCCATGACTGAAGATGCCTGGCGGCTCCGCGTTGTCTCATTAGCCGAGCATCGCCTGCGACGTGAGACACCGGCATTTAACGCGCCCTTTCGGGAGGGTGCCGAGTGTCTCAAGAGCACATTTCCGGGTTGCAGGCGTCTGATGAGACAACGTGAGTTCAGCCGCTCAATGCGGCGGTGTGACCACGACCCGGCAGGCAGAATGTCCATTCGGTACAGCCCTGACGCTTTGCAAACCAACCCGCAACTACATACGTAACGGCGGATATCGCGGTCGGTGTTATCCCGTCCGTCAGAACGCGTGACCGTGATAGCGGTCACCGGGCAGTCCGTGACGCCGCGACTACGCAAGTTGCGGTGACCGCCGACCAGTCAGGGCGGCGAAAGTAACAGCAGTGCTCGTCATCAAGCGTTGCCGAACCGTCCTCACGGAGCTCTACCGCTATATCAGCAAATAGCGAGGCCGCTAACACAAGTCCGACCGGCTGACGTTCCTCGATCGTCCAGCCGAGCAGGTGACCCGGAACTGCTTCGCCAAGCTCTCATCCTGAGTACCTGCCCCGCAGGAAATGGTTATCGGTACACGCCATTATGGCCGAGCGAAATCCGTCCGGGTTGGGGGAACAGGGACAGCCCGTGCGGGCTTGAGCCGACGTTGATGACGTGCAGGACTTTTCCGGTTCGGGTGCTGATCACTGAGACCGAGGCGTTGAACCGGTTGGACACCCACACTTGATTCCCCCCGGGGGTCACCTGGATCATGTCCGGGCTGCCGCCCACGTGCCAGGTGGCGATCACCTTGCGGGTCGCGAAGCTGATCACGGACAGCGTTCCGGCGAGGCGGTTACTCACGTAGAGGTTCTTGGTGTCACGGCTCACCGCCAGGCCGTGCGCGCCTTCTCCGGTGGCGAGGAACCCGATCCGCCG
>WNFN01176977.1_pt1 | contig 10458 bp, 3 predicted proteins | sample 5400161 | NCBI WGS metagenome assembly WNFN01 (sample SAMN13153353, study PRJNA577476) | soil metagenome | isolation source: 80 cm saprolite on Douglas fir-dominated hillslope | place: USA:California | collected 2013-09-17
GCCGGTGACGAAAATCGCGTGGGGACCGGATGACGCGCTGCCCTTCCCTGTTTGCGTATCGAGCATGACCGAAAACCGGAATTTTGACGATGTGAGCCTGGCGTGCGGGAACAACGTCCTTGCTGACGAGGGGAGAACGATTTCGAAGGAACAGTTGCCGGTGGTGCCGGCGCCAAATCATGCACTGACGGTCCCGACGGCACCGGGCACGGACCAGTGCAATCCGAGCGACTTGCCCTTCAAGCCGGCGAGGTACCGGCCGAGCCTGAAGTACATGCCGGTGACCTTCAGTGACAGAAAGGAGTATGACCATCTGGCGTCGGCGTACGCAGCGCTGCACACGCGTGATCTGGCGAACCTGCTGCCGGAAGTCACGCTGAAGACGGTTCCGCTGGACGATCCGTGGCTCCCCCAGCGCGACCTGCTACACAGCGACGACAACGCGGCGGAGTTTGTGGTGGAGACGGAGGACACGGAGGCGTACCTGCGGTTCGGCGACGGCACGTTTGGCTTGCGGCCTGCGCCGGACACGCAATTCAGCGCGACCTACCGGATCGGGCAAGGGCTGTCGGGAAATGTGGGGCCGGACACGCTGCGGCACATCGCTTCGAACGACGCGGCGCTGGTGAGCGATTTGAGCCATCCCGTGATTGTGAGCCTGCGAAATCCGCTGCCCGCGGTCGGCGGCCTGGACCCCGAGACGATCAACTCGGTGCGCGAGTCGGCGCCGTATGCGTTCCGGGTGCAGGAGCGCGCGGTCACCCCGGATGACTACGGAGTCATGGCGAAGAAGTCCGACACGACGATCCAGCGGGCGATGGGGACGTTCCGGTGGACCGGGAGCTGGCAGACGGTATTCATCTCCGTGGATCCGAAAGGAAGCGAAACGTTGCCGGCGGCGACGAAGACGAATATCCAACAAAAGATGGAGTACTACCGGATGGCGGGCCACGACGTTGAAGTGGACGCGGCGATCTATGTTTCGCTGGAAATCGAGATGACGGTGTGCGTGACGCCGGGCTATTTCGCGTCCGATGTGGGACTGGCGCTGCTGGACGTGCTGAGCAGCCGCCAGTTGCCGGATGGGACCAGGGGCGCGTTTTATCCAGACAACTTCACGTTCGGACAAACAGTGTACCTGAGCCCGATTTATGCCAGGGCGCAGGCGACACCGGGCGTCAATTCGGTGGACATCACGAAATTCCAGAGGCAAGGGCAGGATTCGCAGCAGGGGATCCAGGACGGACTACTGACGATGCACCGCCTGGAAATCCCGAGGCTGGATAACGACCCGAATTATCCGGAGCACGGAACGTTGAAGTTCACGTTTATCGGAGGTTAGTGAAGTGTTTTCCGCACCCAATACGTGCACCACGTTGTGCTGCAATTGCTGCGTGGGCATCTCGCAGGAGACACCGCAGGTCATCTATAACCGGCTGGGATTGAGCGCGATCGCCTACCGCGTGGGGACGTTCCAGCAATTTCGGGACACGCTGATCGCTCGGCTGCAACTTTCACGGCAACCGTTCCTTACGCTGTTGAAGGCGCGGGAAAACGACGACTTCACGATTGCGCTGCTGGACTCATTTTCGACGGTCGCGGATGTCTTGACGTTTTATTCGGAGCGCTATCAGAACGAAGCGTACCTGCTCACCGCCCGGGAGAGGTGGTCGATCCTGGGGCTCCATCCTGGCGCCACCATTGCTGGTACCGTCGGCGCCCACATCGCCGCAACAACAGACGAAGCCGGATCTGGCCACGACTTTCCTGGTCGATGTTGGCGCGAAGGTGCAGAGCGTTCCGGGCCCGGGGCAGAAACCACAAACCTTCGAAACAGTCGAGGCGATTCAGGCGCGCGCGGAGTGGAATGCGATGACACCGCTCCTGCTTCAGCAGCAAATCGTCAGCGTCATAGCGCAGACGCTGGTGCTGGATGGTGCGGTGAGCAACCTGAAGACCGGCGACAAACTCCTGTTTCTGCCGGACCCGACCGATCTGAAGATCTTTTACCTGAGATCCGTGCTCGACGTGAAAATCCAGCCGGATGGGAAATCGACGTTCGTGCACCTGGAAAACTGGAAGGGGCATCCCGCCGGGTATTATCCGTCGAAATACATACTCCACGGCGGGTGCCCGGAGGGCCTGCCTTCGGACTTTCCGCCGGGGACTCCGCTGGATGTGACAACAGTGGACGCAATCCTGGCGAAACGCTGGCTTGCCGAAGATCTGGTCGTTCTGGCGAAAATGCAGCAGTGGTCGCTCGATCAATTGTCCAATGCACTGAACCAACGGCTGAGCGACACGACGCAATATCCTCCCGCGAAAGGTGCGGTGTATGTGTTACGGCAGCAGGTGGCCACGTTCGGGCACAACGCGCCATACTACTTCTCTCTGCAGCCGAATCTTCGCTATCAGACGGTTTTCAATGCGGGCGGAGGCCATACGCACACGGTACCCGCCGCGTATCCCAGCAACTGGGAAAAGTGGACGCTGCAAACAATCGGCGGCAACAGCCAGATCTATCTCGACAGCCTGTACCCGGCGATCCTCAAGTCCAGCTACATCGTGATCCAGCGGACGCCGTACGGCACGCCGCAGAGTGAAGTCGCGAAGATCGCTTCTAACACGGAAGTGACGCGCTCGCAATCGACGTTATCGGCAAAAGTCTCGCTGCTGCAACTGGCCAACGCGACCAACCTGGCACCCTACCGGATCCGGCACACGAGCATCCTGTGCCAGAGCGAGGAGCTCAACCTGGCGGAGGTGCCGGTGGATACACCGGTAAGCGGTTCGCCGTTCCCGCTCGACCGGGCGTACGTGGGACTTCTGAAAGATCGGACGGTGGTGATCAGTGGCGAGCGATCGGATCTGCCGGGCGTGACGGTAGCGGAAATCGGCACGCTGGACACCGTGCAACTCAGGTGCGGGGTCACCTACATCAAGTTTAAGGATCAACTGACCTACCACTACAAGCGCTCGACGATGAAGATCAATGCGAACGTGGCGCTAGCGACGCATGGCGAAACCGTGACGGAAGTGCTGGGAAGCGGCGACGGGTCGCAAGCGTTCCAGAGTTTCCCTCTGCACCAGTCGCCGCTGACCTATATGAGCGCGAGCACTGATTCCGGAACCCAAACGACGTTGCAGATCAGGGTGAACGACCTGCTCTGGACGGAAGTTCCGTACTTCTACGGGCACGGGCCGGACGAGCTGATTTACATCGTGCGGCAGGACAATTCCGGCGTCTCGACGGTGACGTTTGGCGATGGAAAGACGGGCTCACGCCTGCCGACAGGAAGCGCGAACGTGTCCGCGACCTACCGATTCGGAATCGGCGCGGCGGGCGAGGTGAGCGCGAATCAGCTCACGATGCTGGCCGGGCGGCCGCTGGGCGTGCGCGGCGTGATCAATCCTCTACCGGCGGTGAACTCGGCGGACCCGGAGACGCTGGACAGCGCGAGGCAGAACGCGACGCTGACGATCCGGACGCTGGGACGCATCGTGTCGCTGGAGGACTACGAGGATTTTGCGCGGGCGTTCGCGGGGATTTCGAAGGCGCTGGCCACGTGGAGTTGGAACGGGGAACGGCGGATCGTGCTGCTTACGGTGGCGGGAACGAACGGCGAGGCGATCGATGTAACGGAGACGCAGCCGGGGACACTGGCGGGCGACCTGCTAACGGCCATCGCGAATTCCTCCGAACCGTGTAGATCCGAAGTTTCTGCTGGCCGACGTGACGGCGGAGATCGAGCAGGTGATGCGGACGACCTTCAGTTTTGCAAACCGGGCGTTCGGCCAGCCGGTGCATCGAAGCGAGGTGATCGCGGCGATCCAGAACGTTGCGGGTGTCATCGACGTCGATGTCACCGCTTTCTACCGATCGGACTATAGCAAGTCGAACGAGCCCCACATCCCCGCAGCGTTGCCGCAGTCGGGAGGAACGGATTTTTTCAGCGCCGAGATTCTGGTGCTGGATCCATCGCCCCTGGGATTGACGGAGACACAGTAATGCTCGACCTACAGCAGATTTACAAGCTTCTGCCGGCGGTCTACCGCATCCGCGACGCGGAGCTGGCGGCCGCGTCCGGGACAGGGCTGGACCCAATCGAACAGCAGGAATTGGACAACCTGCTGGCGATTGGAACGCTGACGCCGCAGCAACTCGCGCGGAGGGATGAGCTGCAGGACAAGGCGGAGCGCGGGCCGCTGAAGTCGCTGGTTGCGGTCATTGCGGAACAGATCGAAGTTCTCGAAGAGCACTTCTGGCAGTCCTACGATGACCATTTCATCGAGACCTGCCAGGAGTGGGTGGTGCCCTACATTGGCGACCTGGCCGGTGTGAAGGGGCTGTGGGATGCGGCGGCCAGCAACTTCAGCTTGCGGGCGGCGATCGCAGACACCATCAAGGACCGGCGGCGGAAGGGGACCGTCTCTGTCCTGGAGTCGCTCACCTACGCCGTGACGGGCTGGCACGCGAACGCGGTGGAGTATTTCCAATTGCTGACGGGGACGCAGTTCATGAACCACATCCGCCCGGGAAACCTCTCGCTGGTGGACATTCGGAATGCGGGTACGACGCTGCTGGGAACGCCGTTTGAAAAGAACGCATACCGCGTGGAAGTGCGGAACGTGGAAAAGCGATTGGGGAAATACAACCTGCCGAACGTGGGGATCTTCGTTTGGAGGATCGGCGATCAGAAACTTGAAGATTGCCGGGCGTACAAAGTGGATGCGCGAAGGTTTTTGTTTGATGCGATCGGGCAGGACACGCAGCTCTTCACGCTGCCGGCGACGGTTGCGGACGCTTCGCAACACGTGGGCCCGCTGAATGTGCCGATGCCGATTTCGCGGCGGATGCTTCTGCAGAACTTCCCCAGTTATTACGGGCTCGGGCTGAGCATCAACATCCGGCATGACGTTGTCCTGTCGCCTCCCGACGGGAATCCGTATTGCGTGTGCGACTTGAGCGACGTGCTGGATTCCTCCGGCAACGTGATCCGCTGGGGGCACCAGCCGGATACGCACATCGGAATCGATCCGCAACTCGGGCGGATTGCGTTTCCATCGACGCTGCCTGCGCCGAGTTCCGTGTGCGTGGATTACTACTACGGTTTCAGCATGCCGATGGCGGGCGGGCAATACAGCCGCCCGGACACGCTCGTGCCCGACGAGCTGATTCAAATCCCGGGAGATGCAACCACGATCCAGGGCGCGTTAAACCTGGCGAACACAAGACTCGGGGGGCGGGAAGCGACGGCGGTCATCGAGATCGCGAATAACGAATACTTCCTCGAAACACCGGTTGTTTCGCTGGCCGCGGGCAAGACCGTGGAACTGCGGGCGAAGGACGGCAACCGCCCTGTGCTCGTGCTTTCCGGTGACATGACGATTGCGGGAGACGTGGACTCGACATTCCGGCTGGACGGATTCCTGGTGGCGGGCGGCTCGCTGGTGCTGCCGCAAGCGACGCCGAGCGGACCGCCGAACGTGTTGGCGCAACTGCGGATTGCGAATTGCACATTGACGCCCTGCGACACGCCGCAGGTCGGCACGGTCCATGCCCAGACCGCTGTGCCGCGGTTGCGAGTGGAAATCGGCACCGTGAAAGTGACGATTGCGAACTCCATTGTGGGTTCGGTGCGGACGGTGGAGGACGCGGAATTCACGATTACCGATTCGATTGTGGACGCGCAGAATCCAGTGGAGGTGGCGTACGCGGGGCTGGATTCGGCGGGTCCCGGCGCGACCCTGACGGTGACGAACTGCACGATCATCGGAAAACTCCACGCGGGACAGATTAAATTGGGGTCGAACACTTTGTTTGTGGCTGAACTGGCGACACTGGATTCCTGGGGCTATCCGGTGTTCGCCGATCAATTGCAGCAAGGGTGTGTGCGCTTTTCATACGTGCCGGCCGGTTCGCAGGTGCCACGCGCGTACCGGTGCCATCCCTCGGCGAACGATGCCGCGCCGGTGGTGCCGGCGTTCACCTCGCTGCGGTTTGGAGATGCGGGATACTGCCAATTGGCGCAGCAATCGGGAGTGGAAATTTTGCAAGGAGCCGACGATCAATCGGAGATGGGTGTGTTTCACGATGTGCACCAACCGCAACGCCTTGGGAATCTGCGCACAAGCTTGAATGACTCTCTGCGATTCGGCCTGCAAGCGGGCATTTTTTATGCGAGTTGAGTCCGGGAAACGGGAGGAACGTCATGGCAGCTGATTGCAGTAGAAACTCACTCGACATCACGAGGAAATACTCCGCGGTGAAGGCCGAGCAGGGCCGCATGCTGCTGGACGCCGACTGGAATGAGGAAGTGTTGTTGTTGGAGCATCGGACTCGGACCGAGACGCTGGACGTGATCGGGTTGTGCGGAACGCCGAAACTGGAAGGCGGATTTCAACTGTCCACGTCGCCCAGCAATGCCGATCTTCTGATTGGCCGCGGGCGTTTTTATGTTCATGGTATGTTGTGCGAACTCGAGCCGGAGCGGATTGTGGTGACGAGTTCCTTGCCGAATCAGATTGTTGCGCCGAACTTGAAATTTGATGAATGGCAGCTGGCCGCCGGGCAGTGGCTGGAAATTACGGCGGACGGGATGGGCTGACGGCGTACCTAGGAGTGGGGCGAATCTGGGCTCGACGACAGGTTACATATGCGACGCAGCCGTTCCTGCCGACACCGAAACACACGATCGGGAGCCCCCCGAACAGCCTGGATCCGGTGCAACTCCCGGAAGGGGATTACCTGGCGTACGTGCGAGCGAAGAAGCGCGAAGTGAATGCACTGGAAGATCCGCACATACGAGAAGTCGCGTTGGGCGGGCCGGACACGTGCGTGCGCGAGCAGACCATCTGGCAGGTGGAGTTGACGGAAATTTCCAATCTTTCGAGTCCGCCAACGTCAACGCCGGATTGCAACGCGGACATACCGGAGTGGGATGCGCTGGCGGCGCCGATGACGGGACAGATGAGCGCGCAGACGGTGCCGCCACCGCCGAACCAGAATCCGTGCGCGTTGGCGCCGCAGGCGGGCTACCTGAGCCTCGACAATCAACTTTACCGCGTGGAAATCTTTCAGGGCGGCCCGACGCTGGCGCAATCGACTATGGTGTGGTCGCGCGACAATGGGAGTGTGGAGACGAGAATTACGCAGGTGGATGACACGATCCTAACGGTGACGGACATCGGAAAAGACGATCTGCATGCGTTGTCCGTGAACGATTGGGTAGAGATCGTGGATCCGGAGGGCGAGCTGAATGGCACGCAGCGATTCCTGGCGAAGATCACGGATCCACCTGACCCGAACGGGCTGACGGTGAAGTTGAGCGTCTCGGCGCAGGGGTTCGCTAGGCGGACGGACTTGCGGTTGCGGCGCTGGGACATGAGCGAGCAGTCGGTAACGACCAACGGAATTCCGATGGTGGCGGGCCCGATGACATTGGAGAACGGAATCCAGGTCACGTTCAAGGAAGGGACGTACAAAACGGGGGCGTATTGGGAGATACCGGCCAGGACGGCAACCGGCGACATCGAATGGCCGCCGTTCGAGATTCCGAACCTGCATCCGATTCCGCAGCCACCGATGGGCGGCCTGTGGAAGTACTGCCGGCTGGCGATTATTGAAGTGCGCAGCGGCGTATGGGCAGTCTATGACTGCAGGGCGAAGTTCCCGGCGTTAACGAACATTTGCGCGGACGACGTCTGCTACGAAAGCGCGTGCGAGGATTTCAAGTCGGCGAAGACGGTGCAGCAGGCGCTGGACGAAATCTGCCACGAGAGGGACCTGAGGTTTCACAACAAGCATCTGCACGGGTGGGGTGTGGTCTGCGGATTGGAAGTGGTGTGCGGATCGGACAGCCCGAGCGGGTTGAGCTGAACATCTTCGACATGATTCCGTCGTCGCCGCCTGGGAGCGTGCCGGCGGACGGGGACTATTCTTTAATCCTCAATTCCACCGGCGCCGAACAGTTCAGCGTGAAGCCATACGTGCCGGATACCTTCACGGCGATGTTGTTCAACGATTCGATCTGGCAGGACTTTTACAACGATTGCATCAAGAACGTGTCACAGGTGTTTACGGGCGCGTTCTCCGGGCAGGCCGGGACGTCGAATTCGCTGGTGTCGCCCGCACAGCAGAGGATCGACACGTTTATCGACCTGTTTGCGCAGTACATCAATCCGGACACGAACTCGTACATCTATATATCTGGTTTCCAGCCGAACGCGACGCCTCCGACCGAGGACGCGATCCTGCGGGACTTCTACAACCAACTGAGAAAGCAACTCCAGAGCGATACCTTCTGCGCGATGTTCGACAAGGCACGACAGTTCCCTGCTTACCCGTTCCCGAACCTGAAGGTGTCCTCGATTTACGGGAAAGGCTCGCGGACAAATCTGCGCGTCGATCCGACGGGCGCACGGTTGTACGCGTTCGGAACGGACGAAAGCATTTATGTGTACAACCTGGGAACAAACCAGATCGATTCGATCATTACATTCCCCTCGTCCGGTGCGGTAGTCCAGGACCTGGCGTTTTCGAGCGACGGTTCGCAGCTGTATGCGGCGGCGACGCTGAATAACCAGGATTCGATTTTCGCGATCGCGACAGTTTCGGGATTTACGCACACGTGGCAATCGCCGACGACGATCATTTGCAACATCCTGATTACCAAGCTGGGAATGCTGAGGTCCGATTCGGCAAACGTTTATGCTCTGGGGCGGGGAAATGGAATCTACAAGATCAATATTGCCGCTCCGAGCGCGACGCCGCCACTGGTCAGCGCCGGGTTTTCGGCGTACTCGCACATGGTGATCGACAATGCCTCTGGGTTTGCGTATGCGACGGCCAACTCGACGACTGTGGGAACGCAGCCTTCCAATTTCAACCAGGTGCGGCGGATCAACCTGACATCGCCGGGAACGAACGAAGCGGCGTATGCGCTGGGAAATGCCGGAACAGTGGACGATGCGATCGCCATTGTGCCGTCGGACACGGTGTCGGGAGGAATCCTGTTTGTGACGGTACCCCAGACAGCAGGCGGCACGCAGCAACTTCTCTCTTTCAGCGGTTCGGCGGCCGCGCCCGCGGTGCTTTCTACCGTGGATATCGGCGAGTCCGTGGAGACGGCGATCCGGCTGGAACACAATCCGGTGACCAACATGCTGATGATTCTTTGCATGGACAGTAACCGAGTGCGGCTGATTCAGAACAACGGAACGGCAAAGAATATCTTTCAGTATTCGTTTCCGACGGAATATCTGCCGGGGGATATCGCGTACAACGCGAGGGCAAATCACGTCTTCGTGCTAAACCAGGGGAGCAATACGTTCTCCGTGGTGCCCCCGAACATGTTCCAGACAAGCCAGCAGATTGATTTCAACGCACTGCTGAACTACCGGACGGGAGTTATAGATGCGTTTCTGGATCTGCTCGCGGGCTTCGCGCAATACCTGAAGGACTGCTTCTGCGAGCAATTATTGGTGAAGTGCCCGACGTGCGACGAGGACGACCAATTGCACCTGGGAACGATCTCGATTCGAGCAGGACAGATTTCGAAGATCTGCAATTGGTCGAGAAGGAAGTACGTGAAGTCCTTCCCGACAATCGGGCACTGGTTGTCCCTCATACCGGTGGTACCGATCCTGCATTGGGTGGTGGAGAAAATCTGCTGCACTGCATTGCCGGAGTATTTTGGGGCGCGCCAGGCGCCGCAACCCTCCCCAGCGATCGTGTCGAATCCGACGAAGGCACCGTACTCGGTGACCTATTCGGGCAAGCACATCCTGGGACTGCTCCTGACGGCGAAAGGAGTCAGCCCCACGAAGGTGATTCAGAGCGCGCTCGCTAAGACGATGATGGGAAGCAGGTTCGTGAACAACTTGTTTCAGGGCAAGCTGCAGCCACCGACTTCCCCGGAGGCAACTTTCAAGACGAATTCGATCCTGGGGCAGTCGGCGGACGCGTCGAAGCTGACCCTGAACGCGGCAAACATTCAAGTGGATTCTGTAGTGAAGGCGGATCCATCAAACTTCACGGGGAACCTGTCGCAGTTCCTGGCCACGCCATCGAGCTTAACGCCAAATTCTTCCGCAACGCTGGTGACGGACCAGAGCGGCACGGTGCTGGGCGTGATTCCGACATCGAAGGACGTTGCGGCGCTGCGGACATCGCTGGCAGCGAGCCAGAAACAGATCACGGACGCAACGACGCAAATGCAACAGGTGAGTCAGATGACCGATCAACTGAAGACGCGGCTGGACGCTACAACGCAGACCCTGGCGGCAAGCCAGGCGGCGCTGACCAATGTAAACACAATGCAGACTCAGATTTCCGCTCTGCAATCGCAGATCGCGACGATCCAGACGTCTCATGCGGCCGACCTGGCGGCACGAGACAAACAGATTGCGGACATGACGGCAAGCCTGAATAACGCGCAGACGCAATTGGCAACGGTG
>WNFN01219967.1_pt1 | contig 10456 bp, 10 predicted proteins | sample 5400161 | NCBI WGS metagenome assembly WNFN01 (sample SAMN13153353, study PRJNA577476) | soil metagenome | isolation source: 80 cm saprolite on Douglas fir-dominated hillslope | place: USA:California | collected 2013-09-17
TTGGCGGGTCGCGCGCTGTCTCCCACAGCATCGCGGCTGGTCGCAGGCGCGTTTTGAGCAGAGGAAGCCTGCTCCACCATTTCGGGACGTGCTGTTCGAGCCTGCGTCTCCTTCTCAGGCAGATCGCCTCTTGAAGAGACGCGTTGTGCTTCCATCCCATTCACACGCTCTTGTGTCGCGGACTCCGATGGAGGGGCTTCGACGTTTGGCCCGGCTCTATCAATCATCCGAAGCGTATCACGACGCAGCGACTGCGGGCTTTTCCCTAACCCAACCCTGGGTTTTGGGTAGAAACCTTTTTCTGGTATACTGAGGACAGAAGAACGAATCAGTGCGTTGAAAAACCCCGAGAAACCAAGCAGCAAGTCAAGGCTTTGCAAGTAAGGTTGGTCCTCGTGAGGCTGTTTGATGCCTAGGCATCGAATTCTCCCTGACAGCTCGCAATGGTCTGCCTAAGCGCTTGCACATGGCCCTGCCTCAACGCGACTTTCCCCGATGGGATAGGGCCGATGGGGCATCGTGATGAACTCACCGCAGACAGCCACTCGTGGCACGTATGCCTGGATGGTGGGTATGCCCGTATAGTATACTCTAGAACGCAAGTCCTACGAGCACGAGAACGACCACCAGCCCGGCGTCCGCACGTGGCTTGCATCTCACCCCCCATCGGGGCGTCCGCGTACCATGTCTTTCCTGCATCAGCAGGGGCGCACGAGTGTGCGCTCGCCGTTCCACAGTGCACCAAGCCACACAAGGAGATGAGAGAGATGGCTGACGACAACTTCACGCTCACGACGTTCTACACCTCGTGGAAAGCGTACCAGGATCACCTCAAAGCAGCGCTGGCGCCGCTCACCGCCGAGCAGCTCGCGCTGCGTGCCGCGCCGGGCCTGCGCTCCATCGGCGAGAATGCCATGCACATCATCGGGTGCCGTAGTTACTGGTTCACCATAATTCTGGGCGAGGACGGCGGCGAGGAGATGAAGGTGTATACGGGTTGGAACGAGGTTGCGCTGGCGCTGGGGGCGCCCGTCCCAACCGCCGCCGAGCTGGCCCGGGGCCTCGACCACACCTGGCAATTCATGGCGGATTGTCTGGCGCGCTGGAGCCCCGCCGACATGCACCAGACCTTTCCCGACGACTGGGATGGCACGCCAGTCGAGTTGTCGCACGCCTGGGTGGTCTGGCATGTGCTCGAACACGACCTGCACCATGGCGGCGAGATCTCGCTCACCCTTGGCATGCACGGGATCCCCGCGGAATTCGCCGTCTGAAGCTCCGTCGGTGATCGCGGAAGGGCACGCACGTTTCAGCGCGTGCTGGAGTGGAGTGCGCCCCCTGCGCCGATCCTGCACCCTCCCTCTTGTCGCCTCGGCGTGCCCGCTATCACGCCGTATGGCGAGTCGAATAGCCAAGGGGGTCTGCCATGATGGGCAGGAAAGCGCGCCGGTTCTGGCAGAAGCGTGTCGGGGAGGGGATCGGGGACAAGAGGCGCAGCATCAGGTGATAGCCGTGCCAGGGGAAGTTTGCGGTCAAGGGTGAACTGCTCCAGATCGACTAACAGATGCCCATCAGCCGCGCTGTCTCCCACGATCTTCCAGATCGCCGCTTCCCCCAGAACAGAAGGGCTGTAATTATTCTACCTTCCGTTGACTTGACCTTGAATACGTTCTCCCTATCTGAAATGCGTCTCCTCCCTTTGCTGGAAGAATGCACGAATGTCTTGCGGGGTAATCGTGGCAATATCGCCCATAATACATCGTTTAAGAGCTGCAAATGCGTTACCAAACGTAAGCGGTGTCGCATGGTATTCCTCATCAACTTCGCGGTAGAGTTCTCCCCCTAATAACGCATAGAGGTAACCCGCTGAAAATGCATCGCCTGAACCGAAACGTTCCCGTCCTTCGGTAGGGAAAGCGGGTTCGAAGCTGTATACGCCATTCTCCCACTGCGCTGCTCCTTCGCTGCCAAGCGTCAAAATGATAGTCCTGACAACATCTCTTTTCGCAAATCGCTGCGCTATCTCCCGCAGCATCGATTCGGGACTCCCCGCCAATCCCCAGAGCCTGATCGCATCCGACCGCGTACAAAATAGCAGGCTGGCTTGCCGACAAGCCTCTTCAATCCCAGCCGCCGCTTCAGAAGTATGCCAGAGCTTTGATCGATAGTTGACATCGAGAGAAAATGGGAGCTGATACTCGCTGGCCGTGTGCAGCAGCCTCCTGAATACCTCGCGGGTGTTGTCGCTGAGCGCAGGGGTTATGCCGGTAAGGTGGAGCAACCTGGCGTCTGCGAGCGCTGTATAGGGTACGCTATCCGGGTTGACGATCGTGCAGGCAGAATGTTTGCGATCATAATAGAGCTGCACACCTAGAGGCGCAGGAGCTTCTTCGGTGTAAAACGTGCCGGCCCGTTCGTGCTCTCCCAGCCAGACCACGTGGGCCGTGCCTACTCCATGCCTGAGTAGTTCCGCCTCGATATGCTTGCCGAGGGGGTTGAAGGGGAGTGCGGATAGCCAGGTGGTCTTCATGCCCAATCGGGCCAGGCAGGCGAGCGTGTTTGATTCCGAACCGGCAACAAACGCATGGAATGTCCTCGCATGCTCGATTCTCTCCTCGTTTGCAGGAAGAAAGCGCAGCATTGTCTCACCGAAGCTGACGACATCAATGGCCATGAAACCCCCTGTTCTACCTGCTTCTTTTGACTTCATGCGAAAGATGCAACTGCAAACCTACAGGCACAGGCGAACATATTCGCGTGCCCGTTCTGTGAGCGAAGTCCAATCTTTCGCCTCCACAAGTCTATCATTCACCAGGCTGCTGCCGACACCTACAGTATATGCACCAGCCTTGAGAAAAGCCGCGCAATTCTCGAGGTGTATTCCGCCTGTTGGCACAAGGGGTATTGCGGGGAAAGGGCCGAGGATATCCCGTATATAGTCAGGGCCTAAGCGCCCTGCCGGAAATACCTTCACCAGGCTGGCCCCGGCCCTCCATGCGTTCAGTATTTCCGTGGGAGTGAATGCTCCACAGATTACATCAACCCCCCGCTGTTTGCCGCTCGCGATCACCTCTGGAATGAGCGCCGGAGTCACAAGAAATTGCGCGCCTGCCCGAATTGCTGCATTCGCATCCTCAGCGCTCAGCACCGTCCCGGCTCCTATCACCACCTGTTCCGGCAGCGCTTGCCGTACCCGCGAAATGGTTGCGACCGCGTCCGGGTTGCTCATCGCAAATTCCAGGGTGATGATGCCGCCGGCCAGCAATGAACGGCAGAGTGGGATGGCTTCCCTGAAATCGCTTAATCTGATGACCGCTACCGGCTTTCCTGGCTCGATGCAAAGAGATGTTTGGCTCGATTGGCTCATGCGTTCCTATCTCAACTATTCTTGTACTCAAGCAGATGTTTTGTATTTTGCAATGCAAAATACAATTTATATTTTCTCATACTAACAAGTATTTATTATGCCAGCAGATTTGTCAAGGATGCAGCACTGCCACTTTGCTTGACAAGTGGCTCTTTTTGCACAATACTACTGTACAAGAATGAAATTGTATTTTGCACTACCAAATTATGGGTGAGAAGAGAGGAGAAGCCATGTCTGTGAAGCTGCCGGAGGGACGAAATTTATCACTATCAGTAAGACGAGTTCTGAATATTTTAGATTACTTCAGGTCTCGAAATGAATAAGAGCACTTTGTTCAACCTGCTCCGTACTTTGCAAGAGTACGATGTAGTCAGCAAAGACCCGGAGGTGGACCGCTATAAGCTCGGTCTCAAGACGCTTTACTGGGCAGAGGCATGCTTGTCAGATATCCAGTTGAGGAAATTGGCTTCACCATTGCTCCACGAGCTGATGGAGAAGGTCAGTGAGACAGTACACCTGGTGGTCTATGATAAAGGCGAGGTGGTGTACATCGACAAGGTAGAGTGCCCGCATGCTATTCGCATGGTTTCGCGCGTCGGCATGCATATGCCCGCTCATTCAACCGCTGTTGGCAAGGCATTTCTTGCCTACTTGCCCGAGGCCAATACGCGGGAGACGATTGAACGAGGGCTACATCCAAGGACCGCCAATACTATTACCTCACCTGAGGCACTCATCCCACATCTGGAAGAAATTCGCCGGCGCGGCTATGCAGTTGACAACGAAGAGAATGAACACCAGGTGCGCTGTGTCGCCGCCCCCATCTTCGACCACGCTGCGCAGGTGGTGGCTGCCATCAGCATATCTGGCCCGACTATCCGCGTAACAACCGAAAAGATCGAGCAACTGGGCCAGGAGGTGAAACGCACCGCGTCCAGCATCTCCAGGCACCTGGGATACTGTCACTAGGCAAATAGGCAAATACCCTTGACAAATTAAAACCAATCGGGAATACTATGAGCAATAGTATTTTTCAAACTCAATTTTGCAGTGCAAAACGAACACGCAGACGAGAGCGAGAAAGAGATGGCATCGCGCTACGAGAAAGCACTGGAAATAATTCGCGCAGCCGGGGCAGAGGCGCTATTAGCAGCCTCTCCATCTGCTGTTACCTGGCTAACAGGCTTTGCAGGAGATATCCAGACCGGACCCAACCCCTTTGCGATGTCGCCTTTTGCCCTGGTGACGAAAGATGGCCCACCGATGCTGATCGCGAGCGAAGATGATGCTCAGGCCGCTCCTCCAGGATGCGCTACCATCACCTTCAAGGGATTTACTAACGAACCGCTCCGACTGGTTGACAATGCTCTGCGCGCCATCAAACAAGCTGTCGGAAGCAGAAAAGTCGCAATTGAGGCCGCGACCTTCCCTGTAGCTCTGGCTACTGAGTTGCCCTGGGTGGATATATCAGCCGAACTTGCTTTAGCGAAGGCTGTGAAAGACCCGGACGAAGCGGGACGGACTGAACTGGATGTGTGGGCAACAGTGAAAGCTGCCATTGAACGGAAAGCAGGGGAACGCGCTCCCGTTCTGGTTGACCTGCTGAGTGGTCCAAGAACGGATCTGGTAGGGAAACCGCCATCTAGTCGTGTGCTACAACAAGGCGATCTCGTTCTTATCGATCTGGCTCCCCGGCGCTCTGGATACTGGGGGGATTCATGCACGACGGTTGCCCTCGGAAAGCCGAGCGCATCGGTAAAGGCAAGGTATCGATTGGTACGCGACGTGTTGGAGCGCGCCACAGATGCGATACGGCCCGGAATTGTTGCCGGTGAACTGGATACCCTGGTGCGCCAGCAGCTGAACTATCCTCATCATACCGGCCACGGACTGGGTACTTCTTACCACGAAGAGCCGCGTATCGTTCCCAACTCTCCTGCCGTTCTGGCACCGAACATGGTGATCGCGCTGGAACCGGGGATGTACGGTGACGGTATGGGCACACGCCTTGAGCGAGTAATGCTAGTGACGGATGATGGCTGTGAAGTGCTTTCGCAATATGACCTTGACTTGTGAAAAGAAGAAGGTACACAGATGCGCGGGAAAACGATCGTTGTGACGGGTGGTGGGTCAGGTATTGGTCGCGCCGCCGCACTTCTCTGCGCCGAGCAGGGAGCCAGAGTCGGTATTGTGGACATCAACGAGGGTAATGCCTATGCAGTCGCTGAGGAGGTGCGCCAACATGGCGCTCCAGATGCGATAGCAGTGCGCTGTGATGTGCGCGCCGAGGATCAGATGCGAGCGGCCTTTACTACTATTGTGAACCAGTTGGGACCGGTATATGGTCTTTTCGCCAACGCCGGTATCGGCAATGGCGGTGGAATGCTACACGAGCTGGATATCTCGTTGTGGGAACAAATCATCACTACGAATCTCACGGGGATCTTTCTCGCATGTAAGTATGCGCTCCAATCGATGCTTGCGGTTGGTCAGGGCGGCTCCATTGTCTGTACTTCGTCCCCAACCGGTTTTGTTGCCCAGGCCGCGGGCGGCGTCCCAGCCTACAGCGCGGCGAAAGGAGGTGTTTCTGCACTTGTGCGCTGCCTGGCGGTCGACTACGCCAGATATGGCATTCGCGTCAATGCTATTGTACCGGGCGCAACCGAGACCAGGTTGATGTGGGAGAATGTACCGGAGAATGACGTTCCGGCTATTCGCAAAACAGTTCAGGTGGAGGTTCCCCTGGGGAGACTGGCTGAACCGGAAGAGCCAGCGCGCGCCGCTGTCTGGCTCTTAAGCGAACAGGCATCCTATGTCACAGGATCGCACCTGGTGTGCGACGGCGGTATCTTAGCAAAGGGTTCGATCAGCGTTTGAACTTGCATCTACATCCATGGGAGGTGTCACGATGGAACTATCTGATTCCCCAACCACCGGAGCACAAGAAGACGTTATTCAGACAGAACTGAAGGCCGGCGCTCTACATCTGCCAGAAGTGCTGATGCAGGCCATCACGCACATTGCGCCCGGTGCTGGTTTGATTCTCTCGATTCAGTTTATCGTCTCGCAGTCCGGCATCGCTGCACCGTTAGGTTTCAGCATCGCCTTTCTGATTGTGCTTACCCTGGGTATTTCTCTTACGCAGCTCGCCAGGTATCTCCCCTCTGCGGGTGGATACTACACCTACCTGAGCCGAACAGTACACCCGCGGGCCGGGTTTCTCACGTCCTGGCTGTACTTTCTGTACGATCCCATGGGCGCGGCGATCAATATCGCCTTCTTCGGGTTTCTGTTGCAACAAACGGCACAAGCAAGCTGGGGGATCAACATTCCCTGGTGGATCACGTTCCTGGTCATCACAGCTTTTGTGTCATTCATGATGTTTAGAGGTATCAAACTCACCGGAAGGACCCTGCTGATTATGGGCAGCCTGGAGATCTTGATTCTCGTTGCCCTGGGCTTGAGCGGCCTGTTCTTTCCAGGGAGAGGCGGTTTTACCTTTACTCCTTTCTTCCCGAATCATGCGTTAAGCTCAACAGGGCTGTTCTTAGGGGTCGTATTCGCGATCTTCTCTTTCACGGGCTTTGAGTCGGTCGCGCCATTGGCGGAAGAAAGCCGGCACCCTCGCCGTAACTTGCCGCGCGCGATCATGCTCTCGATCATAATTATGGGCGTATTCTATATTTTGACCGCGTGGGGAACCGTCGTGGGATGGGGGACAAATAGCGTCACTTCGCTCATCAGCTCCTCGCAGAATCCCGTCTTCGTTCTGGGTCAGAGGCTCTGGGGAGGTGCCTGGCTGCTGATCCTGTTCTCGCTCCTCAATTCCGTCGTCGCGGTCAGTATCGCCTGCAATAATGCCTCGACCCGCGTGTTTTTTGGTATGGCCCGTTCAGGCGTACTGCCCAAAACGCTGGCGACCGTTCACCCCAGGTATAAAACCCCCTTCGGAGCAGCCATCTTGCAAACGCTGATCACGATCATCGTCGGATTGGGACTGGGGTTCTGGATTGGAGCCGACCAGGAGTTCTACGTCATGGGCGTCGTCGTCACCCTAGGCCTGGGCCTGGTCTACATTGCAGGTAACATCGGCGTTTTCAGGCTATACCGCACAGAACACCGGGACGAGTTCAACTGGTTCCTCCATGCGATCTTCCCTCTGTTCTCCTCGGTCGCCATCATCTTTGTTGGCTACGAGTCGATTGTGCCGTTACCAGCGGTACCCGTGAGGTTTGCACCATTCATCGTACTTGGATGGCTCATCATCGGCATCTTCTTGATGATCTGGCTCAGCCGTCCGGGCCATACCGACTGGGTAAGCCGCGCCAGGGAGACGTTGATCGAATCTGCGGAGTAGGCGTGGAAGCATTTAATGAATCAGGCAGGCGAGGTGAGCAACGAAGGCTTGCTTCGCCTGGATCGCTTGCGTCCAGCTAGAGATAGAGAGATAGTAAGGAGGAGTGCAGCATTGTGAAGATCACCAGTATTGAAACACACGTGCTTCTCGACCCAAATTATAAGATTGGTTCAACAAGCTCGGCCCAGGACGATATCGTGGTTGAGATTCATACAGATGAAGGGATCACGGGTATTGGGGAAACAGATCTCAACCCCTGGATTGCCCGGGCCTGCATTCTCGCCCCCGGTACGCATACGATGGGGCAGGGATTGGCGGAAATGCTGATTGGAGAAGATCCGCTGCGGGTCGAGGCCCTCTGGGAAAAGTTGTATATCGGCAGCGCCATGAACGGGAGGCGCGGCGCTGTGATCAATGCCATCGGCGCCCTTGACATCGCGCTGCACGATCTGCGGGGCAAAGCGCTGGGAAAGCCCTGTTACGAACTACTCGGCGGCGCAGTCAAAGATGCCGTCACCCCTTACGCCTCGCTGCAGCCGGAAGTGAGCAGCTTTGCGTCCTATCGCGACTCGATGGCAGCCTGGGCGCGTGAAGCCAGGAAACGAGGATTTACCGCCGTGAAAGCGGAGTGTACCCTCTCCGGCCCTTATGCGCATATGGGTCTGCGCGAAAGCAATGAGCGGATGACGGAGGTGGTCGCGGCGGTGCGCTCCGCTATGGCTCCTGACATGGCGCTGCTTGTCGACGTGCAGTATGCATTTCCCGATGCAAGGACCTGTCTTGCCACGATACGCGACTGGTCGCAGTACCACCTCTTCTTCCTGGAAACGCCTCTTCCTGTCGATGACATCGAGGGCTATGCCAGAGTTTCCACGGAGCAACCTATTCCGATTGCCGCCGGGGAGTGGCTGACGACCCGCTTCGAGTTTCTTGACCTGATAGATCGAGGCCGCGTAACCGTAGTGCAGCCGGACATTGGCCGCGTAGGAGGACTCACCGAAGCGCAGCGAGTGGCGATAGTAGCGAAAGAGCGCGGGCTTACGATGGTACCCCACATCTGGAAAACCGGGATCACCATTGCCGCAGGCATTCATCTCGCGGCTGCGCACGCACATTGTCCCTATATCGAGTTTATACCAGCCGAACTCTGTGAGTCTGCCCTGCGCAAGGAACTGCTTGTGCAGGACTTTGCCATGGTAGATGGTAAAATACCCATTCCTACGAAACCCGGCCTGGGTATTGAACTCAATCGCGATGCGCTTGAGAAATTTAAAGAAGCCGCGAGCCGTGTTGCAGCGCAGCGCGGCCTGTAACGCGGTCCGTAAGGTATGATAAGAGGAAAATCATGGATGATGCGTCCTCTCTATTGTCTTTTCTCAGTTCGATGGATCCGCTTTGCTCGGCGGACGAACTGGAGATGGTGAGTGGATTGGCCAGGGGTTCGCGATTGGTACGGGTGCGCAATGGTCCGCTGGCGTTTGATATCTTGCCCGATCGCGGTATGAATCTCGGCAACCTGGATTATCGCGGATTACCTCTCGCGTGGCTATCCAGTGTCGGCTATGCCGCGCCCGCATTCTATGAAGCTGCAAACATGGGATGGTTACGCACCTTTTCGGGTGGCGCGCTGGTCACGTGTGGTCTGCTCAACGCGGGCGATCCCTGTGTGGCCGAAGGCGAAGAGCTGGGCTTACATGGGCGAGCCTCAAGTATTCCTGCCAGGGATGTGAGCGTGCAGCGCGGCTGGGAGCAGTCACTCTATTGGATTCGCGTAAGTGGCTCTTTGCAGGAAACTCGCGTCTTCGGTGAATACCTGGAATTACAGCGCACCTACTCCACCAGCTATGGATCGTCCGTCATCCATGTACGCGATGTCATTGTGAATCGAGGGCACATATCCACACCCCTGATGATCCTCTATCACATGAATTTCGGATATCCGCTCGCTAGTCCCCAGGCTCGCGTGCTGATCCCGACACAACACGTTCACCCATATGATGCGCACGCCGCTTCTCGCCTGGAACACTATATGACGCCAATCGAGCCGACGCCTGCCTACGCCGAACAGGTGTATTATCATACACTGCAAGCGGATGCCGAAGGCAAAGGAGTCGCAGCTATCGTCAATGATTCGATAGGCGAAGGGCTGGGCATTGTCGTTGAGTGGAAACTGGCGACCCTCCCTTACTTCGCCCAATGGAACATGTTTGCATCCAGTCAGTACACGATTGGTTTGGAGCCGGGAAATTGCCTGCCGGAGGGACGCAGATCCGCGAGAGAGCGCAACGCCCTTGAATACCTGGAACCGGGCGCGAGCAAGACGATTGATCTTGATATCAGCATCATTACTGGGGCAGAGCATCTACACGATATGTATGATCGATATCGGCAATAGTCGATAGAAAATATTCACCAAGAAGCTACCCGAAAATCACCATTCCATCACCACGGAACGCTGCGCTTCGAGGCAGAAAAAATGCTGATTGCCCTTCTCAAGCCAACCGAGGTCACTTACCTGGACATGGGCAGAGCAGAGAAAAAAGCGCTCCGCGTGGACGATCAGCTCGTTTCCTTATCGTGCAACGGAAAGCCACGCATCGTGCAATGGAAAGTTGGTCTTTACAGCTGTGAAGACCAACTTTCCATTGCACTCCTTGCGGCGGTCCATTGCACTAGCTCCTGACGAACTCTAGAGCTTTGACCGCAGAGATGTATTCTACAACTTTAGAAGT
>WNFN01231500.1_pt1 | contig 10456 bp, 8 predicted proteins | sample 5400161 | NCBI WGS metagenome assembly WNFN01 (sample SAMN13153353, study PRJNA577476) | soil metagenome | isolation source: 80 cm saprolite on Douglas fir-dominated hillslope | place: USA:California | collected 2013-09-17
CGTTGAAACGGATACTTCCGTGATGAGTGCAACCGTGGGGCAGAAAAGCATTGTCGACCTGCCCCTGAATGGCAGAGATTGGACCCAGCTCGCGACCTTGCAGCCTGGCGTCGCCAGCGTCCGTCCCCAGCAACCTACCACGGGAAATTCCAACCGCGGAGTCCGCGGCTACGGCAATCAATTGGCCAGCAATGGACATAGCCCATACGAGAACACCTACCGTCTGGACGGTATCAACGAAAATGACTATTCAAACGGCGCTCCCGGCAACGTGATTGGTGCGAACCTGGGGGTCGATGCCATTCAGGAGTTCAGCGTCGTCACCACTTCCTACACTGCGGCGTACGGCCGTACATCAGGCTCCGTCATCAACGCGGTAACTCGGTCAGGCACCAATGCCCCCCATGGAAGCGCCTACGTCTTTGACCGCGACAAGATATTCGACGCAAGAAATTTCTTCGATGGGCCGACTATCCCTCCTTTCCACCGCGTTCAATTTGGTGGCGCCGCCGGCGGGCCGATACGGAAAAATCGCACCTTTCTCTTCGCCAACTACGAAGGAATTCGGCAGTCGCAGAGCCAGAACTTCAGCAGCATTGTGCCATCTGCCGCAGCTCGATCAGGTCAGTCGCACGGAGCCGATGGCACCCCAGTGACCGTCATGGTGGATCCTAAGATCATCCCCTTTCTCGGTCTGTATCCGCTCCCTAATGCGGGCCTCAACCCAGGAACTTTCGGCGACACCGGCACCTTCAACACCGCCGGCCTGCTCAACCTGACGGAGAACTTCCTCGTGACGCGGTTCGATCAGACCTTTTCGGAAAAAGACAGTCTGTCACTCACCTATCTGTACGATAGCGGCCCGGAAACGATTCCGGACAGTCTCGGGAACACTTTGAGCCGCTTGAACGCCAGTCGCCAATTGGCGGGAATCACAGAGACACACATCTTCACTCCCTCTGTCGTGAATATAGTGCGCATCGGTTACAACCGCAGCCTGGGCGAGATTCTCGTGCCGATCAAAGCACTCACACCTTCCGCGGGAGACCCGACGCTGGGTTACACCGCTGGAACTTTCGCACCGGCAATCAATGTAGGGGGAATTGCGTCTACAGGCGGGCTTGGCAGTTTGCGGCAGGCCAGCGTGCACTACAACTCCTATCAATTCGACGACGATCTGGCGGCCTCTCGGGGAGCACACTCCCTCACAACCGGCTTCGCTTTTGAACGCATCTATGCAAACGCGCAAGGCAAAAATCAAAACGGATCGGCCACGTTCAATCCTTCCGGTAACGCGACCGGGCTGCAAAGGTTCCTTACCAACAATCTTTCAAACGGCCTTGTTCTCCCCAATGGAACAACTAATCCTGTCGAAGCCCAGGACAGCTTGTTCGGTGGATACATCCAGGACAACTGGCGAGTCCGAAAAAATCTGACTTTGAATCTGGGTCTAAGATACGAGATGCTTAGCATTCCGACGGACAGGGGGAATCGCCTGGGCTTGGTTACCAACCTGACTGCCGCCCCCGGCACCGGCCCATGCCCGGCAGTCATAAGTCCGACCTCCGTGCCGGGCTGCGTTGTCCCGGTCAGTCAGTTCTGGCAGAGCAATCCGACCACCCACAACTTCGAACCCCGGATCGGTTTCTCTTATAGTCCGAATCGCAACGGGAACACTGCCGTTCGCGGCGGATTCGGCATCTACGACATGCTTCCCCTCCCCTATATTTACGCCACCTACGCAGCCATCTCCGCCCCCTATTCACAGGATGAGATAGCCGTTGGCGTTCCGCAGGGGAGCTTTCCCGACAAAGTCGCTGCTATTGCCGCCAGGTTTGCGCCGTTCCGTCTCGGGCACTACATCGAACCACATCCTAAGCGAACCTATTCCCTGAATTACAACGTCAACGTCGAACAGCAGCTCTCGAAGACACTGTCGGCGATGGTAGGCTATGTTGGTTCACACACTCTGCATACGCCTTTTCAGGCACAGGATATGAATCAAGTGTCCCCCTCCAACACTCAAGTCATTGACGGCCGCCGTATACTCCCAGCTTCGGGCGCTATCCAGCAGGATGCCAACGGCTTCATCATATTCGGCCTGCGCTTCGACGGGGCCGCGCAGTACAATTCGCTGCTCACGCAACTAAAAGTGCGGAACTACCACGGGCTTACCGCGCAGGGCGCCTACACATGGAACCAGTGCACGGATTTCGGCTCGAGCACGCAGTCTCCTTCAACGTATCAAAATTCCATCGCCAGCCTCATCTATTACGACAATGTTCAGCGAAAGGGGAAGTGCGATTTCAACGTGACCCAAAACTTCTCTGCAAATGCCATCTATCAATTGCCGAGTCCAGCGAATGGATGGATGAAGACGTTGGCCGCAGGATGGCAGGTGGCCGGAATCCTAACCGCGAGCACGGGAGTTCCCTTCACTCTGTTGCAGGCCGGAGACGTCCTTGGGCAACATGGAACGAGCTTTGGGGCATTCCCCGACGTGGTCGCAAACTGCAATCCCATCAACGGGAATTTCAAGGGCAATGGCTTGAATTACATCAACCCGGACTGCTTCGTGTTTCCAACCGTCGGAGCGGGCTCAGCGATCGCGCCGCTCTGCAACCAGGGTGGAACAACGCCCGCCGGAGGCCAGGTGCTCTGCTTGAATGTCCAGGGCAATGAGCGGCGCAACCAGCTCATCGGCCCGCGCTTGGTCAATGTTGATTTTTCCCTCATCAAAAATATTCGTCTTTCCCGTATCTCGGAGTCGTTCAACCTGCAGCTGAGAGTGGAAGCTTTCAATGTCTTCAACCACACGAACTTCCAGGCCCCCACCAATAATTACACCTTCGGGGGGCGACTCGGCTTCAACCAGGAGTCCCCGGGAACTGCCGGGCTGTTGGACTCCACCGCGACACCCTCCCGACAGGTGCAATTGGGAGCTAAAGTTATCTTTTGAAGAGGTGCCGCGGCGCCAGGAGACTCTGGGAACAGAATCGGAGTCGCTATTCCCGCACAGTGCAGAGATCGGCGCGAAGAAGCCCGACTTTACCATCCCACGCGAAACCTCCAGGATTTGCACGGTTCGAGCTTTGAGGAAACTTAATGCACACGCAAGACCATGACCGTCGCGTCGTCGGTCTGGTGTCCTAGCGAGAATTCATCCATAGATCGAAAGATACCCTCGACCATTTCGTCGGCGCTTTGTGCGTCGTGTTCAGCCACTGCTCTTAATAAGCCCTCTTCTCCCCACTCCTCGCCAGTCGGATTTACCGCTTCCGTGACACCATCAGTGAACGCAAGGACCAGATCCCCCGGATCAAGCTGAACAGCGCCTTCCTTATACGTCCAATTCGGAAACATGCCGACGGGTGGGCCGCCGGATTCAAGCCGTAGGACCGAACGGTCTCGCCGAAGGACCATCGGAGGATTGTGCCCTGCATTAACATACTGCAGTGCGCGGGTTGCTTCGTCGAAAACACCGTAGAAAAGTGTGGCGTACCGATTTGGGAGCGACGATGCGTGTACTTCACGATTCACTGCCCCCAGCAAAGCGGCCCCATCGTTTCCGGCGAATGCCACCGCCGTGCGAAGCGAGGACTGGACATTTGAAATCATCAGTGCCGCGGCGAGCCCCTTGCCGGAGGCATCTGCTACGGCCAGTGCCAAACGATTATGCGGCAGTGACACAAAATCATAAGCATCTCCGCCCAGCTCGCGCGCCTGCCGGCACCGTGCGCTGTAACTGAGGGTGTCGATTGCAGGTTCCAGGTACTGCAGAAACCGCTGCTGTACCTCGCTGGCGGCCATCCACTCGCTACAAGTTTCTACTACATCTAGGGCTGTTGCACTGATCCTTTGACTCGAGAATTTCATAAAGAGTTCTCCTCTCTACTTCATTCTGGCGAACTGTGACGGGCAGTGCCGCTAGGAAGAGTGTTTCTCCTGCTAGTGTTTGTAGGCGAGCCGACGTGCAGCGGAACCTGCTCGGTGTGCAGGCGCGGCCCCTCCTCCCGGCTGGTTATCCCTTGCAATTCCTGCCGAGTTGTAGATCGCCACTTCTTGGCTATTTCAAGATTCGGAAGTTGAAAGAGGATAGGCTCGTCAGCCCAGCACTTGCTGCGGTACGAGTCGGACTCAGACCTTGTACCTCAGAGGGGGGCTAATCGGACTCACTGTTTCCCGGGCCACGCATACAGATAGCCGATGCCACGGATACTACGGATCCTCTCGCCGCCCTCGGGCGGTGGCCCAAGCTTGCGTCGGAGATTGGTAATGTGAAAATCGATGCTTCGATCGAAGGGCGAAAATTTGCGATCCAGGACACGTTCCACCAGCTTATCTCGCGTCAGCACCTGGCCTGGAAATTCGAAAAACATGTGCAACAGCTCAAATTCCGCCGATGTCAAATTCAAAGGCCCGCCGGGTTTCGAGACGATGCGCGCACCCAAATCGAGTTCCAGGTCTCCAAACTTGATTTTGGGCGGCCTAAGCCCGTTCTTGTTGTCGGATTGCCAGCCCGACCTGCGGAGAATGGCGGAAATTCTTGCCGCGAGTTCACGCGGGTTGAACGGCTTCGCCAGGTAGTCGTCGGCGCCGAGCTCCAACCCGAGGATGCGGTCAAACTCTTCGCCCCTGGCAGTTAGCATTAGAACTGGAGTCCGCGCGCGCTGCCGAATGTCCTTGAGAACGTTAAATCCCTTCTTGTCGGGTAACATGACGTCCAGCACGATTAGCTCGAAACTGCCTTCAATTCCCGCCTTCGTGCCGGCGTCACCTGTATGCGCGAAGGAAACCCGGAAATCCTCCGCCTCGAGGTAGCGCTTCAGGATTTCGCAGAGTTCGCGATCGTCATCCACGATGAGCAGATGCGGCTTGAGCTGGTGCGTCGTCCTACCGGCAACTTCCCTTGCGTTTGCGCTCGATGTGCTCTTATCGTCCATGACGACTCCGACGAATCCCTTCTAGACCATGCCGGACCTGCCCAAACAAATCGCAACGAAGAAATCGCTTTTCCCGGCCGTAATATGCCGTGTCCCTGTCAATAATACGATGCACCTTAGAGCGGACCAGTCGCATACAATCCGTTACTCGGCATGACATTCGGCGACTCTGCTTCAAAAGGCGCTTGTCCGGTTTGTCCCGTCCACGGACGAAAGGAATGGACGTTTAGGTAGATGCTCATTCGTGGTGCCTAAGTAGATCACCCGAGCATCCCGCAGCTGGCTCAGACGACCTCTGATCAGGAGGGAAGAACTTTTGCCTCTTAATCTTCAAGCAAGACTCCTGAAGGTGAGAGCCAGAGTGCCCATGTGCCGGCTCTTCCTGAAGATCTTTTTTTGGTATTGGCTGACGGCCTGGGGCATGATCGCTATCGTGCTTCTCGGCAGTCGCCTGACAGGCATGAGGCAAGTCTCAGCTCCAAACATGTATTCGACGGTTGCGCCTATCCTGGCGGCAGAGGCCGCTAAGGCATATGAATCGGGCGGCCCTGAGGCGTTTGCTCGTTTTTCGCAGAGCAAGTATCACGATCACGAGCGGCAACTCCTCTTGCTCGACGGATTCTATAAAGATGTTCTGTCGCGGCCGCTATCAGACGACGGTCTTCGAGTCGCGCACGCGGCAAAAAACGGCCAACTCGTCGTATTTCGAGCCCATATCGCAGCCTACAAGTTTGTCTCTTCCTCAGGGCATCCCTACATTCTGATGCTCTATCTGACGTCCGATTTGCGCCGGATAGGAGAAATACTGTGGGGCGAGGGCCTCCCTTTTAGCATTTCCCTGATCATTTTGGTCACCTTACTTTGCCTCGGGCTTGCATATCATATTGCCTCCCCGATCCACAGTATTCAGTCGACGGCTAGAAGAGTCGCGCAAGGGGATCTCAAAGCACGAGTGCCGTCTTCTGTTTCTCGGCGCTATGACGAGTTGGCAGCTCTCGCAAAGGACTTCGACTCGATGGTTATTCGGCTTGACTCACTGATTCAAACCCAAAAGAACCTCCTGAACTCGGTATCGCACGAACTACGCTCTCCTCTAGCTCGCATTAATCTCTCTCTGGCTCTTCTAAGATCGTGATGTTGTGATAATCGATCTGCTAATGGGGCAGCTTTTGACGCTCTCACGCCTGGAAGCCCGGTTTTCGTCTGCGGAGAGAGAAGACGTGGACTTGGTTCAACTCGTCGAGGAAGTGGCGGCGGACGGCAACTTCGAAGCACAAGCCCTGGGCAAATCCGTCAGTCTTCAGACAACCGGTTCGATCATTCTCCGGAATGCTGATCCTCACGCCCTAAGAAGCGCTTGTGAAAACATTATTCGCAACGCAGTCCGCTTCACACGGCCGGGAAGCGATGTCCAGATCGTTTTGAAGGTCGATCGGCGTGCTCCGGAACCGCTGGCATTTCTTTCTATCCGGGACCATGGTCCTGGGGTTCCGGAAGGTTCTCTCCAGGCGATATTTCAGCCGTTCTATCGAATAAACGGGGAGGGGGAAGCAACGAGAGGGAACGGTCTGGGGCTTGCCATTGCCTCCGAAGCGATTCTTATGCACCGCGGTACGATCCGTGCCGAGAACCTTCGGCCTACGGGCCTCGAAATTATAATCCAGTTGCCCGTCGCATACGACATAGCATCTCACGGAGATGAACTCTCAAAGCCCGTGCACAGCACCGCGCTATAAGGCTCTCTCGCATCAATCGGCGGAACGACCAACCAGCTCAGTCTGGGTGAACCGATGCGTGGTGTCGTGTCACCGAATATTTTTCGGACAAAGTCCGGATTGGGTTCCCTTCAATTCCTTACAAAACGTCCACATATCCTCGCCGCACTCCTAGTCTCGTCCAAGTAACCTCTGGCTAAGTTCCTCGAATGCTGGGCGGCCGCTTGCCGGGAAAGCGCCCGAAATTTGATACGAGACGAGGGACACTATGAAACGCAGCGCTGTGTGGGTTTTGCTTTCCTATTCAGTCTTGGGCCTCACGGGCATTCCGGTGCGCGCACAAGCGACAAGGTCCGAAGGGAAAACTTTAGTTGTAGAACCCGGCAATGATTTCCGTGCCGCGCTCGAAAGAGGAGTGCGTCTCAAAGCTCCAGGGCAACCCATTACCGCGAGGCTGGTGGAGCCGGTCTATGCCGGAGAAGTTCTCGCGATCCCCGCAGGCTCGACGATCAAGGGACATGTTTCTGCAATTAGTACGGCTCCGATGCGCAAGCGTGCCGGAAGGCTCCTTAATGGCGACTTTACCCCGCCCAAGACGGCGCACGTGACGTTCGATCAACTGGTGCTTTCCGATGGAACGATGGTGCCGATTCACAGTGATTCCGCTGTCGGCCTTGGTCGTGTGGCGAATTCGCGATATCTTCCCAAGGCGCAGCGTCCTGGAGTGCGGCAAAAGCTCAAGGGCGCAATGGCCCCGCTGCGAGAACCGAATAAGCTGCAGCGATTGGGCGAAGCCGTCGTAACCAGCTTGCCATACCATCCGGAATACATCGATCAGGGAACTGTTTTTGACACCGCCTTGCTCGAACCGGTGACGCTACTCGTCCCGGTTCAGGCTAATACGGCGTCTCCGCAAATTGCGAGCGACTATCTCCACCTTCACCTTTTGACCCCAGTCAACTCAAGTACGTCCCCGGCGGGCACGCAAATCGAGGCCGTTGTTTCGCGGCCGTACTACCAGGCGGATCATCAACTGCTCTATCCCGCCGGAACCAGAATCACCGGGACGGTCCAGAAAGCCTCCTCCGCGGGGTGGCTGAAGAGAAACGGAAGCATCCTGTTTGCATTCCGCTCAGTCCGGATGCCGGACGGCACGACGAGAGATATCCATCCAACTGTCGGAGGCATTCAAGCCGAGCGTTCGGAAGGTTTGGACGTCGGTAAGGAGGGTGAAATTAAAGCTACGACTTCGACTTTCGCGCGGCTTCTCGCTCCCGTTTCACTGGTGGGCCCGTCGAGGGGAGTTGCGGACATGACTACGCAGAAGACAGCATGGTCTCGGGCCGGCGAAGGCCGGAAAGGCTTCGGCTTGCTCGGTGCCGGCGCAGCACAGGCATCTGTAGGCACGGCCATTGGGTTTGGATACTTTGGCGCCGCAAAGAGACTTTGCGATGCATTCATCACTAAAGGTTCAAACGTCGAACTGCCGGTAAATACTCCGATTTTCCTGCGACTGGATCTCCGATTTTCCTGCGACTGGATTCCAACGATCCCACGGTAGCGGTCGAAACGAGATAGCCGCAGGGTGTGTTCTTGCTGCCTCGCGCTCGGCGGATCGAAAGTGCGAGCAAGCGCCTGGACCTATCGCTTCCGAATGTTATGTCACCACTGAAGAGCAAGAGCAAAAGCGAACGAAACGACAAAGCAGCCACAGACAGCATCGACAAAGAAGAAGCGGCGATTGCTTCTATCGATGGCCTTCCGAGCAAACGAGACAAACTATTGCCGCGACGTCCAGACATGGCCACGTCAGACGCCGAGTGGCGGAAGCGAACCAGCAGTGCAGAGGGTGCTACCGGAGGAGTCTCTCCAGCAGTGACTTGGAAATCACGGAAAACGGGTCCGCAACGTAGGATCTTTAGAAATTTAGACTGATCTATCCGACTCGAACCAACATCTGAACCGTGGCGAGGTTCTGTACAAAACCCTAAGACGCTGTGCTGGTGGCACTTAGCGATGTATTATGTTCCTCAATTGGAAAGTAGCTGACCACGAAACTCTGGGCCGGATGAACTGTAAGGCGGGATCTCCGCCCATGACGCATCTCGTTCTCACCCTTCAAGATAGAGGAGCGATCCAACCTAGGCAGCACACCGAAACAGATCCGAGCAGCGCTATTCACCAAGAGTGTTCTGGGATCCGAAACGTCCGTCTTACCGTCCGCCGGGTTCTTGAAGCACTCGCCATCTATCCTTATCGTGCCGAACTCAAGCGCGAATACCCCGAGCTAGAGGACGAAGATATTCGGCAAGCTCTGGCCTTCGCGGCTGCTTTGATTGACCACAAGGTCTTACCCCTACCACTCGCCCGATGAGGCTGCTGCTCGATCAGTGCCTCCCGCGTTCCGCAGTCCACCATCTCCGTGCCGCAGGGGTTTTCTTTGGCAGCTACTGATTCTAGCAGCAGGATCACCACGACAGTTTCGGGTAACGCGCTAGCGATAGATTTCTTTGCGAGCTCCGATGAGGAGGACCAGAACCACCAGACGATCGTCTTCGATCTTGCAGATGAGCCGATAATCGCCCACGCGATATTTCCAGAACTCCCCAAGCCGCGAGCCGTGCAGCGCCTCTCCGATGCTGCGTGGATCGTCCAGCTTGGCAACGCGCTCATGGAGGAACTTCAGGATGCGCTTGCTGTGCTGCGCGTCGAGTTTGTCGAGTTCCCGGTCAACCTCGGCTGACAACTCAACGCTGTAGGCCATGACGTTTCACGACGTCCTTTAGCGGGATGGTCTGCTCTTCACCGCTACGGACGCGTTCCAGCGCGCCTTCAGCCAGATACATGTCCTCGAGATCCTCCAAGTGTTCGAGGATAGCTTCACGGACATAGTAGGTTTTAGTGCGCCCGGTGCGCCGGGCCAGCTTCTCAAGGCGTTTTTCAATGGACTGCGGCAGTCGAATAGCCAGCATAAGTGCCTCGCTATACAGGTATAGCATACCGTGAAGGTGGAACTCGAACAAGTAACTCGCTGCGGCCTGTAGACTTTTCCGCGGAGATACCGAGCTGCAACCTACAAACGCCCAATGCTTGGAGATCCCTACCGATTGGCGGACCTATCCTAGATTCAGAGCACAATCATTCGTAACGAAGGGCGATGAGCGGATCGACTTGCGTGGCTCATCGAGCAGGGAGCAAACAGGCTGCGAGTCCCACGGTGAGAATGATGGCCGCGACGGTGCCGAACGTCCATGGATCGGTGGCCGAGACGCCCCATATTTGGCTAGCAAGGAAGCGAGTGAGGCCGTAACTCGCGACGCAGCCGATGACCATCCCTGCTGCGACCAAGCGCATGCCTTTTGTGAGGATCATCGTCAAAACCTTAGATTGCTGCGCGCCAAGCGCCATGCGAACTCCTATCTCATGCGTCTGCAGTGAAACGTTGTAGGCGTGTGTTTCCGGCCTGCCAGTCCCAAACTGCTCGCGAACGTCCAGGCTGAAAGCTTTTCCTGCGTGGGAATTGATCGTGATGATCACAGAGACTCCTGCGCCGGATCCTCCGCGGGTGATTCCTAACGCCCTAAGTTGCGGGAGCGCTATGGTCTTTCGGAGCTGGGTGGAATCGCTGTACCGCGAGTCAGCGAGCCGCTCGGATGGGCAAATTGCGGAGGGCGGGGGGACTAGCTGGAGGGCTTACATACAAGCGCTTATCTGTAAAATAGAACCTTCCCGGAAGGATCGAGTTGTTGCAAGAAATCAAAATCAAGAACATTGCGGGTCAGCACAAAGCAGCCATGC
>WNFN01211599.1_pt1 | contig 10455 bp, 9 predicted proteins | sample 5400161 | NCBI WGS metagenome assembly WNFN01 (sample SAMN13153353, study PRJNA577476) | soil metagenome | isolation source: 80 cm saprolite on Douglas fir-dominated hillslope | place: USA:California | collected 2013-09-17
CGTGATCGAGGGCGGCCGCGCGCCCAACGTGATCGCCGACTACGCTCGCGCACAATTGCTCTACCGCCTGGTGGGGCCGGCGGAGACGTTGCGCAAGGAAATCAGCGACGTGGTCACAGGGCTGGCCCAGGCGGACTTTGTTTTGGAAATTCCCTTCGTCAAGCTGCGCACGGTGCCGGGCATCGAAACCATGGTGGCTTCGTTCACCACCGACATTCCCGCTCTGAGCAAGTGGGGCACGCCGCTGTTGCTGGGCCCCGGGTCAATTCATGTGGCCCACACCGAGCACGAATATATTTCCAAGAAGCAGCTCCACGAAGCCGTGGACCTCTACTGTTCGGTGGCTAAGCAAGTACTTCAGTAGCGGCTGCAGTACTCGCCGTGTTTTTAAGAATTGTAGCTTTTAAGAATTGCGCGTTTGAAGGATTGCCGAGAAGGGATTATCTTCTTGGTCATGCAAATCAAAGGAAAAGTAGTCATCGTCACCGGGGGCTCCAACGGGATCGGCCGGGCGCTGTGCCACAAGTTTGCCGCCGAGGGCGCGCGCGCCGTGGTGGTGGCCGACATCGACAGAGAGCGCGGCCTGAAGGTCGCCAACGAGATCAAGGACACACCCGGCGGATTCGCTCACTGTAACGTTGCCAGAGAGCAAGATGTCCGCAACCTGGTTGATTCCATCACCGATGCGTGTGGACAAGTGGACATCTTCTGTTCCAACGCCGGCATCGGCGTGGCCGGCGGCCAGGAAGCGCCCGACAAAGACTGGCAGCGGAGCTGGGATGTCAACCTGATGGCGCACGTCTATGCCGCGCGCGCCGTGCTGCCGCAGATGCTGGCGCGCAAGGAAGGCTATCTGGTGCAGACCGTTTCCGCCGCAGGGCTGCTCACGCAGATCGGCTCGGCGCCGTATGCGGTGACCAAGCATGCCGCGCTGAGCTTTGCCGAATGGCTGGCCATCACCTACGGAGACCAAGGCATTCGCGTGTCGGCGCTTTGTCCCATGGGCGTGCGCACTAACATGCTGGCCAGAGCGGAGTTTGCCGGCGGAGCGTTTCTTCTGGAAGGCGCATTGGAGCCGGAACAGGTAGCAGACGCAACTATCAAAGCTGTCGCGGAAGAACGTTTTCTCGTCCTGCCGCATCCCGAAGTCGCCAAGTTCTTCCAGAACAAGGCTGCCGACTACGACCGCTGGCTGAAAGGTATGAGAAAGCTGCAGGCAAGTACTCAGATGTTGAAGCCGAATGGGTGAGAAAGAGATCGGATGACCTGGTGATCGGGAGATCCGGTGATCTGAAAAACCCAAACATTGCGGATTAGCAAACGATGCCGGAAAGGCTGGACAGCATGGGCTTGGATCAACATCATGAGCTAAAGAAACGCACAAAAACCTTTGCGCTGAGGGTGATAAGAATGTCACAAGCGCTGCCAACAACTCGGGCAGCCAATGTCATTAACTCTCAAATACTCAGGTCGGCAACCAGCATAGCCGCAAACTATCGGGCCGTAGGAAGGGCTCGCTCGAAAGCTGAGTTTGTAGCCAAACTTGGGGTCGTAGTTGAAGAAACGGATGAAACGGTGCTGTGGCTAGAGTTGCTGGTGGAAAGTGGGATCGTGAAACCAGCAAAACTGCGTGATTTGCTCGATGAAGCAAATCAATTGCTTTCTATTTTCTCTGCTTCCAGGAGAACAGCACGGGCATAGGCTGCTTCGCGTTGCTATTCTTCTGAGAGGAGGACTCCTCTGATGACGCGGGACTTGTGGGCCAAAGAAACTGCAACCCGGCTCTTGGGAAAACATAAAAAGACCCTTAAAAACTGGTCCCAAGAGGATTTGGAAATATGGCTCCGCGACGATTGCCGGTGTGTCTACTGCGGGCGGAATCTATTAGGCCCCCGTGACATAACCTACTTTCTCTATTGTTATGATCACCTTCTTCCAGTGTCACGGTATCCTGCTTTGAAAAACGCTCTCTGGAATAAAGTTCTTGCGTGCCGCTCCTGCAACTCTTGGAAATCGACATTTAACCCGGCACCAGGCGGAATTGCGGCAGATGAGGCCCACCGGGAAGAACTCATCGAACGAACCAAAGCATCCGTTCGAGAACAAAGGAAGCCAGCAGAAGCATTATTCCTCGAAGAGGTGGAAGTGATTACCGCTGCGCTACGAGGGTATGAGTCATAGGAGCCGATCACCCGATCTCCAGATCGCCGGATCACCCGATCTCAATTCTACTTTTGGCACTTCGGGCAATAATGCGTTCCGCGTCCGGCAACGATGATCTTCTTGATTCGCGTCTTGCACACCAAGCAAGGCCGGCCTTCTCGGCCGTAGGCCCGGTGCTGAAGCTGGAAGAATCCGGCCTCGCCGCCGGCATCGACGTAGTCGGAGACGGAAGAGCCTCCGGCAGCAATCGCTTCCTTAAGCACTTCGCGCACCGCCGCATGCAGTTTTTTGAGTTCGGCGCGGGTAAGCGAATTGGAACGGCGGCGCGGGCGAACGCCGGCGCGGAAGAGGCTTTCATCAGCATAGATGTTGCCCACACCGTGCAGCAGCGTCTGGTTGAGCAACAAGGCCTTGATCGGCGCCGCGCGCCGATGGAATAGCCGGGCAAAGTCGTCGTCGCTGATTTGCAGCGGCTCGACTCCTGGGCCGCTGAAGCTGCCGCGACGCACCTCCAGCCGGCCAAACCGGCGCGGATCAACAAACCGCAGCTCCCTTCCTGAAGCCAGCCGGGCCACCAGATGAGTGTGCTTGGCTAACTCAGTTTCCGCAGTTGTGACCAACATCTTTCCTGTCATGCCCAGATGCACGATCCACTGGCGCCGCTCCGCGCTTTCCTCGCCTTGGAGATCGAAAACAATGTGCTTGCCTACCCGGCGCACCTGCTCCACGCGAGCCCCTTCCAGCGCGCGGGCAATCTCCGCCGCTGAAGACTTCAGCGGCTCCGGCTTGCTGCCCAGCCAGACGGACTCAATGCGGTCACCGCAGACGCGCTTTTGCAGGCCGTTGGCAATGGTTTCGACTTCAGGGAGTTCAGGCATGACGATGACGCTGACGAATTTACATAATAAATCTATCGCGTAACTTTCGCAGAATGGGACAACACAACGAATCGTAAATTGCAAACTTATTGGAGAAATTGTGAATCGCTCTGGACCAGCGCCGCAGGTGCGGAAGAACGTAGCCCAGGCCGGAAGGCCTGGGTAGGCGGGTAAGAATCAAGAACCCCAGAGGGGCGACACAGGGTTCCTTTCCAAGATAATCGAATTAGTGTCGCCCCGCTGGGGCTTCTCTTTCAAAACTCACCGTACCCAGCGCTCACGCGCTGGGCTAAATAATTCCGCGCCTGACGGCGCTGGAGTTTGGCATTGCCTCGAATCCTTATGCCCTCACAATGTCGTGAATAACACCTGGAAGTGGAAAAGTTTGGTAAAGGTTATTTCCAAAAACCGCCTTAATTCAGTTAGTCTGCAAGGCGAAGAATCTTTGCTGGTTCCAACAGCGCCAGCAAGGCGGCTTCAATGTGAGCGCTTTGAAATTCTTCGATAAAAAAACGGCGCAGGTCCTGTTTACGGTTCTGGTGTTCGGCGTGGCGCTGCTCTTTCTCTATTCGGCCTGGCGCGCGATCATTGCTTTTCTGTTTGCCATCTTTTTTGCTTACCTGTTGGAAGCCCCGGTTTCCCGCTTGCAACGCTGGCTTCGCGGCTCACGGGCGAGCGCCATTGCCGTAGTGTACCTGATCATTCTGGCGGCGCTGGTGCTGGTATTTTCTCTGCTCGGGCCTCCGGTGGTGCAGGAAGCGCAACAGTTGGCCCAGCAGGCGCCGGAATGGGGGAACAAGATCACTTCCCGGCAGATCGCCGAACAAGTAGGGACACACTACGGCTGGAGCACCGCCACGGTGACCCGCGTCGGCGACTTTCTCTCCGAGCATCGTCCGGAAATGATTACCGCGACGCAGAGCATCGTGCTCCGCGCCGTCAAGTCGCTGCAAAACACCTGGTGGCTGGTGCTGGTCCCCATTCTGGCGATTTTTTTCCTCAAGGACGGCAGCAAGTTCGGGCAGATCATCGTTAACTCGGTGGAGGAGAAACGCAGCCGCGAAACGGTGGCGGCCGCCGTGGAACAAATGAACTCCATGGTGGGAACTTATCTTCGCGCGCAGCTCGCTTTGGCTGGGCTGGCCATGGTGGTGGTCACGTTTGTGCTACGGATCATGAACGTGCCTTATGCCTTTGCCCTCGGCCCCGCCGCGGGTGCGCTGGAATTCATTCCTGTGGTGGGACCTTTTGTTGGCATCGCCATGGTCCTGGGCGTGGCTTTTCTGGCTGGTTACAAGCATCTTCTCTGGTTGCTGGTTTTTCTGCTGGTCTGGCGCGGCATCCAGGACTACGTGAGTTCGCCGCGCATCCTGGGCAAGACGCTGGAGTTGCATCCGCTGGCCGTGCTGTTCGGCGTGTTTGCCGGAGGCGAAGTCGCAGGAGTGATCGGCGTTTTTCTTTCCATCCCCGTGCTGGCCACGCTCAGGATTCTGTGGCACGCCTGGCAGGTGCATCGGAAGGCGCCACTCTCGGCAGCCAAGGACACTGGTTAGCTGGCGAGACGCGACGACTCTTTGTTTTGATAAGTTTTGGGTGTGATAAGTCTTGCGGATCGAAGCAGGGGAACTCCCGGATCGTGAGGTGAGGAGTTCCCCTACGGTTGAGGCATTCAATCGGTGTGGCTCATTTATATCTTGACCGGCACGACCAGAGGTTAAAGACGCATGAAATTCTTTGACCTTGCTAGTACAAGTACAATGTCCTCCAAGTACCTTCGAATCAAAAGGAACCTTTATGCGAGTTCGCTTCGCCTCGTTGCTTATGGTTATTGCCCTCCTGGTACCGGGGCTGGGTTTCGCCCAGGCTCACCAGCACGCTTCCCCTGAGAATCTGGGCAGTGTGAAATTCGGCACTTCGTGCAGTACCGCAGCTCAACCGCAGTTCAATCGCGCCGTGGCCCTGATGCCCTCGTTTCAATTGGCGCGCGCCACTGAAGCATTCAATGCCACTCTCGTAAGCGATCCCTCGTGTGCGATCGCCTACTGGGGTATCGCACTGAGCAATTGGGGCAACCCCTTCGCCGCCGGTCTCAAGCCCCAGGCGCAACTGGAGAAGGGACTCAAAGCCGTGGAGCAGGCGCGAACTGTGGGTGCGAAGACTGAGCGTGAGCGTGCCTACATCGAGGCCGTGGCGCGTCTCTATACGAATAGCGCGAATACCGACCAGCGTTCACGCATCTTGGCGTATGAAACTGCAATGGCGGCTGTGAGTGCTGCTTATCCTGAGGACATAGAAGCCGCCATTTTCTACGCGCTGGCCCTCGCCGCAGCCGCCGACCCGGCTGATAAGACTTATGCCAGGCAACTCAAGGCCGGAGCAATACTGGAGAACCTGTTTGTACAGTACCCAAATCATCCGGGATTGGCCCACTACATCATCCACACCTACGACGTTCCCCCGCTCGCTGCGCGGGCGGTCGGGGCTGCGCGGCGCTATTCGGAAATTGCTCCTTCGGCCCCGCACGCATTACACATGCCGTCGCATACGTTTACGCGAGTCGGCTACTGGCAGGATTCCATTGACACCAACATAGCCGCTGCGGCTGCCTCACGAAGTGAGAGTCAAACAGGCGAAGAGTTGCACGCCAGCGACTACATGGTCTACGCCTACTTGCAGACAGCCCAGGACCGCGCGGCCCAGCAATTAGTGGAATCGTCCGTTCAAATATTTTCGCGCTTTGACCCGAAAGTGTTAATCAGCGGAGCGGCTCCTCCTGTTGCGGGATACTTTGCCCACGCGGCGATTCCTCCCGCAGACTGATGCGATCACCTACTTTGCCCGAGGCTTAGGTGCTGTGCATTTGAAGGACCGCGATGGCGCGCGCTCAGCAATCGCCTCTTTGGAACAGATTCGCGACAAACTTAGCCAAATGAAAGAGAGCTATTGGGCCAACCAGGTAGAAATTCAGCGGCGGGAAGTATCCGCATGGTTAGCGTTTGATGAAGGCGACCCCCAGGGCGCGCTCGCCGGAATGCGCGCGGCGGCCGACCTGGAAGACGGGACCGAAAAGAACGCTGTCACGCCCGGGCCCCTCACGCCGGCGCGTGAACTGCTGGGGGAGCTACTGCTGGAATTAAAGCAACCCTCGGCAGCGCTCAAGGAATTTACAGCAACGCTGACGAAGGAACCCAACCGCTTTCGGGCGCTGTACGGGGCCGCCGAAGCGGCGAAGCTGGCCGGCGATCGGCAAACGGCGCAGACATACTTCCGGCAGTTGCTCAAGGTTGCCGAGCGCGCCGATAAACCTGGACGCCTGGAACTGGCCGAGGCGCGCAGCGAGGCGAGACCAGAGTAACGGGCTCCTTCGGAACTGACCCTCTACTGCAGTTATGCTCATCGCGCTCGCCACGCTATAATCAGACGTTTTGTTAATTTCTTGTTGAGGCACTGCGTATGGCACCGTCGATCATCGCGACCATCCCCGCACTCAAAGACGTTTACCTTCAGCTCAAGACGCGCATGGACAAGGCGGTGGAGGACTTCCGGGTCAACCTAGCGGCGGCGCGCACCGGGCGCGCCTCGGTGCACATGCTTGACACCGTGCGTGTGCCCTACTACGGCTCGGAAATGCCGCTCAACCAGTTAGGTCAGGTGCACGCTGCAGACGCGCAACTGCTCACCGTGCAGCCGTTTGATCCCAGCATCCTGGGCGAGATTGACAAGGCCATCCGCGCCGCCGGATTACCGAAGATCGCCGCAAGGAGATGGTCAAGCACCTGCACAAGATCCTGGAAGACCATCGCACCGCCATCCGCAACGTCCGCCGCGACGGCAACGATGCCATCAAGAAGACCATGAAGGACAAAAAGATCTCAGAAGACGAAGAGAAGAAAGCGCTGGACGAAGTGCAGAAGCTCACCGACGCCGAGATCACAAAGATGGAAGAGATGTCCGCGGCCAAGGAAAAAGAACTGATGACGGTGTGAGTCTGTCGCTATGCAAAAAACCTGGCCGAGGCCAGGTTTTTGTTTTTATCGGAGCGGCGTGCAGGACAATCTGCTGTAAAAAGGGGCGATGTCAGCGCGCCGGCTTCATGAAGGACTACCGCTTGGCCAACTCCTTGGCCAAATCCTTCCAATCGTTGACAATCTCCGGCTTGCCGCCGCGAACCACGGTGGTATAGATCTGGTCAAACCCTTTGTGCCGCGTGGCGCTGTATTTCAAAGTGAGTTTAGGCCCCAGGCCAACGTTCTTATTCTGGATGGATTCCAGCGCAGTAATCAGCTTTTCTCGGGTCAGATCTTTGCCTGCCCGCTTCAGGCCTTCGACCAGCACCATGGCATCCACATAACCCTCGAGACTCACAAAGCTGGGTTGCTCGGCGGGATAATACGTATTCAAGGCTTGGAGATACTTGGCGACGGTGGGAAAGTCGGTGCGGGTATACGGCGGCACCACCTGCGTAATCACGGTCCCTTCCGCGTCCTTGCCGGCTTCAGTAATAAATTTTTCCGTTCCCACAAACGAAACTGTTAAGAAAAGAGGCCTCCATCCGCTGGCGTGGGCTTTCTTGACGATCTCGGCCACTGGGGCATACGGTCCTACAATCAGCACGGCGGTTGGATTAGCAGCGCGGACTGTTGCCATGCCCTTGTCAACATCAAGCGTGTTGCGTGGGAATGTCCCTAAGCCTGCCGGCGAAGAATGATGTGTTTTCAAGGCCAGCTGCAAGCCTTCCAACACCGCCTTGCCGAACGCATCATCCTGGTAAATGATCCCTATATTGTGGACTCCCATCTTGTTCCAAAGGCCCTCCACCTGCTCCCGGGTCTCATCGTAGTAGGAAGCTCGAACATTGAGCACGTAATGCTTCAGGGGCGAATAGAGCATCTCAGCTCCGGTAAAGAGCCCGACCACGGGCACCTTGCTCTCCTCCGCCATGGGGACATATTTGGCCGCCGTCGGTGTGCCGACGAAGAATCCAGCGGCAAAAACATCTTCCTTCAACAGCCGCTTAAAGCACGTCTCGGCCTTGGCGGGTTCATAGCCATCGTCAAAGGCGAGCAATTGGATCTTGCGCCCGTGCACTCCGCCTTCGGCGTTGACCTGCTTGAGATAGGTGGTAGCGCCGATAACGGTCTGCAAGCCCAGGAACTTTGCCGGCCCGTCTATTGCGGAGCAGGACCCAATCAGAATCTGGTTGGTTCCAACTCCTGGAGCATTGTTCTGCGCACCAGCCGAATTCGCGATCATCAGCGCTGCAAGCACGGTAGTGAATTTTAATAAATGTGCTTTCATAAACAATCGACTTTCTCTGGGCTTGGCAGCCATACGCTTTTAGACATGGGCAGTACCTTAGGGCCACCGCACCCAGGGCGATGGCCCACTATAATCTTCATCGGCCCAAGAGACACGGTGCGGGAGAGCACTAAAGTATCAGGCGCCCGGTTCTGATAGGGCAACGCCAAACGAAGCTACCGTAACGCTCCCGTCCATAATTCGAGCACTGAAGCTCTTCCTTGCCCTCATTTACATCCGGCCAAACTGATGCCAAAATGTCCCGGCCACATCAAGAGCTCTGAGACCAGCCGATGCCTGATTCCACCGCGATTCCAGCCGCAGATGTGCCCTCTCCTGACGCGCCTGCGCATGCGAACGAGACTCTCTTTCCTCCGCAACAGCCCGTAGAAAAAACCTGGCGGCGCAGCTTCTGGGCGCTGATCATCACCCAGTTCCAAGGCGCGTTCAGCCTGAATGTGCTGCGCTATCTGCTCACCTTCATGGTGCTGGGGGCAGCCCTGAGCGGCTCCCGGCGCGACGCTCTGGTGTCGCTGATCACGCTGTTGTTTTTCATTCCGCTGGTTGTGTTCAGCATGGCCGGTGGATTCCTGGCGGACCGCTTCAGCAAACGCCAAGTCACCGTTGTTACCAAGATCATCGAAATCGTCGCTATGGCAGTGGCCATCTTCGCCCTGTCGGCATCACAACAGGAACACCTTGCGCATGTGATGGATCTCTGGCAGCACCCAGGATTGCTCTTCACTCACTTCCCGCTGGCCCTGGTCGTGCTTTTCATTGTGGCCATGCAGGCCGCGTTGTTCGGTCCTTCCAAGTATGGGCTGCTGCCGGAGTTGCTGCCGGAGAAGTGGCTCTCCTGGGGCAACGGTGTGATCGAACTGGGGACGTTTCTGGCCATCATTTCCGGGGCCATGGCCGCCGGCTGGTTCGCTGAGGTTTTCAAGGGACACGAGCCGTACGCGGGAATCGTCCTGCTGGGTCTAGCTGGTCTGGGACTGCTGAGCAGCCTGGGGATTGCCAAAGTTCCCGTAGCGGCTCCACAGAAAAAATTCCGTGCGAATTCTGTGGCCGAACTCTGGACGCAAATCCAGCTCATGCGTCCGGACCGCCCGCTGTGGCTGGCGGTGATCGGCAACACATATTTCTGGTTTCTGGGCACTCTGTTCCTGCAAACGGTATTGGTGTACGGGAAGGATGTGTTGCAGTTAAGTCCGACGCGGATCGCTTGGCTCGACGCCGCGCTCGCACTCGGTATTGGCATGGGCAGTCTTCTGGCCGGCTATCTTTCCGGCAACAAGATTGAGTACGGCCTGATGCCGCTGGGCGCGTTCGGCATGACGGTGATGGCCGCGCTGGTGGGCGGCATGCGGCACACGTTTGTGTCGGCCGCCGTGGTACTAGCTGGGCTGGGCATTTTTGGCGGGTTTTTCGCCGTACCTGTCAACGCTCTGATCCAGCATCGCCCGGCGGCAGACAAGAAAGGCGGCATCATCGCCGCCGCCAACCTGCTGTCGTTCATCGCTGGAGCGGGAGCTTCAGGAGTGTATTTCCTGCTGACGCGTTTCGGCCATCTGAACGCGCGCGGCGTTTTCCTGGCCGGCGCCGTCTTCACGCTGGCAGGAACAATTTACGTCCTGTATCTTCTGCCGGACTGGTTCCTGCGCTTGCTGCTGTTCTTCTTGACTCACACGCTCTACCGCATCAAGGTCATCGGGCGCGACAACATCCCGGAAAAAGGCGGCGCGCTGTTCGTTTCCAACCACATGTCGTTTGTGGACGTGCTGTTGTTGCTGGCCTCCACCGACCGGCCCATCCGCTTTCTGATGTTCCAGGGCATCTATGACATGCCCATCGTCAAGCCGTTTGCACGGATGATGCGGGCCATTCCTATCTCCTCCGAGCTGCGACCGCGCGATATGATTCGCTCTTTGCGCACGGCCAGCGACGCCATTCGTGACGGCGAGATCGTCTGCATCTTCGCCGAAGGACAAATCACACGCACCGGCCAGATGCTTCCTTTCCGCCGCGGCATGGAGCGCATCATCAAGGGCATCGATGCCGCGCCCATTGTGCCCATCAACCTGCACGGCGTCTGGGGCAGCATCTTCAGCTTTGA